>ERZ839741.181-NODE-181-length-87973-cov-4.412737_pt1 | contig 87973 bp, 89 predicted proteins | sample MGYA00519880_ERZ839741 | MGnify/ENA primary metagenome ERZ839741 (study PRJEB31850, sample SAMEA3708851) | human gut metagenome | biome: human gut; feature: human-associated habitat; material: faeces | place: China | collected 2014 ...
AATAATGGATTTAGTTTCTTTTTGTTTGTTATTTTTTTAAATATCTTTTTTGTTATTCTTTCTAGTGAATCTTTATTATAGATATTTATGTTGCTATTTGGTAAATTTATTTGATAAGTTATATTATCTATTTCTTTTATAATCATTTAACACTTCCATAGTAGTTTATGAAAAAAGATGAAAAAGGAAACTTTAACTTATATATTTTCCAATTTCATCATATATTTCATTTTTACCTGTTTTTGTTACACTAGAGAATAGTATAATATCTTTTTCATCTTGAATATTTAATTCTTTCATTATTATTTGTTTATTTTTATTGTGATTGTTTTTTGATACTTTATCTACTTTAGTACATACTATTGTTACTGGTATATTGTAAAATTTTAAATAATCATACATCATAATATCATCATTAGTTGGTTTATGTCTAAAATCAATTAGTAAAAATACCATTTGTAAGTTATCTCTTGATTTTAAATAACTTTCCATTATTAATCCAAACTTTTGCTTTAGTGAATTTCTAACTCTAGCAAAGCCATATCCTGGGGCATCTACAAGATAAAATTCATCATTTATTTTATAGAAATTTAATGTTTGTGTTTTACCGGGAGTAGCAGATGTTCTAGCAAAGTTTTTTCTGTTGATAATGGTATTAATAAAACTACTTTTACCAACATTACTTCTTCCTACAAGTAAGAATTCTTTTAGTTTATCAGAAGGATACTGACTTTCTCTTACTGCTGATATTATTAATTCTATGGTATTTATTTTCATTTTTCTCACCAAATTAATTGTATCATAATATATTTAAAAAAGCAAATAATGTTTTTATGGAGACTTAAGGCTCCATAAAGCGGCGAACAACAAAGTGTGAAACGAAAAAAGCAGACTTAACGCCTTCGATCGCTGGATGATGATATTAATACTAATCTAAATATTTGTAATAGGGTGGATAGTACTGAGGCAACATAAGTAAATGCTGCTGCTACTAGCATATTTCTAGCATTACCTTTTTCTTCTTTATCCAGTATTTTTTCTTTTTCTAGTTCATTTAAAGCTCTTTTTGAAGCATTAAATTCTACTGGCAATGTAATTAATTGAAATACTAACATGGCAAGTAGGAGTATTATACCGGCTTCAAGTAAAGGTGCTCTATTAAATATTAGTCCTATTAAGATAGCTAGATAACCTAACCTGGTACATATATTAACAAATGGTACAATAGCACTTCTTATACGCATAGGTATATATTTATTTTTGTCTTGGATAGCATGTCCACATTCATGAGCCGCTACTGCTGCTGAAGCAATACTTGAGCCATGATAAATATCTGTAGATAGTTTTATTACTTTTCTTTTAGGATCATAATGATCAGTTAGATTACCTTTAGTTTCTAATATCATTACATTTTCAAGATTATTCTTATCTAGGATCTTTCTTGCAGTATCATATCCGGTATTATCTTTACTATTTAGTATTTTTTTATATCTACTGTAAGATGATGAAACAAATATTTGGGCTATTAGGGTTATTAGAAATGATACTAAGTAGATAATATTACTATAATATAAATTTTCCATAGTTCCTCCTTAAAGAATATTTTCTTTTACTAATTTTTCTCTTAAAGTATCCGCTAGGGCAAAGTCTTTGTCTTCTCTAGCTTTAATCCAATTATTATAAGTTTCTTTTTGCTTTTCAGTAAACTCTGGCATAGAATAACTTAATCCTAGTATATTAGTTATTGTTAATATTTTGTTTGTTAATGTTAGAATATTGTTACCTTTATTTCTTATTTCTTGATTTAAATCTTTAACAAGAGATAAAAGTAATGTAATAACATTTGGAGTATTAAAATCGTCATTCATATATTTTTCAAATGTACTATCTTTTTCTTCTTTTATATTGTGAATGTTTTTGATATTTAATTCATTGTTAGCACTTTTTAATACCGTCTTGATTTTATTATCAATAATTAGTGCCTCATCAAATACTTTATCAGTTAGATTTAATGGCTGTCTATAATTTGTACTTAGAAAAGCTAATTTTATAACATTAGCAGAGTGCTCTTTGATGAAATCTTTGGCTAAGATAAAATTATTTAAACTTTTACTCATCTTTACATTATTTATATTTATATGACCATTATGCATCCAATAATTAGCAATATAATTATTATTTAATGCAATACTTTGAGCTATTTCGTTTTCATGATGTGGAAATTTAAGATCTACTCCTCCTGCATGAATATCTATTTTATCTCCAAATAATTTATTAATCATAACAACACATTCAGTGTGCCATCCTGGTATTCCTTCACCCCAAGGACTTGTAAATGTTTCTCCTTCGGTAGTTTTTCTCCACAAGGCAAAGTCAAGTGGATTTTCTTTTTTTTCATCAATATCTACTCTTGAACCAGAAATTAATTCTTCAATGCTTTGATTTGATAAAATACCATAATCTTTTATTTTACTTACTCTAAAATAAACGTCACCATCGACAACATAAGCATAGTCTTTTTCAATTAGTTTACTTATGAAGTTAAATATATCGTCTAAATAATTTATTACTCTAGGTCTATAATCAATATTAGAACAATTATAATTTTTTAAATCTTCTTCATAGGCTTTAATAAATTTATTCGCTACTTCTCTTTCAGTCATACCTAATGTTTCAGCAGCCTTTGTTATTTTGGGATTGATATCAGTATAATTTGAAGCATATTTTACATCATATCCTAAATATTTTAGATATTTATATACCATATCAAATGTTATTACTGGCCTCATATTTCCTATATGAACGTAGTTATATACGGTAGGACCACATACATACATGGTAACTTTTCCTTCATTTATTGGTTTGAATTCTTCTACTTTATCAGTAAGTGAATTATATATTCTCATATTGACCTCCTTGTACCATTATAGTTTAAAACTATGGTAAAAATATGTGAAAACATTTCTTAATTTATTATATCATTATTTTTTGATATTAGAAATAAAAAAATATAGAAAAATACCTATTTAAACATATTAAATGGGTATCTATTTGGTAAATCTAAATTAAATGTTAATACTTCTTTAGTAGTTGGATGAGTAAATGTTAATGTTTGGGCAAAAAGAGCTATATCTATGTTTTTAGGATTGTTTCCATATTTAGAGTCTCCCACTAGAGGATGATGTCTTGAAGAAAACTGAACTCTTATTTGGTGTGAACGACCTGTTATTAAGTTTATTTTAACTAATGATAAATTGTTTTTACTACTAATAAGAGTATATTCTAGGCATGAATATTTTCCTTTTTCTTTAGTTGAAACATAACTAATATTTTCTTTTTCATTTTTTATTAGGTAATCTTCAAATTTTCCTTCTTTAGGAAGAGTTCCTTCAACTACAGCATAATAGGTTTTATGAAAATTATTTTTTCTTATTTCATCACTTAATCTAGAAGCAGCCTTTGAGGTTTTGGCAAATACCATGATGCCTCCGACAGGTCTATCTAGTCTATGTACTAGTCCTATATAGGCATCACCTTTTTTGTTTTCATTCTTTATACGATATTCTTTTAATAAGGTAATTAAGTCTATAGCATTACTGCTATCAGCTTGTACGGGAATACCTACTGGTTTCTCAATTACAAGAAGATGATTATCTTCATATATTATATTAATCTTTGGTGACTTTTCCATATATACCACAAGGTAATATTAAATTATTTTCTGTAACTGGAAGGGTGTTTTCACCAGTTTCTATTTTATTACCTTTAAATTCTAATTTTAATATATTTTCTAATGATATATGACTTATTCCAGTAGTATAACTGCTTATTAAAAGAAATGAAAAATCTTCATCTAAAATATCTTTTACTTTAGATAGTAGGGTAGGAAAGTCATTTTCAAACTTCCATACTTCTTTATTTGGTCCTCTTCCATAACTAGGAGGATCCATAATTATACCATGATAGGTTCTGCCTCTTCTTTTTTCTCTTTCGATAAACTTTATGACATCTTCGGTTATGAATCTAATAGTTTTATTTTCAAGATGCGATAGTTTCATATTTTCTTTAGCCCATTCATTTATTCCTTTAGAGGCATCAACATGAACTACTTCAGTAGCACCTGAAAAAGAGGCCATCATTGTAGCACAACCAGTATAGGCAAACAGATTTAATACACGCATTTCAGCATGTGTTTTTCTATATTCGGTTATTTTTTTATTTATGAAATCCCAGTTACTCGATTGCTCTGGAAAAATACCTGTATGTTTAAAGTTAGTTGGTGATACTTTGAAAGTTAAATCTTTATAATTAACAGTCCAGTATTCAGGTAATTTCTTTTTAAATTCCCAGTAACCTCCGCCTTCAGAACTTCTATGATAATGGGCATCATAATTATTCCATTTTTCAGTTTTATTCCATATTATTTGTGGATCTGGTCTAATTAAAATTATATTATTCCATCTTTCTAATTTTTCACCATTTCCAGTTTTAATACATTCATAGTCTTTCCAATTATTATTTGTATTCATTTTTTACCTCCTGACAGATACAGCACTATTTAATATTTCTCTAATAGTTTGCTTTGGACGACGCATTTTCATTGCTTTAAAAATATTTTTGTATGTTTCAAAAGTTACTTTTCCTATTTTATCATGACCACTGATGGGTATTTTGTATATGTTTTCTAAATTGACATAACCTTTAATAGATTTGTTTATTCTGTCTTTTTTATTATATCTATATTTAAAATCTTCTTCATATAGTATATTTTCATCATTGATTTTGAAATGCTGTTTTGAACCTTCTCTATCTACTGATGTTAGGGTTAATAAGTAATCAAGTTCACTATCACTATATATTATCATACAAGGTCTACCATCTTTCCAAGCATGGTCAGGTTCTTTCTTACCAATAGCAGTATTTTCAAAAACTATTCCCTTTACAATAACTATATCTCCAATTGCTTCTCTTTCATAACTATTCATTTTGCACCTCAAATAGATTATATCATTTATTTACTAAAATTAATAGATAAAAATTAAATATATATTTACGGCTTATATATGATAGATATGTAGATATATTATTTTGAGACCTTGGACTCAAAATAACACATTAAGACAATTAGACTTAATGTGAATATAAAAAAATCTAGACTACATAGTAATCTAGAATAATTATTTAATCATAATATTTTGTTTTTCATTTTTTAAAATATCTTCTTTGGGAAAAGTTATAGTAAGGATACCACTTTCATAATTAGCTTTAATATCAGATTCCTTCTTTTCACCAATATAAAAACTTCTTTTTACTTCACCATAAAATCTTTCTCTTCTTATATAGGCCTCTACTTTTAAACTAACTGTTTTGGTAGCCTTAATAGTTAAATATCCATTTTCATAGTTTATTATTATATCTTCTTTTTTTAATCCCGGTAAATCTATTTCCATAATATATTTATTTTGATATTCTCTTATATCTGTTTTCATATATTCTTTTTCTTTTAGTAATGGTGAATCTATAAGTGGAAAATAGTCATTTAAATAATATCTTGGTAACATTATATATCATTCCTTTCTATCTTTATTATGATTTATAAAAGGAAAAATATACTAGTTTTCAATTATTAAATTACTATTTCCTAGCGGTAAATAAAGTAAGGCTCCTAGTAAGATGAAGAAAGTAGCTGCGACTAAATATTTTTCTTGCTCTTTCTCTTCTTCAGTAGTAGCATTTTGATAACTATACATAGCATTTAAAAAGAAATATACAGCAATAACAAGGTTTAATCTTCGATTATAATAATATATTTTATTTGCTTTCTCATTTGAAATACTAGGTATATTTAAAATACTTTTTTTCTTTTCATTTATTAGGTAAAAAGATATTATAGCTTTAACCACTAGTAGAAAAAAGAAAATTATATCAATATTAACTTGTTTTAAAAGTTCATCTTTGTCATTATTCATACTTAATTATATAAAAAAGAATGACAAATATCATTCTATTCTAGATTTGTATTAACTTTTACATATTCTTCTTTCATTATTGATATTATTCTGATAATGAAATCTATATCTTTTTCATCTAAATATTTACAATTATCGGTTATATATTTTAATTTGTTACTATTATCTGATGGAAGACTTTTAACATCTAATAAGGAGTTTAAATCAACATTAAATATTTTAGCGATATTTTTTAACATACTAGCAGTAGGCTCTGATTTACCTGTTTCTATTCTTGATAAGAAATTTCTATTTATTTTTAATGTACTTGCTAATTCTTCTTGTGATATTCCTTTACTTTTTCTTAATTGTTTTATTTTTTCACCTAACTTCATAATACCTCCAAAACTAGTTTTATTATAATAAATTATATGATATTTTAAATACCTTGGTATTATTATTACCAAATTTGCAATAAATATTAGAAAAAACATCTTCAAAAAAACATTTTGTAGCTAAAAAGTAGTTTAAAATATTATTTTGGTATTAAATATTTTATATTGTTATTATTATTAATTTGTTATATAATATAGAGGTAAATGAGGAGGCATTATGATAACAAGAGATGTATTAGATAATTTAGCAAAAAAACTTATGTTTAAGATGAATGACGAAGAGTATAAAACTTTAGAGAATGAGTTTGATGTTATATTAAAACAAATGGAATTTATTGATAAGATAGATGGTATTGAAGAAGTTACTCCAATGACATTTCCTTTTGAACTTAATTTAGATGATGATTATTTAAGAGAAGATGTTTATAAAAATGAAATTGATTTTAATGATATGGTTATTAATGTTAAAGATTATGATGACAATAGGGTAAAGGTACCTAAGGTGGTGGAATAATGACTAATAAATGTATTGATGAAATAAGAGAGGCTTTAGATACTGATAAGACCACTAGTGAGGAATTATTTAATGAGTCTAGAGATAAGGCTATTAAGTATCAAAAAGAATATAATAGTTTTGTTACCATCCTAGATAAGAAAGAAGAATTAGATAGTGATAGTGTTATCAGAGGTATTCCTTATGCTTTAAAAGATAATATTTCTACGAAAGGAATATTAACTACAGCATCTTCAAATATACTTAAAGATTATATTCCTTTATATGACGCAACTGTATATAAGAAATTAAAAGAGGCTGGAGCTGTACTTGTAGGTAAAACAGTACTTGATGAACTTGCAATGGGTGGTACTGGTACTACTGGGCATACTGGTATTGTTAGAAATCCTTGGGATAAAACAAGAATGATTGGTGGTAGTTCTGCGGGTAGTGCTGCTGCAGTGGCACTCGGTATTGTATCTTTTGCTATTGGTAGTGATACAGGTGATTCTATTAGAAAGCCTGCGGCATATGGTGGTGTAGTAGGATATAAACCTACTTATGGCAGAATATCTAGATATGGACTATTTGCTTTTGCTTCAAGTTTAGATCATGTCGGAGTATTTACTAGAAGTGTTAAAGACACTGCTTATGTTATGGATATTATTAAAGGTCATGATGATAAAGATATGACTAGTTTACTTGATGAAGATGTTAACTATGTAAATAATTTGTCAAATAATGTCAAAGGAAAGAAATTGTTTTACATGAAAGAGGCATTAGAGATAAATAATGGTAATGAAAATTTAGAAAAAATAATAGAAAGTTTTTATAAGACTATAGATAAATGCAGAGAACTTGGTATAGAAGTAGTGGGAGTAAGCTTTAGAAAAGATTTACTTGAGGCTGTATATCCTGCTTATAATGTTATATCTTGCGCTGAGGCAACCTCTAATAACTCTAATTTAACTGGTATTCCATTTGGTAATAGAATAGATGGTAATAATATTAATGATATTATGATGAATACTAGAACTGAGGGATTTTCTGAACTTATTAAGAGAAGATTTGTTATAGGTAGTTATGTTCTTCAGAAAGAAAATCAAGAAAAGTTATTTTTGAATGCTGGCAGAGTAAGAAGAATGATTGTAGATAGAATGAATGAACTATTTAAAGATTATGATGCACTTATTATGCCAAGTACTCCTGATATTGCACCGCTATTTAATGAAGCAAGTGATAAGTTATCAGATGAGTATCTAATACTTGGTAATCATTTAGTTATTGGTAACTTTGGAGGATTCCCTAGTATATCTATTCCTAGTGGATTTGTTAATAATATGCCTATTAGTGTTAATATTACTGGTAGAGCAAAAGAAGATAGTTTAGTGCTTAATCTTGCTAATAAATTAGAAGAAGTACTTGGATGTAAAGGAATGGTGGCTAAAGATGAGTAAATATATTCCCGTTATTGGTTTAGAAGTCCACTGCGAACTAAAAAGTAATAGTAAAAATTTTAGTTCTAGTAAAAATGGTGATGGTGATGTTAATACTAATTTATCAGTAGTGGACATTGGTTATCCTGGTATACTTCCAGTAGTTAATAAAGAAGCTGTTAGAAAGAGTATTATGGTAGCTTTAGCATTAAACTCTACAATACCAGAATATCTAACTTTTGATAGAAAGAATTATTATTATCCTGATTTACCTAAAGGATATCAGATTACTCAGTTTGGTAATCCAATAGGTACTAAAGGTTATGTAATGATAAATGTAGATGGAGTAGAAAAAAAGATTACTATTCAAGATACACATTTAGAGGAAGATACCGCTAATATGGATCACTTAAGTACTTATTCTTTAATTGATTATAATAGAGCAGGAGTACCACTACTGGAGACTGTTACTGATCCTTGTATTAGTTCTTCAAAAGAGGCTATAGCTTATCTTGAGACACTTAGAAATATGTTCTTATACTTAGATGTTAGTGATGCAAGAGCAGATCTTGGTCAAATAAGAGTAGATGTTAATGTATCTCTAATGAAAGAAGGAGATACTAAACTTGGTACAAGAGTAGAAATGAAGAATATTAACTCTTTCACAACTGTTAAAGAAGCTATTGAAGTTGAAATTAAAAGACAAACTGAAATACTTGAAGCAGGTGGAGTAATTGAACAAGAAACAAGAAGGTATGATGAAATAAATAAAACAACAGTATTTATGAGAGGTAAAGTAGATGCAATAGATTATAAGTATTATACTGAACCTAATATACCTCCTATTAAACTGAGAGAAGAATATATTAATAGTATTAAGAAAGATATGCCAGTACTTGAATATGAAAGAAAGAAAAAATATATAGATGAATATGGTATTGGCAGTGTTGATGCAGGTACTTTAACTAAAGATAGAAAATTATCTGATTATTTTGAAAGTATTATTAGTAATGGTTCTAATCCTAAAGATACCGCTAATATTATAGTAGGATTTCTACTTGGATATTTAAATAAAAACTTTAAATCTATTAGTGATATAGATATTGATACAAAGGATTTTAGCGAAGTTATTAAAATGATGAGTGATGGTAAAATATCTAATAAACAAGCAAAAGATATATTTACTAAAGCACTAGATGAGAATAAGAATGTTCTTGATATTGCGAAGAGTGAAGGTACACAAATTAGTGATAAAGAAGAAATAAGAAAGATTATTAATGAAGTATTTAATGATAATCCTAATATTGTTAATGATTATAAAAATGGTAAAAACGTTATGGGATTTATTATGGGTCTTATCATGAAGAAAACTTCAGGTAAAGTAAATCCTAGTATTACAAATATAGTATTAAGAGAAGAACTAGAAAAACTATAAAATATGTCTATCAACAGGTATGTTGATAGATTTTTCTTTTTTTTAGGTATTTTTTTATAAATAATGAATAAAATATTAAAAAAGTTAAAAAAACACTTGATTAGTTTAAAAAAATGTTATATACTTAAGAAGTCAAGTGAACAAGTGGCCAATTAGCTCAGTCGGTAGAGCACTCGGCTGTTAACCGATAGGTCGTAGGTTCGAGCCCTACATTGGCCGCCATTTGAATATTAAGAGTCTATTACTTATAGATTCTTTTTTTATTTTATATACGACCTATCTTAGATTATTCTTTTATAATTAGGAAGATTATAGATATTAAATTTGGCCACAGATATGATAAAACAAAAGTGTTTTAGTTTTGAGATTACAAACTCAAAACTATTTGAAAAGACAGAATGACTTTTCAAAGTAAAATAATAATAAAACTTCAATAAAAATGTTGACAAATAAGTATTTATTGTGGTATATTTATGTCAACCGAAAGGTGTTTTTATTTTAATCAAATATTGGGAGGATTTTGATATGATAGAATATTTTAAAGGTGTAAAAAAAGAAATATCTAGAATTAGATGGACAAGTAAAAAAGAACTTGTTAAATACTCTGTATCAACAGTAGCATTTATGATCTTTTTTGGAGTATTTTTCTATGCTATTGATTTACTAGTAGCATTACTAAGGAGTAAGATATAATGAAAAAAGAATGGTATGTTGTAAATACTGTAAGTGGTTACGAGTATAAAGTAAAAGAAAAACTAGAAATGAGAATTAACTCTATGGATTTACATGAAAATATATTCAGAGTTATTGTTCCAGAACAAAAAGAAATAGAATATAAAAATGGAGTTAAGAAAGAAAAAGTTAAAAAGATGTTTCCAGGATATGTATTAGTTGAAATGGTTATGTCTGATGAAGCATGGTATATTGTCAGAAACACTGCGGGTGTTACTGGATTTATAGGATCTTCTGGTAAAGGTGCTAAACCTATTCCTCTACTTCCCCAAGAAGTTGATAAAATACTTAATAGTATGGGTATGAGTAGAGTAGATGTTAGTAAAGACCTTAAAGAAGGTGCTAAAGTTAAGATTATTGCAGGGCCATTTAAAGATATGACCGCTAAAATAGATACTGTTGATTTAAAAGAACAAAAGTTAAATGTTTTAGTAGATTTATTTGGACAAGAGACTTCTGTTGAAGTTGATATGCAAGAAGTTGAGACTATATAATTAGAATAAAAACACTATATAATAGAAAAAAATAGCAATTTAGATAAAAAATAGTTGAAAACTTTAAAAAAGTGTGCTATCATTACTTCTGCGAGGCATATTATTATGTTAGTAAGTGGAAGGCGGACGCTGATAGGACCACACGCGAAAATAAAATTTAATAGGAGGTGTTTTTCGTGGCTAAAGAAGTTACTAAGAAAATAACATTACAAATTCCAGCAGGAAAAGCAACACCAGCTCCTCCAGTAGGAACTGTACTTGGACCTGCAGGTATCAATCTACAAGAGTTTTGTACTAAATTCAATGATTCAACTAGAGATAAAATGGGAGATATCGTTCCAGTAGTTATTACAATTTATGATGATAGAAGTTTTGATTTTGTACTTAAGACTCCACCTGCTGCTTTCTTATTAAAGAAGGTTGCTGGTATTAAATCTGGCTCTAGTAAGGGCGAAGTAGTTGCAACTATATCTAAGGATCAACTTAGACAAATTGCAGAAACTAAATTACCTGATTTAAATGCTTATACAGTAGAAGAAGCTATGAAGATAGTTGAAGGTACTGCTAGAAACATGGGAATCAAAATCGCAGAATAATAAAAATAATTAATATGTCATATAGGTTTATACCTATGTGGAAGGATGCATATTAGTCCGCAAATACCACATAAGGAGGGAAGAAAAATGAAAAGAAGTAAAAGATATGTTGCTAACTTAGAAAAACTTGATAAGAATAAAGCATATTCAGTAGAAGAGGCTGTTAAATTAGTTAAAGAAACTTCTAATTCTAAGTTTGATGGTACTGTAGAAGTAGCTATGAATTTAAACTTAGATACTAAAAAGAACGATCAACAATTAAGAGGAGCAGTTGTTCTACCAAATGGTACTGGTAAAAGTAAGAGAATTTTAGTTCTTGCTAAAGGTGACCAAGCTAAAGCTGCTAAAGAAGCTGGAGCTGACTTTGTAGGAGATGTTGATATGATTCAAAAAATCGAAAAAGAATCTTGGTTCGACTATGATGTAATCATTGCTACTCCTGAAATGATGCCGCTTTTAGGTAAAATCGGTAAATTACTTGGACCTAAAGGTTTAATGCCAAACCCTAAGACTGGTACTGTTACTACTGATACTGCTAAAGCAATTGAAGAAACTAAAAAAGGTAAAGTTAACTACAGAACTGATAGTTTCGGAAATGTTCATGGCATTATTGGTAAAGCAAGTTTTGATGATGCTAAATTAGCAGAAAATCTTAAAGCTTTTGTTGAAGCAATAATGAAAGTTAAACCTTCAACAGTAAAAGGTGCTTATGTTAAGAATATTAGTATTTCTTCAACAATGGGACCTGGTGTTAAAATTGATTTAAATTCATTTGACAAATAATTTTATTTAATATATAATAATGTTGTTTGAGAAATATTATGCCAAAGACAGTAAGGGCGTTAAGCTTGAAAATCTTACCGAGGAATAAAAAAATAACAAGTCTTTTATCCCTCGCAAGTAGAGGGATTTTATTATGGCATAGGAAAGGAATGATACTATGGCAAATGCAAAAATATTAGAGAAGAAGTCTTTAGTTGTAGATGAAATCAAAGGTAAATTTGAAAATGCTAAATCAGTAGTAGTATTTGATCCAAGAGGATTAAATGTTGCTGAAGTAACTGAACTAAGAAAAGCTCTAAGAGAATCAGGTTCTGATTATAAAGTATATAAAAATACTTTAGCTAAAAGAGCTGCTGATAGTTTAGATATTAAATTAGATGAGTATTTAGAGGGACCTTCTGCAATAAGTTTTTCTAGTGATGAACTTGCTCCTGTTAAGATCATCAGTGATTTTGCTAAGAAGCATTCAGCACTTGAATTAAAAGCTGGTATCGTTGAAGGAAAGGTTGTAGCTGCTGATGAATTATCTGTATATGCTGCTATTCCATCAAGAGAAGGATTACTTACAATGCTTGCTGCAGGACTTATGGGTACTGTTAAAGACTTATCAATATGTTTAGATTTATATGCTAAACAAAAAGAAGAAAATTAATAAGAAAAATAAATTATAGGAAAGGAAGGAAAATATAATGGCTAAATTAACAAAAGAAGAATTTATAAATTCACTAAATGAAATGTCTATTCTTGAAATTAAAGAATTAGTAGATGCAATGAAGGAGGCATATGGTGTTGATCCATCAGCAGTTGCTGTTGCAGGACCTGCAGTAGCAGTTGTTGAAGAAGGACCAAGCAAAGTTAACGTTGTTTTAACTGCTGCTGGAGCTAACAAGATTGCTGTTATTAAATTAGTTAGAGATTTAACTGGTTTAGGATTAAAAGAAGCTAAAGACATTGCTGATAATGGTGGAAACGTTAAAGAAGGCATCGACAAAGAAGAAGCTGAAAAGATTAAAGCTCAATTTGAAGAAGCTGGAGCTACTGTTGAATTAAAATAATTAGTTTGTAGACATTTAAAATTATGAAGAAATCTATTTTATTAGATTTCTTTTTCTTTTTATTTGTGTTATACTTTTGTTGTGATGCATATATGGAAAAAATAAAAATAAAGTTTGATTATGTTTCGTATTATGACTTTGAAGAAGAGTTTTTACTTTATTTATCAAAATCATATGGTATTATTTCTGCTGATATAGATAAGAAAACTAATGAGATTATAGTTGAATATGATTCTTCTAAGATATCTTTAGAACTATTAACAAAAGAAATATTAATATATTTAGGTTTGGACAAAATCCCTTCTGTTATAGCATTTGATAAGTGCGTTAGTAATAGTCATATACGTAAGAATATAATTGTTATTAAAGATATATGTTGTGAATATTGTTTAAAAGATATGATTAAAGAATTACTAGTAGTTGATGGTATAGAAAGTGCTTATACTGATTTTGATTATGTAAATAAGTACAATGTAAATATTTTCATAACTTATGATGATACAATTATTAATGAAGAAAAATTGATTGATTTAAAGAATAAATTCAATGGTTAGTTTTTATTTGTATTATATTTTAGAGGCTGCTAAATAGTAGTCTTTTTTGATTATGTTTTGACGATGAGACTTAGGCTCAGACTCACCTTACGAGACTACAGGCTCGGAAGGAATAAAAAGATATTGTAATTTTGATATTATTTTATTATAATATTGTTGGTGGTTAGTATGAGTCAATATTTTGATAATGATAAGAATATTAAAAGTGAGAGAAAAATAATTAAATTTAATTTTGATAATAAAGTATTTTCTATATATAGTGATAATGGAGTATTTTCTAAAGATAGATTCGATTATGGTACAAGAGTTTTACTTAATAGTGTTGATATAGATAAATTATCTGGTAATGTACTTGACCTTGGATGTGGACTTGGAGTAGTGGGTATTATACTTGGTACTTTTAATAAATGTATTAATATTGATATGGTTGATATTAATGAGAGAGCTATTTCTTTAGTAAGAGATAATTTAACTTTAAATAAGGTTAAGGCTAATGTTTTCAGTAGTGATGTGTATTCTAATGTAAATAAAAAATATGACTATATTATTACTAATCCTCCTATTAGAGCGGGTAAAGAAGTAGTAAGAAAGTTTTTATTTGGAGGATATGACTACCTAAATGATAATGGAATGTTATATTTTGTTATGAGAAAGGATCATGGAGTTAAATCAATGATTAAGGAATTAGAAAGCAAATATAATGTGACTATTGTAAATAAAGATAAGGGATTTTACATTGTATCTTTAACTAAACATCTATAGTAAAGTAGGTGTTTTTTCTCTTTTTATATAAAAATAATAAAAATTGGTAAAAAAAATAAAAAAGTATTTCTAAAGTTATTGACTTATTTGTTAAATGCTGATAAACTTATAAATTGGTAACACATCTTTTAATGTGGCTGATTTTATAAAAAATCTAGGTATTGGGGTGAAAAAATTAATGGCTTATAAGTTAAAACAAAGCGGAGATTATAGAAAAAGAAGAAACTTTTCTATGATCAAAAATTCACTAGCAATTAGTGATTTATTAGAAGTGCAAACTGCTTCATACAAGTGGTTCACTACAGAAGGGGTTAAAGAGGTTTTTGAAACATTTTCACCAATTGAAAGTTTCTCTGGTAGTTTATCTTTAGAATTTGGTGAATATGAATTCGGTACTCCAAGATATTCAATTAAAGAATGCAAAGATAGACAGATTACTTATGCTGCTCCTCTTAAAGTTCAAACTAGACTATTTAATAATGAAACTGGTGAAGTTAAAGAACAAGAAATATTCTTAGGCGATATGCCACTTATGACTGAAGCTGGTACATTTATTATTAATGGCGCAGAGAGAGTTGTTGTATCACAACTTGTTAGATCTCCTAGTGTATACTTTTCTAAAGAGATAGATAAGAATGGTAAACCTGTCTTTGCATCTAAAGTTATTCCATCAAGAGGTACTTGGTTAGAGTATGAAACTGATGCTAAAGATGTTATCTATGTAAGAATAGATAGAAATAGAAAGGTACCTATGACTACTCTTTTAAGAGCGGTTGGATTATCTTCTAACGACGATATATTATCTTTATTTGATAATGATGTATATCTTAAGAATACTATTGAAAAAGATTCTACACATGATACTGATGAAGCTCTTATTGAAATATATGAGAAGTTAAGACCAGGTGAACCTACTACCCTTGATAGTTCAAAGAACCAATTAATTACTAGATTCTTTGATGATTTTCATTATGATTTAGCAAGAGTTGGTAGATATAAATTTAATAAGAAATTAAATGTTAAAGATAGACTACTTGGAAATAGACTTGCTGAGGATATTATAGTAGATGGTGAAGTTAAAATTCCTAAGGATACTTTAGTTACTAAGGGTGTATTAGAAGAATTATCTATATACTTAGATAATGGTTATGGCATTACTGAATGTAAAGTTAACGAAGATTTAACTATTAATGCAAGCGTAGATGAACATAATAAGATTCAAGTTATTAAGGTTTATTCTAATGTTGATGACAAGAAGATTGTTCATGTTATTGGTAATGATCCTAAGTGTGAACTTAAGAATTTAACTATTGCTGACTTATATGCCACTGTTAGTTATTATTTAAATTTAAATGATGGTATTGGTGACATAGATGAAATAGACCACTTGGGTAACAGAAGAGTTAAACAAGTGGGAGAATTATTACAAAATCAATTTAAGATTGGTTTTAGTAGAATGGAAAGAGTTATTAGAGAGAGAATGACTACTCAAGATATTGAGACTGTTACTCCTAAAACTTTAATTAACATTAGACCTGTTACTGCTGTTATCAAGGAATTCTTTGGTAGTAGCCAGTTATCTCAATTTATGGATCAAACAAATCCAATTGCAGAACTTACTCATAAGAGAAGATTATCTGCTTTAGGACCTGGTGGATTATCTAGAGATAGAGCAGGTACTGAGGTAAGAGATGTTAACTCATCTCACTATGGTAGAATTTGTCCTATTGAGTCTCCAGAAGGAGCTAACATCGGACTTATTACATCACTAGCTAGTTATGCTAAAATTAATGATTATGGATTTATTCAAACTCCATATAGAAAAGTAGTTGATAGTAGACTTACTGATGAGATAGTTTACTTAACTGCTGATGAAGAAGAGGATTATTATATATCTCAAGCTACTGTTAATACTGATGATGATGGTAAAATTACGGATAGTATAGTAGCAGGTAGATATAAGGGAGAAAATGTTTTGGTTAGTCCTGATAAAGTTGACTATATTGACGTATCTCCTCAACAAGTAGTATCTGTAACTACAAGTTTGATTCCATTCCTAGAGCATGATGATGCTACACGTGCACTAATGGGTGCGAACATGCAAAGACAGGCTTTACCTCTACTTAAGACAGAAGCTCCTTATGTAGGAACTGGTGCTGAATATATTGCTGCAAGAGATAGTGGCTCTGTAGTAGTTGCTAAGGCTGATGGTATTGTTAGTTATGCAGACGCTAAGAAGATTGTTGTTAAGAATGCTAAAGGTGAAGATGTTTATTATTTAGCTACTTTTGAAAGATCTAACCAAGGTGAAACATTTAACCATGTTCCTATAGTTAGAGAAGGCGATAAAGTTAAGAAAGGTCAAATAATAGCGGATGGTCCAAGTACTGATAAAGGTGAACTTGCACTAGGTAAGAATGTAGTTGTTGCATTTACTACATTTAATGGTTATAACTATGAAGACGCTGTTATTATGAATGAAAGACTTGTTAAAGATGATGTTTATACTTCACTTCACATTGAAGATTATGAATTACAATGTCGTGATACTAAACTAGGACCTGAAGAAATTACTAGAGATATTCCTAATGTTGGAGAAGAGGCTAGAAAGAATCTTGATGAACATGGTATCGTTAGAATTGGTACTGAAGTTCATGAAGGAGATATTCTAGTAGGTAAAGTTACTCCTAAAGGAATGGCTGATTTAACTAGTGAAGAAAAACTTTTACATGCTATCTTTGGTGAAAAGACTAGAGAAGTTAGAAATTCATCACTTACTGTTCCACACGGTGGTGATGGTGTAGTTCACGATGTTAAAGTTTATACTAAAGATGATAATGATGACTTACCTAGTGGTGTAAGTATGGTTGTTAGAGTATATATTATTCAAAAGAGAAAGATTCAAGTCGGAGATAAAATGAGTGGTCGTCACGGAAATAAAGGTGTTATTTCACTTATACTTCCTAGTGAGGATATGCCATTCTTACCTGATGGTACTCCTGTTGATATTATGCTTAACCCTCAGGGTGTTCCTTCTCGTATGAATATTGGTCAGATACTTGAGTTACACTTAGGTATGGCTGGTAAGAAACTTGGTGTACATTTTGCTACTCCAGTACTTGATGGTGCCAAGGAAGAAGATATTGCTGCCGCTATGAAAGAAGCTGGTATGGATCCTGATGGTAAGACAGTTCTTTATGATGGTAGAACTGGTGAAGAATTTGATAGTAGAATATCTGTTGGTGTAATGTATATGATTAAGTTGCATCACATGGTTGATGATAAATTACATGCTAGAGCAACTGGTCCATATTCACTTGTTACACAACAACCACTTGGCGGTAAAGCACAACTTGGTGGACAAAGATTTGGTGAAATGGAAGTTTGGGCACTTGAAGCTTATGGTGCATCTCATGTACTTCAAGAAATTCTTACTTATAAATCTGATGATGTTGTAGGTAGAGTTAAAGTATATGAAGCTTTAGTTAAGGGTCAACCATTACCGAAACCTGGTATACCTGAAGCATTTAGGGTATTAATAAAAGAATTCCAAGCTTTAGGACTTGATATATCTGTTATTAATAATGAAGATGAAACTGTATCTTTTGATGAACTTGAAAAAAATGCAGATAAGGATGAAGATCCTATTGCTGAAGAAGTAATTAATAAAGAAGAAGTATTTAAAGATTTTGATGATGAAGAAGATGATGACTTTGATGAGGAAACTGATGATGAGTTTGATGATGACTTCGGAGAAGATGAGTTTGAAGATACTGATATGGAAGGAGATGATTTCTAATGTTAGAGGCTAATAATTTTAAAGCTTTAAAAATAGGAATTGCATCACCTGAGAAGATAAGATCTTGGTCTTATGGTGAGGTTATTAAACCTGAGACTATTAACTATAGAACACTTAAGCCTGAAAGAGATGGACTATTTTGCGAAAAGATCTTTGGACCTACGAGAGATTATGAATGTTCTTGTGGTAAGTATAAGAGACTTAGATACAAGAATATAGTTTGTGATAGATGTGGAGTAGAAGTTACTAAATCCTCTGTTAGAAGAGAGAGAATGGGACATATTGAACTTGCTACTCCAGTAAGTCACATTTGGTATGTTAAGGGTGTTCCATCTTATATTGGACTTACTCTTGATATGTCTCCAAGAGATTTGGAAGAAGTTATATACTTTGTATCTTATGTTGTACTTGATCCTGGAGCTACTACTTTAGTTAAGAAGCAAACATTATCTGACAAAGAGTATAGAGCATATTATGAAAAATATGGTAATACTTTTAGAGTTGGTATGGGTGCTGAAGCTGTTAAGGAATTACTTTCTGAAGTAGATGTTAATAAAGAACTAGGAGAAATTCAAAAGGAATTAGAGGGCGCAACTGGACAAAGAAGAGTTAAACTAGTTAAGAGACTTGATGTTATTAATTCATTTGTTCAATCTGGTAATAAGCCTGAATGGATGATTATTGAGGCTCTTCCTGTTATTCCACCTGAACTTAGACCAATGATACAACTTGATGGTGGTAGATTTGCTACTAGTGACTTAAATGATTTATATAGAAGAGTTATTAATAGAAATAATAGACTTAAGAAATTAATGGAACTTGGTGCTCCTTCAATTATTGTTCAAAATGAAAAGAGAATGCTTCAAGAGGCTGTTGATTCATTATTTGATAATGGTAGAAGAGGCAGAAGTGTTACCGGAGCAGGTAATAGAGCACTTAAGAGTTTAAGTTCTATGCTTAAGAGTAAACAAGGTAGATTTAGACAAAACTTACTTGGTAAGAGAGTTGACTACTCTGGTCGTAGTGTTATTGTTGTTGGACCTGATCTTAAGATGTATCAATGTGGTATTCCTAAGGAAATGGCACTTGAACTATTTAAACCTCATGTTATTCATGGTTTAACTGAGAAGGGTATTGCTAATAATATTAAGGCCGCTAAAAAGATGATTGATAATCAAGATCCTAAAGTATGGGATATTGTTGAAGATGTTATTAAAGAGCATCCTGTTATGCTTAACAGAGCTCCTACTTTACATAGACTTGGTATTCAAGCATTTGAACCTAAGTTAATTAGTGGTAAAGCTATTAGACTTCATCCACTTGTATGTACTGCATTTAATGCTGACTTTGATGGTGACCAGATGGCTGTACATGTACCTTTAAGTGAAGAAGCTAAAGCTGAAGCTAGAATATTGATGCTTGGTTCTAATAATATTCTTTCTCCTAAAAATGGTGATCCTATTGTTACTCCATCTCAGGATATGATATTAGGTAACTATTATATTACTATGGAGAAGGCTGGACTTCCTGGTGAAGGTAGAGTATTTAAGAATTCTAATGAGGCTTTAATGGCTTATCAAAGAAGAGAAATTAAGCTTCAAACTAGAATTGCTATTCCTGTTAATTCATTTAAGCATAAGGTATTCTTAGATAGTGTTAAGAATAAGTATTTAGTTACTACTCCTGGTAAGATTATATTTAATGAAATATTACCTGATTCATTCCCTTACTTATGTGAGTCTACTAGTGAGAATATTGAAGGATTTACTCCTAGTAAGTATTTTATTGATTATGGTGAGAATATTCCTGAAATAATTAGTAATATGCCACTTTCTACTCCATTTAATAAGGGAGCTTTAGAGAAGATTATTGCTCAAATGTTTAAGAGATATAAGACTACTGAAACTAGTATATTCCTTGATAAACTTAAGGATTTAGGATTTAAGTATTCTACATTCTCTGGTATTACAATTGCAGCATCTGATGTTGTTGTTAGTAAGAATAAACATGCAGTTATTGAGAAATCTAATGAAGAAATTAAGAAAGTTAATAAACAGTTCCAAAGAGGACTTATTACTGATAGAGAAAGACTTGATCTTGTTATTGATATTTGGTCTAAGGCTAAAGAAGAAATTCAAGATGAATTACAAGGTTATGCTAAGAGTTATGTTGATAATCCAATATTTATAATGATGAACTCTAAGGCTAGAGGATCTATCTCTAACTTCGTACAACTTGCTGGTATGAGAGGACTAATGGCTAAACCTAATGGTGAAACTATTGAAATCCCAATTCTATCTAACTTTAGTGAAGGTCTTTCAGTATCTGAATTCTTCCTATCTACACATAGTGCTAGAAAAGGTAGTGCGGATACAGCCTTAAAGACTGCAGATTCTGGTTATATGACAAGAAGACTTGTTGATGTAGCACAAGATATTATTGTTAAAGAAGAGGATTGTGGTACTATTCAAGGTGTACTTGTTAGTGCATTTATGGATGATAAAGATGGTATTATTGAACCATTATATGATAGAATATTAGGAAGATTTACTAATAAGAAAGTAATTAATCCTGAAACTAAAGAAGTAATTATTGATAAAAATGAATATATTACTGAAGCTATTGCTGATAAGATAATTAAGGCTGGTATTAAGGAAGTTGAAATTAGAACAGTACTTACTTGTAAGACTGACCATGGTGTTTGTCAACATTGTTATGGTAGAAATCTTGCTACTGGTAATATTGTTGAAATTGGTGAAGCTGTTGGTGTAATGGGAGCTCAATCTATTGGTGAACCTGGTACTCAGCTTACCATGAGAACATTCCATACTGGTGGTGTTGCTGGAGCCGATATTACTCAAGGTCTTCCGAGAGTTGAAGAATTATTTGAAGCTAGAATGCCTAAAGGTAAAGCTACTATATCTGAAATTGGTGGTGTTGTTACTAAGATTGAAGATGCTGGTGGTAAATTTAAGGTATATGTTAAGAATGATACTGAAACTAGAGAACATACTACTTTATACGGTGCTAAACTTAGAGTAGAAAAGGGAGATAAGATCGAAGCTGGAGATAGACTTACTGAGGGTTCTGTGTCTCCTAAAGAGTTACTTGCGGTAACTGATCCTAATACTGTTCAGCAATATATATTAAAAGAAGTTCAAAAGGTATATAGATCACAAGGTGTTGATATTAATGATAAACACGTTGAGATCGTTGCTAGAAGAATGATTTCTAAAGTTAGAATTATGGAAGCTGGAGATACTTTATTTGTACCTAGTACTACTGTTTCTCTACAAGAGTTTACTAAGGGTAATAGAGATGTTATTATTCAAGGTAAGAAACCTGCAATTGGACAACCAATATTACTTGGTATTACTAAGGCAGCATTAGAAACTGATTCATTCTTATCTTCTGCATCATTCCAAGAAACTACTAGAATATTAACTGAAGCTTCAGTTAAAGGTAAAGTAGATAAACTACAAGGATTAAAAGAAAATGTTATTATTGGTAAGTTAATCCCTGCGGGTACTGGTGCTAAAGAATATATGGATGTTGGTTATTCATTAGAGAAGGAATTCTTTGATGAAGATGCTTCTGAAGTACTTGAAGAAGAATTTATGGATTAATAATAAAAAGAATAGAAGTCGTGTTGATACATGGCTTCTATTTGTTTAATAAGAGGAGAATATATATGAATATTAATGAATTAATTAAGTGTATGACTGATACTTTGAATAGATTATATATATGTAGAAATAATAGTAGTGGTATAGTTAGAACTAATATATATAATGCTATCTTATATTATAAGAAGATGTTAATTAAGAATGATTGTATTTTTGCTTATAATGATAATAGTGAAGTTAAGCTAGATAAAAAGTCTTTATATGATACTTTGTTTTCTACTGCTAGTGATATTCAGTATTTTAATTCATTATTTAATGAAGATAATTTAGTTAATGCTTGGTGGTGTGTATGCTTAGCTATGAATGAGTTAGAACTGAATAATGGAAAACTTAATGGTTATGTTAGAGAAAAAGTTAGAAATAATTGAGTTATAGAGTAGTTTGTTTTATAACTCTTTTTTTGTTCACTCTAAGCCTAAGGTCTTAGAGTGTTAAATTAAGCCTCCTCTAAAGAGTCTTAATTTAATATGTCAGCAACATCTATTATATATAAGAGAAGGTATATATTATGATGATGTTTATTATTTGGTGTATTTACTACAATACCGATATGATTATTACATAATTACAAAAATATAAGATAAGAAAGTACTTCAAATGTTTTTACTTTGTATTTGTAAAATAATGTAATATAGTGTATAATATTATCTGTGAGGAGAAATTTATGAAAATTGAAAAATTAAATAAAGATAATATTAAAGAATTTATAAGGGATATTGATACTGCAGAAGAGATAGAACTTAATATTAATAAATTAGAATATTATGCTGTTAAAGATGATGATATTTATTTACTTGCTTTTGAAATGCTTAGTGATGAAGATAAGATATCTATTAAGTATGTTAATAATAAGGTAAAAGAAGATAAGTTTTTAGATATTATTAATTATTTAAATAATATATTAGTAGTTAGAACTCATTTAATTATAGATTTATATAATGATAAATATATGGATGTATTAAGTAATAATTATAAATGTAAAGAAATATATGTTTCTTTAATGAAAGATGATGTTACTGATAGTAATTCTAAATATAAAGAGGAACTTGCAGAGATTGATATGTATAATATTAGATATTTATCTTCAAAAAATGAGATAGTATGTAATTTAGTTAAACAAAATATTCAAGATGAGAGAATTATATTAGAACTTAATAGTAAATTTATTACTATGAATAGTAGTATTATTAGTTTTATAATTAATGATAGTATGATAGAACTATTTACTAAAGAACTTGGATATGATGTAGTATATGAGAGTTTTGTTATAGTTAAGGAATAGCCTTAGCTATTTTTTTTGCCAAAATGTAAAATGAAAAACTGCCAAAATGTAAAATTGGAATTAAATTGATATATTATTTATATATTTTAGTGTAATTATATGATATAATTTATAATGTATTAAACATTTGATATGGTGGTGAAATTATGTATAAAAATAAAAAAATATTTATATTAGGAATGGCTAGAAGTGGTTATGAAGTAGCTAAATTACTTTCTAGTGATAATGAGATATTTATTACTGATATGAAAGAGCAGGAAAAAGATAAAGTAGAAGAATTAGAAAAACTTGGTGTTACTGTTAAGATATGCAATGATCCAATAGAATACTTAGATGATAGTTTTGATATTATGGTTAAAAATCCTGGTATTAAATATACTCATCCTTGTGTAGTTAAGGCTAAAGAACTTGGTATACCAGTAATTAATGAAGTAGAAGTTGCTTATCATTATATTGATAAAAATGTTAAGATAATTGGTGTTACTGGTTCTAATGGTAAAACTACTACTACTAGTATTATATATGAAATAATGAAAAAGGCTTTTGGTGATAAGGTTATTTTAGCAGGTAATATTGGTACTCCTTTATGTCATTATGCTAAAGATATTAAAAAAGATAGTTATTTAGTTATGGAAATAAGTGATCATCAGTTATGTGATATGTATGATTTTAAGACTAATGTATCTGTTATGACTAATATATACGAATGTCATACTGATTTTCATGATAGTCATGAAAGATATGTTATGACTAAGAAGAAAATATTTAATAATCATAGTAAAGATGATATAGCTATTATTAATATGGATAATAGTGAAGAGATAGAACTTACTAGTGATATTGTTAGTACTAAAGAATATTTTTCTTGTGACAAGAAGACTGATTGTTATTATAATGATGGTTTTATTTATTATAAAGATGAAAAGTATATTGATACTAGTAAGATTATTTTAAAGGGTAATCATAATTATCAAAATATTATGTGTGCTATTCTTGCTACAAAAGTGTATGGTGTTAGTGATGAAATAATTAAAAATGTTGTTAGTACTTTTAGTGGTGTTGAACATAGACTTGAGTATGTTGGTAATATTAATGGCAGAGAAGTATATAATGATTCTAAGAGTACTAATACTGAATCTACTGTTATAGCACTTAACTCTTTTGATAAAGATACTATTCTTATTATGGGTGGTACTGATAGGGGCCATTCTTTTGAAGAATTAAAAGAGCCTATGAAACATACTAAGTTAGTGGTAGCTTATGGTGAAACTAAAAATAGAATAAAAGAATTTTGTGATAGAATTAAAATTAAATGTATAGTGTGTGATAATTTAGTAGAGGCTACTGGTATTGCTTATGATAATTCTAAAGAAGAAGATATTATACTTCTTAGTCCTGCTTGTGCTAGTTGGGATCAGTTTCCTGATTTTGAAGTGAGAGGTAAATTATTTAAAGATACAATACTAAAATATAAGAAAAGTTTATTTTTGGAAAAAGGCAAACATATTTATATGATGGGTATTGGTGGTATTAGTATGAGTGGTATTGCTGATATACTTGTTAATATGGGATATAAAGTTAGTGGTAGTGATAGAATGGAATCTTCTGTTACTGATAAACTTACTAGTCAAGGTATTAAAGTATTTATACCACAAAGTAAAGATAATATTACTAAGGATATAGATTTTATAGTATATACTGCCGCAATAAAAGATGATAATGAGGAAATGATTGAGGCTAAAAAAAATAATATTCCTATGATGGAAAGAGGAGAGTTTTTGGGAGAGATTACTAAATTATATTCTAATACTATAGGAGTAGCTGGTACGCATGGTAAGACTAGTACTACTTCAATGCTTTCTTGTATATTTTTAAAAGGTAATATGGATCCTACTATTCAAGTTGGTAGTATGCTTAAGAATATTAATGGTAATTATAGAGTAGGTAAGAGTGATACTTTGATTATTGAGGCTTGTGAGTATTGTGATAGTTATCTTAACTTTAAACAAAAATCCGCTATTGTACTTAATATTGATAATGATCATTTGGATTATTTTAAAAACTTAGATAATATTAAGAAATCTTTTTATGAGTATGTTAGTCATTTACCTAGCGATGGTTATTTAGTTATTAATAATGATGATGATAATAGTAATCATTTAAAAGAACATACTAAGGCTAAAGTTATTACTTATGGTATTAATAATCAAGCTGATTATATGGCTGATAATATTAAATTTAATAAAGATGGCTGCGGTATATTTGATGTTATTTATGATAATAAGAATTTAGGTACTATTGAACTTTCTGTACCTGGAAGGCATAATATATCTAATGCTTTATCTACAGTGGCACTATCTATGGCTTATGGTATAGATTTTAATGATATTAAAGAAGGCCTTAAAGATTATGAGGGGGCCGCAAGAAGAATGGAATATAAGGGTGAGTTCATGGGAGCTAAAGTATATGATGACTATGGACATCATCCTACCGAAATAGAGGCTACCGCAAAGGCTATTCATGGTATGGAACATAATGAAACTTGGGTTATATTTGAACCACATACTTATTCAAGAGCTTATAAACATAAAGAGGCTTTTGCTAAAGTACTTAGTGAATTTGATCATATTATTATTACTGATATATATGCTGCGAGAGAAAATAATACATATGGTATAAAAGAAGAAGATATTATTAAAGAAATAAAGAAATATGGTAAAGAGGCTTTTCATATAAGTAATTATGATGATATTAAAACTTATTTATCTGAATATGTTAATAAGGGTGATTTAATTCTTACTTTAGGAGCTGGTTATGTTACTAAACTTGCTGATTTGTTAGTAAATAAAGAAAATGAATGATATTATTTTTCATTCATTTTTTCTTTGAGAAATTTTTCAAACATAGTTAGTCCATATCTACTATTGTAATAATTGGGAAATTCATTTAAATGGGCTAAAGCTATTTTAGTAGTTAGTATTAAATTGTCGTTGGTTACATTAGTTTCAGGATTTATTGTTCCATGTTCTAATTCAATATTCATTCCAGTTAATAATTCTTCTTTTGTAAATTTATCAAATTTAATATTTAACTTATTTGACACTTCTAATACATCTTTTAATGTAAACATATTTATCACCAATTAATTATATGTTATTTATTTAGAAAGTAAATTAAAACTAATTGACTTTATATATATTATGTTGTATACTTTTATTAGTAATCATTACTAATAAGGAGAGAGATATGCGTAATACTAAACAAAGAGAATGTATATTAGATATAATTAATAATAGTTATGATCACTTGAATGCTTATCAGGTTTATGATAAGGCTCGAGAGATTATTTCTAATATTAGTTTGGGGACAGTATATCGTAATTTATCTTGGTTATGTGATAACGATAAAATTAGATTTTTTCTAGTTGATGGTACTTTTAGATATGATAGAAATGATATTCATGATCATTTTATATGTACTAGATGTGGTTATGTTATTGATGTAGCAAGAGATAAAAATGTTAAAAAGTATATAAATGGTAATTTAGTAGTTGATTATGAAATAAAATATAGGGGCATTTGTACTAAATGCCAAAGGGAGGAAAATTTATAATGAAATTAAAAGGAAGTAAAACTGAACAAAACTTAATGACTGCTTTTGCTGGTGAATCTCAAGCTAGAAATAAGTATACTTATTTTGCATCAAAAGCTAGAAAGGATGGTTTTGAGCAAATAGCAGATATATTTGAAGAGACTGCTAATAACGAGAAAGAACATGCTAAGATGTGGTTTAAGGAATTAAATGGCGGTGAAATTCCTAGTACTATGGATAATCTTTTAGCGGCTGCTGAAGGTGAAAACTATGAATGGACTGATATGTATAAAGGTTTTGCCGAAACTGCTAGAGAAGAGGGATTTACTAGACTTGCTTATTTATTTGAAGAAGTTGCTAAGATTGAAAAAGAACATGAAGAAAGATATAGAAAATTACTTGTTAATGTAAAAGATGGTTTAGTATTTTCTCGTGAGGGAGATAGAATATGGCAATGTAGAAATTGTGGTCATATTGTTATTGGAAAAGAGGCTCCTAGAGTATGTCCTGTATGTAATCATCCACAAAGTTATTTTGAGATCAAGAAAGAGAATTATTAATTTAATTCTTTTTTGCATATTTATCTATATATTACATATTAATATAGTGTGATAGATATGAAGAATATTAATTATAAGAAAATGGCTATTTTTATTGCTATTCCTTTAGCACTTGGTGCTTTGATTGGTCTTATTACTATGAAGGGTAGTTCTAGTTATAATGGTCCAGTACCTAGATGGCTTTTTCCTGTAGTATGGAGTGTATTATATATACTTATGGGTATATCTAGTTATATTATTAGTGATAATAAAAAGTTACTTAATATTTATAAGATTAATTTAATAGTTAATTTACTATGGCCTATTATATTCTTTCTATTTAAGTTAAAGGTATTGGCTTTCTTTTGGATACTTATATTAATTTTAATAGTAGGATATATGATATATAAGTTTTATCAAGAAAATAAATTATCTAGTTATTTACTTATGCCTTATATATTATGGCTAGTATTTGCTTCAGTACTTAATTTATTGGAACTTTAAATAGTTCTTTTTTTCTTGATATAAATATGATAAAATATTATCTGAGGTAGTTAATATGATTAAAGAAGTAAGAAATAAAGGTAAAAGAATATATAAAAGCAATTTCTGGAAGGTAGTGGCAGTATGTTTTATTACTGCAATTATGACTGGTGGTTCTACTATATACTTAATAAGAAATGAGTATAATTATAGTAATAGTAATATAATTCATCAAAGTGGAATTTTAGATAATAAAAGTAATTCGCAAATAATAAGAGATTTTATTAAGTCTATAGATAAAACTAAAGATAAAGTAGATACTTATTTGAATAAGACTACTAAAGGTATTATTGCTACTTTTGTTAATAATATTCATAGTTCTAACTCGTTTGTATTTGGAGTTCTTAATGCTGTTAATGAACTTGTTTTTAAAAATAAGGTAACTTCTGGTATTATTATATTTATTGGTGTTTTAGTTAGATTTTTATATTGGCTTTTTGGAAGTAATGTAATTAAAGTTGGTAAGACGAGATTTTTCTTGGAAAATAGAAAATATAAGAAAACTAGAATGAAAAGATTATTATTTGCTTATCAAGATAAAAAATATAAGAATATAGCAAAAGTTATGTTTAAGAAGTGTCTATATGAATTTTTGTGGTCATTTACTATAATTGGTGGTATTATTAAACATTATTCTTATTATTTTGTTCCTTATATTATTTCGGAAAATCCTGATATGAAGTCTGATGATGTCATTAGATTATCTAAAAATATGACTAAGGACTATAGATGGAAGATGTTTTTATTAGATTTAAGTTTTGTACCTTACTATATATTTGGTATATGTACATTTAATATATTTAATTTACTTGTTACTAATCCTTATAAAGAATGCTCTTATACTGAATTATATATGAATATAAGAAAGAATTATATTACTAGTAAAATGTTAGGATATGAATGTTTAAAAGAAGATTTAGATGGTCCTCAGTTGAATGAAGAATATCCATATGATACTAAAAGAGAAAAGAAAAAAATAGAAAAGATTAAATATAACATTTGGGAACTTATACTATTATTTTTTGCCTTTGCCTTTATTGGTTATTTATGGGAAGTAATATTACATTTGTTTAGTGATGGGGTGTTTGTTAATAGGGGCTCTTTATATGGTCCTTGGCTTCCTATATATGGATGCGGCGGAGTACTTACTTTAGTTTTACTTAATAAGTATCGTGATAATCCAACACTAGTATTTTTTGCTTCAGTAATATTGTGTGGCATAGTAGAATACTTTAGTTCTTTATTTATGGAACTTGCTTTTAATACGAGATGGTGGGATTATACTGGTTATTTCTTTAATATCAATGGTAGAGTATGCTTGGAAGGATTATTATTTTTTGGATTTGGATGTACTGCGAGTATTTATATTGTTACACCATTATTACTCGATTTATTTCATAAATTAGATAAAAATTATGTTAAGTTTTTGACTATTATATTAAGTATATTATTTTTAACGGATTTTGTTTTTTATTTAACTATAGGGCCTAACAAGGGAAATGGTATTACTTCTTATAATAGTTATGCATATATAACAAATGTCAAATTTGATAAATTACAATAATAGTGTTGACAATTACTTAATACTGATGTATTATTAAATTGTACTATTTATAGTAGTACAATTTATGGTGGTGAAAAAATGTTAAAAATTTTAACTTATATTGTCATGGTAATAACTAGTTTTTACTTGTTATACTTTGTTGTTATGGCTATAGGAATATTTAAAAAGAAAAAAGAAAAAGTTCTAGTAGATAAAAAGAATAATTTTGCTGTTATAATAGCTGCACGAAATGAAGAAGCAGTTATTGCTAATTTAATTAAAAGTTTAAAGAAACAAAATTATCCTAAAGAACATTATGAAATATATGTTATTGTTAATAATTGTACTGATAATACTGAGGAAGAGGCTAGAAAGGCTGGTGCTAAAGTTATTGTTTGTACAGAGAAAGTTAAATCTAAAGGAGAAGTTCTTAAGTTTACTTTTAATAAATTAAAAAAAGAAAAAGATATAGATGCTTATGTTATATTTGATGCTGATAATTTAGTACATAGAGATTTCTTAAGTAAGATGAATGATAGTCTTAATATGGGTTATTCTGTAGTACAAGGATTTAGAGATACTAAGAATGTTAGTGATAATTGGCTTAGTTGTAGTTATGCTATTATGTATTATATTCAAAATCTATTTCTTAATAAATCAAGATATAATTTAGGTAAGTCCTCTTTTATCAATGGTACCGGCTTTGTAATAAAGAAAGAACTTATTGATAAGAATGGTTATAATCCTAAGACTGTTACTGAGGATATTGAATTTGTAGCTATGTGTGCTATTAATGGTGAAAAAATAGCATTTAATGATGAGGCTATTACTTATGATGAACAAGTTAATAAGTTTATACCATCATTAAAACAAAGAAAAAGATGGTCTATAGGAACTATGGAATGTTTAAGAGGTTACTTTACTGAACTTATAAAGGCTGGCTTTAAAAATAGAAGATTTGAATGTTTTGATATTATTATATTTTATTTATCAATAGTAGTACATGTTATTGGTAATTTAGCTCCAATATTTGCTATATTAGGCTTATTTATTAATTTTAAAAGTCTAACTATCGGATACTTTATTAGTACTTTAGCAATATCTTTATGTTCTTATGTAATAGGTGTTGTACTTAGAGCATTCCTACTTAAGAAGTATAATAAGAGTATTAAAGATAATATTGGTGGAATACTTTTCTTTGATTTATTTATATTAAGTTGGGCTCCAGTTAACTTTGTTTGTCTATTCTTAAAGAAATGTAATTGGGAAAGTATTAAGCATGATAGAAATATTGATATAGAAGAAGTATAAGGACTAGTAATAGTCTTTTTTTGATATATATTTATGGCTTATATATAATAGGTATCTTTGATACATTGTTATTAGACCTTAGGCTAATAACAACACTTTAATACTTTAGAATTAAAGTGAATATAAAGAATAAATATTTTTATGTAAAAAACTTATACAAAAATATTAAATTGTGTGTTATAATATTTATGATAGGTAGGTGTGATTATATATATGAAGAAAGTATTATTATTAGTATTTATGCTAATATTTTTAGTGGGTTGTGGTAAGAATGAAAATGAACTTATTATGGTTACTGAAGCAGGATTTGCTCCTTATGAATATTATGATAATGGTGAAATAGTAGGAGTAGATGTAGATATTGCTAATGAAATAGCAAAAGAAATGGGTAAAAAATTAGTTGTTAAAGATGTAGCATTTGATTCAATTATTAATGAAGTAAAAACTGGTAAGGCTGATTTTGGAGCTGCTGGTATAAGTTATAGTGATGAAAGAGCAGAAGAAGTAGATTTTTCTGTTAATTATTCTGTTAGTAAACAAGTAGTTATTGTTAAAGAAAATAGCGCTATTACTAGTACTAAAGATATTGATAATAAGAAAATAGCAGTACAACTTGGTAGTATAGCAGATACTTATGTTACAGATAATTATAATAATGCAGAAATAGTTAGACAAAAGAAATATTTGGCCGCTATTGAAGATTTAAAAAGTGATAAAGTAGATGCTGTAGTTATGGATGAATTACCCGCTAAAGAGATAATTAGTAGTAATAATGGATTAAAGATACTTGAAGGTAGTCTTGCTAATGATAGTTATGGTATGGTAGTTAAAAAGGGTAATAGTGAATTACTTAATATAATTAATAAAGTTCTTAACAGGTTAAAAGAAGAGGGTAAAATAGAAGAGTTTGTAATAAAACATACTTCGTAAGGAGGTACTAATGAATGAATATTTAAACTTTTTTAGTAAAATATTTGATTTTTTTGGCAATATTGGTAAATCTTTTTATAAGACAGTTATTTATGATAATAGATATGAATATATATTTGAAGGTTTATTTCATACAATAATTATTGCTTTATTTGCTGTTATTATAGGCATTGTTATAGGTATATTAGTATCACTTATTAGAAATAATTATGAAATTAATGGTAAAAATAAATTACTTTATAAAATAGCAAATCTTTATGTAAATATTATTAGAGGTACTCCTGTTATACTACAACTTATGATAATTTATTATGTTATTTTTAAGTCAGTAAATATTAATATTGTAATTGTAGGTATTATTGCTTTTGGTATTAATTCTGGTGCTTATGTTTCAGAGATTATAAGAGCTGGTATTAATTCTATACCAAAAGGGCAAATGGAAGCAGGCTTTTCTTTAGGCCTTAGATATAGAACAATAATGAGAGAAATTATATTACCTCAGGCTATTAGAAATATATTACCTGCACTTGGTAATGAGTTTATTACTTTACTTAAGGAAACTTCAGTAGGAGCTTATATTGGAATTATTGAACTTACTAAGGCTTCAGATATTATTGCTTCAAGAACATATGATTATTTCTTTCCACTTATTATTATTGCAATAATATATTTGATTATGACTCTTGGTCTATCTAAATTAGTTAATGTAATGGAAAGGAGACTTAATCGTGTTAGAAGTTAAAAATGTAAAGAAAAGTTTTGATAAACTTAATGTACTTAAAGGTATATCTTTTAATGTTGAAAAAGGAGAAGTTATATCAGTAATAGGTCCTTCAGGATGTGGTAAGAGTACTTTACTTAGATGTATTAATATGTTAGAAAAACCTAGTAGTGGTAAAATAATATTTGAGGGGATTGATATTACTAGTAAGAATACTGATTTACCTAAGGTAAGAGAAAAGATTGGTATGGTCTTTCAACAATTTAATTTATTCCCACATCTGACTGTACTTGATAATATTATTTTGGCTCCTGTTAAGCTTGGTATAATGGATAAGGATAGTGCTGTAGAAAGGGCAGAAGAACTTCTTAAAGAAACTAGTTTACTTGATAAGAAAGATAATTATCCGGAAGAGTTATCAGGAGGGCAAAAACAGAGAGTGGCTATTGTTAGATCACTTATTATGAATCCGGATATTATTTTATTTGATGAGCCCACTAGTGCACTTGATCCTGAAATGGTTGGAGATGTACTTGAACTTATTAAAAAGGTTGCTGATACTGGTATGACTATGATCGTAGTATCACATGAAATGAACTTTGTTAAGAAGTGTGCAAGTAGGGTATTATTTATGGATAATGGTAAAATTGCTTTAGATGGTACTCCTAAGGAAGTGTTTAATAATAAAGATAATGAGAGATTAATGGAATTTTTGAATAAAACAAATAATTAAAAAATAGTATAAAAATGTTTGTAAAAAACATAAAATGTTGTTATAATTATTATAGTAGGGAAACTACATAAGAAGGGAGAATATTAGTGGATAATGTTATTAATGTAAAAAGTGAAATTGGAACTTTAAAAAAAGTATTATTACATAGACCAGGAAATGAATTACTTAATTTGACTCCTGATACATTAAGTAGATTACTTTTTGATGATATTCCTTTTTTACCTGAAGCTCAAAAAGAACATGATGAGTTTGCTCATATACTAAAAGAAAATGGTATTGAAGTTGTTTATCTTGAAGACTTAATGGCTGAAGTACTAGAACTTGGAGATGATATTGAAAATAAATTTATTAGACAATTTATTTTTGAGGCTGGTATTAGAACTCCAAAGTATAAAGAATTGGTTTTTGATTATTTAAAGAGTTTTGTTAATAAGAAAGAACTTGTTCTTAAAACTATGGAAGGTATTAAGATAGAAGAAATACCTAGAAAGAAGAGAGAAGTAGAAAAATCTTTAGTTGATTTAGTTAGTGATGAATCTGAATTTTTAGCAGATCCTATGCCTAATTTATATTTTACTAGAGATCCATTTGCTAGTGCAGGTAATGGTGTTATCTTAAATAAAATGTATTCAGTTACCAGAAATAGAGAAACTATATATGCTGAATATATATTTAATTATCATCCTGAATATAAAGGAAAGATTAATAAATACTATGATAGATATTTACCTTATCATATAGAAGGTGGAGATGTTCTTAACTTATCTAATCATGTTTTAGCAGTAGGTATATCTCAAAGAACTGAGTCTGGTGCTATTGATGAACTTGCTAAGAATATGTTTAGAAATCCTGATTGTGAAATTGATACTATTTTAGCATTTAATATACCTGAATCTAGAGCATTTATGCACTTAGATACTGTATTTACACAAATTGATTATGATAAATTTACTTTCCATCCAGGTATTATGGATACTTTAGAGGTATTTGAAATTACTGAAGGAGATATTCCTGATAGTGATGAAGATTTGAATGTTAAAAAAGTTGAAGGTAGTCTTGAGGAAATACTTGAAAGATATCTTGGAAGAAAGGTTACTTTAATTCCTTGCGCTGGAGGAGAGAGAATATCTTCTGAAAGAGAACAATGGAATGATGGTACTAATACTTTATGTATTGCTCCGGGTGTTGTTGTTGTTTATGATAGAAATAATATTACTAACAATATATTAAGAGAACATGGTATTAAAGTACTTGAAATGAGTAGTGCTGAACTTTCTCGTGGTAGAGGTGGTCCTAGATGTATGAGTATGCCTTTAGTAAGAGAAGATTTAGATACTTCTTATAATAATAAAAATGAAGGTAATGAAAATATTTATTTTACTAAGGGTGAAGATGTAAAAAAAGTAAATGATAAAATAGATTTAAGAGGAAGAAACTTCTTAACATTACTTGATTATACTCCTCTGGAGATAAGATATTTACTTGATTTAGCAAAAGATTTAAAGAATAAGAAACATAATGATATACCTCATAGATATTTAAATAATAAGAATATTGTATTATTATTTGAAAAAACTTCTACTAGAACAAGATGTGCATTTGAAGTTGCTGGACTTGACTTGGGTATGGGAGTTACTTACCTAGATCCAGGTAGTTCACAAATGGGCAAGAAAGAAAGTATCGAAGATACTGCTAGAGTATTAGGTAGAATGTATGATGGTATCGAATATAGAGGATATGACCAATCAATAGTAGAAGAACTAGCTAGATGTGCTGGTGTACCTGTATGGAATGGTCTTACTACACAGTTTCATCCTACACAAATGTTAGCGGATGTTATGACCGTTGAAGAAAATTTTGGTCATTTAGATGGCATTAAACTTGTATTTATGGGAGATGCTAGAAATAATGTTGCTAACTCACTTATGGTAGTTTGTGCTAAAATGGGTATGCACTTTGTAGCATGTGGTCCTAAAGAATTATGGCCAGATAAAGAACTTGTTAATAAATGTAAGGAAATAGCTAAAGAAACTAATGGAAGTATTGAAATGACTGAAGATGTTATGGAGGCTTCTAAAGATGCAGATGTTATTTATACTGATGTTTGGGTTTCTATGGGTGAACCTGATGATGTATGGGCAGATAGAATTAAATTATTAAGTCCATATCAGGTTAATATGAAAGTTATGGATAATGCTAATCCTAATGCTATATTCTTACACTGTCTTCCGTCATTCCATGATTTAAATACCACTATTGGTAAAGATATTAATGAGAAATTTGGCCTTAAAGAGATGGAAGTTACTGATGAAGTATTTACATCTTCTAAATCAAAAGTATTTGATGAGGCGGAAAATAGATTACATACTATTAAAGCTGTAGTATATGCCACAATGAGGGAAGATAATGAGTAGAATTGTCATTGCATTAGGTGGAAATGCTTTAGGTAAGACTCCTGGTGAACAACTTAGTCTTTTATCTAATGTAGCAAAAATTATCGTTGAACTTATTAAAGATGGTAATGAAATTGTTCTTACACATGGAAATGGTCCTCAGGTAGGACAAATAGCCCTTGCTATGGAGTATGCTTCAAATGGTGAAGCAGGTACTCCTAGCATGCCATTTCCTGAATGTGGAAGTATGAGTCAAGGTTATATAGGATACCATATGCAACAATCTATCTTAAATGAATTAGATAGACAAGGTGTAAAAAAAGAATGTGTATCCTTGATAACACAAGTCCTTGTGGATAGTAATGATAGTGCTTTTCAAAATCCAACTAAGCCTATTGGAATGTTCTATAGTAAGGAGAAAACTATGGAAATTGAAAAAGAAAAGGGCTATGTATTTACTGAAGATGCAGGACGTGGTTATAGGAGAGTTGTACCTTCTCCAATTCCTAAGAAAATTATTGAGAAAAATTCTATTACAAGTCTTCTTGATAATGGTACTATTGTTATAGCTGTTGGTGGCGGCGGTATACCAGTAATTAATAGTGGTAATGGATTAAAAGGAGTAGAAGCTGTTATTGATAAAGATAGATCTGGTGCTTTACTAGCTAGAGAAATCAATGCTGATATTTTCTTAATACTAACTGCTGTTGATAAAGTATGCTTAAACTATAATACAGATAATGAGATAATGTTAGATTCACTTACTAAAGAAGAGGCAGAAAAGTATATAGATGAAGGACAATTTGCTAAGGGAAGTATGCTTCCTAAGGTAGAGGCCTGTCTTGATTTTATTGGAGAATCTACTTCAAGAAAAGCTATTATTAGTTCATTATCTAAAGCTAAAGAAGCAATAGATGGAAAAACAGGTACAGTCATAAAAAGGAGGTAAGTATTTAAAATGGCTAAAAAAAGAAAAAAGGTACTTCTTTCGTCATTTTCTATCATCTTAATACTAATATTTGTTTTAGGAATAATATCACATCTTTTACCTAATGCAAAATTTGTTGGTGAAGAAATAATAAATGGAAGTGGTACTGTAGGTGCTAAATTATCACAGGTATTAATGGCACCAATATTAGGCTTTGAAGATGCTATTGACATTGCAATTTTCATAATGATGCTAGGAGGTTTACTTAAGGTTATTGGTAAGACTGGTGCTTTAGAAGCAGGTATTAAAGCATTAGTTCAAAAATTAAAAGGAAGAGAAATATTATTAATTCCAATATTAATGTTTATATTCTCAATTTGTGGAACAACTTATGGTATGCTTGAAGAAACAGTAGGATTTTATGCATTACTTGCTGCGACAATGATGGCTGCTGGTATGGATCCACTTGTTGGTTCTGCGGTTATCTTATTAGGTGCAGGAGCAGGATGCTTAGGATCTACAATTAACCCATTTGCTACTGGAGTTGCTATTAGTGCACTTCCTGATTCTATTAAGGCTAATCAAGGTGTAGTAATTCTAATTGCAGTATTCCTATGGCTTACTACTTATGCAATTTGTACTTTCTTTGTAGTAAGGTACGCTAAGAAAGTACAAAGAGACAAAGGTTCTACATTCTTATCTCTAAGAGAGCAAAAAGCTGCTGAAAAGAAATATGGTAGTTTTGAAGAACACGAAGAAAATAGCAAGAAAGAACAAGAAAAAGTTGTATTAACTGGTAAACAAAAAGTTACTTTAATATTATTTGGATTAACATTCCTTGTAATGATTATTGGATTTATCCCTTGGGGTGAATTTGGCGTAACTATATTTGATAAGTTTACTGGATGGCTTACTGGTTCATCACTTGGTAATTGGGGCTTCTATGAATCTGCTTTATGGTTCTTAATAATGTCAATTGTTATTGCTATTGTTAACAAATTTGGAGAAAAAGGTTTCGTTGATACATTTGTTGATGGCGCTGATGATATGATAGGTGTTATACTTATAATTGCAGTTGCTAGAGGTGCTAGTGTTCTTATGAAACAAACATATCTAGATAACTATATTATATATAATGCTGCGAATATATTATCTAAGGTACCTCAATTGGCATTTATACCACTTAACTATATATTACATATAGTATTATCTATATTAGTTCCATCATCATCTGGACTTGCTACATTATCTACACCAATCATTGCTCCTTTAGCAGCACAACTTGGTTACAATGTAGAAGTTACTATTATGACTTTAGTATCTGCAAATGGATTAGTTAACTTAATTACTCCAACTTGTGGTGCTATTATGGGTGGACTTGCTCTTGCTAAAGTAGAATATTCTACTTGGTTTAGATGGGCATTAAAAGTAGTTTTAACTATTGCTGTAGCTAATATATTAATACTATGTTTATTCTCACTCATATTACAAGTAGCTCATTAATTATTAAAAAACAATCTCTTTTTATGAGATTGTTTTTATATATATAATTATTTTTGAAGACTATAAGGCTTCAAAAATCTAGTTAAAGACTTATGGCTTTAACTAACAGTGAATAACGAAGTATGAACTGTCAAGGCAAGAACTAATTTTATATTTTAGTTCTTAAATTTTTCTTAAATTTTAATAATTGTATATGAATTAATATCATTATATAGTATAATATTTATTGTAAAGAAAATATAAAGGAGTTAGTAGTATATGAAAAAAGTAAAAGTAAAGAATAAAAGTCACTATTTAGTTCTTATATGTTGTTTATTCTTAGTATTAGGTATAGTAATATACTTTATAATTAATCTTATTGGAAGTGAGAATTTAGGTAATAATAATGATATAAATAATAGTATTACGTTTAATGAAAAAGATATTAATAAGTATGATGATGTTAAGATTTTTAAAGGAGAAAATCCAGATAATTATTTATATTTTTCAAATATTTTATGGAGAATTATAAGTATTAATAAAGATGGTTCATTAGATATTACTACTGAGAATAATATTAATATTTTAAAGAATGTTAATTATGATGTTAATAAATATGTTAATGATATATTTTTAAATAGTATTGATAAGAAGTACTTAGATAAAGTTTCATATTGTAATGATGTTATATCTAAGGTAGAAAAAAGAGAATGTAAAAAGATTTATACAAAAGATTATGTTAGATTACTTAGTATAGAGGATATTGTTAATTCCATTGATAACGATAAAAGTTATCTACTAAATGATTTAGATTATTGGCTTAATAATAAGTCTAATAGTAAACCATTTGTTGTTGTTAATAATAAGATTGCCTCTGGGGATAGCAAAGATGGTTATGGAGTAAGACCTGTTGTTAGATTAAAGAATAATATAACTATTAAGTCTGGTGATGGTACTTTAGATAAGCCTTATGTTGTATCTGAGGATACTACTGGTCTTAGCGTTGGTAGTTATATTAAACTAGATAATGATTTATGGGTTATCTATGAAGTAGGCAAAGATAATGTTAAGTTAGCTCTTGCTAATGGATTATCTGGTGCTAAAGCATTTGGTAATAGTAGTGAATATAATATAGATAAAGATGATAGTATAGCTCATTACTTAAATAATGATTATTTAAATAGTTTATCTTATAAAGATATGCTTATTGATAGTGAATGGGAAACTGGTAAATATACTGATAGTTATAGTAATGTAGATAAAAATATAGTTACTGCGAAAGTAGGTATGCTTAGTGTAAAAGATTTAAAGTTAGTTAATAATAAATTGGGATATTATTTAATAACTCCAAGTGATAAAGAAGAAGTTTACTTTTATAACACTAATAGTTATGTATCTAAAACTAATTATTTACGTAGTATAGTTCCTACTATTAGTATTAAAAATAATTATAAAGTAAATGGTATGGGTACAAAAGATAACCCTTTTGAAGTTGAGGTATAATATGAAGAAGTTAATGGTATTTGGTATTTCTTTTGCATCTTGTATGGTTGTATTTTTAATGACTATTTTTATATTTAAAGAACCTATTACTAATTATTTAGTTTCAAATAATAATCTTAAATTAGTAGGTGTTTTATATGGTAAGAATACTTTATATGATGTAGTAGCAAGAAATAATTATATTTCTTATAAAAAAGATATTGATGGTAATGTTATTTCTGGAAGTGTTTCTTCTGATAATGTAAGTAATGATAAGTATGAAAAGGAAATACTAGAAAAAGATGATAGCACTGAGGGATATAAGTTTATTAATATAGAAATTAATGGATATAAAAGTTATTTGATAGCAATATATGACCCCTCTAAAGTTAAACTTGTAAGTTCTAGATGGTTTAATAGAGGTAATACTGGTCAGCAAACTGTTATTGATATTTGTAAAAGATATAATGGTAAAGTATGTATTAATGGTGGGGGATTTCAAGATTTTGGTCTTGGCTCTGATATTCCAATTGGTTATGTTATTGAAGATGGTAAGATTACCTGGGATAGTGAAGGTAAGTCTAAATTAGTAGGATTTAATTATGATAATGAACTTGTACTTATGACCGCTAGTGGGGAAGAGGCTATTGCCGCAGGGGTTCGTGATGCTTTAGAATTTGGACCATTCTTAATAGAAAATGGCGAGATAATTGTACCTAAGGAAGAATCTGCTGGTGGATATGGTGGTGCTGCAAGGGTGGCTATTGCTCAAAGAAAAGATGGCATAGTATTATTCCTTGTGACTGAAGGTGTACATAGTAAAGGACCTACTATATACGAAGTGGCTGAAACATTAAAGAAGTATGGAGCTTATACTGCTGGTAACTTAGATGGTGGTGCTTCAAGTAGTTTAGTAGTTAATGGAAAGATGATTAATCATCCATTAAACATATATGGGGAACTTATTAATGGAGGTAGAGGCCGCAGTGTAGTTACAGGCTTTGGATATATTGAATAAATAATATATTATTTTTGAAGACTATAGGCTTCAAAAATTCTAGTTAAAGACTTATGGCTTTAACTAGCAGTGAATAGCGAAGCATGAACTGTTAAGACTAGAACTAATAAAAGTATTTAGTTCTTTTTATTTGTGTGGTAAAATATTAGTAGAGCAGGTGATTAATATGTATTATAAAATTAGTCATGGTAGTGTTACTCTTGGTAATAATACAGTACTTGAAGATATTAATTTTTGTGTTAAAGATAATGAAAAAATTGGTATTGTAGGAAGAAATGGCTGTGGTAAAACAACTTTACTTAAAGCAATTGTGGGAGAATATGAAATTACTAGTGGTTATGAAGAAGTGGATATTATTTCTTCAGAGGATTTTAATATTGGCTATGTTAAACAAAATGATGGTTATAGTCTTGATATGAAGATGATAGATTATATTAGGAGTTCTTTTAAGGATATTCTTGATATTGAAAAAAATCTTAATACTTTAGAGGATGAAATGAGTACTCATTATGATGAAAAGATAGTAAGTAAATATAATGATCTTTTATCTAGATATGAATATATGGGTGGTTATAGATATAAGAAAGAGATAGAAGTTATTTTAAATAAGTTTGATTTTAGTGATGATGATAAAGACAAGTATTTAAATGAATTTTCCGGTGGTCAACTTACGAAGTTGTCTTTGATTAGGCTTCTGTTATCGAAGCCTGATTTACTTATTTTGGATGAACCTACTAATCATTTGGATATTAAAGCTATAGAGTGGCTTGAGGATTACTTAAAGGGATATAAGGGTTCTATTATTTTGGTTAGTCATGATAGAATGTTTTTGGATAATGTTTGTAATGTGATATATGATATTGAGTATGGTTCTTTAACTAGATATAGTGGTAATTATTCTTATTTTGTTAAGAAGAAAGAAGAAAATTATATAAGAAATCTTAATGATTATGAAAGGCAACAAAGGGAGATTAAAAGACTTCAAGATATTGCTGATAGATTTAGGTATAAACCAACGAAGGCTAGGATGGCTATGTCAAAGTTAAAACAAATTGAGAGAATGGTATTAATAGATAAACCTGATAAGACTAATACAAAGTCTTTTAAGATTAACTTTAGTCCGGAGATGAATAGTTATAGAGATGTTCTTAAGGTTAAAAATCTTTCTATTGGTTATGATAGAGAGTTATGTAAGTTATCTTTTGATGTCGAAAGGGGAGACAGGCTTGGAATTATTGGAGAAAATGGTATTGGTAAGAGTACACTTCTTAAAACTATTATGGGTGATATTCCAGCACTTGGTGGTAAGTTTACTTTTGGAGATAGGGTTAATATTGGTTACTTTTCACAAGCATTAGATAATCTTAATTATGATAATTCTATTTATGATGAGATTGACAAAGAATTTCCTAGACTTACACCTAATGAGATTAGAACTCTTCTTGGGGCTTTTGAATTTAGTGGGGAAGATGTCTTTAAAAAAATTAAGGATTTATCTGGTGGTGAAAAGGTTAGAGTTAGTTTATGTAAGATTTTGAATAAGAAACCTAATGTTCTTATCTTAGATGAACCGACGAATCATTTAGATATTATTGGTAAAGATACTATTGAGAGAATGCTTACTAGTTATAAGGGTACTATTATTATGGTTAGTCATGATAGATATCTTATTAAGAATGTATGTGATAGACTTCTTGTTATGGATGGTGGCAGAAGTACTTTATATAATTATGGTTATAATGAGTATTTGGAGAAGACTAGGTTTAATAATATGAGTAATGATAATAAGGTTAAGATAGAAAAGAAGAAGAGTACTGATAAAAAGGTAGATACTTTTGATAGAAATAAAGAAATTAAAAAAATAGAAAGGGATATTTTTGAATTAGAGGAGAGACTTAGTAATCTTAATAATGAGCTTTTGAAGGAAGATGTTTATATGGATATTAATAAGGCTAATTTGATTAAGTTAGAGATTGATATTGTAAGTAAGGATATTGAGAAGAAAACATTAGAGTGGGATGAGATTACGAAGGATATGTAATCTTGGTATTATTTATTATTTATTTATGTTACTTTTACATATAATGTTTTAGATGTGAGGTGATAATAATGAATGATAATATTAAGGATTTACTTGAAGGTCAAAGAATTAGGGAAAGGCTTAGGAGGGCTGGTATTTATCCAATGGTTGGTCCTAGAGGTCCAAAAGGGGACAAGGGCGATGGTATTAGTATTATTGGTGATTATAATAGTTATGAAGAGTTAATTAATAGTCATCCTTCTGGTAATAGGGGTGACTGCTACTTAGTTGGTGGTAATTTATATGTTTGGAATAGTGAAAAATCTATTTGGGATAATGTTGGTAATATAGAGGGTCCTCCAGGGAAGAGTGAGAAGATTAGTGTTGGAAAAGTAAGTAGTGGTAGTGAGGCTACTATTGTTGATAATTTTGATGGTGAAGTTCATACTTTGGATTTTGTTGTTCCGAGGGGGCCAAAAGGTGATAAGGGTGACATTGGTCTAAAAGGCGATAAAGGAGAAAAAGGTGATATTGGTCCTCAGGGAGAAAAGGGAAATATTGGTCCTATTGGTCCTCAAGGGAAGCAAGGTATTGCAGGTCCTCCTGGCATAGAGGGAAAAATTGGTCCGACGGGACCGCAGGGACCTCAAGGTACACTTGGGCCTACTTCTTATAATGCTATTTGTTTTTCTAGTTTTAAAGATACTACTAATGCTGGTACAATGACTGTTACTACTACTAGAATTATTCCAGGTAACTCTGATATTATTTCTATTTCTGGTAATCAAATAAAGGTATCGAAAACTAGTGTATTTGAGGTTACTTTGTGCGGGAGAATATCAGGTGTTACTAATGATACTGGTGGTAAATTCTATTTATATAATGCTACTACTAATGAAAAAATTAGTGATATGGAGTTTGTTCTTAATAATGGTACTACTAGTGATATGGATTTTTCAGAAGTTAATTTTGTTGATGTTTATGCTGGTGGTAATCTTGAAATAAGAACTGAAGTTATTGGTAATGATACTGGTAATATTTCTTTTTCTATGGTTAATGTTATTCTTAAACGTTATAATTTATAAATAGGGAAATACTGATCTTTGTGGTTGGTATTTTTTTATTTACTACAAGCCTAACTTTATTAGTCTTGTTAGTGCTATTTAGAGCCAATATTTAGTATATTGTCTCTAAATAGGTATCATCCATACTTATTATATATTAGTTATTAGTATTGGATTATGAATATAATATATATATGATCTTGTTTTATTTAAAAGATGTTTAGATTTTGTTTTTCCTCATATTGCATGTATGACATTAGGTTCAAAGAAAAGAAATATAGATGGTACCTCTAATAACAGAGGTGATAGATATGTTGTATGTGCTAGATGGAATAATTTGAGAGAAGATATTATTAGTTTTAAAAATAATAGTAAATAGTTTGAGTTTTATATTTTGTAAATGGTTTTGACTGACGGGTGGTGACTCCCTTGCTATGCTCCATAAAAAAAACACCAAATGGTGTTTTGTTTTTCAATGGAGCGGTTGTCGAAGATATCTACAACTTTCACTTTTTAACGATTTGATATATAAAATATCAACCACTAAATACATTATAATACAATTTTTTTGTTTTGAAAATAGATTTTTTGATAAAATAGCAAATTTGTATGCTATAATTAAGATAAGGAGTGTGATAAAAATGGATACAAGAAAAATCGGATTAAAAAATTTTGGTGTACATGCTATTGTTGAACTTATTTTAGGAATATTATTACCATATGGATTAACTGGTTTAACAGCACTAATTGCGACAAGAACAGGTAATATAGTTAATATGGCAAATATAATAATTTTATTAGTATTATTTTTGTTAGTAATAATGGATGAGTATTTTATATCAAAAATTACTCTAAAAATAACAAAAAATAATTATCTTATTAGTAAGTTTATGCTTGGTTTTACTTTATTAAAAATTTTGTTTCCTGTTTTGAATATTATAAAAAATACTGATAGCGATTATGTTTTCACAATTATATGTACAATTTTATTTATATTATTAAAAATGTCATCATATTTTATTGCTAAAAAATCTGTATTAAAAGCAAACAAATAAATTAAAGCAAAAAAATTTGAAGGTAAAAATGAATAAAAAAATAAATGTGATTTTATTAATATTAAGTATAGTAATTTTCTTATGTGGTTCTTTTACAAATAGATATATTGAAGTTATAATACGTGGAATATCATTGGTTATTAATATTTACTTACTAATAATATCACTTATTGATAAGAACAAATCAAATAAAGTAATATTAATTTTATCGATACTGTTAACTTGCTTTTTTGGTTACGCAACTATTTCTGGTGCATTCTTTAATGCAAAGAAAACTCAATATCTAAATTCTGAAGAGTTTTATATAGAAAACGCAAAAAGCCTTGAAAGAAGTTTGGAGGATAGCGCTAAATATTATTATGAGTTAGAATTCTATATAGAAAACTTAGGTACAAATACTTTTAAGATAACAAAAAATCAAGCAGAACAAGAATTTAATGAGAAATGGTATAATTTAACAAAAGAAGAATTGGGAGTGTGTGATGGCTATACAGTTATAAATGTGAATCAACAAAATTTAAATAAAATAATTGATGATTATAAAAAAGAATATAATACTGATACATATATACCGCATATAGTTGCGAGTTATGGGTATGATAGAATAAGGGAAAGTATAACTATTAAATCATTTATTAGTTGCAATGGAGATTATTCTTACACTACTGACGGATACAATAAATAATAAATTTTATGTAAAAAGATGATTTGAAGCATTATCGCTCAAAATCATCTTTTCTTTTGTCTCTAGAATAATTATTTTTGATGTCATCAAATGTTTCTTGATCTATTGCTTTGTGAGTATATAAATCAACAGTAAATTCATTATATCTTTCTTTATCTTTAGGTCTTGATAATCTATTTTTAATAAAATTAATAATATTTAAAAATCTATTTTTCCATTTATTTAGTTCTGATTTTAAATAATTATTATCACTTGCTAGATTATCAATTTCTTCTTCTTTTTCAGTTAGTTTATTAGTTAAAGTATTTACTCTTAGATTTAACGCTTCATTATTTTCAGTAAGAGTATTAATAATATCACGATTTTCTTTTAGTTCTTTATCTACATTGTTAAGAGTATTAGATAATCTTTTCATCTTTTTATAATCATTATTTGTATCATTAACATTATCAATATAATTTAATAATTTATCTTTATCATTTTTTGTTAGTACATATTTATCTTTACTACCAAATGAATTTTTAAGATTTTCAACTATGTCTTTAACTTCATTAGAGTTATTATCAAGTTTAATAGATTTTTCATTTGCTTTGTTTAGATTATCTTGGTGTTTATCTAATTCTTCTACCATTTCTTGATAATTATCCATTTCAGAAACAAGAAAATCTTTGTTTCTACCTTTCTTTTTATCTTTTAAAATACTGTTTTGATTATATTCTTGGTTAAATGATTCAATACAAAGTATTCTCATTTTATCTTGTAATTTACGAAGAGAAGTTTTAGTAAAGACATCTGATTTTCCAACTTGTATAGATTGACCATATTTATTCTTTGTTTTAATAGGTACTCCAACTATGTGCATATGTGGACTTGTTTCATCATAATGGATAATTGCACTTGCTATTTTAAAGTTAGGTACTAGTAATTCTAAATCATTAACTTGTTTTATAAAAACATTAGTTATTTTTCTTTTAAACTCTTTATCTTTAGTATCCCAATATTTTTTATTTCCAAGTTCAATAATAATTTCACAAGCTAAATCATTTTTAGTATTATTACTAACATTGGTAAAGTAGTCTTTAATTTTTCTATCTTCTCGAACTTGTATGCTATTATATTCATCAACTGATTTTTGAAATTCTTGTTTATATAAATTCTTGACATCATCTACTAAAGAAGTAGTACCTCTAACAATAACAATATCTTCTGCTTTGTTATCACATTTCCTATAATTGTGTTTATCGACTCTAGTTAAATGAGATGCATTTTGTATAGCACTATTTGGTAGAGAAGTAGTTCCACTATTATTTGATTTTGCTTTTTCTCTAGAAACGTTCTTTCTATTTTTATCACTACCTAAGTGTAGTGAATATGCTAATTCACTTATAAATATCACACTCCTTTTTTACTGTATTTTTGTTATGACAAAATATTTAACCTCCTAGGTATTTTGACATACTATCAAAATTACCAGTGGGCTAGGGATTTCCCTAGAACCCAAAATTAATTATCGCCACTTTCATTTCTACGAAACAAAACGTGCCATGTTAATTTATTTGTTTTACAAGAACTAATTATAAATCAGTTCCTGTAAAACTATTTCTTCAGCACAAGACTTATAGTTATTCATAAGACCTACCCAAGACATTTGGTCATTTTGTTTTTCTTTTTCAGACAGTCTAGAATCCTTTTTAATATAATCTTTCATAAGTCTATCTACCATTTCTTGTGCTTCATTACCGACTGAAAAAAGAAAATTATTAAGTTCATTTGTCAACAGAAGTTGTTGATACAATGCTTTCTTATTATTTTTTAGGTAGTCTAATTTTAATAATCCATATTTATTTAATGGTTTATTATCAGTTTCTTTTAATACTAAGTTTGGTAATTTGTAATCACCAACTTGTGTATAACTAATAGGTTTTTTTAGCTTGATTTCTAAATATTTCTCGAATGCTTCAAGTATTACATCTTGAACATCAGGTCCATTTTCATCATATACATTAATTACTAATTCTTTGTTTTTCATCTTTTATTTCCTCCGTTTCTTCATAATATGCTACAGGTTTAACTCTAACTGGCATAGGTTCTCTAGTATAGGTTACACAGTCATATACATTGGGAATATATTTAAAGGCATCATCCTCATTTTTTAATAAGATTTTATCTTCGCCCTTAATATATAAAACACCTAATTTATATACATCCATTTCTACTTTAGGATCAATCTTTCTATAATCTTCAGGTGAGAATACTCTAACAATAGCTTTATTATCAGTAAAGTCGAAGTAGTATTTACAAGTTTTAGTATGATACTCAGTTTCATAATATCCAACATTATAGAAATGTCTTAACCTCATGATATGCTCTGATACCTTATCTTCAGGTAGGTATTCACTAAATCTTAGCATACCTGCAACATTACCAAATATAGTAAGATAACTAGCGTTATCCATTCATATAAAGTTTGTTACATGGTTTAGCAATTGATTCTCTAAAATTAACTTGTTCAACTACACATAACTTTCCAACCATTACTAGTGATATTTCATCAATATAATTCATTATTAAGTCTGCTTTTTCTTGCCTAGTAAATTCATTCCAAGACTTAGTATATTTCTTATATTTCTCTGGATATTTCATTTTATTAAGATAATCTATATCTCTTTTTAGTAAGATATCTTCAGGAGTAAATCTTAATTCATCACATAAATCATTTTCTTCAAGTTTTAATTCTAATTCTTTGATGTTTTTATCAATAGTTTTAGACATAGAATTACAATCTTCAAGTGTAAAAGTGCCATTAACATATGCTTTCTTAATTCTATCAAGTTTTGCTCTTTGTTCTTTTAATTCTTCTTCTATATCATCTTTAGGATTATTTAATTTGTGTTTTATCATAGGTAGAAAGAATTGATTAACAATTGAATCATATTCAATAAGTTCAGTTACAAATCTATCTACATATTCTTCAATTTCTTTTTCTTTTGTACTTGGCATTCTTCCCATAACTCACGAGATATTATTGGTTCAACAACATTAGAGTAGTAAGTAGGATGTTTAGTTCTTTTACCATGAACAAAATCTCCCATATATATTTCATTTTGTAAGATATTAAATATTGTTGAATCTCTCCAATTATCTTTGTCTAGGACTTTTTATTTATTAAATAGAGTACTAATTTTCTGATATGATGTTCCATTATGGCATAGTTCAAATATTCTTATAACGACATCTTTTGTAGTACGGTCTATAACTAATTTCTTATTTTCGTGTTTATATCCAAGTGGTGCTTGATGTGGAATATGTCCTTGTTTAATAGCACCTGCTAATCCTACTTTAGTTCTTTCGCTTGTTCTCTCAATTTCATTTTGAGATACACTAATCATAATACGAGATATCATTTTACCATTTGCTGATGTAGTGTTTATATCATCATTAACACATACTAAATCTGCATCATATTCTTCAAGAGTAGTCATAATGTTTTCCCAATCATAAATACTTCTTGATATTCTATCTAATTTTAAAGCCACTATCGTATTGATTCTTCCACTTTTAATATCTTCCATTAATCTATCAAATTCAGGTCTATAATTACCTGTTTTAGCACTTATACCAGCATCTTCATAATAATCCTTAATCTCATAACCTTTGAACTTACAAAATGCCTCTAATCTTTCTTTTTGTTCTGATAAACTAAATCCTTCACGTGTTTGGTCTTCTGTACTTACTCTTTGGTAAAGACCACAAATTTTTTTCTTTTCATCCATTAAAATCAACTCTTTATCACTAAAAAAGAGCAAAGTAGTTAACTAGGTTATACATACTACTTCGCCCATAAATAAATTAAATATAAAGTTTTCTTAATTTAATTATAAACGAAATTCGACAAAATTACTAGTTTAGCGACTTCAAATATGATTCTAACTCTGTTATTTGTATTTTCTTATTTAAATTCTTAATATAAATATCAGTAGAATAATTAAAAGCAAGAAATGTTATGTCATTGATGATTATTCTATATGGTTCTATATAAGATAAATTAGTTTTATCTATTTTTCTAATACTACCATTAATAAACTTAGGAGTAGTATTACAAAAATCACATATAAATTCTAATTTCTTCTTTAAAGTATCATCAAAACTTATTTCTTGCTCTATAATCTTTATCATAATGTTCACCATCCTTTCCTTTAGGATGATTCTTTGTAGTAGGTAAACCTTGCCAAGCTGACTGACGGGGGTTACACAACTAAAAAAATCAATCTTTCGATTGATTTTCTATATATCAATGTCCGAATAGTTCGAACAGATTCGTCAATGGAGCAGATGAGGGGAGTCAAACCCCCGTCTCAGCCTTGGCAAGGCCGAATTCTAATCGTTGAACCACATCTGCAATGAATATATATACATTATATTAAAAAAATATTAAAAAATCAACCTTTTTTATTAAAAAAGTTTGGAAAATAATGTATAATATGTATTAGGTGATAATTTTATGTTTGAAAATTTAAGTGATAGATTGCAAGATGTGGTTCATAAGATTAAGGGTTACGGCAAAATAACAGAAGAAAATATTAGTGAAATGATGAGAGAAATTAGACTTTCTTTATTAGAAGCTGATGTTAACTATAAAGTAGTAAAAGAGTTTACAAATAATGTAAAAGAAAAGGCTTTAGGAGAAGAAGTTAATAAAAGTTTATCTCCTGGTGAAGTGTTTGTTAAAATAGTTAAAGATGAACTTACTGAGTTATTAGGCGGAGAGAATACTCCTCTTAATATTAGTGGTAATCCTGCTACTCTTATGTTAGTGGGGCTTCAAGGAAGTGGTAAAACTACTACAATTGGAAAACTTGCTAATTATCTTAGGAAAAATAATAAGAAGAGACCTTTACTAGTAGCTTGTGATGTATATAGACCTGCTGCTATTGACCAGTTAAAACAAATTGGTAAGGAACTTAATATTGAAGTTTATTCTGAAGGAAAAGGTAATCCTGTGGAAATATCTAAAAATGGTATTAAATATGCTAAAGATAATGGATATGATTATGTTCTTATTGATACTGCTGGTAGATTACAAATAGATGAATCTTTAATGGATGAACTTGATAATATTCAAAAAGAGGTTAATCCTGATGAAACTATTTTAGTAATAGATTCAATGATGGGACAAGATGCTATTAATGTTATTAATGGCTTTAACGATAAGATTAAACTTAGTGGTGTTATATTGACTAAACTTGATGGAGATACTAGAGGCGGTGTTGCATTATCTGTTAAGCATCTTACTAATCTTCCTATTAAATTTATTGGTGTTAGTGAAAAGATGGATGGTCTTACTCCTTTCTATCCAGAGAGAATGGCTTCTAGAATACTTGGCATGGGTGATATTTTATCTATAGTAGAACAAGTACAAAGTGAAATTGATGAAAAAGAGGCAGAGAAGACTGCTAAAAAGATGATGAAAGGTAATTTTGATTTAGAGGATTTTTTAAATCAGCTTAATCAAATAAAGAAATTAGGTCCTCTTGAGAATCTTTTAAAATTACTTCCTGGTGCTAAAAAGATGGGACTTAATAATGTAAATATTGATCCTAAAATTATGAAAAGAACAGAGGCTATTGTTTTATCAATGACTCCAGAAGAGAGAAGAGATCCTAGTATATTAAAGGCTAGTAGAAAAAAGAGAATCGCAGATGGTTCTGGTACTACGGTTACTGATGTTAATAAGCTACTTAATCAGTTTGAAGAAATGAAAAAGATGATGAAAATGATGGGAAACGGTAATTTTAAAATGCCATTTTAGGTGTTGATATGAAAGTACTTACTATAAAGGAACCTTGGGCTAGTTTGATTATAAATGGTTACAAAGAGTATGAGTTTAGAAGCTTTAAGACTAATTATAGAGGAAAGATTCTTATTCATGCGGGACTTACTTTAGAGAAGAATAATGCTATAAAGTTTAATAACTATAATCTTGATTATGGCCATGGAGAAATAATAGGAGAAGCTTATATTACTGATTGTATTTTAGTTGATGATGAGTTTGAAAATAAATTATATAATATTAATCCTTTAGTATATGGAAAGAGTGAACATCCAAGAATTTATGCTTGGAAGTTAGAACATGTTATTAAATATAATAAGAGAATATCTTGTAAGGGGAAATTGGGACTTTGGAATTTTGATATTGATAATTAATAAAAACTAGACTTCTTTACTATCTATCTATGTTAATAATTCATATTATAATGTAGATAGGAGGATAAATTATGAATTTTAGTGATGGTTTTAATCAAGGTATGTATGATGGTGATATTGATATAAATATAACTAATACTAATCAAAATGTTAATGACAATACTAACATGAATTATAATAATGTTGGGGCACCAATGATGGGTGGTTCTATAATGGGTGGAGTTACTTCTCCAGTTGTAGAAACTCCTAGAGAAAGAGTTGTTTATAGAAATATTTATCATACTGTACCTCATGTATGCCCTATAAATACTAGAATTGTTAATAATCATATTTATAAGCATACTTATCAACCAAGATATACCTGCTGCGAAGAGAATACAGTTACTAATGAACAATGCGGTAGCTGCTGTCAATTTAAATAATTTATTGTTTTAAGAGCGTTTAGCTCTTTTCTTTTTAGCTAATAATGCTATAATTATAGAGAGGTAATTAGTTATGAATGAGAAAATTAAAGATGTATTAGATAGACTATCTAAATCTAGGTTTAGAAGTGGTTTTCATTTAAAAGATAAAGATGTATTATATATTAAAGATAAAGGAATTGATAAAATTAGAGAACATGCTTATGATTTTATATCTAAGAGAATTGTTGATACTTCTAATGTTACTGATGGAAAACAAACGCCAATGAAGGGGCATCCTGTTTTTATTGCGCAACATGCTACTGGTACTTGCTGCAGAGGATGCTTAGAAAAATTGCATCATATAAATAAAAACAAAAAAATGGATAAAAATGATATTGATTATGTAGTTAATGTTATTATGTTTTGGATAGAAAATGAAATGAAAAATAAGTAAATGTTTTGCAAAAAAAAGAAATATATCTATGTGATATGTTTTTTTAGTACTTTTGTTTGCACGAATAGGTGTTTCAAATTTACACTCTGATTATTTGTAAACACTTATAATTGCCTTTTATGAATTAAAAAAGTATAAAATAATGTTGACTTTAACCTACCAAATGGTATATACTTTGGCTGCAATTGCAAAGTTAAAAATTAATTAATTTTTTGGGAGGTTTTTATTGAAAAAAATTTTGTTTTTTGTACTTTTAATATTTATGATGTGTAATGTAACTAAGGCTAATGAAACAACACTGATTAAAGACAAGTTTGATAATACACATACATATTATTATGATTCTAATCAAGGGAGATATAGGTATTTACTTACTAGTAAGTATATCTTTGAGGATAGTGTAGCTTATTGTATTGAACTTGGTAAACCAATAGATAGCTTTAATTATGTTTTTTCAAGTTCATTTGATGGTAGTAATTTAAGTAAAGAAGATATTGATTATATTAAGTTGGCAGCCTACTATGGTTACAATTATCCTGGACATGAAAGTGATAATTATTACTTAGCAACACAGGATATTATTTGGAAGAGATTATCCAATGTTTCTGTTAAGTATATTAGAAATATGAATCCTAACAATTACATTGATGTTTCAAAAGAAAAAGAAGATATTTTATTACTTATGTCTAAGCATAATATTAAACCATCATTCTATGGTAGTGAAATTAATATTATACGAGGTAGGGAATATGTATTAGAGGATACTAATGATGTACTTGGTAATTATTCTATTAATAATGATTTTACATATTATGATGGTAATAAACTTATTATTCAAGATAAATTTTATGATGATAGCATTACTTTATTCAGATTAAACTACACAGATAGACAATTCTTTTTGTATTCTTCTGGAGGTAATCAAAAGATGATGTCTGCGGGTAGTTTGGATGATGAAAGTTTTGAAATAAAACTTAATTTTATTGAAGGTAGTATCAGGCTTAAAAAATTAGATAAAGAAACTGGTGATACTCCACTCGGGGATGCTACGTTAAATGGTGCCGTTTATGATTTATATGACTCTGATATGAATTATATTGGTAGTTTTGTTACTGGTAAAAATGATACGATTAGTGGATTACCTATTGGCCATTATTATATTAAAGAGAGAATTGCTAGTGAAGGATATATGTTAGATCTTAATACTTATGAGGTTACTATTAATGAAAATAATTTAAATAAAGAAATTACTGTATATGAGGATATTATTAAAAGAAAAGTGGATATATTTAAAGTATTTGATAATGGTGGCACTGGAATACTTACTACTGAAGAGGGTGTTATATTTGATGTTTATGATAGTTCTGATAATAAAGTGGGTAGTATTACTACAGATAGTGATGGATATGCTAGTATAGTTCTTCCTTATGGTGCTTATACTTTTAAACAAGTTACTAGTACTAAAGACTATTATAAAGTAGATAATTTTAAGGTTATCATTGATAAGTATGATACAAGACCTATATATAAACTATTATCTGATAGTGAAATAACCGCAAGGGTTAAGATTATAAAGAAAGACTTTGATACTTTAGATAATATTGTTAATAGTGATATTAAGTTTAAGATATATGATGTTAGAGAAAAGAAATATGTTAGTTTTAATGTTACTTATCCAGAAACTAGTGCTATTGATACTTTTAGTCTTTCTAGTAATGGTGAATTTATTACTCCTGATGTTCTTCATTCTGGTGAATATATATTATATGAAGTGGATCAGAGTATGAATGGTTATTTATATAATAAAGATGGTGTACATTTCTATATTGGTGAAGAATCTAATTTTATTAATGATGAAAACTATGGCGTTATACTAGAGATTCCCTTCTATAACAAGATAGTTAAGGGTAAAATTATTATCAATAAATATGGAGAAAATGCTAACTATGTAGATAATAGTTACTATTATAAAAATATAATGCTTTCTGATGTTTATTTTGAATTATATGCTAAAGATGATATATATGAGAATGATAAATTAATATATGAAAAAGATACTTTGGTGGATACTATTATTACTGATAGTAAGGGTAGAGGTGTAAGAGATAATCTTCCACTTGGCAAGTATTATTTGAAAGAGATTAAGTCTAATAATGATAATGTCTTTGATGATACTATTTATGATATAGAACTTGAATATAAGGATCAATATACTGAAAAGATTAATTATGAGATTGATATTAATAATTATTTGAATAAGGGTAAGGTTATTATTCATAAATTAGATACTAAAAATAAAGAGGTAATAGCTAATACTTTGATTGAAATTAGGAATAAGGATAATGTTATAGTATATAAGGGCTATACGGATAATAATGGTATGATTGTTATAGATGATTTACTTTATGGTGAATATTATATAGCGGAAATAGAGGCTAGTACCGGGTATAGAATACTTGAGGATAATATTTATTTTACTTTAGATAGTGAAGTATATGAAACTACTATATATAATGAAAGATTGGAAGTGCCTGATACTGGTATGAATGTAGGGCTTAAGAATATTTTAGTTATTGTTATGATTATTTTATTTGGATTTGTTTTGATACTATTTTTTGATAATAAAAAGATAGTAGGTATTAGTGCAGTATTTATTATTATTGGTATTAGTTATTTTGGTATATACTTTTATAATTATTTTACTGATAGTAAGAAGAATATTTTGGCTATTGAGAAAATAATTAATAATGATAATGTGGATGTTTCACTAGAGGACAGATATGGATATAATTCTTTTATTGAAATACCTAGCATTGAATTAAAGAGAGGACTTGTTACTATTAATAATAGTTATAATAATGTTAATGATAATATTGAGATTATAGAGAAGACTGATAATAGAATTATTTTGGCCTCACATAATGGTAATAACTATAATTCTTATTTTGGTAATTTATATAAAATGGATCTTGGTGATAAGATATATTTATATGAAAATGGTAATAAATATGAATATATATTTAGTGATAATTATGAGATTAAGAAGAATGGTTATGCTAATATTTATACTGATAATACAAGAAATTCAATAGCATTAGTTACTTGTAAGGAAGAAAGTAATGATGCACAAGTTGTTTATATTGGATATCTTATTAATATGAGTTCTTATTTAAAGGAGCAATAAAAGTGCTTCTTTTTATGTTGCATTTTTGACGGTATCATGATAAAATTATTAATAGATAGGAAGGTAACTAATGTTATGAAGAAGGAAATAAAAAAGATTAAACTTACTGACAATATTTCTTACTATATTAGTGATAATACTATTTATTTATTTCAGGATGAATATAATTTTAGTAAAGATGATATTAAAATAATAGGAAAGAAAGTTGCTTTATTAATTCAAGATAATGATATTTCTTATATTAATATTACTGCGAAGGGAATTGAAGATAAGAAAAGTTTATATCATGATTTGGGTTTTACTTTATCCTACTATGATGTTAATAAACTAAATGAACTTTTTAGTGATAAGAAGGATAAGATTAAATATAGGTGTTATGGAATAATGACTAAGAGTGATTTTTTAAATAGGTTAATGGAGGATAAAAAGGTGGAAGAAAAGAAAGAAAAAGATACTAAAGTAATTAATTCTAATTCTGGATTTGTTAGTAATATGATACTTTTATTTGGTGGTATTATTTTGCTGTGCTATTTGTGTGTAGAAGGGGCTATTTATTTGGTTAAATAGAAGGGAGATATTATGACAGTTGATAATTTATTAGTTATATTACAAAAAGTTATTGATATTTCTTTAGTATGGATGATGGTTTATTTTGTACTTAAGAATATTAAAAATAATGTTAAGATTATATTATTATTTAAGGGTGTTCTTGTTATATTAGTTATTAAAATACTTAGTGATACACTTAATTTAACGACGATAGGATTACTTTTAGAGTATGTTATTATGTGGGGACCATTGGCACTTATAATTATATTTCAACCAGAGATTAGAAGTATACTAGAACATATTGGTAGAAAGCAATTACTTGGTAGACATAAGGTACTTACACTTGATGAAAGAGAGAAACTTGTTTATGAAGTTATGACTGCGGTTGATTATCTTAGAAAATCTAGAATTGGTGCTTTAATAGTTATCGAAAGAGATATTAGTCTTAATGAATATATTGAGAGAAGTAAACCAATATATGGTGATATTTCTTCAGAATTATTGATTTCTATATTCTTTCCTAGAAATCCACTTCATGATGGTGGCGTTATAATACAGGGTAATAAGATTACTTCTGCGGGGGCTGTATTTCCTATTAGTATTAATAGTAAGATTAGTAAGAAACTTGGTACTAGACATAGAGCCGCTATTGGGATAAGTGAAGAATCTGATGCTATTGCTATTGTTGTCAGTGAAGAAACTGGTAAGATTTCAATAGCGGTAGATGGTAACTTAAATTATAATCTTTCTTTAGATGATGCTAGAATGATTTTAGTAGAGGAATTAAAACCTAAGAAAGAGGTCCTTCTTGATGATGAGTTTGTAGATGAAAAGGAGGATGATAGTGATGAAAACGCTTAAGAAAATCATTAAATTTTTTAGAAATTTATTTAGAACTATAGGTAGTTTCATTGACAGATTTATTGTTACTCCGGTTACGAAGTTTGCTATGTTTATTGGTGAAAAAGCTGATAAGGGAGCTGGTAAGTTTGAAAGATGGCTTAATAAGAGAAATACTTTGGTATTTGTATCTTTACTAGTATCATTATTAATATTCTTTTATGTAGATAATCAGGCTAGTACTGTTATTGATAGTGCTGCTGAAGTACTTCATAATCAGATAGTGGATGTTACTTATAATAAAGAGGCTTATATTATTGAGGGATTACCTGAAACTGCTGATGTTACTTTGATTGGTAGAACTGTTGATTTATATTTAGCTAAACAGTTATCTACCGGTAAGGTGACTGCAGATTTATCTAATTTGAAAGAGGGCACTCATAAGATAGAACTTAATTATGAAAGCCCAATTAATTCAGTTAATTATAAACTTGATCCTTCTTCAATTACTGTTAATGTATATCCTAAAGTTTCTGCGACTAAGTCTATTACTGTGGATGTTATAAATAAGGATAAACTTGAAAGTAAGTTATCTGTACAGTCTGTTACTGTTGATAAAGAGGAAGTTATTATTAAGGGTACTGAAGATGAGAAATCTATTCATAATATTAATAAAGTGGCTACTGTTAAGGCGCTTGTAGATATTGGTGAACTTATTGATCCTACTGCGGGTGTTAATACTCTTAAAGATGTTAAACTTGTGGCTTATGATAAATATGGTAATGTTGTAGATGTTGAAATAGTACCAGAGAAGGTTACTGCTACTATTAATATTGAATCTTATAGTGGTACTGCTAAAATAAAGATTATTCCTAAAGGAAATGTTGCTTTTGGTAAGGCTATTAGTTCAATTAGTTCTTCTGTAAACGAAATTAGTATATATGGTGATCAGGCAGTTGTTAGTAAATATACGGAATCTTATATTCCAATAGAGGTTGATGTAACTGGTTTATCTGATAGTAAGTCTTATACGGTGGTTGTACCTAAACCTGAAGGTATAAGAGAAGTGTCTGAGAAGACTATTACTGTTAAGGTATCTCTTGGTGAAGAAAAATCAATGGAAGTTGATGATATTAGGATTGATGCTATTAACTTAGGACCTAACTTAAAGGCTGGAGCTATGGGAGAAAATTCTTCTAAAACTACTGTTATTGTTAAAGGCACGCAAGAAGTTCTTGATGCTATTGATAGCACTACTATTAAGGCTACAGTAGATTTATCTGGATTAGGTGAAGGTGAACATACTGTTAAGGTTAATGTTATTGGTGATGAAGTTAAGGCTAGTTACTTTGCTAAAACTACAACAATTAAAGTAAGAATTACTAAGAGTTAATGTCTTATATTGACAAGTTTTGTCGAATGTGATGTAAAGTATGTAAATATGTGTTATCCTATAAAAAAGGAGGATAATATATGGGGTATATACTAGTAGAAGATATATTTGATGAAATCAGTCAGAATATCACTTACATTAAATTAAATAGTTATTTAAAGAGGAAAGATAATACTTAGTCTTTCCTTTTGCTATGAATTAGTATATAATTATAGATATAGAGGAAGGTGTTAAGATGGGAAGAAAGAAAAAAGAAGATAATAAAGATGAAGTAGTGGTACTTGAAAAGATTGAAAAAACTAAAAGTAGTAGTGGTGTTTCAGAGGTATTTTATTATTTACTTGGATTAGTTATTGGTATTGTACTTATATTTGCTACTGAAGAACTACTTAGTACTATTAATTATTTATTTGTTGTTATTTTTGCTATTATTGCAGTAGTACAATTAATTGGTTTTATTATGGATAAGAAATATATTAGTAGAGATTATTCTAATTTGATAATTGGTATTATGTGTATTTGGGTAGCTATGTTTGTATTTAAGTATGGTAGTTTCTTATTTTTAGAGATGCTTCCGGTACTTGTTAGTTTATTATTATTTATTATGGCTACAAGTAGTATTACTAAGTATTTTGATAGAAAGATTACTGGTAATTTGATTGTATCTATTATTTCTATTATTCTTGGTATACTTCTTATATTTGTACCTAAGAGTGTTATGTATACTTTATTTAAAGTGGTTGGAGTATATATAATTGTTATGATTATATTAGATTTTATTGATTATAAGAAGAATAATAAGAGTGCTTAGGTTCACTCTAAGCCTGTAGTCTTAGTGTGTTAGTTTAAGCCTTATGAATAAGTCTTAAACTAAGATCTATTATATATAAGCATAAACTATATATTTTAAATTAAAGAGGATACTAGGTGTCTTCTTTTTAACTGTTTTTGTATTGGTTAGAAAGTTTTCACTGTGAATATGATATCTTAGTGTTATTCCTATACAGACTAAGAATTAGGCTGGATAGGACAGAAAAATACCTTGGATTTTTCTGGAAGGTAAGTTTTTGAAGAAAATGAGTAAAAAATATGTTCAAATGTATGTTTTTGTGATATAATTGTAGACTGTGAAAAAAGAAGGTGTATTTTATGAAAATTAGAAATGTTGCTATTATTGCTCATGTTGACCATGGTAAAACTACTTTGGTTGATCAATTACTTAAGAAATCTGGTACTTTTAGAGATAATGAACAAGTTGAAGTTAGAGCTATGGACTCTAATGATATAGAAAGAGAAAGAGGTATTACTATTCTTGCTAAAACTACTTCTATTCATTATAATGGATATAAGATTAATATACTAGATACTCCTGGTCATGCTGACTTTGGTGGTGAAGTAGAAAGAATTATGAATATGGTTGATGGTGTATTACTTTTAGTAGATGCTTACGAAGGTACTATGCCACAGACTAGATTTGTTCTTAAAAAAGCTCTTGAAGCAGGAGTTAAACCTATTGTAGTTATTAATAAAGTAGATAAACCTACTGCTAGGGTAGAGAAAGTACTAGATGAAGTTATAGATTTATTTATTGAACTTGGTGCTACTGAAGAACAACTTGATTTTAAAGTTGCTTATGTTAGTGCTTTAAATGGTACTGCTAGTCTAGATCCTGATATTAGTACACAAAGTGAAAGTTATGATGATATATTTAAATTAATTATAGATGAAATACCTGAACCTAATGCTGATATTAATGGTGATTTACAATTTCAACCTGCACTTTTAGATTATAATGAATATGTTGGTAGAATTGGTATTGGTAAAGTTCATAGTGGTACTATTAAAGTTAATGAAATGGTTTCTTGTGTTAGATTAGATGGTAGTATTAAACAATTTAGAATTCAAAAATTATTTGGCTTTGAAGGTCTTAAGAGAATAGAAATTAATGAGGCTGATGCTGGTGATATAGTTGCAATAGCAGGTCTTATGGATATTTCTGTTGGTGAAACTATATGTAATGTAGGTAAAGAGAAAGCTCTTCCAATCCTTAGAATTGATGAGCCTACTTTAAAAATGACATTTATGGTTAATAATAGCCCATTTGTTGGTAGAGAGGGTAAGATTGTTACTGCTAGAAAAATAGGCGAAAGATTATTTAAAGAGACTCAAAGAGATGTTAGTTTGAAAGTTGAAGAGGCTAGCAATGAGTCTTGGACTGTTTCTGGTAGAGGCGAACTTCATTTATCTATTTTGATTGAAAATCTTAGAAGAGAAGGTTTTGAATTACAAGTATCTAAACCTGAAGTTATTATTAAAGAAATTGATGGTGTTAAATGTGAACCTTACGAAGATGTTCAAATTGAAGTTAGTGATGACTGTGTAGGTAATGTTATTGAGGCACTTGGTCTTCGTGGTGGTAAAATGGATAATATGTCTAATGTTAATAATTTAATTAGACTTAATTATACTATTCCTTCAAGAGGATTAATTGGATTTAATACTAACTTTATGACTTTAACTAAGGGTTATGGTATACTTAATCATAGTTTTAAGGAATATCTTCCGGTAGAGGATATTAATTCTACTGAAAGAAAAGTTGGCGTACTTGTATCTACTGAAGCAGGTAAGGCTACTGCTTATGCACTTGGACAACTTGAAGATAGAGGAGTAATGTTTATTGAACCTGGTACTGAGGTATATGAAGGTATGATTGTGGGTGAATGTAATAGAGAAAATGATCTTGCTATTAATGTTGTTAAAGGTAAACAACTTACTAATACAAGAGCATCTGGTTCAGATCATACTGTTGTACTTAAAAGACCTAGACCATTAACATTAGAATATTGTCTAGATTATATTAATAGTGATGAGCTAGTAGAAATTACTCCTGAAAATATTAGACTTAGAAAATTTATTTTAAATACTGAATTAAGAAAGAAGTTTGATGCAAAGAAATAACTTCTTTTTTTCTATGAAAAAAATACCTAATTTGATAGGTATTTAGTTATTTTAAATTTTTCTTTTTGTATTCGTTATATAATTCTTGAAATCTTGTAAAGTGAATTATTTCTCTTTGTCTTAGGAATAGAAGTGGTCCTATGACATCTGGGTCATCTGTTAGGTCGATTAGGTTTTCATAAGTGGCTCTGGCTTTTTGTTCTGCGGCCATGTCTTCGGATAGGTCGGCAATTGGATCTCCTGTTGTGGCAAAGTAGGCTACGGTAAATGGTACGCCATTCGCATCTGTTGGATATAGGCCATAACCATGTTCAGCATAATGTGATTCAAGACCTGCTTCTTTTAATTCTTTTAGAGTGGCTCCTTTTAATAACTGGTATATCATTGCGGATATCATTTCAACATGGGCTAGTTCTTCGGTTCCAATGTCGGTAAGTAGGGCTTTTCCTTTATCGTCAGGCATAGTATATCTTTGATTTAAATAACGGAAGGCTGCCGCTAGTTCGCCGTTGGCGCCTCCATACTGTGTTACGAGATATTTAGCCATTCTTATATCTTTCTTTTTGATGTTTACAGGATATTCAAGTGATTTTACATATTTCCACATTAGCTTTGCACCTCCCAAGGCCATGGTGAATTATTCCAAGTCCAATTATTTGTTTGAACAGGACTTGATGTAGTTAATGGTCCATATTTACTTTCGTATAATGTTACTAATTCTTTTTCTTTCTTTAAATAAGTATTGAATCTATTTAGTGCTTCTTTATTGTTAGGATATAAATCTAGGTAAAGATTCATTTCTATCATAGCAAATCTTTGCTCATCTATTTGTAGTAATAAATCTTCTTTTTCATTATTTGCCTTTAATTCTTGTGGTTTATAGTTTTTGTATTCATCATATAAGTTATTAAAAAGATTACCTCGTTTAAAACCAAGTTTTGTATCTAAAATATTGTTATTAGTTGGCATTACTGCATTTGGATATAATGCTTGATAGTTCATATCATAGATCATACTATTTGGATCTGCTAAAAAATTCATATCATTATAATTATTATTTAGATAATTATAATAGTCGTTAAAATTATTCATTATTTTTCCCTCCTAAAATAGGTTATGATACTGATTAATTTGTGTATGGGAATATACCTAGGTTGACAAAAATTATTTATTTAAATATAATTTTGTATGAGAGAAGTGATATGATGTTTAATAGAAATAATGAGCCGATTATAATTAAAAATGATGAATTTAGGAAATGTATTTTATTTATTTCTTTTCCGATATATGATTATAAAGAAGAAGAGTTAAAAATACTTAAAGATGTTATTTTTGATAGAAGTGAAAAATATGATACTAAAAGAAAACTAGCAATAGCATGTATTAATAATTATTGTTTATCTTATCGTAGTAAGATATCTTTTATAGGCAATAATGCTTTTTTAGAATTTGCTTTAATTTATCCTTCTGTTGCTAGTTTAAAAAAAGATGTTCTTCAAGATAATCTCCTATTTGCTAGGGAAATGATTTTTAATCCTTACTTAGAAAATGGTGTTTTTTCTGAAAAACTAGTAAGAGAATCTATTGAGATGTATAAGGAAAGTGTTAAGAATAAACTTAAAAGATATGATGGCTATTGTCAATATAAGAATGATCTTTTAATTGATGAGAATGATTATCTTGTTTCAAAAGTATTTAAAGATTTATCTTTGTTAAGTAATGTTACTAGTGAGAGATTATATAATGTTTATAAGAAGATTATTAGCGGGCCACCACTTACTTTTCTAATAGGTAATGTTGATGAAAAGAAATCTAAAGAACTGATTAAAGAAATTATTCTTGATAACAAGATTAGTAATGTTAAATTTGAGACTGATTATAATGTATATGTTAAAAATATTTCAAATAGTGTTGAAGTGGTTAGAGAAAATAGTGAGTTTTCTACGAGTAGTGTATGTTGCAATTACAAAGTAAGAGATATGTGCTGCTATAGAGATAGGGTACTACTTACTATAGTTAAAAATTTACTTAGTTCTAATAATTCGGATGTTTTATTTAATTATTTGAGAAATGATAATGATTTGGTATATAGAACTAATGCTTATACTTATGGCTTTGGTACTCTTTCTTTGATTTCTTTTACTGGTAGTAAAAATATTGATATGATTTTTGAACTATATGAAAAGGCTATGAATTATATATCTGATATTAATTATATAGAGAGCAGGCTTCCTCTATTTACGGAAAAGGCTAGAATTGATAATGAACTTGATAAAGAGGAACTTAGTACTATATTATTTGATTATGTTGATAAATATCTTGGTTATACTAATGAAAAATATTATGATGTTATTAAGAGTATTAAACCTTTAGAAGTTAAAGATTTTATTGATAATAGACTTGTTATGGTTAGTAAATATATAGGAGTTGGTAAGGATTATGAATAAGGCTAAATTTATTACTTTGGATAATGGACTTACTATTCTTATTTATACGGATAGTAGTAAGAGTACTAATCATGTGGAATTATATACTTTCTTTGGTGGTAATAATGGTGAATATGTTGATTATAATGGTAATACTAAGAAGGTTAAACCTGGTACTGCTCATTTATTGGAACATTATATATGTGAAAATACAGTAGAGGGAAATTTACTGGATAATTTAAGAAAATATAATATACTTAGTTGTAATGGTGGTACTAATAATGAGAATACTTCATATTTCTTTAATACTGTTACTAATTTTTATGAATGTTTAGAAACTTTTCTAAGGGAAATTTATAATATTTCTTTTACTAAGGAAAAACTTGATAAGACAAAAATGGCTGTTTATAGTGAGATTAGAGATGATAAAAATAATGAAAAAAATAAGATTATTGAAAAGAAAATAAATGGGTTGTTTACTATTAATAGAAAGACTTTGGGAAGTAGTGGTAGTGTTAAAAGTATTACTATTAAGGAAATTAAAGATGTTTATGATAATATTTATATTCCTTGCAATCAGTTTCTTGTTTTAGCGGGTAATTTTGATTATGATAAAACACTTAGTTTGGTTAAAAATATATATAAAGAGATTTCTTTTAAAAATGATAAAAGACTTTCTAAAGTTAGTGATGTTAAGAATGTTATAAAAAAGAGAACTATATATAAGAGTGATTATATTGATGAAGTTATTTTGACTTTTAAAATTGATGTTAGTAGTTTGTCTTGTTTTGATAAATATAAATTGGATTGGTATTTAAGTTTCTTTTTAGATATTAATTTTTCTAAATATTCAAAAATTAATGAATATATTAATAATTGTTCTGATTATACTGATGATATTTCTGCTTATTTATATTACTTTAATGGTTATTTTGTTATTGATGTAATCGCTTTTACTAAGAAGGTTAATGATTTTGAAAAACTTGTTTTATCTTCGATAAAAAATAGGAATAGTAGTGAAAGGGAAGTATTTGAACTTGTTAAGAAGGATGCTATTACTAGAATATCTGTTAGAAAGGATAGTATAAGTAGTTATGTTGCTCCTACTGAAGAGAATTACATTCGTTTTGGTTACTTAGATGATGATGATATTGATGTTATAGATAAGTTTAATTATAGTGAATATGATAAGATTATTAGTAATATTGATTTTACTAATTATAGTGTTTTTTATAGAAAGAAAAAATAGATTTATTGGTTTTGAGTGTGAATCTTTGTGTTTCACACTCTTTCTTTGAAGCTCTAGGAGTCTTCGAAGATAATCTAGAGCCTGATTATAAGTCTCTAGATTAAGTTTTTTTAATTCAATAATTTGAGTTGTATTTTTTCCTTGACAAAGAATTAATTGTGTAGTATGATTTAATTGTACTAGCACAAGTAGTACAATCATATATTGTTGTGAAAGGAGAAAATTATATGATAAAAATAGATAAACTATCTAAAAAATATGATAAAGATTATGTGCTAAAAGATCTTAGTTGTACTATTAAAGATAATTCTATTTATGGTTTAGTAGGTGCTAATGGTAGTGGTAAGTCTACACTTCTTAGAACTATTATGGGTATATATGATACTGATGGTGGTGATATTACTGTAGATGGTAGTAAGGTATATGATAATGATGTTATTAAACAGAAAATGGTTTTTGTTCAAGATGATTTATACTTTAATTCTAATTATACACTTATGGATACTGCTAGATACTATGAATCTATGTATAAGAATTTTGATATGAATTATCTTAAAGAACTTGCTAATATGCTTAATCTTAGTCTTAATAAGAAGATTAGTACTTTTTCTAAAGGTATGAAAAGACAGTGTGCTTTAATATGTGCTATTTCTACTAATGCTGATTATATGTTTTTTGATGAAACTTTTGATGGACTTGATCCGGTTATTAGAAATACTATGAAAAAGATTCTTATTAAGCAAATGAATAAAAAAAATACTACAATTGTTATGACTAGTCATAATCTTAGAGAACTTGAGGATATTTGCGATAATTTGGGTCTTTTATATCAAGGAGGTATTTTGTTTGAGAGTGATGTTGATACTATTAAAACTAATATGTTTAAGGTGCAATTATCATTTGAAAAGAACTTTGATAAAGATGACTTTGAAGACTTTAATATCTTGAGTTTTAAGAAACAGGGTAGTGTGGCTACAATAATTATTAAAGATACTGACGGTAAAAGTAAGAAAAAAATTGAAAAGATGAAACCTTTAATACTTGATTATCTTCCACTTACTTTGGAAGAGGTATTTATATATGAAATGGAGGCTTTAGGATATGAGTTTAACAAGTTTGTTTAATTTTAATTATTTAAAAGAAAATATTAAGAAATCTAAAGCTATTATTCTTTTATGTATGTTATTACTTCCTACAATTGGCGGTATTATACTACTAGTGAAATGTAGTCAGGGTAGTAATTTTATGCCTAGTATATATGAAGTTAGTGGTCCGGTGTTATTTGGTATGTATCTTGTTCCAGTGATACTTTCAATTACTTTGTTTAGTTTTATATATAAAAGGGGTTCTATTGATTTTACACTTTCAATGCCTATTAATAAGAAACAAATATTTCTTACTAATACATTTGGTGGAATAATAATAATTCTTCTTATGCAAATTATTAATTTAATTATTACACTTGCTATTAGTTTGATATATAGTAATATGATTATTGATTATAAGATGTTATTTGATATATTTCTTATATATTCTATTTCTTATATCTTTGTATTTACTTCTTGTAATATAGCCGCTAGTGTTTCTTCAAATAAGATTACAACGATTGTTGTTACTCTACTTATATTATTTTTAGTTCCATTCGTTAGTACTTTTATTAAAACAGATGGATTTAATTATAGCAATTATGGCAATGCAAGAATTGAATGTCTTAATAAGGAATGTACACCAGTTATATATGAATGTAATAGTTTGAAATGTAAAAATGATAAAAGAAATAATATTTATACCGGCTATGTAAAAAGAGTAAGCGATAATAATTATACTATGCCTTATAAACTTATTGCAGGAGTATTTTTGGGAGAAGAATTTGATAGTGGTATAAATGTTTCTCTTCTTAAGATGGTATTTTTAAGTATTGTTTATATTGCTGTTGGACTTGTACTTTTCATAAAGAAAAAATTTGAAATTGTTGGTACTTCTTTTAGAAGTGAGAGAGTTCATATTTTAGTTAGAACTTTAACTACTGTTCCTGTTGTTTGTATACTATACGTAATAATTAAAACTCTTGGATTGTCTAGTCATGATTTCTTTACAATTATACTTTTATTAGTACTTATATTTACTTATTTAATTATTTATGATTTGATTACTAGAAAGAGAGTTACTAATTTCTTTAAAATGGCTATATGTTTAGTTATTGTATCTAGTGCTGTGTGTATTGTTGGTGCTTTCTTTGATGATAAGGAAGAATTTGAAATTAAGGTAAATGATATTAAAGAAATCACCTTTGTGGATGATAATAATATTAATATTGCCTCTACTAAAAATAAAGATGTTATTAATTATGCTGTTTCATTACTTTTAGATGATGATCCTAGGGGAAATGTATATAATATATATCATATTAAAACTAAAGTTAAAGGTGATACATATAAATTTACGATATATGTTACTGAAGATGATTATAATTATATTAATAATAAGTTAGTAAATGATAAGGGATATTTAGAAACTTTAGAAGATTATAAAGATAGTAGAATCTTTGGTATTGGATATGATAATGGTTATACTGGTGTGAAGGAAAATAAAGAATTAACTAATATGGTCATTAATGAATATAAAAATAACCAGGATGTATTAAAAAATGTTGATTATAATGATGGATCACTTAATATTAGTTTATATATTTATGATAACTATGCTGTAAGAAATGTTGTTATTAATGTTATTGATAATAAGGATTTAGTACTTAATATACTAAAATATTATAATACTAAGACTAAAGAATATTTAAATAAGATGAATGATAATGATATTTATTATTATGGTATAAATGGTTATGGTGTTACTGATGGCTACTATAGTGAACTTTATTCTGAAATTGGTAAGTTTATTGTTGATAATATTGATGAAAATATTGATATTAATAAGAATTATAAATATATTACTATAAATAATGATTATGATAAAAATATATTTGTTACTAATAGGGTAGAAGAACTTGATAAAATTATGGAAAAGTATGTTAATGACAATGATGACGACATTAGTGATGCTGAGATTGCTAGGGTGATGTAGATGAAACAGATTATGATTAATTTGGATTATCAAAGTAGAACTCCTATATACGAGCAAATAGTAAATGGTATTGAGAAGTATGTTGCTGTTGGAATACTTAAGGAGAAGGTTCAAATTCCTTCGATTAGAGAGATGGCTAGTAATTTAGGTATTAATCCTAATACTGTTAAGAAGAGTTATGACATATTAGAAAATAGGGGGGTTATTACTACGATTAGTACTAAAGGTACTTTTATATCAGAAAATACTAAGAAAACTACTAATGATAAGATAGATAGAGAAATTGAAAATATAAAGAAAAAAATATCTGAACTTACTAGGATGGGAATTAGTTTTGATGAAGTAATAGAAAGGATAAAGAAATGAAAATATTAGAAGCTGATAATTTGTGTAAGAATTATGGTAAAGGTAGTACTTTGGTTAAAGCTATTGATAATGTTTCTTTTACTGTTGATGAAGGAGACTTTGTAGCAATAGTTGGTTCTTCAGGTAGTGGTAAGTCAACACTTTTACATATATTAGGGGCTGTTGATAAACCTACTAGTGGAAAGGTTATTGTTGGTGATACTGATGTGTTTAAACAAAAAGATGATGCGCTAGCAGTCTTTAGAAGAAGAAAAGTAGGACTTATTTATCAGTTTTATAATTTAATACCAATACTTAATGTTGAAGAGAATATGACTCTTCCTATATTACTTGATGGTAGAAAGGTTGATAAAGATTATTTAAAAGAACTTATAGATATTCTTGGTCTTGAAAGAAGAGTTAATCATTTACCTAATGAGCTTTCTGGAGGCCAACAACAAAGAGTTTCTATTGGAAGAGCACTTATATCTAAGCCGGATATAATACTTGCTGATGAACCTACTGGTAATTTGGATTCTAAGGCTAGTAAAGAGATTATAGATTTACTTAAAATTTCTAATGAAAAATATCATCAAACTATTATTATGATTACACATGATATGAATCTTGCTAAAGAGGCTAATAGAATAATTACTTTAGAAGATGGGCATATAGTTAAGGATGAGAAGATAAAATGAGTATTTTGAATGACTTAACTATAAAGAACTTAAAACTTAATAAAAAAAGAACTATAGTTACAATTGTTGGTATTATTTTATCAACTGCTTTGATGGTAGGAATAGGACTATTATTCTCTTCTTTTCAAGATTATATGATTAGAGAAACTATTAGTTATAATGGTAAATATGAGGCTGAGTATGGTGATGTATCTTTAGATAAATTAAATAGTATTGATAAGAAAGATTTCAGCTATTTTTATCAAAAAGCTATTGGTTTTAGTAAGTTTGATTCTGCTAATGAATATAAACCATATATTTATATTTCAAGTGTTGATAAGGAATATTTTAATGAACTTCATTTGATTTCTGGTAGATTTGCTGAAAATGATAGTGAACTTGTTATATCTAATCATATTAATACTAATGGAGGAGCTTCTTATAAGATTGGAGATACCATTACATTAAAATATGGTGAAAGAGTAATTGAAGGCGTTAATACTTTGGCTAATAATGAGTACTATGAAGAAGAAACTCTTAATATTGTTGGTGAGAAAACTTATACAATAGTTGGTATAGTAGAAAGAAGTAATTTTGAAGATTATTCTGCTTCAGGGTATAGTACTTTTACTCTTGATATGAATGATAAAGATGGAACTGCTAATGTATTTGTTATGTTTAATAATAAGAAAAAAATTATTAAACAATCAGAGGACTTGGCTAAGAAGTTAGGTTATAATAATGCTATATCTTATAATAGTACACTTCTTGCTTTATATGGTGAAAGTACTTATGGTAATATAATGAAATCAATGATTACTATGATAGTTATTATGTTATCGTTAGTCTCTATTGGCTGTATAGTGGTTATTTATAATTCTTTTGCTATTTCTGTAATGGAAAGAAAAAAAGAGTTTGGATTGCTTTCCAGTATAGGAGCTACGAAGAAGCAACTTTCATATACAGTATTTTTTGAAGCACTTATCGAGGGTATTATAGGAAAAATACTTGGAATAGGTGGAGCTTATATTGGTATTGGAACAGTAATACTTATTATAAATAATTTAATTGGTGATATTTTAGTATTAAAACTTAATTTAGTTACTAATATAGTGTTTATTATTATACCAGTTATATTTATGATACTTGTTATATTTATATCTGCTTTAGTACCTTCGAGAAGAGCTGCTAAAGTGTCTCCAATTGAGGCAATCAGACAAAATGATGATATTAAAATTAATAAGAAGAAGATTAAAACTGGCAAGCTTGTTAATAAATTATTTGGTATAGAAGGAGAGATTGCTCTTAAAAATATTAAGAGAAATAAGAAGAAGTATAGAGTTACGATTGTTAGTTTATTTATTAGTATTGTATTATTTATATCGTTTTCTTCTTATATGAATTATACTATTGATACTGCTAGTAGTGTGATGGGTGAAGTGCCTTATGATTATCAGATTAGTTATTTTGGTGATGATAATGATATAGATGCATTAGATAAAATTAGTGAGATTATTAAGAGTAATGATGTTAAAGAATATGTTTCTTATAGTGCTAGTAATTTATCTATAATTGGTAATTATATTTATAGTGATGAATATCTTGATTTTTATAAGAGTGCTTATGGTGATGATGGCATAAAGGCTTTAACTAATTTAAAATATCAATATATTTCTATCTATATTTTAGATGATATTTCTTATAATAAGTATAAAGAATTAATTGGTTTAGATAAGGATAGCGTTATTTTACTTAATAAATTTAAAGGCGTAAGCTATGGTAATAATAAAAGAGTTAATTATGATATTCCAGTAATTAACAATGGTGATATTAATATTAAGATATGTAATTTTGATGATAATGATGAAGATGTGGATACTACTAAATATTGTAATAAGAAAATAGATAATATTTTTATTACTAATAAGTCTTTTGATTTGATTGAAGAGTTTTCTTATATGAGTGATTTTAAACTTATTGTTAATAAGAAGTTATATGATAATATATCTGATAGTGGTACTCATTATACACAGTATAATATTATAAGTGATAATACTGATAATATTGATAAATTAACAAAAGAATTAGATAAGTATGATAATGTTAATTATACTAATGTTAAAGAATCAATGAAACAAGCTAATAATATGATTCTTGTTGTCAAGATTCTTATGTATGGTTTTATAGGATTAATTACTTTAATAGGTGTTACTTCTGTATTTAATACTATTTCTACAAGTATGGCGCTTAGAAAAAGAGAGTTTGCTGTTCTTAGAAGTATAGGACTTACAAGAAAAGGATTTAATAAAATATTATTTTTTGAAAGTTTATTCTTCGGACTTAAATCTTTAATATATGCTATACCAGTGAGTCTTGGAGTAACTATCATCATACATTATGCTCTTGCAGATATGATGAGTATAAATAGTATTGTTATTCCTTGGAAGGCTATTATTATATCAATTGTTTCGGTATTTGTAATTGTACTTCTTACTATGATGTATAGTACAAGTAAGATAAAGAAACATAATATTATTGAACAAATTAGAGAAGAAAATATTTAATAAAAATACTTTCTTTTTCTTTTGATATGATATATAATTATGGTAGAGAGGAGTGAAAAATATGGCTAAATTTTGTCCTAATTGTGGAAGTGAAATGATTGATGAGGCCGCAATGTGTGTTAAATGTGGTACTATGGTAGGGGAAAACAATACTAATAAAAATAATGAAGAAAAACCTACTGCAAGTGGTGAAAAGAAAAAAGGATTACCTGCTTGGGCTATTGTTTTGATAGTTTTAGGTGGCTTAGGATTATTAGTTGTTATTGCTATTATAGTTTTTGCTGTTATCGGAATTAATGCTCTTAAGAAAGTAGACCCAAATGAAATAAAGGATAAACTTAATGATTACATAGAAGAAAATACTGATTCTACTTTATATGGTACTATAGGTGATACTTTAACAGATGGAAGTCTTAGTTTAACTTTAACTGGGGCTTATAAATATGATTCTATTGGAGAAGGCTACTTTGTTAATACACCTGCTGAAGGTAAAGAATACTTGGTATTATTCTTTGATATAGAAAATATTTCAACAGAAAGTGAATATGTTTCATATTATGATTTTGAGGGTTATGTTGATGATGTAGCTTGTGATATTACAGGTATACTTGGTGATATAGAAGGTATTAGTGATTTAGCAGCTGACTTAGCGCCTAGCAAAAAAGCGCAAGGATTTGTGGCATTCGAAGTTAATAAAAATTGGGAAAATTTTGAAATACATTATAAGGAATTTCTTGGTGATAGAACTTTAGTATTTAAAGTTAGTAATATAGAAGGTGCTTAAATGCATCTTTTTTTCTTTCTTTTTTTTATATAATAGTATATAATGTTATTAGGAGGATAAATTATGAATGTAACAGATATTGTTATTTTGATTGCCTTAGCACTAGGAGCAATTGGTGGATTTAAATCTGGAGTTATAAAAAAGACTGCTAATTTTGTTGGTATATTTATTATCATTATTTTGTCATTTTATTTAAAAAACTATTTATCGGTTATTATGTATGAAAATTTACCATTTATTAACTTTGGAGGTTTTATAAAAGGAATAGAGGCTATTAATATTTTGTTCTATGAAGTACTTGCTTTTGTTATTGTATATTCCTTGCTTTATTTAGTTTTTAAAGTGGTACTTATGTTAACTGGTTTAATAGAAAAAATACTTAAGGCTACAGTTATACTTAGTATTCCTTCAAAAATACTTGGTATATTTGTTGGTATAATAGAAATGTATGTTTATGTATTCTTAATTTTAGTAGTTATTACTTTACCAATTATAAATATTCCTTATGTTAGAGATTCTAAAATAGCTAATTTTATGTTAGATAAAACACCGATATTATCTAAGGTTTCAGAAGAAATGGTTGATACATATGATGGCGTTTACAAAATAGTAAAGGAAAAAGATAATAAGAATAATGAAGAATTAAATGATGAGGTAATTAAATTATTATTAGATAAAAAAGTTATTACTAAAGAGTCTTTAAGTAAACTTATTGATAGAAATAAAATTCATATTAAAGATGAAAGTATATTAGATTAGGAGGTTTGTTATGGGTTTAATACATTATGAAAATGATTTTTCTTCTTTAATTAAAGATAAAGCAGTCGTTGACTTTTATGCTACTTGGTGTGGCCCTTGTAAGATGTTTGGTCCAGTATTTGAGGATGCTTCTAAAGAAAACGATTTTAACTTTATTAAACTTGATGTTGATAAATATTCAGATATTGCAAGAGAATATGGTATTATGTCAATTCCAACGATTATATTATTTGAAAATGGTAAAGAAGTTAAGATGTTTACTGGCTTTATGAATAAAGAAGAATTTGTCAAATTTTTGAAATAGTTTTTGAACTATTTCTTTTTTTTTAGTTCAAAACTATTGTTTTTTTTATAAAAATCTGCTATTATTAATTTATGATAGAAGAGAGGAGATAAGTAAATGGAAAGAGAAGATAAGAGAGGAATATTTTTTGGAGTAATTGGAGTACTTACTTTAATTGTTGCTATAATTGGTGCATCATTAGCATACTTTTCTATTAATGCTAAAAGTGAAGATAATGCTTTAACGGTTAAAGCTGCTACTGTAAAAATAGTTTATGAAGATGGTGACAAATTAAATGTAACTAATATTATACCTTCAGATCAAACTATAGCTCTTAGAACTTTCACTAGAACTGGTGATGATGATGGTCAAGGTGGTACATATAAAACTTGTATAGATGATAAGGGATTTACAACTTGTGGGTATTATGATTTTACTTTAACTAATGATGGACCTACTGAAATGGAAATTATTGCTAAAGTAATTCCTACAGCCTTAGTAAAAGAAGAAAAGAATGAGCAAGGTGAAGTTACTACTAAAGGTGAGATACCATTTAAACATTTAAAATTTGTTTTATACGATAGAACTGGTATTTCTGGAGAATTTGATAATGGTTCTAATATAGTTTATACTGGTACTATTCCATATAGTGAAGTTTCTGGAGAATATACAGAATTTAGTTTACTTGGTGCAACAGGTGATGAAACAATGAAAATAGCTGGAAATCATACTACAAAAAATCTTCGTTTATTTGTTTGGCTTGACGAAGCTGGTGCTGATAATGATGCTGAACAAGGTGCTACATTTAAGGGTACTGTTAATGTTGAAGTTAAAGGTGCTAAAACTATTACTGGTGAAGCTACTCAATAATAAAATTAAAAGCAATTTAAGTATTGCTTTTTTTTGATGTTTTTGGTATTATTATACTAGGAGATTGATGATATGAATAATAGTAAAAGTAGGACAGATATATTTTATTTTATTGTTTTGATTCTTACACTACTTATAATGATTGTTGGAGTAACTTTTACTTATTTTTCTTTGATTGCAAGTGAAAAAGAGGATAGCACAAAGATCAAAACTGGTACTTTGGCTATTAATTATATAGATGGTATTGCTATTGATACTTATGCACTTATGCCTATTAATGAGCCTAATTTAAGTACTAAGTATTCTGTATATAAAAAGAGTTTTTCTGTTAAGAGTACTGGCACTTTAGATCAAACACTTAATATATCTATGTTTGTAACTGATAATGATTTTGATGATAAGGCACTTAGTTATGCTTTGTATGATAGTACGGGTTATAAAATATCTAAAAATAGTATTCCTAAAACTGGTGATATATTAATTGGTTCTAATATTTATTTGAAGAGTAATGAGAAAAAAACATTTACTGTTTTAATATGGCTCCAAGAAAATAATAAAAATCAAGATTATGAGATGGGTAATACTTTTAAGGGCGGATTTAATATAGATGCTAGTCAAATAAAATACCAATAATGACTAGTTTTTTTCTTTTAATTATATTATAATTGTTATGGAGGCTACTTATATGAATGGAAAAAGAATAAAAGTTAATGATTTTAAATTTAAATATGGACAAGAGACTATATTTATTAATGTATTTGGAGCTTTTAAATATAAGAAAAATAACAATAAGTATGTTATTTATAGTTATGATAATAGTAAATTATATTATGGTTCTTTATTTATAAGAGATAATGAACTTGTTATAATGCTATCTAAAAATGATGGTGAGAATTTAATCAATAAGTTTTTAGATGATATTTTGACTGGTAATAGCGATAGTGATTTTGAAGTTATTTCACTTGATAAAATAATTAGTGCTCAAATAATTGATGAAGGTGTTATTAACAAAAAAATTGATATCAATAAACTTGATGAATTAACTATACCGAAGAAGAAGGCTTCAGAAGTAGTTAATGAAAATAAAAAGAAAAAAAGAATATCAATATCTGGAATATTTTTTGCATTATTTATAGTTGTTGTAGTGGCTTTTTTCTTTTTTAATCCAGAAGTTATTGTGGGAAAAGATAAGAACTATGTTTGTGATAGAGAATATAATCATAATGTTTTATATGTTTTTGTTAAAGAGGAAGTTAAACTTACTTTCAGTGGTAAAGGTAAAATTAAAAACTCAGTTGTAACTAATAATTATATCTTTAATAGCGATAGTAGGTATAATAAGTTTAAAAACAATGGTGAATTTTATAAATATATGAATGAAGGGGATACTTATAAGTTTATTGATGAAGAAAAGACTTATAGAGTTATGTCTAATATTAAAGATTTGAGAGAGTATTTTTCTTCTGAAGATGAAGATTCAATATTAGAATATTATAATGAAAAAAACTATAAATGTAAAAAAATAGAAAAAGAGTGATAGGTATGAATTTTTATTTATTATATGGAACTGATACCTCTATTATTGGTAGGGAAATTGATATTATTAAAGAAAAATTATCTATTTCAGATAATGATGTTATTTATTATAATATAGAAGATATTCAGAATGTTGTAGATGAAGCACTTACTATTTCTATGTTTTCTGCTAATAAACTTATTGTTATTGATAGTACTATTTATTTATCACAAAAGAAAGATATTGAAAATATTAATTTACTTGAGAATTATTTTAATAACTATAATTCTAATAGTTATTTAGTATTTGTATCTAATAGTGATACTATTGACTCTAGAAAAAAATTGGTAAAGTTTATTAATAGTAATGGTACTACAAAAAAGGTAGAGGCTAATAATGAATATTTAAGTGATTATGTTAATGATTATTTAAAGAAAAAGAATTGTAGCATGGATATTAATATTTTTATTAATAGAGTTGGTAATAATATTGATAATATTAAAAATGAACTTGATAAACTTATGTTATATAAAATAGATGATAAAGTTATTAATAATAGTGATATTATGCTTCTTACGGAAGAGAATACTGATAATAGTGTTTATGATTTAGTTAGTGCACTATTAAAGAATAATAATAGTAAGGCTATCAAACTATATAAAAATTTTGTTATGAATGGTATAGATCTTAATCAGATAATTGCTATTATTGCTAGTCAAATAAGATTATTGTTTCAAGTTAAAAGACTTTATAATAGTGGTAAATCTAATGATGAGATAGCTAAAATATTGGAGTTTAAAAGTGTATATAGAGTTAAGTATTTGCTTAGTGATAGTTATTATTATAGCGAGGATACTTTGATTAAGTATTTGTCTAAACTATCTAATATTGATAGGGATATTAAAATTAATAATATTGATGGCAATATACTATTAGAACTTTTTATTGCAGGTAAAGATTATTAAAAAAAGTATGCTGCTTGTTACATACTTTTTTTTATGTTTGATAAGATATTTTGTTTTTCTTCTTCATTTGAATTATTCCATAGTAATTCAAATAATACTCCAAGGCCTATTAAAGGATCATCTTCGTGTGAGGATATAGAGTCTTCGATGGAATTTTTTATATCATCAATACTAGAATCTTTAAAGTTACTGATGATATATTTTCTTATATCTATATTATTCATTTTATCACCATTAATATAATGGCATAATATTTGATGTTTTATTCATTGTAATTTAAATATTACTATGTTATTATATTGGTGGTGATGTTATGTCTATATATATTCATATTCCTTTTTGTAATAGTATTTGTACATATTGTGATTTTTGTAAAATATTTTATAATAAGAAATATATTAATGATTATTTAAATAATTTAGAACAAGAAATTAAAGTGAGATATAAAAGTGAAATTGTTAATACTATTTTTATTGGTGGAGGTACTCCAAGTAGTTTAGATGATGAAGAACTGATTAGGTTAATGAATATTATTGAGATATTTAAACTTAATGATAATTATGAATTTACTGTTGAATGTAATATTGAATCTATTACCGAAAATAAACTTAAGATAATGAAAAAATATGGAGTTAATAGAATTAGTATCGGAGTAGAATCTTTTGATAATAGTATTATTAAATTACTTGGAAGAAATCATACGAAGAAGGATGTATATAATAAGATGAAAATAGTAAAAAGATATTTTAGTAATATTAACATAGACTTGATATATGCTGCATATGATGATATAAATATTTTGAAAAGTGATATTGATTGTTTTTTAAAACTTGATATTCCACATATTTCTACTTATAGTTTAATAATTGAAGATAATACTATGTTAAAAATTAATGGAATGAAAAATATCGATGAAGATATCGACTATGAGATGTATAAGTATATAGAGGATGCTCTTGAGAAGAATAATTATATTCATTATGAGATTAGTAATTATGCTAAGAATGGATATCAATCTAAACATAATTTGGTATATTGGAATAATGAAGAATATTATGGATTTGGTTTATCTAGTACTAGCTACATAAATAATGAGAGAATAACTAATACTAAAAATTTAAGAAATTATTTAAATGGGAAGTATATTTGTACTAGTATAAGCGAAGATAAAGAAATTAAAATGGAAAATGAAGTGATGCTTGGACTTAGAAAGCTTGATGGTATAGATTTAGATAGATTTAAAGATAAGTTTAATGTATCTTTAGAAGATATATATAATATTGATAATTTGATTAGTGAGGGTTATTTAGTAAAAGAAGACAACTATATTAAAATTAATAAAAAATATATGTATATATCTAATGAAATCATTGTAAGAATACTTGAATAATATACTTTTTTATGTTAGAATATGTTTCACGAAAGGAAGAAATATAATGGAAAATAAAAATAAAATTATAAAAGGTTTATTTGATATAAAAACTAGTCTTTCTAGTGAAATATTTGAACTTGAAAATAAACTATATTTACTTAGAAGTTCACTTGAAGATATTAATGATGAAATATGCAAAGTTGGTGGTCATAGTTTTGCCGGGTGGAAACAAGTTATTAATCCTAATTGGATTAATGATGAAAATAGTAATAAAGTATATTGTTATAAGAGAGTATGCAGTATTTGTGGTAAAGAAGAAATTGCTTTTGATATAAATGATACAAAGATACTTAGTAAAAAAAAATAATAGTTCAATTTTTATTTGGACTTTTTCTTTACTTATTTACTTAAATATTTTATAATTATTATGTGAGGTAGATGTTATGGAAAAATTTATAAAGTTTATTACTAATGAGAAATTTTATTTACCAATTGTTTATATAGTTGTTGGCCTTATATTATATTTGGTAATAGAAAAAGTTATTAATAGAATATCTAAGGGACATATTGGTAATAGTGGTAAAGATAAGAGAAAGGACACTATTATTAATTTAGGAAGAAGTATATTTAAATATTTAATACTTATATTTATAGTTCTTGGAATACTTAAAATATATGGTATTGATACTACAAGTATTATTGCTTCTTTAGGTGTATTTGCTGCGGTTATTGGCCTTGCTTTTCAAGATATTATTAAGGATTTATTAGCGGGAGTAGCAATACTATTTGATAATAAATATGCTGTTGGTGATACTGTATCAATTAATGGATTTCAAGGTACTGTAATTGAGTTTGGACTTAGAACTACTAAAATTAAGGCTTTTACAGGAGAAGTTAAATCTATTGGTAATTCTTCTTTTAGTGAGGTTATTAATTATAATTTGTCTAATTGTGATATTTTTCTTAAACTTAATGTTGCTTATAATACTGATATTGATAAATTAGAGAAGGTTTTGGAAAGTATGAGAGAAGATATTCTTAAAATTGAAAATGTTAAAGATTATAAACTACTAGGAGTAGATGAATTAGGGGATTCTAGCATTGTATATGCAGTTGATATTACTTGTAAGGCTATGACTAATTATGCAATTAAAAGAGAAGTATTAAAAATGATAAAGAAGAAATTTGATAGGGAGGGAATTAATATTCCATATACTACAGTGGATGTTAATATTAGAAAATAAATATGGATAAAGTTAGTTATTTTAATAAAGAATATAGTTATATTAAAGATAAAAAAAAGAGAGATGACTTAAAGTATTTAGTTAGTGAACTACCTGATTACTTTTTTGAAATACCGGCTTCAAGTACTGGTAAATATCATCCAGAGTTTGCTGGTACTAAGAATGGACTAGTTAAACATACTAAAGTTGCTGTTCGTATAGCCAAGGAACTTTTAGATAATCCTGGAATTAATAGTTTTTCGCAAAATGAAAAAGATATTATTTTGATGGCTCTTACTCTTCATGATGGATTAAAAAAAGGTAATCCTGAAGAAAAATATACGAGATTTGATCATCCTTTACTAGCGGCTTCTTTTGTTAAGAAACATAAGGATAAATTATCTTTAAGCGATGAGGAACTTAACTTAATGACTAGGGTAATATCTTCGCATATGGGAATTTGGAACAAGGATTTTAATGATAATGAAGTATTACCAGTTCCTAAAGATAAGTATGAAAGATTTGTTCATTTATGTGATTATTTATCAAGTAAAAAGTTTCTTAATGTAGATTTTGATGGTATTGATATTAAGTATTGACTTCTAATGAGGAGTCTTTTTTCATACTATTTATTAGTGATATTATGAAAATGAGATACTTGTTTATTCCAATGATTATTATATCTTTAATGTTATGGATAATTGATATAGATAAAGATGTTTTGGTTAATAAGGAAATTATTAACGATAATATAGAAATTAATTATCCGTATTTTAATGATAATAAAATAGATAATTTTATTAATGAATATTTAGATAGATATAAAGATAAAAATGGTATTATTGATTATGATTATGATAATAATGATAATAAATATTATGTTGTATTTTATAAATATTTTTTTGATAGTAATATCTATAGTTATGATTTAGATTCTTTTATGATTGATTTGGATAGTAGTACCATAAGTATGGTATATACGGAGGTGTTTAATTATGATATTATTACTAATAAAAAAATAAATAGTAGTGATAAATTAATTGCTCTTACTTTTGATGATGGACCTAATTATAATACTGGTAAAGTACTTGATGTACTTGCTAAATATAATGTTAAGGCTACTTTCTTTGTACTTGGCAGTAAGGCAAAAGATAATAAAAAAATATTGAAAAGAGAATATGATAGTGGAATGGAAATAGGCAATCATACGTTTAATCATTTGCTATTAACTAAATATAAAGAAAATGTTATTAAAGATGAAATAGATAAAACTTCTTCGGTTATATTTGAAGTTACTGGTAGATATCCTAAATTATTAAGACCTAGTTATGGTGTCTATAATAATATAGTAAAAAAAATAGGTAATATGCCTATTATTATATGGGATATAGATACTTTAGATTGGAAATATCATAATTCTAAAAGAATTGCCAGTAGGGTAATTAACAAAGTCAAGGATGGGGATATTATTTTAATGCATGACATATATAGTGCTACTGCAAATAGTTTAAATATTATTATTCCTGAACTTCAAAATAGAGGATATACTTTTGTTACTATACCTGAATTATTTTATTATAAAGAAATTACTTTAGAAAAAGGAATGGTATATGGTTATGCTAGATAATTAACATAAGTTATCTGGAATTAACTTACTTATATATTTTAATATACTATTTTTAGTATATTTTTTTGGATTTTTAATGTATTCTAGATAAATACTTATAACACCATTTGCATAAAAAATAGTATCGTGAAATATATTGCTAGCAATGTTATTATTATTGTTACTTTTTTTCAAGGTCATGAAATAATGAAAATAGTAGGTCATACTTATCATTAAAATTATTATAAAATGTTGATCTATTAATATGTGCTTCTTTACATACATCCGATACTTTTATTTCTTCAAATGATTTGTTTTTCATAGTTATTAATAACCCTTTATAAAGATTATTTTTTGTTTTAATTATTCTTTGATCCAAAATATACCACCTAATTATAGTATATTATATTGAATATTTAACAAATGTAAAGAGTTTTAAAGTTTTCCTTTACAAAGAAATTGTTTTGTTATATAATTATATTGGCTTTTTGTAAGGAAGTGATATTATGGCTTATATCAGTAATGAAATTATTAATGAAATAAGGAATAAGACTGATATAGTAGAGGTGGTATCAAGATATGTTAATCTTACAAAGACTGGTAAAAACTATATTGGGGTGTGTCCTTTTCATGATGATCATTCTCCTAGTATGAGCGTTAGCCCTGAAAAGCAAATATATACTTGTTTTTCATGTGGTGCTTCAGGCAACGTATTTACTTTTGTGTCAGATTTTGAAAAAATATCTTTTTCTGAGGCAGTTAAATTACTTGGAGAAAAAGTTGGTATTAATGTATCAAATGATATAAAAGTTAATACTAAGAGAGATGAATATTTTGATATATATGATTTGGCTAGTAAGTTTTATCAAAATAGTCTTAATAGTAGTTTGGGTAAGAATGCTATAGAATATTTAGAAAATAGGCATCTTGATAAAGAAACTATTAAGAAATTTGGTATAGGCCTTTCTATTCAAAAGGTATCACTTACTAAATATCTTACTAATAAAAAATATTCTTTAGATAAACTTATTGATATAGGTCTTACTAATGATAATGGTAATGATATATTTGTAAGTAGAATTATGTTTCCTATATGGGGTTTAAGTGGTAATGTTGTTGCTTTTTCTGGTAGAATATATAATACCAAAGATAATTCTAAGTATATAAATACTAAAGAGACTGATAACTTTAAAAAAGGTAAAATATTATATAACTATCATATAGCTAAAGAATATTTAAAGAAAAATGATACTGTTATTATAATGGAAGGACAAATGGATGTTATTAGGGCTAGTACTGTCGGTATTAATAATTGTATAGCTACGATGGGTACTGCACTTACTAAGGATCATAAAATGGTGCTTAAGAATATGGCAAAAAATATCATTTTATGTTTTGATGGTGATGCCGCTGGTGAAAAGGCAACACTTAGTGCTATAGAACTACTAGAGGATACTGGGGTTAATATTAAAATAGTTAGACTTCCTAATAATATGGATCCTGATGAGTATATTCTAAAAGAAGGTAAAGATAGTTTCTTATATCAAATTAAGTCTGCTATGACTTTAATTGATTATAAGATGGAAATATTAAAAAAAGATAAAGATTTTAGTAATATAAAAGAAATATCTTCTTATATTAATATAATGTTAAAAGAATTAGTTAATGAAAAAGATGATATTGTTGTAGAACTTAATTTGAAGAAATTATCTGATAATTTTAATATTGATTATAATACTATTAAAGAAAAATATGATAGTATAAAAAAAAGTAACAATAATAATAAGATGATTGTTAAAGAAGAAAAAACTAAAAAGGTTTATGATAAATACGGAATGGCAGAAAATTATTTAATTTATTATATGTTTAAAGATAATATGGTTATTAATATGGTTGAAAATAAGGTTGGATACTTTCCAACAAAAAATATTAGAGAATTATCTAATGAAATTATTTACTATTTTCATAAATATGGTATAATAAATGTCGCTGATTTTATTAGTTATATATCTGATAAAGAAGAAATACTTAAGACTTTAAAAGATATTTTTGCTATGAATATCAAAGATGACTTTCAAGAAAGAGAAATTGAAGATTATATTTTTGTTGTAAATGAGTATCATAAAGAAGTGAAGATAAATGATTTAAACAAAAAATTAAAAGAAGAGAAAGATCCTTTGAAGCAAGCAAAAATAATTGAAGAGATAATGAAGTTAAGGGGAGTGAATAAAAATGGTACCAGAAATTAAAGATTTTGAGCAAAGAAAAGAAGCACTAATTAAAAAAGGTAAAGAACTTGGTTTTATTACTTATGAAGAGATTGCCGAAGAATTAAAAGGTCTTGATGTAAGTAGTGATTTACTAGATGAACTATATAATGCTTTTATGGAAAATGATATAAGTGTTATATCTGAAACTGATCTAGATGATGATTCTGGTGAAGAAGATACTGGGGGTAATTTAGAGGATATTCTTAAGGATAATACAATAGCTAAAGAACTTACTATTAATGATCCAGTTAGAATGTATTTAAAAGAAATAGGTAAGATAAGTCTACTATCACTTGATGAAGAAACTGAGTTATCTAAGAGAATTGCTGAAGGTGATGAAACTGCAAAAAATAGACTTGCTGAATCTAACTTAAGACTTGTTGTTTCTATAGCTAAGAGATATGTTGGTAGAGGAATGTTATTTCTTGATTTAATTCAAGAGGGTAATATAGGACTTATGAAAGCAGTTGAAAAGTTTGATGCTGAAAAAGGATATAAATTTAGTACTTATGCTACTTGGTGGATTAGACAAGCTATAACTAGAGCCATTGCTGATCAAGCTAGAACTATTAGAGTGCCAGTACATATGGTAGAAACTATTAATAAATTATCTAGATATCAAAGACAGCTTACTCTTGAACTTAATAGAGAGCCTACTGATGAAGAGCTTGCTAAGAAAATGGGTATGTCTCCAGATAAGGTAAGAGAAGTTATTAAAATAGCACAAGATCCAGTATCTTTAGAGACTCCTATTGGTGAAGAAGAAGATTCTCATTTAGGAGACTTTGTACCTGATGAAAGTAATATGTCTCCGGAGGACTTTACAATACATGAAATGTTGAAAGAGGAAATTGGCGATGTGCTTCTTACTTTAACTGAAAGAGAAGAACAAGTACTTAGACTTAGATTTGGTTTAGATGATGGTTCTCCTAAAACACTTGAGGAAGTTGGTCAAATGTTTGGCGTTACAAGAGAAAGAATTAGACAAATTGAAGCAAAAGCATTAAGAAAATTAAGACATCCTTCAAGAAGTAGAAAGTTAAAGGACTTCTTAAATGAATAAGTTATCTAAAAGACTAGAAGTAGTTGCTAGTTTTGTAAATGATAATTCTAAAGTAATTGATATAGGCTGTGATCACGGCCTTTTATCTATTTATTTAGTAAATAAATATAAAAATGTTAAAGTAATCGCTAGTGATATTAATGAAAATGCTCTTAGTAGTGCTATTACTAATATAAAAAAAGAAAAACTAGAGAATAGAATAGAAACTAGACTTGGCAGTGGACTTGATGTAGTAAAAGCTGATGAAATTGATACTATTGTGATAGCAGGTATGGGAGCAAATACAATAGTAGGCATCTTAAAATATAGTACTTCTAAATTAAGTAATGTTAATGATATTATTATTCAAAGTAATACTGATTTATATTTTCTTAGAAAGAATATTACTAGTCTGGGTTATTATATTGAAGATGAAATTTTAGTAGAAGATAAGAATATTATATATACTGTTATTAAGTTTAATAAAGGTAAGAGAAGATATAATTATAAAGAATTATATTTAGGACCGGTACTTACTACTAAGAATGATGATTTATTTAAAAAGAAATGCAATAAAGAATTAACTACTTTAAAACTTATTCTTAAAAATATTAATAGTGGTCATTATTTATATAGGTTAAAAATTAAAAGAAATATAAAGATATTAGAAGATGTTTTAAAGCATTAATAATATCTTTTTTAGTATGCATATTTTGCTTCTATATGATAGATATGGCTGATATATTTATTTGAGACAATATTATTGGCTCAAATAAACACTTTAGTACATTAGAACTAAAGTGAAAAATGAGAAAAATAAGAAATAAATATTTACTAATTTCATATAATATGGTAATATATTATTGGCTTTTCAAAAAATATACACAAATATTGATTTAATTATTCGAGTGCCTAATATAAGGTGGATATTAAAGAAGAGATATTTGGAAGAAAAAACGAAAGGAGATATGATAATTATGACAGTAGTATCTATGAGCTATTTGTTAGAAGCAGGGGTTCACTTTGGTCACCAAACTAAAAGATGGAATCCTAAAATGAAAGAGTATATATTTAACTCTAGAGATGATATTTATATCATTGACTTACAAAAGACAGTAGAAAAAATGGAAGAAGCTTATGCTGCTTTAAATAAGATTGCTGCTGATGGTGGAAAAGTACTTTATGTTGGTACTAAGAAACAAGCACAAGAAGTATGTAAAGAAGAAGCTGAAAGAAGTAATATGTACTATGTTACTGAGAGATGGTTAGGAGGTACTTTGACTAATTTTAAAACTATTAGAAGAAGAATTAATCGTCTTGAAGAAATTGAAAAGATGGAAAAAGATGGTACATTTGAAAAACTTCCTAAGAAAGAAGTAGTAGGACTTAAGAAGGAATATGAAAAGTTAAACAAGAACTTATGTGGTATTAGAGAAATGACTAAGTTACCTGAAGCTGTTATTATTGTTGATTCTACTAAAGAATATAATGCAATAAGAGAGGCTAGAAAACTTGGTATACCAGTATTTGGTCTTATTGATACTAATTGTGATCCTGATGATGTCGATTATGTATTGCCTGCTAACGATGATGCTGTTAGAAGTATTAAGGTTGTACTTGGTGCTTTAACTAATGCTATTATTGAAGCTAATGGTGGTACACTTGTTGATTATGTAAGTGAAGATGATAAAAAAGTTTCTAAAGAAAAAACTCCTAATAAGAAGGAGAAAAAAGAAGCAAAAGAAACTGAAGAAGTTAAAGATACAAAGCCAGTTAAACAAGAAGTTAAAAATGAAAAGCCAGAATTAGACTTAAATATTTTAACTGTTGCTGAACTTAGAGACCTTGCTAAGAAAAAAGAAGTTAAAGGTTATTCTAAGATGAAAAAAGAAGAATTAATTGAAAATTTAAAATAAGGAGGAATACTATGATTACTGCAAATATGGTAAAAGAGCTTAGGGAACAAACTGGAGCAGGTATGCTTGATTGTAAGAAGGCTCTTACTGAAACAAATGGTAATATGGAAGAAGCTGTTACTTGGCTTAGAGAAAAAGGTATCAGTAAAGCTGCTAAAAAACAAACTAGAATAGCTGCTGAAGGACTTGCTCTTGCTAAAGTTGAAGGTAATAAGGCTGTTATAGTAGAAGTTAACTCTGAAACTGACTTCGTTGCTAAAAATCCAGAATTTACTGGTTTAGTTAATGATATTGCTACTGCTATTTTGGGTAGTAATGTTAGTACAGTAGAAGAGGCTAATAAATTAGAAGTTAATGGTACTTCTATTGAAAATATGATAGTAGAGAAAACTGCTACTATTGGTGAGAAATTATCTTTTAGAAGATTTGAATTAGTTGAAAAGCAAGATAATCAAGTATTTGGTACTTATTCTCATATGGGTGGTAAAATAGTAACACTTGTTGTACTTGAAGGAACTGATGCTGAAGTTGCTAAAGATGTAGCTATGCAAATTGCCGCTATGAGACCACTATATTTAGATAAAGATTCTGTTCCTAGTGAAAGAGTAGAGAAAGAAAGAGCTATTCTTACAGAACAAGCTGAAAACGAAGGATTAGATGCTAATAAACTTCCTATGATTGTTAATGGTAGACTTAATAAATTCTATGAAGAAGTTTGTTTATTAGATCAAGGTTTTGTTAAAGAAAATAAGATGAAAGTATCTAAATATGTTGAAAGTAAAGGTATGAAAGTATTATCTTTCGTAAGATATGAAGTTGGCGAAGGTATGGAAAAAAGAGAGGAAAACTTTGCTGATGAAGTAGCTAAACAAATTAATGGTTAAGAATTCTAGAAATAGAGTTCTTTTTTGTATAAAAAAAATATCTCTTTGTGAGATATCTTTTATTGTACTTCTTTTCCACACTTTTCACAGAATTTTGTTCCTGCTTTAAGTTTACAACCACAACCTAGACAATATTTTTCTGGTTCATTACTTGTAGATTCTTTAGTATCACCAATTGGACCATTAGGACTAACTTGTACTGATGGATCAAAAGTATATTTGCCTGAAAATCCTAATATCATTGTTATTATTGGGGCAACTAGTGCACCAGCTACACCATATCCTACTGGTTGCTGTTTCATTTTTTTTGCTATATTGTAGAAAACAAAGAAGTTAACAGCCATACCTGCTAAATTACAGATGTAGTTCAAACCATCAATTTTAGCTATAGTGCATATTGTTCCTGATATTGCAATTAAGAAATACCACCAATTTAAACCTGCTATTTGAATTAATACAAATACATTATAAAATGGTATTATTGCTTTCCAACCATCTTCGCCAGCCTTTTTAAATAATTTTGCAAGGGCAATTACATAAACGACATAGAAAGCAATTGCAATTATTCCAAAAAAGACTATTAAGCCAATTGAAGTTGTTGCTAAAACGCCAAATGCATCATCCATTTTATTCACTCCTCTCTATTAATAATATACCAAATTATTGT
>ERZ839741.190-NODE-190-length-86212-cov-6.151607_pt1 | contig 86212 bp, 97 predicted proteins | sample MGYA00519880_ERZ839741 | MGnify/ENA primary metagenome ERZ839741 (study PRJEB31850, sample SAMEA3708851) | human gut metagenome | biome: human gut; feature: human-associated habitat; material: faeces | place: China | collected 2014 ...
CAGCCGCCGGAGCGGTGCTTAAGCCGTCAGGCGGGAATTGTGCGGTGTTGCCATAGGGTTACTTGCTCAGCTCATCGGCCAAAGCGGCGATCTGAGCCTCGGAGGCATCGTTCAGGGCACCCTTGACGGTGACGGTGGTGTCGGCAAAGGTCAGGGCCTTGCTGTTCTCGAGCATTTTGCGCATGACCTTGGCGGCCATCGGTGCCCAAGAACCGTTCTCGATGAAGGCAACGGTGCGGTTCTGGTAGTTGCGCTCGGTCAGGTGGTTGATGAAGTCCTTCATGAAGGGGAAAACATCGGCGTTGTAGGTAGGCGTGGCCAGTACCAGCTTGCTGAAGCGGAACGCCTGTGCCACGGCCTCGGCCATATCGCAGCGCGCCAGATCCATCGAGACAGTCTCAACGCCCTTGGCACGCAGCGCCTCGGCCAGCTTGGCAGCGGCCTCAGCGGTGTGGCCGTAGATGCTGCTGTAGGCCACCAGCACGCCCTCCGTCTCGGGGCGGTAGGCGCTCCATGTGTCGTAGGCGGCCAGCACATCGCCCAGCTGCTCCTTGTGCAGGACGGGGCCGTGCAAGCTGCAGACGGTCTCAATGTCAAGGCCGGCGGCCTTTTTCAGCACAGCCTGCACCTGCACGCCGTACTTGCCCACGATGCCGATGAAGTAGCGGCGGGCCTCGGGCAGCCACGGCTCCTCCACATCAAGCGCACCGAACTTGCCGAAAGCGTCCGCGCTGAACAGTACCTTGTCGGCATCATCGTAGGTCATGATGACCTCGGGCCAGTGGACCATCGGGGCAGTGACAAAATGCAGGGTGTGGCGGCCCAGCGGCAGGGTGTCCCCTTCCTTGACAACGACGCGGCGGTCGGCGTAGTCGGTGCCGAAGTAAGCCTTCATCATATTGAAGGCCTGCGCAGAGGCAACGATCGTGGTCTCCGGGTAGGCCTGCGCAAAGGCGGCCACCGAGCCGGAGTGATCCGGCTCCATGTGCTGCACGATAAAATAGTCGGGCGCGCGCTCGCCCAGTGCAGCGGCGATCTTGGTGATCCACTCGTCGGTAAAATGGGCATCGACGCTGTCCATGACGGCGACCTTGTCGCCGCAGATCAGGTACGAGTTGTAGGCCATGCCGTTGGGCACATCGTACTGGCTCTCAAACAGGTCAACAAGGTGGTCGTTGACGCCGACATACAAAATATCCTTGGTGATTTCCATAACTGCAAACCTCCTGATAAATACGGTTTCTGATTGTTATCCTAGGCACAGTATAGCATAGTTTTAGGAATTTGTCTCGGTTTTTTGAAAAATAATTTGAGAAAATTTTTATTGGGCGGCATTTGTAGGGCGTCGGGGGTGCCGCCCTCTGCAATATGGTTTGTAGGGAGGGGTCAAGACCCCTCCCTACAGAGCCGGATGAAAGCACGGGTAAAACAAAAAATCTCCCCGCCTTATCGGCGGGGAGCGCAGGGGTGCTTACCTTAGCTTATACGCGGGTCTTTAAGACCTCGTGCTCAGGCACGGGGGCGTCAATGGGGCGCGGGGTACCCTCGACCCACTGGATGGCTTTCTTCGGGCACTTGGAAACGCAGGTGCCGCAGCCGTTGCACTTGGTGTAGTCGATGGCGGCCACATTGTCCTTCAGGAAGATGGCCTCATTCGGGCAGTTGCGCACACAGAGGCCGCAGGCGATGCAGCCGACCTTGCAGGTCTTGTTGACCAGAACGCCCTTGTCCTTGTTGGAGCATTTGACCGCAGGCTGCGGGGCGATGGGCTTCATCTGGATGACATGGCGCGGGCAGACAACGGTGCAGGCTGTGCAGCCGGTGCATTTTTCGCGGTCAACGACCGCCACGCCGTTGATGACATGGATGGCGTCAAACTTGCAGGCGCGGGTGCAGTCACCCAGACCCAGACACCCATAGGCACAGGCGCTGGGACCGCCGGCAATGCCGTTGGCAGCAGCGCAGGTCTGGATGCCCTGATAGTCAAAGCGGGTGCCGCAGTTCTCGCCGCCCGCGCAGATCACGGTGGCGCGCAGGCTGGGGCGGTCGTCGGTGGCGTTGCCCATGATGGTGTTGATGGCGTCGGCAGTCTTGTCGCCGCCCGGGGCACACTTGAAGGTGGGGGCGCCGTCCTCAACAATGGCCTTGGCGTAGTCGGCACAGCCGGCGTAGCCGCAGCCGCCGCAGTTGGCGCCGGCCAGACATTCCGTGACCTGCGCGATGCGCGGGTCCTCATACACGGCCATGAATTTGGAGGCCAGCACAAGGATCACGCCGCCGGCCAGACCCAGCACCACCACGACAACGATAGCAAATACGATCGGGTTCATTCTCTTTATTCCCCTTTCTCAGAATATCGCGTTGATGATGTTTTCGACCAGACCACCGAAGCCCATAAAGCTCAGGGAGGTGATGGCGGCGGAAACCAGCGTGATGGGCAGGCCCTTGAAGCTCTCCGGCGGGTTGGAGTTCTCGACACGGGAACGCACGCCGCAGAACAGCAGCATGGCAACGAGGAAGCCGACACCGGCACCGGCGGAGCAGATCAGAGCCTCGGCAAAGGCAAGGCCGAAGCCGTACTCAGCGACAACGGAGGAGTAGTCCTGCACGGCCAGAATGGTGACGCCCAGCACACAGCAGTTGGTGGTGATCAGAGGCAGGTAGACGCCCAGACTCTGGTAGAGGGCCGGGATATACTTGCGCAGCGTGATCTCGATAAGCTGCACGAGGACGGCAATGACGAGGATAAAGATGATGGTCTGCAGATAGCCCAGATCATAGGCATCCAGCAGGAAAATTTGCAGCGGGAAGGTCACGGCCGTGGCAATGACCATGACAACGATAACGGCGGCACCCATGCCCACGGAGGAATCGAGCTTTTTGGAGACACCCAGAAACGGGCAGATGCCGAGGAACTGCACCAGCACATAGTTGTTGACGAGGATCATGCTGAAGAAGATGGTGGCAAAGGTTGCGATATGAGAAATCATTGTGCGGCACCCTCCTTCTGTTCTTCTTTAGCGGCGTCAATTTTTTCCAGCATAACATCGCCGCAGCTCTTGCGCTCGATGGGCTTGTTCAGCTTGCGCTCCAGCCAGACACAGCCGGCCATCAGGCAGCCGAACACGAAGAAGCCGCCCGGGGCGGAGTTCATGACGGTCATGCGGTCAACGCTCTCGGGGATGATGGTGATGCCCATCCATGTACCGCTGCCGATGATCTCACGGATGGAGGACATGAGCAGCATCGTCAGGATGTAGCCGATGCCCATGCCCAGTCCGTCCAGTGCGGAGTCCGCTACGGTGTTTTTGCAGGCAAACATCTCGGCACGGCCGAGAATGATGCAGTTGACAACGATCAGCGCCAGATAGACGCCCAGCGCCTTATACAGGTCGGGGATGAACGCCTGCAGCACCATCTGCACAACGGTGACGAAGGTGGCGATGATGACGATGTAGCACGGCAGATGCACCTTGGCCGGGATGACCTTGCGCAGTGCCGAGATAACAATGTTGGAGCAGACCAGAACAAAGGTCATGGCCAGACCCATGCCCACGGCGCCGGAAACGGTGGTGGTGACGGCCAGTGCGGAGCAGCAGCCCAGCACCAGACGCAGAACGGGGTTTTCACGGATGATACCGGCCGTAAAAACCTTCCACTTGCTCGGTTTTTCGTTCATCGTTACTGCACCCCCTTGATCTCGTTATTGTAGCAGTCGATGGCTGCATTGATGGCGTTGAACGCGCCGTTGCTGGAGTAGGTCGCACCGGCGATGCTGTCCACGGGGCTGCCGGAGGTAACCTCTCCCCCATTCCAGCCGATAAAGCCGGAGGCGAAGGAATCGCCGGAGACCTTGGAGCCGATGCCGGTGGTCTGGGTGGAGCCGTCGATCGAGATGGCGGAGATCGCACCCTCGGTGTCGAAGGCGACATAGACGGTGACAGCCTTGCCGGAGTAGCCGGACGCAGCGGCCTTGACCGCAACCGCACCGGCGGAGGTCGTGACAGCACCCTCCACACCATCGGTGGTCAGGCCCTCGACCTCAGTCATGTCATCGGTGACGGTGCCCTCGGGCAGGACGGAGACATAGGCGGCCAGCGTCTCGGCGTGGTTGTTCGCCTCGATGATGGGGGCGGTGACATCGTTCAGCACAGCCAGCAGTGCGCTGCAGACCAGACAGATAACGACCAGCACGATAACGGGCAGCACAAGCTCCTTGAAGGCGCTCTGCTTCTCGGTATTCTGATTTTCAGCCATTATTCAGCACCGCCTTTCTTGGCCTTTTTGGGCTTTTTGTAGCCCAGCGGCGTCTGGTGGCCCCAGGCGTTGAACCACGGGGTCATCAGGTTGCCCAGCAGGATGGCGTAGCTCATGCCCTCGTTCATCGAGCCGAAGTGGCGGATCAGGAAGGTGATGAGACCGATAAAGACGCCGTAGAACAGCTTGCCCTTGGTGGTGAAGGGGCAGGTCACATAGTCGGTCGCCATAAAGACGGCACCGAACAAAAGGCCGCCGGACATGCACTCAATCAAGGCGGTGTAGGGGCTGCCGGTGTTCAGCGCGGTCAGCACAAAGACGGTGGCCACGATGGTGACGGGGATGGTGGCCTCAATGGTGCGGGTGGCAACCAGATAGGCAAAGCCCAGCAGGATCGCCAGCACGCAGACCTCGCCCATCATGCCGCCGTGGAAGCCGAGGAAGATGTCCAGCAGGTTCAGGCTGGTCTTGTCGGCCACGGCCAGCGGCGTGGCGGAGGCCAGCGCATCAACGGCCATGTCGGGGTAGACATAGGCGGTCATGCGGGAGGTAAAGCCCAGGAACAGCACGATACGGCCCACCAGCGCGGGGTTGGCAAAGTTGTAGCCAAGGCCGCCGAAGAGCTGCTTCGTGATGATGATGGCCACAAAGGCACCGACCACGGCGATCCAGAGCGGCATGCCCACGGGCATGTTCAGCGCCAGAATGATGCCGGTGACAACGGCAGACAGGTCCCCCGCCGTGTTCGGCTTTTTCAGCAGCATTTCATATAAGTATTCAAACGCCACGCAGGCCAGGGTGGTCACAGCCACCAGCACAAGAGCCCGCACGCCGAAGATCAGCCCGGCAGCCAGCACGGCGGGCAGCAGCGCAATGACAACATTGCCCATCAGCCCGCGGGTGGTGGTTGCTTCGCGGATGTGCGGCGAGGCGGTAACGATCAGACGATCTTCCATCAGTTATTTGCCTCCTTTCCGCAGCTCGGCCATATACCAGCCCTTGGCAAGGCCCATCGTCTGGCTGACGGGGCGCTTGGCCGGGCAGGCGTAGGTGCAGCTGCCGCAGGCTACGCAGAGATCCACGCAGCGTGCTTTCAGCGCATCAAAATCCTTGTTGGCAAAGTCCTGCGCAATGACCACGGGCTCCAGACCCATGGGGCAGGCCTCGATGCAGCGGCCGCAGCGGATGCAGGCCGACGGCTCAGGCAGGGTGGCGGCGGCCTTGCTGAACAGCAGCAGGCCGTTGTTCTGCTTCAGGACCGGGAAGTCCGCGCTGGGGGCGGCACCGCCCATCATGGGGCCGCCGAAGATGATCTTGCCCAGCTCGACACCCTCCTTGACACCGCCGCAGGCCTCGATGACATCGCGGTAGAGCGTGCCGATGGGGACCTCGATGTTCTGGGGCTTGGCGATGGCATCGCCCTCCACGGTGACGCGCTTCGTCACCAGTGGAATGCCGGTCTTGAGGAACTTGCCTAAGGTAGACACGCTCGTCACATTCATGATGACGCAGCCCACATCGGCGGGTAGACCCGGCTTGCCGGAGGGGCCGAACTGCGGCACCTCGCGGCCTGTGCAGGTCTCGACCAGCGTTTTCTCAGCACCCTGCGGGTAGCGCATCGGCAGGCCCTTGACCTCAACGCCCTTCATCTCGCGTGTCAGCGAGCAGAGCAGGTCGATGCACTCAGGCTTGTTGCGCTCAATGCCGATGATGCAGTGCGGGATCTCGCAGTACTTCATGACAGCGGCGATGCCGGAGATGATGGTGTCGCTGCACTCAAGCATCTCGCGGCAGTCGGTGGTCAGGTAGGGTTCGCACTCGGCTGCGTTGATAAGCAGCGTGTCGATCGTGTTGGCGGCCAGTTTGACATGCGTTGGGAAGCCGGCACCGCCGACACCGACCAGACCGCAGGCCTGCACGGCGGCCAGAAGGCTTGCCTTGTCGGTGACGACAGGCGGCACGCAGGCGGGGTCCACCGTCTGTGCGCCATCGGTCTTGATGGCAACGGCCGTTGCCATTGCGCCGTTGACCATGCGCAGCGGGGCAATGTCCTGCACAGCGCCGGACACGCTGGAGTAGACATTGGCGGACACAAAGCCGCCGGCCTTGCCGATCACGGTACCGACCATGACGGTGTCGCCCTTTTTGACGACAGGCTCTGCGGGTGCGCCGATATGCATCGACATGGGAATGACAACATGCTCAGGCACCGGCATCTTGACGGTCGGCAGCCCGGCTGTAGCCTTCACATGCGGCACAGCGGCACCCTTGGCAGAGCGCTTTAGGGATTTGAACAATCTGATTTCCCCCATTTCTCTTTTTGGCATTGCCGCACCATTCTGACTGCCGATACGGCGGGAATTGTGCGGCGATGACCTTTGGTTCTCACCCGGGCAGGCGTTGTCTGCTCCCCTGCCCGGGTGGATAACAATACAGATATATTGTACCATTTTTCAAGGTCAAGTCAAGCAAGCAGGCGGCAGTTTTGTGCCGAACCCGCAAGAATTGCAACAATTTTCGCAACCGATGCAGAATTGAACTGCTGTATAAAAATTAACAATCCGACAAAGAAAAAAGCCCGGCAGCGAAAGCTGCCGGGCTGTGACTTACAGCTCGATCTCCTGCAGGCGGAGCAGGGCCAGGATATAGATCTTGAGGGCCTCGATGAGCTTCTCAAACGGGGTGCCCTCGTTGGCGCCGTGCATGGGGCCGGCAAAGTCAGGGATGGCAATGTCGGTGTGCTCGGGGCCGAAGCTGACGGCATACGGGAAGTGGCGCGCGTAGGTGCCGCCGCCCATCGTGAAGGGGGTCTTGCCCTCGCCGGTCACATCGTTGTAGGTGTTGATCAGGGTCTGGATGGCCGGGCTGTCGGCATCAATATAGAACGGCACGCGGCTTGTCACATTCTCGATGCGGGCGGCCGCGCCGCAGACCTTCTCCATGGCGGCGGTCATCTTCTCGGGATCGGTGTTGGTGGGATAGCGGCAGTCGAAGCTCTGGCGGATGATGCCGTCCTTCATCTCGATCGTGCCGCCGATGATCGTCAGCGGGTCAAACAGGCCGTCGTCGGCGGCAATGCCCAGCGCGCTGCCGTCCGTGGAGGCGTGCAGCGTATGCAGCACCTGCAGGTAGGCCTCCTCCTGCGGGGTGCAGACGCCGCTCTTGAGCAGGCAGTCAACGATCAGGCCGATGGCGTTGACGGTACCCTCGGGCATGGCGGCATGGCCGCTCTTGCCCCAGCCGCGGATGACGGTGGCACCGCCTTCCCCTGCCTCAAAGGTCACGCCCTCGCAGGGAACCAGTGCGCCTGCGGCCACCTGCACGGTGCAGGCTGCGCGGTCAGGCACGGCGTTGTGGGCTACGCCGCCCTCAAAGGCGGTGATGATGCTGTTCTCAAAGCGGGGGCTGACGATCTCGCCGTTGAAGCCGCCTTTCTCGCCGTTGCAGACCGGGAACTCGGCATCAGGGGTAAAGCAGAAGGCGGGCATCGGGTAATGCTCGGCGTAGTAGTCTACATCGTGCATGTTGGTCTCCTCGTTGGTGCCCAGCAGGGCGCGCACGGGGTATTTCAGCTCAATGCCGCTGTCCTTGAGGTATTTCAGCGCATACAGGCAGAGGATGCTCGGGCCCTTGTCATCGGCCACGCCGCGGCCCAGCAGCCAGCCGTCCCGCACGCGGACGGTGTAGGGGTCGGCGTCCCAGCCGTTGCCCTCGGGCACGACATCGGTGTGGGTGATGGTGCCAAGGAACTTCTGGCCATCGGCGATGCGGCCGGTCTCGGCCCAGCCGATGTAGCCATCGGCGTTGAAGGTGTCAAGGCCCAGCTCCCCGGCAATCTCCAGCGCCTTGTCCAGTGCAGCGCGGGGGCCGGCACCGAACGGTGCGCCCGGCTCCGGCGTACCCTCAACGCTGGGTACGGCAACAAGGCGGGTGATGTCGCGCAGGATATTGTCACGGTTTTGCTCGGCAAAGGCGTCAATGGACGCCCAACGCATATCGTTCATGGATGGAATCCTCCCAGAGTTTTTCTTTCAGTATACCACATTGTCGGAATTTGTAAACGGGAAGTTGCGTAGAAAGCATGGCAGAGGGGCGGCGTCCTCGACGCCCCGGCGGCATGGGGCATGCCGCCCTACGGTTTGTGATGCCGTTTGGCGAGGCGGGGTGCCCTCACCCTGCCATGCAGTCTTGCCGCCCCGCAAACATTCACCGCAGCCTTCCCTCCCCGCCCATCAGGGCGGTCATTTCCTCAATGCGCTCCAGCGGGAACGGCGGTGCGCAGAGCGGACGCATGGCAATGCTCATCAACAGCATGGGGTTGTCATCTGCGGCAATGCGGTTTGAGGTCAGCCTGCCGCATAAACGGCAGCGGTGGATAAGCGCCCACTCGCCGCTTTTGCGTACCCAGACGGCGATGGGCTCCATCTGTCCGCCGCAGTCGGCGGCGCGGTCGCCGGGTTCATCGTCCAGATGCAGGCTGACAAGGCAGTTGGGGCAATGGTTGCGGTGCTGTGTGCCCGCCCCGATGGGCACCACGACCCGCCCGCAGTGCTTGCAGGTAAAGGTGTCGTCACAGCGGTGGTTTTTATAATATCCGTTCTGAAATTGCTTGCGCTTGTTTTCACGGTTCATAGGGTGTGTCCTCCCGAATTTTTACAGTAAGCGGTAAAAAATCCGTATGGGAGGAACGCGTAGCATTTGGCAATGGCGCGACCTCCCGGTCAGCGCACAAGCTCCAAAGCACCTGATTTCAAAAAGCAGTTCTCCTTATTATAATAATAGGAATATTTGCAGGGGCAGCCATTGGCCGCCCGGGGAATAATGTGGTGGCGGCCGCAGCGTTTCCGGGTCGATGCCCGTTCGTTTGCTGCGGGGGAAATTTACGCTTCCTCTTCCCTGCCGTTCATCGTGACGATCTCGCAGATGGCGCGGCCGGTCGGGGTGCCGGCGAGGCCGCCGATGCCGGTCTCGCGCAGATCCTGACTCATCGCGTTGCCGACTTCGGCCATCGCATCAATGACCTCATCGGCCGGGATATGCCCGACCACACCGGCCAGCGCCATATCGGCGGCGGAGACGGCGTTCATGGCGCCGATGACATTGCGCTTGATGCAGGGTATCTCCACAAGGCCCGCCACCGGGTCGCAGACAAGCCCCTCCAGATTTGTGAGCGCCATGGCGAACGCCTCGGCGCACTGCTCGGCCGTGCCGCCCCGGATGTCCACCAGTGCGGCGGCAGCCATTGCGCTGGCAGCGCCGACCTCCGCCTGACAGCCGCCCTCGGCACCCGCCAGCGTGGCGCGGGCGGCCACGACCTGCCCGAACCCGGCGGCAATGTAAAGTGCGCGGTGTATAGCGGTCTCATCTGCCAGCCTGCGCCGCCACAAAGGCAGCAGCACAGCGGGCAGAACACCGCAGCTGCCCGCTGTCGGCGCAGCAACGATGCGCTTCATGCAGGCGTTGCACTCAGCGGTTTTCAGCGCCTCGGCCATGACATCCGCAAAATAGCCGTCTGCGTAAAGTATGCCGCGGGCTGCAGCCTCGCTGACCTTGGCTGCATCGCCGCCTGCAAAGCCGCTCATCGAGCGGTCTGTGCTGCAGTAGCCGGCGCTGGTGGCGCACATGACCGACCAGAGCCGGTGCATCTCGGCCTCGCTCTCGGCGCGGGTCAGGCCGCTTTCGGTCAGGTCGCTTTCCAGAATGACCTCATAGAGCGGCTGGCCGGTCTCTTTGCAGAGCTCGACCATATCCCGAACGGAGGAAAATGCCATTTTGCCTACCCCCTTACAAATTTAATATAGTGACCTTGACGATGCCCGGCAGAATGCGCAGCTCCCCGGCAATCTCATCGGGGATGGGCTCATCACATTCCAGAACCATGACGGCATAGCCCCCGGCGGCGGAGCGGTAGAGCTGCATCGTGGCAATGTTGACGCCGTGCCTGCTCAGGCAGGTGGTGACGGCGGCTACATGGCCGGGCGTGTCCTGATTGTGGACGATCAGTGTGTTGTGATCGCCGCCGAAATTTGTCGTGATGCCGTCGATTTGGCAGATGCTGATCCGCCCGCCGCCGATAGACGAGCCAACGACCTCCAACTTGCGGCCCGAAACACCCACCAGCCGCAGCATGGCCGTGTTGGGGTGCGCACCCCGCAGGTTGGCGGTGCTGATCTTAAAGTGCAGACCGGCCTCCTTGGCCAGTGCAAAGCTGTGGGGGATGCGGTCATCATCGGGCTGCATGCCCAGCAGGCCTGCCACCAGCGCACGATCCGTGCCGTGGCCACGGCCTGTGGCGGCAAAGCTGCCATAGAGCAGGATCTCGGCCTCGGCAGGCTGCTCGCCCAGCAGACGGCGCGCTGTGCTGCCAATGCGCACCGCGCCCGCTGTATGGCTGCTGGACGGTCCTGTCATAACAGGACCCAGCACATCAAATAAACGCATTGCAGGCACCTCCGCATAATCGTAATAAAGAAAGTATACCGGATTCCCGCCTGCAATGCAAGTTTTGGCGGGAAATACAAAAGAACCAAAGGATTTTGAGCAGCCTGCACAAAGAACGGAAAGCCGGATTGTCGTAAATGCCGGGGTATACGGGCGCTTAGATAAACCAAAAACCCGCATATCTTACGCAGATACGCGGGTTTTTGTTGGCGGAGTAAGAGAGATTTGAATTTGTTACAATGCGCGCCATGATGTGAAAGATTGATTGTTTACGAAAATTATACGAACTAATGCGGTTTATGCGGTGAAGTGCGCGTTGAGGATCCGTGCGGCTTCATCGACGGCGCTGGCCTTGGCCTCGGCGTACCAGCGCTGGGTTGTCAGGATGTCTGCGTGGCCCATCAGCTCCTTGGCAACCTGCGGGCTAATCTGGCATTCGACCAACACGCTGGCGAACTCGTGCCGGAGCTGGTGGGCGGTGAAGTCAGCCTCCAGCACGGCCTTGTAGAGTGCCTCGCCGGTGACGCTGGTCTTGCCGGTTTTGTAGCGCTTGCCGCTGTCGTGGGCGTGGCCGATGCCGATGCAGTATTGCAGCCATGCGTTTTGGTATCGGCTTTTCGTCAGGGGCTTTTTGCCGCCAAAGATGAAATCCTCATCGGTCAGATCGGCCAGCCGGCTGCCGAGTGCATCCTGCAGGGGCTTGAGGATGGGCACAGTGCGGTAGGCGCTGTCGGTTTTCGGCTCCTCCAGCTCGGGGTAATTGTTGTGCCAGACCACGGCCTTGCACACATGGATTGCGCCGTCAGCGAGGTCCTTCTTCTGCAGCGCCATCACCTCGCCCAGACGCAGGCCGGCGTACATCATGATGGCCGGGCAGAGGCCGAAGCCCTCGGGGTGGGCCTTAACATCGGCGATCTCCTGCTCTGTGGGGGCGCGGCGCTTGGTCTGGGGCAGGCCCTGCGGCAGCTTGAGCAGCGTGCAGGGGTTTGCATCGCCGTGCATCTCGGCGCACCAATACTGCCAGATCAGGGAGAGCACCGACTTCTGCCCGGCAATGCTTTTGTAGGCGTAGCCCTGCGCGGCCATGTGCATCAGCTCGCGGTTGATGTCGGTGCTGGTGATCTCGCGCATGCCCTGCCCCTCAAACCAGCCCTTGGCGAGCTCCACCTTGTGGCGGTAGCCCCGGCGGGAGCCGTATTTGATGCACGGCTCCTTGGCGCGCCAGAACGCCTCTGCGACCTCGCAGAAGGGGTCTCCCCTGTCCCGGCGGGTGCTGGCCTCGATGAGGGCCGCATCGATCTTGGCCTGCACCTCCTTTGCGGTGCGGCCGTAGAAGTGGCGGGTCTTGCCATCAATGACGCGGCAACGCTCGATCAGGCCGTCCGCGCGTTTTTTCGTTTTTGCCATGTAAAAACCTCCTTATGGATACACTTTGACAAGCGTGTCCGGAGGTGGTACAATACGGATGCTGGTCGGTATTGTGTCCACTCCGGACACGCTGATCTTGAACGCCTGCGGTGTTGGTAGCACCGTGGGCGTTTTTTATTTCGTAAAAAAGCGAAGGTCAGCCACATTGCTATGGCTGACCTTCGCAAATACTAATTGCGCTTACGCGCTGCTGCCGAAGCAGCAAAGTTACAATAGTATTCTATCAAAGTATATGCAGAATGTCAACCAACGATGATTTGAATTTAAGAATTTTTAAAATTTCCTTTGGTTATGTATAGCTCTATAATTCCCTGCTCTATTGCGGCCATATCCTCCATAGACAGCTTAACACCATAAAGAGCATCTTTTGGCGTGACCGGCTCTTTTATCCGCATCTTGCTAATTGTTGTTAGCTGGCTTATATTAGCAACACTTCCATGCTTTAACTTCTTCATCTTTTCTACGCTGGCGCGAGCGCCATCCAGCATACTTTTTGCTAAAGTATATCGACGGCCAATTTCTTCAGCTCGCTTTTCCTCGGAAAGCTTTAACAATTCACTATCTGACACAAAACCATTAATAATGGCTGTTGACTGGTTTAACTGTGCTTGTGCCTTTTCCTGCAAGGAATCGTAAACCCCGTTGGAGAGTTTTACTTTATTTCTGGTCGGAACAAAAGATTCCTTTAAAGACCCCAATGGAACAACAGTTGCTGTATTGGCATTTTGACTGTTTTTCTTGTCCATTATTACAGCGTAGTGCAAGCCGCCAAGTTCAGAACCAACGCGAAATCCAAAGTCTACGTTAACGATTTGCCGTCTGCCAAGCCGGGGAATGGAAGCGGGATTGAAATTTTTCTCTTGCCGAAGCATGCGCGTATATGTCTTTATCCAATAAGAGAGTATCTGCGCACGCTTTTGGTCATTGACATCAGGCGAAACCATCCACCCACTTAACAATGCATCTAATTCATTTAGGGCTTTCTCAATATGGGTTTGCAGCTGTTCAATGCTCATCTGTACAGACATTTTATGGTGCAACCTTCCTAAAATATTTTCGTCTTGCTTTTTACAACTTCCGGAACAGGCCGACGGCTTTGCCTAAAACCAATGGGTGTAGCCTGTGACAAACCCTTCGATTTGGATGTCATCAAGCTCAGGCCCACTGTACATCTTTGGCCGGTAGGCACTGTTGGCGGGGACTAATGTGATGGTGCTGCCGTCATAATATACGCGCTTGAGGGTGGCCTCTTCCCCTGCTGGTCGGTATTGTGTCCACTCCGGACACGCTGATCTATACGCTCACGGTGTTGGCGCACTGTGGGCGTTTTTTATTTGCTTTTCCTTGTTTCGGCCAAGTGCAACAGAAGTTGGCCGGTGACGTAGGCATCGGCAGCGGCACGATGCTGGTCGGGAACTACGATACCATAGTAAGTGCATAAAGTCCCGAGCTTGTGATTCTCTACATCCCAATCACTATCGAAATCTTCCATATAGGTCTGAAGCTCTGCGTCCCATTTTCGCCGCGGCTTTTTAAGCATCCGCTTGGCCTGCTCATACGTGCAATAGTATTTGCGCTTTATATGGTCAATGCGGCTTCCTGCGGCTAGGATGAATCCCAAGTCAAAATCAAGATTATGGCCGACCACAGCGCTGGCACCAACAAAGCGGTCAAACGCGGGCATGATCTGCTCAATAGTGGGACAATCGGCAACTATATCATCTGTGATGTGGTTGATGGCGGAAACATCTGCGGGGATGGCTTTTCCGGGGTTCACCAGCGTTTCAAAGATTTCCGTAGCCTTGCCGTTTTTAAAGCGTACGGCTGCAAGTTCAACAATTTTGTCACGGCTTTTGTTCAAGCCCGTTGTCTCAGTATCAATGACAACAAATTCATCCAGATTGCTGCGGGATGTCAGGCTTGTATGCTTACATTCAAGTGCTTCACTGCCGTCATCAGGGGCGGCAGGAAGCTGTTCAACTGCTGCGCGGGGTATCGCGGCAAACGCAGCGGATGCTTGCTCTACCTGCTTACGGCGCTGCTCGGCGTATTCTTGTTGACGCAATTTCATATCGGAGCGCGCTTTTTCTGCAGCAGCCTGCTTCTTTGCACTTTCTTCGGCCTGAGCCTTTTGGCCCTTTAGTTCTTTCTCTTTGCTGCGCATTGCGGATGAAAAAAACAGCAGGAAGACACCAAACAGGAAGAGAAAGACCCCGGCAAAGAAGCTCAGCGTAAATAATGCGATAGATATACCGATTAAAGCAACCCCTAAGACAGAAAAAACAATCCCATAAAAATGGCAGTCACTTACGGTCAACTTTTGCTTACTCATATCCGATACCTTTTTACAGTTTGCGGCAGAGGCCAACGGCCTTGCCCTCGATGGTGATGGTGTTCATATCCTCGCCGATGCGCAGGATAGTCGGAAATGTGGGGTTTTCGGCGCGGAGCTCGATGTGGTCATCGAACAGAAACACGCGCTTGAGGGTGGCCTCGCCATCGATCAGGACGGCAGCGACCTCGCCGTTCTCGACCATCGGCTGGCTGTGGATGGCTACGACATCGCCGTCTTTGATTTTTGGCTCCATGCTATCGCCCTGGCATAGCAGCGTAAAGTCGGCATGCCACTCGCTGGGGACTTCATCGTAGGCCTCGACATTCTCCTCCGCGAGGATGGGCGTGCCGCAGGCGATTTGCCCCACACGCGGGATGCGGTCCCGCTTCGGCAGCGGCTGGAACCCGGCGGGGATGGGTGCGACGCGTTCGACCTTCCCGACCAGATAATCGATACTTGTATCATAAAACTTGGCTAATTTGATTAGGACCTCCGAACTCGGTTCTCGAGTACCTTTTTCGTAATTGACATACGTTGTGTACGGCATACTCAGCGCCTGGGCGGCCTCTTTCATATTTATGCCTTTCTCGGTACGCAACGCTTGCAGTCTATTCATGACGTTGCCTCCTTCCCTTATAACTATGATACACATTTTGAGTAAATAGTCAATTAAAAATACCCGAAATGGGCAATATGCACAAATAATGAATACCCATTTCGGGCACTTTTTTACTTTACAATTACTCAAAATGAGTATATTATAATATACAGATACCCAATACGGGTATTACACAAGAAAAGGCTTATAGGGGGTGAATTTGATGCCTTATCCAAATATCAATGCTGAACGTAGCAGAAAAGGCATGACGATAGCAGACCTCGCGAATGCGCTGGGGGTAACAAGGAAGACGATTTATAATTGGATGGCGCATGGAAGCATCCCGCAGAGTGCGCTTGAAAAAATGGCGACGCTATTCGATTGCTCGATAGATTATCTACTCAAACAATAGTAATGTGTCCACCTTGGACACGTAAAGGAGGTGGTGCATTGGACTGGTTCAGCTTTTTTATGGGTGCCGCGTTTGGTGCACAAATATTAAGTCTGGTGCAGACGGTATTTTGGCGCAATAACAAAAGATGAGGAAGCAATCGGCTTCCTCATGCGGTTATTTGTCAGAACTTTTGGGTGGCGGTGGTGGTGGAGTCGGCGCGCGGTACGTAGGCTGCGGGGCGTGATTCCTGTAATCACTTGGCGGGGGTGCTGCTGGTACATTTGGTTTGGGCATCATTGTTCACCTCCTCTGTTTCCTTATCGTAAAATGCGAAAAATGCTTTTTGGTCTTTGGTTGCTTTGTTTTTACACAAAAAACTTTGTGCCATATCAAGGCTGGAAAGATACTGGTTTACAATGTCCTGAATGTTATGCTCATAGTTTTGGATTGCATCGGAGATATCGGAATCAGTAAGTTTTCCTTGGTCGATTTCATCCCATGTATGTGTAATATCAATCATAAGTTTGTTCATTTTCGGAATGGCAAAATCCAAGCAAATGATGTCTTTTGAGTAAGGCAGATTCGTCTGAAGGATGGAAGCTACCTGTGCGCATGCAAGGATGAAGGCCCACGCAGCTGGGAACTGCGTCCAAATGCTCCATGCAGCTATGCTGCCGCAGGATACCAAAGCCAAGACGATTTTAATTGCACGCAGGATGAATTTGCAATGTTCCTGATATCTCTCGTAGTAAAAGACTGAGTATTTTGCACGATTGAAAAAAGACCAGTACCGTCGCCGCATAATAACACCTCATCAAAACTTTATCACTATATTGAAGAAATTTCAAGCTCCAATTACACAACGACATATCCATCCCCGAACACACGCAGGAGGTGACTCCTATGAACAATCTTGAAAATAAGCACCGCAAACAGCGCATTGAACTGGCCAACAACCTGACGCTGGCCGCAGTTACCGTTACGGCGATTGTCAACACCATCGCAGTTATTTTGAAAATAGCGCGATAGTTCCGGTAAAAGCGCCCCAGACGGCAATTACTACTCTGCCCCGATTGTACCACGCCGGGCAGATGCAGGCAACACAAGGAGGTAAACATGGCACGCGAAAAGCAAGGCTACCGTGATGCGCTGGAGCGCATCCGGCATGAGGCTGCGGGCGAGCTGGTGACAGTGCCCGAGGCCGCACACATCGTTTACGGCACAGACCCCTACGCCGCGCGCAAGGTCTGCCGCAATTTTGAGGGATGGATCGGGGCCGGGCGTGACAAGCGCATCCCGGCCACCGCGCTGGCAAGACAGATCTGCTGATGACAATGGAGGATCTGAACTGGGTACAATCAAGGCTTAGGAACTGCACCAACGCCCGCCGCCAGCTGAGAATCTGCGCCGAGTGCCTGTGTGTGGATGAGGGCACCCTGCTGGAAAGTCTGGGCTATGCCAGTCTTGACGCTTTCCGCGCGGCGCATCCTCAGAATAAGCGATCCCGCGGCCCGTCTGTTGAGCGCATCTACAACCCTGTGCCGCCGGAGGTGATGTTGGAAAGCATCCTGTACTACTACGGCGGCGCGCCGATCAGCAGCGTGTGCAGGATGATGGGCTACACTCAGACCGTGACGCCGGAGGCAATCCGACATAGAGTGTGCAGCTGGAGAAAGAAACACCCGGCGCTTGCCGCCGGTATGCCGCACAAGCGGCCAAAACCGAAAAAGGAGACCAATCCCATGAAAATGACCTATGATGAGGCGGGGCTGCCCGCCTATGCCTACGCCAAAAGCCCCTACACCGGTGCCGTGGTTCGTATCGTGCGCGGGGAGCGTGCCCTGTTTGGCATGAACAGCCAGACATGTATAGACGAACTGAACACCGCTGCTGGTGTTAGCCGTGCCCAAGCCGCCGCTATGTACAATGGCGCGATGTGCGGTTGGGGCACACCCTACTCAGATCCTAGCAATTATAATGAGGCCGGTGTCTACATCGGCCCGGAAATGGAGGATAAACATGGAGAAGAATGAGACCCCCAAAAACCTCGCCCTGCTGACAGCTGACGAGGTCACGCTCAGCATCTTGGAGGTGGACGCCGAGGGCGTGCGCATCAAGCTGTGGCCGGATGTCAACGCCGTGCGCGCCCATCTGGAGGAGTGCTGTGAGCGTATGCCCGGCGGGCTGGCTGGCTACAGTGTACGGCACTACGTTTGTGGGCGGTATCTGTACTGCGCCGTGGCCCTGGCCGACATCACAAAGGACGCCCCCTGCCCCAGCACCTACCGCGTGAGCAGCGACGCGCCCACCAACGAGGCAGACGGCAGCTTTTTGGCCGCTGCTGCCGCCTGGAGCATCGGCGCGGGGGTGCTGAATCTGCCGCCGCTGCGCATCCCGGCCAGCAAGGCCCACATCGTCCCTCAGGGCAAGCCCGGCACCAACATCATTGAGCGCTATGTTCTGGACGACGCCCTCACTCTGGACGACATCACCTACAACGGTGACGGCAGCGTGGCATCGCTGAGGGTGCGCAAGCGCGATGGGAGCGTGATCACATGGCAAGCCAGCTGATCGCCCATGTGGCCGCCTGGTACATCCCAACGGGCCAGCCCTTAGTCAACGACATGGACGGGCTGACGATTGACGGTGCGTATCGCCTGGAGGCCCAGCGGATGCACGCCGAACTGGAGCGCCGCGCGCGGGGGCAGCCCCTATGTGTGGAGATCGACATCCGCCCGGTGAAGAACAAGCGCACACTGGATCAGAACCGCCTCATGTGGGCGCTGCTGAACAGGCTGGCGCTGGCGTTGAGCGGCGACACCCCCGGCGGGGTGACCGCCGAACAGTGCTATCTTGACCTGCTGGCTGAGTTCGGCGCAGAGGTCGAGACCCGGCGCGTGCCGGTCAAGGCCCTGCCCGCCCTGCGCAACACATACCGCGTTGTGCAGATGGTGGAGCTGCTGGACGATGGCTATTGTATGGCCCGCCTGGGTCTGGGCAGCAGCAACTTTGACCGGCAGCAGATGCACGACTTCATCGAACGAATATTTGACCGGCTGGCCGAGGCCGGTGTTGACGATGCCGAGACAACCGAGCAATACCGAGACTGGAGGCGTGCCGATGGATTGCATTAAGTGCAACAGCAGCCAGGTGCGCGTCATCGACACCCGCGCCAAGGGAACCCGGCGGATATACCGCCGCCGCGTCTGCATGATGTGCGGTTGCCGCTGGACGACGGTGGAGCTGCCTGTTGGTGATGTGCACCCGGCGGTGGATGCCGTCAACGGACTGGAGGAGCGTCGTGGCAAAAAGCATACTGCAAAGCGATAAAGAGTGCTACCTGTGCCGCAAGCGCTACAATCTGCGCACCACGCGCGGCCTGGAGGAGCATCACATCCTATTCGGGCGCGGACGGCGCGAGTTGTCTGAGCGGTACGGCCTCAAGGTCTGGCTGTGCCACAACCACCACAATGAGCCGCCCCTAGGCGTCCATTTTGACCCCGGTGCCCGGCGGGTATTGGAACAGGCAGCACAATTTGCTTTTGATGAACTCCACGGCCCCGGCAGTTTTGCCGAGGTGTTCGGAGAAGAAATTTAGTTTTTAGGAGGATGCAAACAATGGATGCACGGTATAAGTCCCGGCTGCACAGCTTCGATAACGTTATTCAGACGAAAATTCTGGGCGGAGAAGTAAGCGAGAAACAGATGTATGCCGTCCATGAAGAGGCGCTGGAGGTCGTCCTCACGGCGCTGAACGGCGAGGCGGGACTGTCTGGCGAGGATATCCCTTTTTTGTGCGCGGCTCTGCATTTCTGGCGCGATGAACTGATCGAGAGGATGCGTAGAGAACACCCTGACGGCCTTGAGATCGAGAAGGCCTCTTATATCTTGATGAAGCGGCATTATCAGGGAGAGGGCTTAAAAGTTGGAGGTGATGAGTAATGCCCCAAATCGTAAACAAAAAGAGTGTGCTGGAGATGGCGATGGGCGCCATCGCTGAAATCACTGACTATGAGGTTGAGCGGGTCGTGGCGAACATCATGGACCCCAACACCAACGCAACGGCCAAGCGCAAGATCACTATCACGCTGACCTTTGCACCGGACGACTACCGCCAGCAGATCGGCATGGACGCGCAGGCAAAGACCACCCTCGCGCCGATCCAGCCGGTGCGCACATCCCTGTGCATTACCAAGGCGCGGGACGGCAGCCTGCTGCTGGCCGAGATGACGCCGCAGGTGCCCGGACAGGTGGACATGGACGGCGATGAAGCCCCCGTACCGGCTATGACCCGCGTAGGCCGTGCCGGATACTAAATACAAGAAAAGGAGAAACCACCATGGAAACAAGTTTTTTGCGTGACGCGATTGACCGCATCACCGACCTGGCGCGGCCTTTTACTATGGAGGCCGACGGCCACAAGTTCTGCTCAAAGGCGCTTTTGGAAGTCAAGGCCGAGGAGTTCTCGCCGACCGTCTACGAGGTAGACACCCTGGACGCGCTGGTCAAGCTCATTCTGACCGAGGGGCTTACCCTGGGCAGGATGCTGTATGTCCGCGTGGATAGCGCCCGCAAGGTCACGGTAGCAACAACCTACAACGGCGGCGAGCTGCGCAACCCTTACGAGCGCTTTCCGCTGTATGAGGCAATGTCGGACGTGCCCGGCGTGACCATCGGCAGAAGCATGAGCCAGGAACAGGCCATTGTCGAGCTGCAGAGCCTGTATGCCGTTACCACAGACCGTGACTACCTGCTGGCCCTGCTGAGCCGCATTGACGTCAATCAGGGCGTGTCCACTGTGGACAATGGCGTCAGTCAGGAGGTCAGCGTCAAGACCGGCGCGGTGCTGAAGGAGCAGCAGACGGTGCAGCCCATCGTCCATCTGCAGCCCTACCGCACTTTCCTCGAGGTCGAACAGCCTGTCAGTGATTTCCTGCTGCGCCTTGACAAAGAGGGCCACCCGGCACTGTACGAGGCCGACGGCGGTGCGTGGAAGTTGGAGGCCAAGCGCAGCATTGCCGCCTACCTGGCCGAAAAGCTCGCCGACCAGGTCGAGCGCGGCGACGTGGTGGTGCTGGTCTGATGCTGAATATCTGTGCATTGCAGGGCCGCCTGGCCCGGGACCCGGAGCTGCGCCAGACGACCACCGGCAAGCAGGTGGCGACATTTACCCTGGCTGTGGATCGCGGGCGCAGGGACGCCAACGGCAAGAGCGTGGCGGACTGGATTCCCGTCATTGCATGGGAGCGTGCCGCCGAGTTTGCCTATAAATGGCTCACTAAGGGCCAGATGGTAGCGGTGGATGGACGGCTCCAGAGCCGCACCTACACAGCCAAGGACGGCACCAACCGCACCGTGCTGGAGGTTGTGGCCAATAACATCAACTTCTGCGGCAGCAAGGCGGACAACGCCGCCCAGGGCTCCTCTGCCCCGGCGGGCCAGCCACGCGTCACCGGTTCGGCACCGGCCTACAACCAGGGGCCGGGTGACGACTTCGCCATGATTGAGGATGAGGGCGATCTGCCGTTTTAACCGCTGAAAACTGAAAAAAGACCTTACAGGGATGCGCCAAAAAAGGGCGCGGCGCACCCCTGTATTAAGGTCAGCCATTTTTAGGAGCTTGAAGATGGAAACACCGAATTTTTACGCAACGCTCCCCGCCGCTGTGCGGTACGACAAGAACCTAAAGCCCAGCGAAAAGCTATTGTATGCCGAGATCGTAGGGCTGACAAACGTAAAAGGCTATTGCTACGCCAGCAACGCCTATTTTGAGAGATTGTATGATGCGAGTACCAGAACAGTGCAGGGATGGCTGAAGCATTTGCAGGATTGCGGCTATATTGAGATCATCCAGGTGGGCGGCGGTGCCGGTGAGCAGCGCGCCGAGCGTCGCATCTGCCCGCTGGTTGGGATGACGATAGCACCGCAGACCCCCGCAAAAATCTGCGCCACCTCCGCAGAAAATTGCGGGGGGACCCCCGCAAAAAAATGCGCAGACCCCCCGCAAAAAAATGCGGGTAGATTATTACAAGATAATATTAATACAAGAGAGATTAACGCGGGCGCGCGGGCGCGCGAGAACGGGGACGTTTTGAGCATCCTCTTGAATGGATTCCCGGACGGATGCGGGGAGCGGTTGCGCCAAGCGCTGAAAGATTTTGCCGCCGCCCGCGCGGCGGGCAAGCATCCGCTGACGGCCAGGGCCGCCAAGCTCGTATGCTCTACCCTGCAACGCCTAGCCGATGAGGCTGGCGTCCGTGACCGCTACGGCTACATGGCCGCCGTGCTGGAGCAGAGCATTCTGCGCGGCTGGGAGGGGCTTTTCCCCCTGAAAGATGATTTTGTGGATAAAGCCCCGGCCCAGCGCCCCGCCAACACGGCAGACCGCCCGCGTGAGATCGGGCCTGACACCGACATCACTGATTTTTTGTGAGGCTGAACGATGCAACAAGCAAACCTGACCCGCCAGCAGACAACGCAACGCGCGTTTCTTGGCGCGGCGCTGATGAACCCGGACGGCGCGCGGAATTACGTCACAAGAATGGTCCCGGCTATGTTTGAGGATGGCGTCTGTCACGACATTTTCGCGGCGATCCAGCAGTTGATCTACAGCGGCAGCCCAGTGGATGTCATCACGGTCATTAACACAGCGGCCAACGGACGCCCGGCGGATGATGTGAAAGTGGCCGTCATGCAGATGGCCGAGACCTGCCCCAGCGTCTCCAACATCGGCAGCTATGCAGCACAGATACTTGAGGATCACCGCTACAGATTGCTGAGCGGCGATCTGATGAAGTGCCTGGCTAAAGATGCGATGGACAGTGACGGCATTTGCCGCCAGCTGCGCCGCACCCTGGCGATGCAGGACGCAATCCTCAGCACCCAGACCGACAGCACGGCCAGAGACTTCGATGCGGTGCTTGATTCCGCCCTGGCCCGCCTGGATGAGCCTGACGACAGCCTAAAACTGGGCTGGCCCGAATTGGACAGGTACGGCGTTTTTGGTCGGCAGCGTGTGTGCGTTGTGGCCGGGCGGCCTGGGTGCGGCAAAACGGACTTTTCGCTCAACCTGGCGTCACGCCTGTCCAAAAAATACAAGGTCTACTACTTGACCCTGGAGGAGACGGCAGAGGCGCTGATGGACCGCATCCTGTCCAAAGTGGCGCGGATTGATTCCGGCAAGATCACCAACAAGAATCTGGACCCGCACGAGCGGCAGATTATCGACAACGCCGCCGCCCGGCTCCGGCAGCATCACAACATGATGCTGGACGCCGACAGCAACCTGACGATTGACGGGCTGGAGGCGAAGCTGATCCAGCACAAGCCGGACATCGCCTTTATTGACCACATCGGACTGTTAAGCCCCACCGACCCCCGGCAGACCGAGTATCAGAGTATCAGAGAGATCACCCGACGGCTGAAAGTGGCCGCCATGAAAATGGGCATCGTGGTTGTGGAGCTGTGCCAGATCAACCGCGCCGGCGTGAAGGGCAACGAGGGCCGCTTCTGCAATTTGGAGGATCTGCGCGGCTCCGGCACGATCGAGCAGGACGCCAACAGCGCTATTTTTGTAGAGAACCGCAAGCCCGAGGACAGCAAGGAGCTGCGCGGCGAGGACGCCTATCAAGATACCGCTGTTATGTACGCCAAGAACCGCGAGGGGCCGACGGGCGTTGTGTCCATGAGATGGCAGCCCCAATACCATCAATGGCAGCCTGTCCCTAAAGAGGATTTTGAAGAAATCGACCAGATGAACTGGCCGCAATAACACCCGCCGCCCCGGCGGGACAGGAGGATTACTATGATCAGCATTGCAATTATCAACCTCAAGGGCGGCGTCGGGAAATCCGTCACCGCCTGCAACCTTGCCGCCGAGCTGGCCGCCAAGAGCAAGAGCGTTCTGGTGGTGGACCTCGACAAGCAGGGCAACACGAGCAAGTTCTTTGGCGTGGCCGGCTACGACAGGCCCTGCGTGGCGTCTGTGCTGCTGGGCGTGGCCATGGTGAGGGACGCCATTGTGGAGACGGCGATCCCGGCGGTTGCCCTTCTCCCCTGCGACATGCGGATGCTCAAGGCAAACCGCACGATCCTGATGGACAGCGGACCGCGGCAGTATTATCTGCGGGATGCACTGAGAACTTTGGACGATAGCTACGACTACTGCCTGATGGACTGCCCGCCGGATCTGGACATGGGCAGCATCAACGCGCTGACGGCTGCGGACTGGGTGATCATCCCGGTCGACTGCGATGAGTGGGCCTGCGATGGCATGCAGGAGATCATGGACCAGATCGAGCAGGTGCAGATGTACTACAACCCGCACCTCAAGGTGATGGGCGCGCTGATGACAAAGTATCGCCGCACGCGGTACGCGGGCGAGGTCGTTCACCAGCTGAACGAGGCGGGCATTGAGATGCTGCACACCGTTATCCGTTACACGGTCAAGGTCAGCGAGGCCAAAAGCGCGCACGAGCCGCTGCGGGTGTACAAGCCGGACTGCTCGGCAGCGCTGGACTACGGATGCCTGGCAGATGAGGTCGATGAGGCCGTGTCCAAGATGGACACGCACAAGGAGGGCTGAGCGATGAGCAAGGGGTTTTCTATCAACGACATTCTCGGCAGCACAAAAGCCAACGCCCCGGCGGGTCAGAAAATGCAGGTCGTCATGCTGCCGGCGGCAGACATCGAGCCGAACCCGGAAAACAGCATCTACGAGATCGGCGATGTGTCGATGCTCAAGGCGGACATTGCCGAGCGGGGCCTGCGCAGCCCGCTGGAGGTGCTGCCTGCCAAGGGCGGCAGGTACATGCTGATCGCAGGGCACCGCCGCTGGACGGCCTGCCGGGCACTGACTGCCGAGGGCGTGGCCGGATTTGAGGTCCTGCCCTGCGTTATCCGCCAGAGCCAGGGTGAGGATGACGACCTCATCGCGCTGATAACCTCCAACGCCACGGCGCGCGAACTGACCGACGGTGAGCGGCTGCGCCAGTACCGGGCACTCAAGCAGGCACTCGAACGCAAAAAGGCGGCGGGCGCGCTCGATGGCCGCATCCGTGATGAGATGAGCCGCATCACCGGCGATGGCACCGGCACGCTGGGGAGGCTGAATGCCATTGCCAACAACTGCGTGCCGGAGGTTTTGGCGATGGTGGAGCGCGGCGAGATCACCATGACGCGGGCCTATGAGTGCAGCAAGCTTTACAAGGTGCAGCAGGTCGAATACGCCAAAATCAAGTACGCCAGTATGCCGCCCATCACCGATATGGCCCGGCGGGCGGCCATCAAGTATCTGGTCGAGTGCGGTCTGGCCGACCAGTTTAAGAAGCTCGACTATGTTCGCAAGAGCGAATGGAACTACGCTGACAACAGGCTGGATGCCCGAAAGCTGGAGCCGGTGACGCTGGATCTGACTGAGGGCGAGACGGATGCGCTGCTGCGCATTGAGCCTTCTGGTTGTTACAACTTTCGCGTCAGGATGCTGGACCCGGCGGATACAAACGAGGTTATTGCCGAAAGCTCACTCACTACACGAGATTTGTTCGATGCCGCCAAGCGTCTGTACATCAACAAGGACGATCTGGCGGCGTACAAGGCCGAGGTGAAGGGCAAGCGTGATCAGGAGCGTGCCCGGCAGGAGGAGGCCGGAAAGTGGCAGGCGCTGGCCCGGCAGGAGCTGGAGGCGTTCGACAGCTGGCCGCTTGTGACGCGGCTGAAGGAGCTGGGCCTGACGATCCGTGAGCGGAAGATGGCAGACGGCGGGCGGCTTATCATTGCCGTGGATGATCTGACACGCTTTTCCGGCCATGTGGACGGCTTTCAATACCGCGAGTGCTTTGCGGTGCGCCTCGGGCCGAACGGTGAGCGCGCAGGCCGGGACGGAGATGTCAATGCTCTTGAGTGGTACAAGCGCTGGTATAGCACCGGCGCCGCCATCGAGAACTACATTGCCAAGGACATCGAGAGGAGCGAGAAGAAGTGAAGTGCATGTACAACCAGAGCAAGCGCGGCCTGCCGTCCGATGTGCGGACGATGGCGCTGCAGGTCGATGCGGTGGTCGGCATTGACATGGAGTATAAGCATGGAGGTGAGGGCGATTGAGTAGCCCACGATACGACTGGTGGCCTTATGTAAAAGGCATGATTCGCCGCTACCCGGAACTGTGTGCCCGGCAGGAAGAACTGCGCCGCACAAAGATGTCCCCAAACCTGACCGGGATGCCTGGGGCCCACGGCCAGACCAGTGATCCTGTAGCCGACGCCGCCCTGCGGGAGCTGCCGGAGATCAACCGACGGGAACTGGAAGCCGTGCGGCAGGCTATTGAGGAGACGCGGGCCTTGCCAAACGGTGAGGAGCGACTGGAGATGGTCAAGCTGGTTTTCTGGGATAAGATGAAGGCATATACATTAGCAGGTGCATCGTTGAAAATGCACTGGTCTGAACGGAAGCTTGCCGAATGGCATGGGGCGTTTATACGATGTGTGGCAAGAAAGTTTGGACTGCTCTAAAGGTTATACATCTTTTTTACCATGTATAAATATAATAAAAAGTGCTGGAGGTATTTGACATGAGCTTCTTACGGGATTACAATGTAAATGATTTCTTGAATTCCTGGAAGGAGGATGTAAAAGTGACATTAGATACAATTCTTCAAAGCCTTGGAACGTGCAAACGCTATACTATTAACAGTGATGTATCAAATTATCTGAGATATATTGATGATGAGGTCTTTTATGTGGCCCCGTCTTTTGAGCAGGTAAAAACGAACAATAAAATTTCTACTTTAAATCCGCACTTTATTCTGTTTTCGGCACCGGGAGCCACCGGAAAGAGCTGCCTTGCAAAGCATATTGCATATACTCATAATGCTATCTATTGGGATACGTCAAAATTAAAGCTCGGTGAAAACACTTTTGATGGTAGTATTCTTAAAATGGTGGGAGCGGCTGATTATTCACGGTTTACTACCGATCTTAAGAATGGAAACACAGCACTTGTAATAGACGCATTCGATGAGGCAGAAGCAATTTCTGGGCGAACCGCTGTCCAGCAGTTTATCGAAGATTTAGAGCGCTGTGTTAATGGTGCCACAGTTCCCTGTGTGTTTATGTTTTCCCGCACAGAAACGGCTCAATTTATCGCATCGCTTTGCGCTGAAAATGATATAGCGCTTCAGCACTATGAAATAGGATTCTTTGAAGAAACACAAGCTGTCAATTTTATGGAGGGACAGATTGAAAACTTAAAGAAAAGAGAGGTTGAAAAAAGAGGGCATGGTGAAAGTTCTGTAACGAATGCTGAAAAAGATTGCATAAAAAAATATTACAATGCTATTCTGAATAGCATATCAGCAAACGAAAAAGCTTCGTTTCTCGGCTACGCTCCGGTACTCCAGGCGATTGCTTCGGAAATCAAGGGAACAAGCAACACTGCGATTCTTATAAGTAAGTTAACCGGCAAGGAAAATTGCACAGACATCATCATCCAGATTATGAACGCACTCCTTAAACGCGAACAGGATAAGGTAACGGATGCGTTTGCCAACAAGTGCAAAAGTGAGCATCCGGAGTTTACAGAATGGAAAACCGTCTATTCACCCGAAGAACAATTGAGCCGGATTGTGTTTTATATACTATTCGGCGATACGCCGTACAATGCCTACGAAAAGATGAATTTGCCTTCGCAGCTTATAGATGAATATCAAACGCTTCTGAAATCCTTTTTGCCGCAGCATCCATTTATTCAAAACTATGTAAAAGGTTCTGCACTTCAGACTGAGGGAATTCATTTTACTGGACCTGCATTTAGAGATTATACGCTCGCAAAGCTCATCTTAAGTCCTGACGGAGCTCCACTTGCACAAATGTACTTGGACGAATCCAAAGGAGACAATTTCTCACCCTCCCCGATTTTTGCAGATTGTTATTTAAATCTTTGCAACAATACCATCCATTCGAGCCACATTTCTTATATATACGAATCTTATCGTTCAAAAGCGCATGCATTGGAAAAATCTTATTTGCAATATACTGAACCTCTGGATGAAGATGAAAAAAAATCGGCTGAAAATGTTATACGTGGTAATGTGATGCTGGGAATGGTCGCATCGAGAAGAGAGTCTCAGCCTAAACAGTTAGAGTTTGGCATGATTATTGATTTTCCTAAAGATCCTGAGCTTTGTTTTGATAGAATGTACAATGTTAGCATAGATGCGCCCAATTTCACGGTTTGTGTTGGCCGCAGTAAGGCTGATACTTCTATTCATAATTCTGAGATTATCTGTAAGCGGATAAAATGGAAAACGGAACACTTATTGATAGAGGCAAAGAATCCAAATGGATGTTTGATTTGTACAAGTGAACCTTCTGTTGGGAATCCACAGCGTATTGAAATTGTGTGTGACGAAAATTTGAAGGTTTCCATGCCTGACATTGCACCTTATTACAAGCTTCTCAGATACAAATATGACTTTGATGATTCAAGCGATATTGATATTGTAAAGTTTACGCATGCACTTCGCTGCATTCTTGTGGAATTTAGATCGCACAGTAAGGATACGCTTGCCAAGCATATAGAACGTATAGATAATGTTGTTGTTGGAAACAACCCGATAAAGCAGCGAGTTCTTGCTTTTATGAAAGATATGGGCATCGTGTACGAAGAAACACATCTTTACAAAATTGATACAAGTAAGATGCAGGAATGCAAAATAAGCTTTAATGGTTTGCTGAGCATGAATTTTGATCAGTTAGAGGAAGGATACAGAAAATTCAAATCGTGGGACGCAAACGTGCATTAAAAAGCCAAAAATCCATGTTATAATACTATCATCAAAAGCCGTAAGGAACGGGAAACCGCCTTGCGGCTTTTGTGTTGCTGTCCATAGTGATGCTCCTGACAGCAGGGGGACTGCGCGGTTGTCTGCCGCGTCGCTGTGTATAAGTCCCCTGCCCGGTTGAGATGCCGGGCTATTTTTATGCCCTTGTAGCTCAATGGCAAGAGCCTGAGGTGTGCCGGTTCAAGTCCGGCCAAGGGCATCTATGAAACAATCTAAGGCCCGGCGGGCCAGCGTGTCCAATGTGGACACAGGGAAACATGAAAGAGTTTGCAAGAGGATTCTACAAGGGCCGTGCATGGCAGCAGTGCCGTGCCGGGTACGCCGCCAGCGTGGGCGGATTGTGTGAGGATTGTCTGGCTAAGGGGCTGTATCGCCCCGGTGAGATAGTCCACCACATGACAGAGTTGACGCCGGACAACATTAACGATCCGGCGGTCTCGCTGTCATGGTCCAACCTGAGGCTGCTGTGCCGTGACTGTCACGCAAAGCGCCACGGCGCGCGGCGTAGATACCGTGTGGACCCGGCGGGGCGAGTGACGTCGAGGTGGTGACCTCCCCCCGGTCGAAAAAACGAGCGGAGGTGTGGTAGACCGGGCCCCAAAGTTCGGAAAAGCACTGAAAAGAGTGTAAAGGGGGTGTTGTTGTGGGGAGAAAAGCAAAAACTACGCTGATTCAAGAGGAGTACAACAGGATCATGGCGCACTACGCCGACCTGCCTAAAAATCAGATGGCGATTGTAGAGCCGCTGATCCAGAACGCGGCATTTATGAAAATCACACTCGACGATCTGCAAAAATCCATCAACGCTGACGGGTGCAGCGAGGAGTACATGAATGGCGCGAACCAGTACGGCAAAAAAGCCAGCGCCGATCTGCAAGCCTACAACAGCCTCATCAAGAACTACAACACCGTGACCGAGCGCCTGGGCAAGCTGCTGCCCCCGGAAAAGCGTGAGAGCAGACTGGAGCAGCTGGCCCGTGAATAACTACATCTACGAGTATTACCAGAAAATCACGGACGGCACCATCATCGTGGGCCGCTGGATCAAGGTCTGGTACAAGTATGTTGTGGACGGTCTGGAAAAAGGGCTGTTTCACTTTGACCCCAAAAAAGCGCAGAAAGCGATCCGTTTTGTGGAAAATTTCTGCCGACACCATGAGGGCGCGCTGGCTCCCCAGCTGATTGTGCTGGAGCTTTGGCAAAAGGCGCTTTTGTCGGTACTGTTCGGCGTAATGGATGACACCGATCACCGTCAATTCCGCGAGGTCGTCGTCATCATCGCCCGAAAAAACGGCAAGACGCTGCTGGCCGCCGCCATTGCTGCCTATTGCAGTTTTTTGGACGGCGAGTATGGCGGGCGCATCTACTTTGCCGCGCCTAAGCTGGAGCAAGCGGGGCTGTGCTACGATGCCTATTATCAGATGCTCAGCAAGGACCCAGAGCTGAGCCAGCTGAGCAAGAAACGGCGCACAGACATCTACATTGCAAACAGCAACACGAGCGCCAAGCCGCTGGCGTTTTCCGCAAAAAAGTCGGATGGCCTCAACGTCAGCCTGTGCGTGGCCGATGAGGTCGCAAGCTGGCCCGGTGATGCCGGGCTGAAATTCTACGAGGTCATCAAGTCGAGTTTTGGCGCGCGTACACAGCCCATGCTGCTGGCGATCAGCACGGCGGGCTATGTGAACGAGGGCATCTATGATGAACTGATAAAGCGTGCCACTCGGTTCCTGCTGGGCGATTCCAGAGAAACGCGCCTTGCGCCGTTTCTGTACATGATCGACGATCCTGCCAAGTGGAGCGATATTAACGAATTGGCTAAAGCCAACCCCAATCTGGGCGTGAGTATCAGCGTCAGCTACCTGCTGGAGGAGATCGCCATTGCAGAGGGCAGTTTGTCCAAGCGGGCCGAGTTTTTAACAAAATACTGCAACATCAAGCAAAACTCTAGCCTTGCCTGGTTGTCCGCCGATGTTGTGGAGCGCGCCTGCGGTGCGCACATCGACCCGGCCAACTTCAAAAACTGCTATTGCGTGGGCGGCATCGACTTGAGCCGCACAACCGATTTGACCGCCTGCGTGGCGATCATTGAGAAAAACGGCAAGCTGAATGTGCTGGCGCACTTCTTCCTCCCCGCCGAGAAGCTGCAAGAGGCCACCGAGCGGGACGGACTGCCTTATGCGGCGTATGTGCAGCGCGGCATCCTCACGCTGAGCGGTGACAATTTTGTGGACTATCACGATTGCTACAACTGGTTCAGGACGCTGATAGAGCAGTACAAAATTTATCCCTTGCAGGTCGGCTATGACCGATACACGGCCCAGTACCTCGTGCAGGATATGAAGCAATACGGATTCCACATGGACGATGTATTCCAGGGGTTCAACCTGACGCCGGTGATCCGAGAAGTTGAGGGGCTGCTGAAAGACGGCACCATCAACATCGGAGACAACGACCTGTTAAAAGTGCATCTGCTGAATACGGCGCTGAAAGTCGAAAACGACAGCGGCAGATGTAAACTTGTGAAGATGAGCGCCGCCGACCACATTGACGGCTGCGCCGCGCTCATGGATGGGATGACGGTGCGGCAGAAATGGTGCGCCGAAATCGGCGGCCAGTTAAAGAACGCGGGGTGATGAGCATGGGACTGTTTCAATCAATTTTCGGGAAGATAGCCGCCAAGAGCCTCGCGTCTGGATTCTGGACAACGCTTGACGGCTACACGCCCAGCTTTTTGACCTGGGGCGGCGAGCTGTATGAGAGCGAGATCGTGCGCGCCGCGATCCACGCCACGGCCACCCACGCCAGCAAGCTGAGCGTCACCGTGCAGGGACCCGCAAACCCGAAACTGCAAACCCGGCTCCGGCAGGGGCCGAATGAGTGGCAGACCTGGGGACAATTCCTGTACAGGCTTTGCACAATTTTGGAGGTGCAAAACACCGCCTTTATTGTGCCGGTCATCAATGAGTTTGGTGAGACCGTTGGCATGTTCCCCGTGCTGCCGTCCAGCTGTGAAATCGTGCAGTATGGGGCCGCGCCCTGGCTGCGCTATACATTCCGCAGCGGCCAGACCGCCGCCATTGAAATGGCGCGGTGCGGCATTATGACAAAATTCCAGTACAAGAGCGATATTTTCGGCGAGAACAACCACGCGCTGACGCCCACGATGGATCTGGTAAACCTGCAAAACCAAGGCATTGCCGAGGCCGTCAAAAACGGTGCGACATTCCGCTTTGCCGCCAAAATGAACAACTTCTCCAGCGATAAGGATTTGAAAAAAGAGCGTAAGCGATTCAGCCGGGAAAACCTGCAAGGCGAGGGCGGCGGCATTCTGCTGTTCCCCAACACCTACACGGACATCAAGCAGCTGGAGGCCAAGCCCTATGTTGTGGCCGCCGATGAGATGGAGCGCATCAACACCAATGTGTTCAACTACTTCGGCACCAACGAGGATGTGCTGCAAAACCGCGCCTACGGCGACGCCTGGAGCGCGTTCTATGAGGGTAAAATCGAGCCGTTTTCCATCCAGTTCAGCGATGTCGCCACAAAAATGTTGTTTACCGAGCGCGAACGCGCGGGCGGCACGCTGCTGATAGCGACAGCCAACCGGCTGCAATACATGAGCAACACCGAAAAACTGAACGTATCGGCCCAGATGGCGGATCGCGGCATTATGAACCGCGATGAGATACGCGAAATCTGGAATCTGCCTCCCCTGCCGGACGGCCAGGGGCAGGCGTACACGATCCGCGGCGAGTATTACCTGCTGGGCAGCGACGGCAGCGTGACTAAGAAAGGAGACGACCTTACCAGTGGAAAATCATGACAAACTTCTGAAAAAACTGAACAACGGCCGGGAATACCGCGCCATGCGGCTGGAGGTCCGAACCGCTGACCCCGCCGCGCCGGACTCCAAGCAGGAAGTGGAGGGCTACGCCTGTACGTTCAACCAGCCCTATTTGCTGTATGAGTACAGGGGCGACAGCGGCACCTGCTACCGCATCATGGAGCAGATCGACCCGCACGCTTTTGATGACTGCGACATGGATGACGTCATCATGCAGTACGACCATGAGGGCCGCGTCTTTGCCCGCACCAAAAACGGCACGTTGGCCCTGGCCGCTGACAGCGCCGGGCTGAAAGTGACTGCCGATCTGGGCGGCACCGAGATCGGGCGGCAGCTGTTTGCCGAAATCAAGGACGGCTACACCGATAAGATGTCGTTTGGCTTTACCGTGGCCGAGGATAAGCGTGAGACCACCCGCGATTTGGAAAACAACACCGTGACCGTGAACCGCACGATCACCAAGATCAAGAAACTGTACGATGTGAGCGCCGTGAGCCTACCGGCCAACGACGCCACGTCGATCAGCGCCCGAAAATTCCTTGACGGAGAGATCGAGAGAATTAAAGCGGAGAGACTGCAAAGGGCGGATACCGCAACAAAAATCAAACTGAAACTTTTGGGAGTGTGAACCATGAAAAAGAAAACCAGTGAAATGACCATTGCGGAGCTGCGCGCCCGCGCTGCCGAAATCCGCACCGAGGTCAACGCCGAGGGTGCCGACCTGGACGCCCTGGAGGCCGAGGCCGATGAGATCAGCCAGCGCATCGCGCAGTATGAGACCGAGCAGCGCCGCCTCGGCATTGCCGCCAAGGTTGCGGACGGTGCCGGTGCGCCCCAGGACAACCCCACCGCCCACACCGATGCCCAGACCCGCGCCCAGCAGTTCAAAGAGAACCGCCGCGCCGTCCTGGGGGTTGATGAGACCCGCGCCGTCCTGGTGAGCGGCGGTAAGCTGGCGACCCCCACCGAGGTCAACACCGAGATCCAGGACCGCGTTGGTGTCGGCGTCTCCAGCATCATTGATATGGTGTGGGTCGATGACTGCTCCGGTATGTCCACCGACCGCATCCCCTACGTCAAGCAGGATGCCGACGCTGCCGCCGATCAGACCGAGGGTGCTGCCGCCACCACCAAAGAGGCCACCTACGACTACATCGACATCACGCCTAAGTCGGAGGCGGTTCTGAGCCAGATCAGCAAGCAGGCCAAGAAGCAGACCCCCGTGAACTACTTCGCCAAGTGCCGCGCCCAGGCCCTGCTCAGCTTGCGCAAGAAAGCATCCGTCATTGTGACCGATGCGCTTAAAGCCAGCAAGCTCGTGAACACCATCGACGCCACGCTGGACAGCACTAAGAAAGGCGCCATCAACGAGAAAACCCTGCGCAATCTGACGCTGAACTACGGCGGCGATGAGGCCGTTGAGGGCGAGGCCGTTCTGTTCCTGAATAAGAAGGATCTGATTGCCTTTGGCGATGTGCGCGGCACCAACGAGAAAAAGGCTGTCTACGAGATTACCCCGGATTCTGCCAACCCCAACACCGGCATCATCAAGGAGGGCGGCCTGAGCGTGCGCTACTGCCTCAACAAGAACCTGACCGCCTGTGCCGGTACGGCCCAGACCGCCAAGGCACAGCCCACCATGTTCTACGGTGTGCCGCGCTGCCTCAAGCTGGACCTGTTCAGTGACTACGAGATCGCCGTCTCCGATGACTTCGCTTTTGACAAGCTGCTGTCCACGATCCGCGGTGATGTGGAGATGGGTGCGGATGTGGTCGTCCCCGGCGGCTTCGTTGCGCTGACTATCCCGGCCAGCGCCTGATCGGAGGCTGTGACCCATGGCTGACAACGACCTGCTGTCCAAAGTGACGGTAGCGCTGCGCCGGTCGGATATGCCGGAGGAGCTGACGCAGGAAGTGAGCGACCTGGTGGATGCGGCCCTGGCTGACCTGAAACAGGCCGGTGTGTCCAACTTGGACACGCAGGACCCGCTGATCCGCCGTGCCGTCATCACCTACTGCCGCGCCAACTTCTGGCCGACCGGCGACTACGATAAGCTGAAAGCCTCCTACGATGAGCAGAAGGCGCAGCTGCGAATGACGACCAACTACACAGACTGGCCCGACGCATGAGCGCTGTGCTGTGATGCACCGCCGGAGTGCCTATGCCCGGCGGTGCTTTTTTAGTAAGGAGATGCCCATGTACTGGACGGAACAGATCACCCTTTTGCGGGACACCCCGAAAAAGGTGCAGGGTGTACTGGAGCACCACTACACCCAAGTGCGCACCGTATACGGCGAGCGCCGCAGCGTGAAGTGGGCCGAGTTTTTCGCCGCTGAAGCTGCTGGCACGACCCTGACCGCAGTATTTGTGCTGCATGCCGATGAATACAGCGGGGAGCGCGTGATCGAGTGGAACGGGAACCGCTACAGCGTCCAACGGGCTTATGAAACCGGCAGCACGGTCGAGCTGACCGTCAGCAATCTGGCCCAACCAAAAGGAGAGGCGCTGTGAGGATGGACCTTGTGTGGAGCGATGAAGTTACGGAGCAGCTGACAAAGCTCGCCGATTTAGACTCCATTGCGCCCGAAATGTTGAAAAGCGCAGCCCCCATTGCGGTGGATGCGCTGAAACAGCAGGTTGGAAAACACAAAAGCAGCCGAGCTAATAAGCATCTATCTGACAGTGTCCGCGCCGGGAAACCTAAAAAGCGTAAAAGAGGCGGCTACGGGTTGGATGTGAGCTTTAGCGGCTACGACAGTGGACACGGATCCAGCCCCAACTACCCAAACAAGGTTGCACAGATGCAGAAAGCTGTGGCCCTAGAGTACGGCACCGCCAAAGAGCCCGCGCAGCCGTTTTTAAACCGCGCCGCAAACAGCTGCGAGGATGCTGTTAGCACTGTGATGCAGGATGTTTTGCGGCAGAGAGGTAAGCTATGACCATGATTGATGCGGCCTTGGCCGCGCTGGAAACTGTGTGCAGCAATGTCTCATTTGTAAAAAATGAGGAGGATCCGCTGCCGGACAGCTATGTGGTGCTGAGCGTCTTGGACAATGCGCCGGAAATATACGCCGGAGATTTGGATGAGCAGCAACACTTGCAGGTGCGCGCGGCATGGTATACGAGAGATCTGCCGCAGCCCTGCGCCAGAAAAATGCGCTGTGCTTTCAGAGATGCCGGGTTTATCATCGGCTCGACCGAGTACGGCTACGATAACGACACAAAACACTTTGTTGCATACGTTGAGGCAGAGGCCGATGATGGATGCGACTGGAATGAAAGAGAGGCACAATAATGGCTTATATCGGACTTCCCTACTATGGCTATTGCCCTATTACTGTGGTGACCAGCGCGGATGGGTCTGAGACGGAAACCCTCGGCGATGGCAAGATCACGCGCGCTGTTGTGAGCTACGCCGGCGAAAACGACAGCGACAGCAGCGAGCTGTGGGCCGGCGACCGCCGCGAGCAGCGCGATGCAGGCGCGCCCAGCGCGAAGCTGAGCATTGATCGCAGCTATCTGAGTCTGGCAGATGAGGCGGAACTGTGCGGTCACCACTATGATGAGAGCACAAAGACGCTTGAGCGCAAAGAGGGCGATACGCCTGCCCTTGTGCGCGTTGCCGCGCTTGGCAAGCTGAAAAAGCCTGACCGCAAGCTTGCGTATCGCCTGGTGGGCTATTACCGCGCGAGCTTTGACCCTGTGGACGATAACCTCAGCACTGCCTCCAAGAGCACAAGTTACAGCACGACCAAGCTGGCAGGATCTGCGGAGTGCAACAGTGAAGGGAATTTTGTGAAAAAGCAGGAGTTTGATGGATACGAAGAGGCCCTGGCTGCACTGAAAACATTCTTGAACATCAAGGGGTGAGGTTATGGCGGAAATTACGTTGCGAGGCCGCAAGTACCCGGCATTGTTCGACCTGCAGAATGTTAAGGAGCTTCAGGAGCACTACTCTGATTTGAGCACCATCGTGGCAAAGCTGAACGACCCGGAAGAGGCAGCGTATATCATTTGGCTGCTGATCCGCGAGGGCGTTGAGCTTGACAACGAAGAGCATCACCGAGATAACGAGGCTCCGAGCCTTGGAGTTGTCAAAAAACTCATTTCGTTCTCCGATCTGCAAGGCGGTTTGACCGCAAGCGTTGAAGAGGCCTTTATGGAGTTTTACGGAAAAAACGGGTCAGGCCGTCAGGCGCTGCAGGCGATGAAGACGATGCTGAGCGAATCTGGGTTGACGATGTCCCCGAGCGGCACTTTGACGGCGACCGAATCATAAATTTCCCCAGGCTGCAATACATCGCGGTGGGGCTGCTGGGCTATACCCGGAGGGAAACGCGGTTTTTGAGCCTGGATGAACTGCTTGCACAGTTTACAGAATACTGCGCCATGAATGGTATTGAACTGCCACAGGAAAGGGGGCTTGCAGATGTCGATGCCTAAAGCAGGTGTCAGCCTGGTCGTGGAAAATGACCAGCAATTCAAGGCTGCACTGAGCGAAGTAAACGCAGGCTTGAAGGTAAATAAGCAGCAGATGCAGCTTGTGACCGAACAGACCCGCGAAATGGACGACCGGCAGGCCGCCCTGCAGCAGCGGTACGAGGCCGCACAGCAGACTTTGCAGAGCTACCGGGATAAAGTGCAGGTGCTGCAGCAGGCCTACGAAAACAGCGCTCGGCGTGAGGGTGAGTCCAGTAAAACGACCATGCAGTGGCGAGCAAGCCTGATCAGCGCCCAGACAGAGGTTGCCAAGCAGGAAAACCTCCTGAAGGAACTGAGCAACCAGCAGGAGCGAACCAACAAGACCACCGCCAGCCTGGCGGATGTGGTCAACGGCCTGGCCAATGCGCTGGGAATCAGTCTGCCGCCCGGCTTGCAGACCGCGGTTGACAAGCTGGACGGCTTCTCGGCCAGCGGTGCAGCTGCGGTGACCGTGGTCGGTGGCCTGGCGGGAGCGCTGGCAAGCTCCACGATGGACATGAGCAAGACAGCAGATGATCTGCTGACGCTGTCTACGCAGACGAGCCTGACCACAGACCAGCTGCAGGAGTTTGAGTACGCCAGTGAGCTTGTGGATGTCAGCACGGACACGCTGCGCGGCAGTCTGGTGAAGCTGACCAACAATATGCAGACGGCGGCTACCGGGACAGGCTCCGCAGCAGAGGCATTTAAAAAACTGCATGTAACAGTGTCGGACAGCAGCGGGAAGCTCAAGGATAACTATGAGGTGTTTTTGAAAACCATTGACGCCTTGGGCAAGATGAAAAACGAGACCGAGCGCGATGCGCTGGCGATGGATATCTTTGGCAGGTCGGCAACGGACCTGAACCCGCTGATCGAGGCCGGCAGCGGCAGACTGAAAGAGCTTGCGGAGCAGGCACACGAGGTTGGCTACGTTGTCGATAATGAAACGCTGCAGAGCTTTGGTGAGCTGGATGATGCGATGCAGAAGCTGGACAAGCAAGGAGATGCTGTAAAACGCAGCTTCGCGGAGGCGCTGCTCCCTGTTATTACTGCGTTTGCCGAGGCTCTGAACGCTATCCCAACGCCGGTGCTGACGGCAGTTATCTCTATTACCAGCATCGCCACAGTAGTGCTGCTTGTGGTGAAGGCCATTAAAGAATTGCAGGGGCCGGCTGGAACCGTGAAAAGCATGATCGGCAGCGTTATGAGCTATATGGATCCGCTGTATATAAAAATCATGCTGATCGTTGCCGGTATTACTGCGCTGGTGGCTGTGGTCGCTGTCCTGATCGGCAAAGGAAACGAAATCAACAGCGCCATGAGCGGTATATCTTCGGCTACAACGGGGACGATGCGCGCAGCCAACAGCAAGGTGCCGCAGTATGCCACCGGCACGCGCAGCGCGCGCGGTGGACTGGCTGTTGTGGGTGAGAACGGGCCGGAGCTGGTTGCTTTGCGCGGCGGAGAACGCATCTACAACAGCAGCCAGACACGCGGCATGCTGGGCGGCTATGCTATCAATATCGGGAGCATCACCATTGATGCCAAGAATGTGAAAGAGTTCAACGATATTGTAAGTATCGCCAAAAATGAAGCCATGAGCATGAGACAGGGGGCATTGACATGAAATCGCACAGCTGGAGCACAAGAAGCTACAAGGCTGGCAGCACAAACCCTTTGGCTAACTATCAGGCGTATCATTGCTCGTGGTTGTTCAATACCGGGATGGGGAGCACAAACCGCTATATAGGCAGCATGCAGGTTCGCATCCCTGCCTATGGTGATGCCAACCGTAAGGTTAAACTTATAGGATATGCGCTTGGAAACAGTGCAGGCACAACCTATTATTCAGACACGAGCAGCGTGTGCGAGCAAAGCAATTTTCCACACGGAGATTGTTGGTTTGCATTCGATTCTTTTAGCCAGACGCGGAAAAAGAATGTTTTGGCCTACGGTGTTTTTGTAAAGGCGGAAAATGGTTACAACAACATCGGATCCAGCCGCAGTGACGCATATATAAATTGCGTCAGTTATCAAGGTGTTGTTACACCAACAGGTCAGACGCTAACCAGCGGCACCGTTGCACGGTACACAAAGTATCGACTGCAGTGGACTACAGACGCCGAGGATGATTTTGAACGCAGGAACTCGACCTGCAAGATCATCATTACCGATCAGGACGGCGGAAACAGCCAGACCTATACACTTAGCAATGGTGCGACATCCTTCGACCTGGATACTACCGCATGGTCAAGCGGCAGCGGTATTCGATGGAGCGTGCAGGTGGGGGCATACGGATCCGGAACGGTGGCGGAAAGCGCCACCTATTCCCTGTCGCTGGCATACCCGACCGCCAAGGTCGATGACCTGCGCCCCACCAGCAAGACATACTACGGCTTTGACGCAGTATTCAGCTGGGCGTTCACCGGCAGTATTGCCAGCGGCGCGATCAGTGGTGCATTGCAGCAGGGGTCCGCTGTTTTGCAGTACCGGACTGACAACATGGCTGACCCGGCAGATTTTGCAAGCGTCAGCGATGGCACAACCCATGTGAGTGTCAATTGCGGCACATTGCCCATAGGAAGCTACCAGTGGCGCGTTGTCGCCAAGAGCAGCGTGGGAACCACACACACTTCCAGCTGGGTGCAATGCACCAATGTCGAGGTGCCCGTCTCCGTAAAGGGAACAACGCCTGCGGCGGGTGCGTCCGCGCCCAGAGCAGTTGCAAACCGCTTTAGCTGGGTCTTCAGCGTTGACAGCGACGACAGGCCCGGAGATGTGACGCAGCAGAGTGCGACACTGCACTTTAAGGCGAACAACGAGAGCGACTGGCATGAGGTTGCTGTGGCCGGTTCGCAGCAGTATGCAGATGTGCCCGCGAACACCTTTGCTGAAGGCGCTACAACACTGGACTGGTATGTTGTGGCGATTGCGAATACGGGTACAAAGGTAACCAGCGACACGATCAATGTGTCCACGCTGGACACGCTCAGCACGCCTGTGGCGGTGAGCCCCGCGGGCGAGTACATGGATGATGCTGTGCAGGGCATCACATTTGTGTGGCAGCATGCCAATGTCACCGGCACGGCGCAGACAGGCTGGGAACTGAGTTATTCGGCGGATAGCGGTGCATCTTACACAGTGCTGGCCAGTGCGAATAATGCGGACAATAGCTATCAAGCGGCCGCAGGCACGTTTAGCAGCGGCGTTATCTACTGGCGCGTGCGCACAAAGAATACGGACGGAGCGTTCGGCAGCTATTCCGGCGCGGCAATCTTTGCAATACGGCGAGCACCTAAGGCCCCCATCATCTCCTATTATGACAACAAGCCGCTGGCAAAAATGCGGTGGCAGGCCAAAGAGCAGGACGGTTATGAAGTTGCGGTGGACGGCATCAGCCTGGGTGTACGATACGGCACCGGGAAGGAATGGCAGTCTGACGAAGTGCTGGCAGACGGGACGCACATACTTTCTGTGAGGATTTATAACTCGTATGGAGATGTATCCCCGTGGGCAGAATGCGAGGTCAAAGTCAAGAACCAGCCCGGCAGTGCCGTAAACTGCCAGGCTGAAAGCCTTTGGGGCGAAGTGCAGCTGCGTTGGGATGGCGGCACAGGTTACATCCTGCGCGATGGAGTGCTGATAGCCAAAGGTGAAGATGGGCAGTACATGGACCGCACCAGTGCGCAGGAACACAAGTATATTGTGCGCGTATTTGGCGAGGATGGCTACTACACGGACAGCGCACCTGTCAGGGCTGCGCCTAGTGTGCCCTATGCCGCCATCGGCCTGTTGAACGGCAATGAGTGGTTGGCTTTGAAGTATGCGACCAGCTACCAGAATTACGCAAAAAGCACAAGTCTGGGCGGCACATACCAGCAATACTGGGGCAAAAAACTCCCCGTTTGGCACGATGCCGGCAATCAGGTGGTTACGCACACCATCGCGTATGCACTCAAAACAACGGATGAACTTGAGAAACTTCGCGGACTCGCCGGCAAGGTGGTCGTATACAAGGACCATGCAGGGCATTTGGCAATCGGCGTCTTTAAAGATCTGCAGGAGAACCGTGACCACGGCTGCACGCCTTTGAGCCTTAGCATTACCGAGACGCAGCAGGAGGCCGTGAAGTATGATCCGATATGAGTTCATTGCCATGCGCAGCGGCGCACCATACCGGGTGCTGCAGGTGCCCACGGACTGTACCCCGCAGATCCGCTTTACCGGCAGCGCTGAGGTGAAGAGCACGGTAACTCTGACCGCGGAGCTGGACGCGGATATAAACTGGCTGACAGATATGCTGAGCGTGGTCCGTGTAGACAACACAAACCGAACGCCGTTGGGGCTGTTTAACATTACGACATGTCCCGAGAGTGTTGACGAGTACGGGCACAAGACGCAGGAGCTGACTGGATACGATCAGGGGTATGCGCTGCGCAACCTGAGCGTGTTAGAGCGCACGCTTATGATCCACGCCGGTACGCGTTACACTACGGCGATAAGAGAGCAGCTATTGGCTGCGGGCATCAATGTGGTAAACATTACCGACACGGACGATGTTCTGATGACGGACCATGAATGGGAAATCGGCACAACGCGGTACGCCGTTGTTGCGGCGCTGCTGGCAGAGATCAACTACCGAGACATCTACTTTGATGGAAACGGTGTGGCTGTGGCCGAACCATGGGAGCCCGCCTCTATCAATAATCGCACGCACCGATACGGGCCGGACGAATCGACATTGCTGCGCATACCGATGAGTATTGAAGCGGACACATTTGACGCTGCAAATGTATTTGTAGATATCGTTAGCAGCGCCGATCTGGGAAAGGAGCTTCGGGCGGTGGCGGAAAATGTCAACCCTACCAGTCCGCTGAGCATAATGCGCCGCGGGCGCAGGATCGTAAATGTCGAGACTGTGGAGGGGATCGCCTCGCAGGAAGCACTGGAAACACACGCGAAAAACAGAATGCTGCTGAGTATGATGGGCGCTGCAAACTATTCGTTTACTTCCCGCGGCGATGCAGAACAGCCGCATCGGCTGAACGACAGCATTTTAATGATGCGTGACGGAATCGGCCTGCTGGAAGAACAGGAGTGGACGCTCGACTGCGTCCCGGGCGGTCAGATGACGCATACGGCAAAGAAGGTGTTTTACAGTATTGATTGAGAATTACCAACAGCGCAAAGCGCTGGAGACGACGATTAAAAGTGGGAACATTGCCACAGTGAGCGCCGTATACAGCGATGGGATCGCGCTGATCTTGCCCGGTGATACGACTCCGGCGGAAAAACATTATCCCTACAATGCCGCAGTGACATTCTCTGCCGGCCAACGCGTCCACATTGCGAGAGAGTCCGGCACAATCATTGTGGAGTATCCCATTGGCGGAAATGGCAGCTAAGAGGAGGTGGCCATCATAAAAACCATTGTACTGATGAACTATGACGTGGTCGTAGAGGGCAACTTTTCGATCACGCCTTGCATTGAGCTGGGAACCAAGGACAGCTACGGCACGGAAAAGGTCCGCGTCATCTTCGGAGAGGGGTGGAGCGGCCTGGAGGCTTTGGCCGTGTTCCATGCACCCGGCGGGTCGGCGACAAAAAAGACAGTCGGAGCGGACGGCATCTTGGAAGTGCCGCCTGAGGCAACGGCCGACAACGCAGGCCGCGGCAAGATCGTATTTCTGGGCCTCGCGAATGGGCTGCAGCGCATCACTGTAGATCTCCCCTACTCCATCCGGGATCACTCTGGCATTGACGGAGACAACCCAGGCACACCTACGCCGGATGTGGTGCAGCAGATCTTAGAGAACTCCAACAACGCGGTGCGGGTGGCGCAGGCCGCCAAGGATGCCGCGGAAAACGCGCACCGGGCCGCTGAGGATGCCGCCATCAAGGCCGGCGAGGAGGCGGGCGGTGCAGCTGCCAGCGCTGCGGCTGCTAAAAAGAGCGCAGAGGATGCTGCTGGATCCAGCGACAACGCGACCGACAAGGCTGAAGATGCGGCCGCGTCTGCAGGGGTTGCAGCTGACGCGGCCAAGGCTGCACTGACTGAACGGGGCAACGCGGAGAGCGAGGCCAAAAAGGCTGCCGGTTCTGCCACTGCCGCGGCCGACAGCGCGGCCAGCATCGTGGGCGCACAGGAGGCATCTGCCGCCAGTGCGGCGGCGGCTAAAAAGTCGGCGGATGATGCAGCTGCTGCGGCTAAGACTGCGGGCGATGCGGCAACTAAGGTCATCGAGGAGGGCGTGGCGGACAAGCTGGCACAGATGGAGACGATCCAGGCCGATGTCAAGGAGCGCCAAGCGGATGTGACCGAAAAGCAGCAACAAGTTGATGCAAGCGTGGAGCTTGCGCGGCAGGCTGCGCTGAGCAACGGCTACATGCAGATGGGCGTTGACCCCGACACGGGGCATCTGATGTACACGCGCACGACCAATCTGAAAGATAAGATTGATTTTGCTATTGTCAATGACACGAATTTGGAGGTACAGATCCATGGCTGATAGTTCTGTTTTTACCACCGATCTGGGCGCTGTGACCGCCTACGCTGATGCGAAGGCACACGGCTACACCGGCACCCGTGAGGAGTTCGCCACGCTGCTGGCGAACGCGGGCAACAACCTGGCCGAGGCGAACGCGGCCAAGGCTGCCGCACAGGCCAGTGCTACGCAGGCGGGCCAGAGCGCTACTGCTGCCGCTGCATCGGCCAAGGCCGCCGCGTCTGCCGTTGGTGCTACGTTCTACGGCGTGGAGTTCACCGGCAGCACGTCGGCAGGGACGCGGACGGGGGCGGCTGCGGAGTTTGTGTTTACCCCCGGCATCGATACCAGCGCAGGACAAAATGACTTTGACGGCGTGTATCCGTGGGCGGGCATGCGGCGTTGCTGCTGCACGCTGAACGCGGACGGCACGGTCACGGTCAATGCCTACAAGGGCCAGCCCGGCTACATTGAGGATGGCACGAACGGCGAGGTGCTGGTTGAGGTGCCGCTGTTCTATGTGGCCGGTATGCTGGATGTCAATCCGCGCGTGTCGGCTGTGCAGATGCCGGGATTCCGCGCACCGCGGAAGTTCCGGAACGCGGACGGCTCCCTCAAGCAGAAGTGCTACCTGCCCGCCTTCCCCGGCAGCATCGGTGCGGACGGCAAGCTGCACAGCATCGCGGGCGTTGTCAGCACCGGCAACAAGACGATCTCGCAGCTCTTGGCTGCGGCACGGCTGTGGGGCGAGACGTACTGCATCGACACGAGCGCCGACTTTGAGGTGCTGGCCTACTTGATGATCGTTGTGTATGATACGCGGCATGTGCAGAGCAAAATCAACGGCTGCGTGAGCCTGTATGCGACCAACATCGCCATCACCGGCGCACGCACCGGAGAGAGCGCTGTCACGGTCGCCAAGGGCGTGCTGGAGGTCGGCAATGTGATCTCGATCGGCACGGGCGACGAAAATGAGAGTGTAGCCAACCGCCGGATCGTGACCGCCATTGAGGCCATTGAGGGCGACACTGCCAATGTGAAGGCCAGCTTCACCGGCGACCCTGTGACCACGACCACCGACCACAAAATCTGGCGCATCATGCAGTCCACCGGCACGGCCAACAGCGTGATCTCCACCTGCGGCAGCCCTGTGAGCAACAAGGACGGCAAACACAGCTTTGTGTTCTACGGTGTTGAGAACCCGCTCTATGGCAACCAGTGGCGGCTTGAGTGCGACTGGAAAATCGTGGACGGTGTTCCTTACATCTGCAAAGACACCAACTACAACTGGTCGAGCGTTGAGAACTACACGAAGCTGGACTCCCTCACGCTGCCTAACGATGGCTGGGCCAAGGACCTGCAGGCGGATGAGCGGTTCCCGTGGCTGCAGATCACAAAGGAAGTCGGCGGCAGCAGCGGAACCCATCTTGCAGACTATTTTTATATCAACAAAAGCGGCTCTCGCATCGTTCTGCGCGGCGGCACCTCCAGCAGCGGTGGCCTCGCCGGTCCGTGGTCCGTCAACCTCGGCAACGATGTGGGCCAGGTGGGGTGGAGCCGCTCGGCTGGCCTTTCTATCCCCGGTTAAGCGGGGGCGCGGGGGCAGCAAGGCCCCCGCAACTGTACGATGCAGCAACAGGCCCGACAGGCTGCCTGCCGTATCGGGCAGCTGAAACACACAAACGAGCACCGGTTCCGCGTGAAGCATGTGGACGGTGTGATAAGCTACCGGAAAATCAGAAAGGTGGTACAAAATGGTTAGAGCAGAATGCAATGAGCAGCGCCCCCGCTTTGAGACCGAGCCCCTTGGCAACGGCCTCACGCTGGTGCGCCTGTATGAGGATGAGCAGAAAATCACCCGCGAGGCTGTGTCCAACATGGACACGCCCTGGAGCGGCTACGGCTACACCACTTACGAAATGCGAACACAGCTACCCAGCGCCGCGCTGGAGACGGCCCCCGACCAGTGGGCCGAGATCATCAAGCAGGCCGACTACGATGCCGCAGCAGCCATTGTGCGTGCGCGGCGGGACAAGCTGATCGCCGCCACGGACTGGACCGTGCTGGGCGATGCCAAGACGGTGAAGGCCGACTGGAAGATCTACCGGCAGGCCCTGCGCGATGTGCCCGAGCAGGCTGGATTTCCGTATGCGGTGCAGTGGCCCACGCCGCCGGCTGAGGAATGAGCGAGGAAGCAGATCTGCTGGCGCGGGTAATGCTTGTGCTGTGGGGTTACCGCGAGACCATACCGGCCGCGCGGGACCTGCTAAATGAGTACGAGGCGCTGGTGATGGACACAGATGAGGTAATACAATGAGACTATCTAATGAAGAGGTCCTGCTGCATTGGCCGCTGGACATTCACGTGCTGACGCAAGGGTGGTATTACAATGACGGCAGTTTGCACCAGGCCGTTGACCTGCGCACCCAGATCGACAACATGTATATCCGCCCGGTCTATGCCGCCGAGGACGGCACCGTGGATCAGACCCAGGACTGGGACGGACACACGCGGACGGGTATGCAAAGTTATGGCAACATGGTGCGTATCAGACACGCCGACTACAAAAGCAAGACCTTGCAGACACGGTACGCTCACCTGTCCAGCTATTGCGTCAAGTACGGCCAGAGGGTTAAAGAGGGCGAGATCATCGGCTACAGCGGCGTGACCGGCAACGTGTTCGGCGCGCATCTGCATTTTGAGGTTATCCTGGGCGGCAAGCGCACCAACCCGCTGGTGTGGCTGGACAACGACTTCACCACGGCAAGCGGGCAGGTGTTTACATACCGCCCCGGCGAGCACGCTGTACAGCTGTCCGAGCAGGCCGCCAGCGGCGCACAGACGGCCCAGAACGGCACCGGAAAGCTGCAGATGATAACGGTCGGGCCGGTGTCGCAGGGCGATGCAGACGCCGTCTATGCCGTGTGCCAGAGCCGCGGGCTGACCAATGCCGGGCTGTATAAAAGCGAATGGGTCTGAGGTGGTGCCATGGAGCAGATTATAATCGCGCTCATCACGGCCGGGCTGGGCCTTGTGGGCGTTATGATTACCAACTATTTCAGCAACAAGAGCCTGAGCGACAAGGTCACCCACCAGCTGGAGGTTGCGCAGGCCGTGACGGATACTAAAATCGAGGAGCTGACACGCGAGGTGCGGATGCACAACAATTTTGCCCAGAAGATTCCAGTGTTGGAGGAGAAAATGTCCGTTGCGAATCATCGCATTGACGACTTGGAGCGGCACGAGGAAAATGGAGGGAGAATCTAATGCAGGATTTTTTGAAGAACTTGGCCGCGCTCATCAAGGTGAAGACTATCGTCACCCTTGTGGTTGTTGCAGTTTTTGCAATTCTTGCGCTGCGGGGCGGCCTGCAGCCGGACACAGTGATGACGATCGTCACCATGGTGGTGGCGTTCTACTTCGGCACGCAGACCGAAGGAAAAAGTAATGGCAAATAAGTAAGCGGCAGGCTACTCAATGTGGGCAGCCTGCCGCTTTTTTACGGTGATTTTTGGGGCAAATTACTACGAACTTTTTACGAACTTTATGCCGATTACGAACCATTTACGAAGCATTATCTGACAGTATTTTACAGTATCTAGCACTATCTGATAAATGAAAAACCGCGATACACCAACCTTCGCAGGTTGTATCGCGGTTTTTACATTGGCGGAGTAAGAGAGATTTGAACTCTCGCGGCGGTTTCCCACCCTACGCCCTTAGCAGGGGCGCCTCTTCGACCTCTTGAGTATTACTCCACAAGTCAAAGTGAGTTTATATATTCACTTGTTATCACAAAATGGCGGAGAGGATGGGATTCGAACCCATGGTCCGCTCGCGCGGATCGCTGGTTTTCAAGACCAGTTCCATAAACCACTCGGACACCTCTCCACAGTGGCTGCCGCCAGAATGCAGGTATTATTATACAAAAAACGGAAGGGGTTGTCAACCCCTTCCGGCAATTTTCTTTTAAAAATTATTTGCGTAAAAATAACAGCACATTTTACAGTGCGCAGGGGGTGAAGCCGTCCTTGCCCAGCACTTGGACCTTGGCGTAGCCCAGCTCCTTCAGCTTGGCGGCGACAGCCTCAAAACCGAAGGTCAGCGCCTTGGTATCGTGGGCGTCGGCGGTGATGACAACATTGCCGCTGAGCACCAGCCACTCCTTCAGGATCGCATCGGACGGGAAGAAATCCTTGCGGAAGCCACGGTACACCGCAGAGGTGTTGACCTCCAGCACGCAGCGGTTGCGGGCGGCGGTCATCAGCGCGGCGTTGGCGGCGGCGGTGTAGCGGGGGTCGTTCTCATCAAAGAACTTGCCGTCACCGTTGATCTTCTTGATCAGGTCGAAGTGGCCCAAGATCGTGGGCTTCTTCTCGGCAACCTTGGCCACATTGGCAAAATAGGCCTCGACCACGGCCAGCGCATCGCCGTCAAAATCATCGTCAATGCAGGCGCGCAGATCCTCCTCGCGCCAGTCGATCTCATAATACTTGCCGGTCTTGGGGCCGCGGACATAATGGGTGCTGCCGATCCAGTAGTCGTACTGGGTCGGGTCATCGTCGCTGTACAGGTCCCACTCCAGACCGCACAGAATATCCATTTTGCCCGCGTAACGCTCCTTGAGCTTGGCAATCTGTGCCTTGTACAGGGCGGTACGGCTCTGGGTCATGCAATATTCAAGATCGTGGGGGGTGTGGCTGTGGCCGCTGAAGCCCAGCGTCTGCAGACCGGCCTTCCAGGCCGTGACTGCGACCTCCTCGGGAGTGTTTTTGCCATCGCACAGTTTGGAATGAACGTGCACAGAGCTTTTCAGGTATTCGCCTGCCATGGTTACTGCATCCTTTCCTGCTTGACCTTATGGTCGATCACATGTCGTTTTTCCAGCTCTTTGGTGATGTCCTCCACAGAAATGCCCAGCTCGATCATCAGCACCATCACATGGTAAGCAAGGTCGCTGATCTCGTAGATGGTCTCCTCCCTGTCGCGCTTAGAGCCTGCGATAATGACCTCGGTGGATTCTTCACCGACCTTTTTAAGGATCTTTTCCAGCCCCTTGTCGAACAGATAGGTGGTATAGCTGCCCTCCTGCGGGTTGGTCTTGCGGCCCTCGATGAGTGCGTACAAGCCCTGCCATGTGAACTGCTTCAGCTCATCGGAGACATAGACCGGGTTGAAGAAGCAGCTCTCGGCACCGGTGTGGCAGGCAGGGCCGCTCTTGATGACATCAATGACGAGCGCATCCTTGTCGCAGTCGGCGGTGATGGAAACGACCCGCTGCACATTGCCGGAGGTCTCGCCTTTGCGCCAGATTTCGCGGCGGCTGCGGGACCAGAACACGGTGCGCCCCTCGGCAATCGTCAGGGCCAGTGTTTCGGCGTTCATGTAGGCAAGGGTCAGGACCTCCTTGGTGTAATGGTCCTGCACGATGGCGGGGATCAGGCCGTTGGCATCAAATTTGAGGGTCTTGGAATTTTCGGTGATTTCCATGGTGGACACTCCTAAAGTCATATAGTTTAGTGTACCTCTTTTTGTGCGGTTTGGCAAGAGGTAAAGTGTAGGTTTGCTATAGTTACGCAGTAGGGGCCGGGCATGCCCGGCCCGCGGCTTTCCCGCAAGAGGACGCTTTTGGGAATGTTGCGGGCCGCACAGGTGCGGCCCCTACCGGGTGGCTGCATGGCGAAGGGGGAATCACACCCGCATTTCTACACCGTTCGCCCGCAAATACCGCTTCAAATCGTTGATTTCTACCTGCTTCGTGTGGAAGATGGAAGCGGCCAGCCCGGCATCCACAGCCGGGTGGTTGCGGAACAGCTCCAGAAAGTCCTCCCTTTTGCCGGCACCGCCGGAGGCGATGATGGGCACGGCGCAGCGGGCGGCCACGGCATCGAGCAGCTCAAGGTCAAAGCCGTTCTTCACGCCGTCCGTGTCAATGGAGTTTACGACCAGCTCCCCCGCGCCGTTTTTTACGCCCTGTTCGAGCCAGTCAAGGGCATCCATGCCGGTGTTCTCGCGCCCGCCCTTGGCGAACAGCATGAATCTGCCGTCCACCCGCTTGATGTCAGCGGAAAGCACAACACACTGGTTGCCGTATTTTTGGGCCGCAGCGGGGATCAGGCCCGGATTGCGGATAGCGCCGGAGTTGACGCTGACCTTGTCGGCACCGCATTTCAGCACCCGGTCAAAATCGTCCAGCGTGTTGATGCCGCCGCCGACGGTCAGCGGAATGAAAATCTGACTTGCGACCTCGCGCAGAATATCGGTGAAGAGTCCGCGCCCCTCAACACTGGCCGTAATATCGTAAAAAACAAGCTCGTCTGCACCGGAAGCGTTGTAGTACCGCGCCATCTCGACCGGGTCGGCCATGTCCTGCAGGCCCTCAAAATTCACACCCTTGACAACACGCCCGTTTTTTACATCCAGACAAGGAATAATGCGTTTGGTAATCATGCGTTCACTCCCCCTCGTACAGCCGCACAGCCTTGGCCAGATCGATGGCTCCGGTATAAATGGACTTGCCCAGAATGGCGGCGTGGCAGTGCATGGCCTGCAGCTCGGCCAGCTCAGCCATGGCGGCAATGCCGCCGCTGGCCGTGACCTCCAGCCCGGGAATTGTCAAAAGTTCACGATACAGGTCGAGATTTGTTCCCTGCAGTGTGCCGTCCCGGGAAATATCGGTGGCAATGACGGCTTTCACGCCTGCCTCGGCGCAGCGGCGGCAGAATGCCACACCCGGCTCGGGGGTGACCTCCTTCCAGCCGTTGACAGCTACAAGGCCGTCCCGCATATCAACGCCGACCGCGATCTGTGCGCCGTACTTTTGGGCCATTTCCCGGGTAAAAGCAAAATCCTTGACGGCAATCGTGCCGAGGATGCAGCGGTCCACGCCCAGATCAAGATAGCGGCGGATGCGCGCCTCGTCACGGATGCCGCCGCCGACCTCGATCTTCAAGCCGCCGAGCTTGGCGATGGCGGCGATGGTCTGCAGGTTTGCGGTGGTATCGTCCTTGGCGCCGTCCAGATCTACAACATGCAGATATTTCGCACCTGCGTCAATAAATTCCTGCGCCTGCGCCACGGGGTCGGCGTTGTAGACGGTCATTTTTTCGTAATCGCCCTGATAGAGCCGCACGGCCTGACCGCCGCGCAGATCAATGGCGGGGTATAATTTCATGGTATTCCCTCCCCTTTACAGTTCGGCAAAGGCCTTCAGCAGGCGCAGGCCGGTGTCCCCCGACTTTTCGGGGTGGAACTGGGTGCCGTACACAAGCCCCTGCCGCACCGCGCCGGTCACGGGGATGCTGTAGTCACTGGTCGCCAGTGTCGATGCAGCGCAGTTTTTGGCGTAATAGCTGTGTACATAATAGACATACTCGCCGTTTTGGATATACTTGAACAGCGGGTCGGCCTCGCGCCCGGGCACAATGTCCAGGGCGTTCCAGCCGATGTGGGGCACCTTGAGCGCAGGGTCGCGCAGGTCATCTGCCAGCGGGCAGACTGCGCCGGGGATAAGCCCAAGGCCGCGGTGTGCGCCGTACTCATAGCTTTCTTCAAACAGAAGCTGCATGCCCAGGCAGATGCCGAGCAGCGGCTTTTTTTGCGTTTCTTCGTGCAAAACGGGTACAAGGCCGGTGGCCTCCAGCTTGGCCATTGCATCGGCAAAGGCCCCGACACCGGGCAGCAGGATATGATCTGCCGCCCGCAGATCCGCCGCATCGCGGGTCACGCGGACCTCCGCGCCCAGACTTTTGACGCTGGACGAAAGGCTGAACAGATTCCCCACGCCGTAGTCAACGATTGCGATCATAATACTTCCCCCTCTGTATACATTACCCTTCTAAAATCTCATCCAACGCGGTGAGGAACCGCTGCATCTGGTCGGGGGTGCCGATCGTGATGCGCAGGTAGCCGGAGATGCGCGGGGCGTTGAAATGGCGGATCAGGATGCCGCGGTCGCGGAGTTTTTCAAAAATTTCCCGGCAGGGCATCCGGTCGGTGGTGGCGAACAAAAAGTTCGTGGCAGAGTCAAACACGGTAAACCCGCGGCGGCGCAGCTCGGCGGTGGTGAGGGTGCGCTCGGCGATGACCTTCGCCGTTACATCAGCAAAATAAGCCTCATCGGAGATGGCGGCCACACCTGCCGCCTGGGTCATCGAATTGACATTGTAGGGGCTGTAGCTGAATTTGACGCGGTTCATGTCGGCAATCAGCTCCGGCCGCGCGATGCAGAAGCCCAGCCGCGCACCCGCGAGATTGTGGGTCTTGGAAAAGGTGTGGGTGATGACAAGGTTGTCATATTTGTCCAAAAGCGGCAGGCAGGATGAGCCAGCCGGCGCGAACTCGACATAGGTTTCGTCCACAATGACAATGTTGTCGGGGTTTGTTTTCAGCACTTCCTCAATGGCCGCGACCGGGGCCAGCAGGCTGGTCGGGGCGTTGGGGTTGGCGATGACGATCGTTTCATGCAGACCGCAGTATTTGGTAAGGTCGATGGTCAGATCGTCCTCCAGCGGGAGAATGTGCTGCGGAATATGTAAAAGGTCACACAGCACCGTGTAAAAGCTGTAGGTCACATCGGCAAAGGCCAGCGGTGTGTTCTCATCGCAGAAGGCCCGCAGCGCAAGCAGCAGGTTTTCATCGCTGCCGTTGCCGCAGAGGATGTTCTCCGGCCTGACGCCCCAGTGCCGGGCAATCGCGGCGTTCAGCTCGGCGTTGCGCAGGTCAGAGTAAAGCCGCAGCCCCGGCACCGCCGCCGCCACCGCCGCCGCCACGCCGGGAGCGGGCGGATAGGGGTTTTCATTGGCGTTGAGCTTGACAATATCAGCGATTTTGAGTTGCTCGCCGGGGGTATACGGCTCCAGCGAGGCAAGGGTTTTGGTAAAATAACGGCTCATGGGTGTTTCTCCCCCTCCGGAATATAAAACCGGTCAAGATGCCATTTGGCGGGGTTGTCGTCGATGTAGCGCCAGATGGTGTCATAGTCGAGTTGGTCGCGGATGATGTGGTCATAGAATGAATCTTGCCACAGCCCTTTGGAAAATTTCCGTGCGGTTGCATTTTTGATGGCGTGTACAATATGCTGTGCCGTAGGGCGGCCAGTCCTCTGGCCGCCGTTACCTGCCACGGCATGAATGGTCATCAATATGTGCACATGGTTTGGCATAATGACATATTTGTCAATGGTTACAGTTGGGTATACGGTGTGGGCATGTTCGACACAGTCCGCAACGACTTTTCCAAGGGGAGTCAGGGCAATGTGCGGCGGGCAGAGGACTGCCCGCCCTACGACGCGGCTTAAAATTTGCTTTTTATCTTTTGAACAAAAAGTAATGAAATAACTTCCTGCCGAGGAATAATCATATTCTTTCAGCCTCGGATGCTTTCGTTTCGGCAAACCATCCATCACTCAAACCGTATCGTTACACTCTTGGCGTGGGCGTGCAGGCCCTCGTGCTCGGCAAAATCGGCGATGCGGCTCTGCACCTCGCTCAAAGCCTCGCGGGTGTAGTAGATAAAGCTCGACTTCTTGACGAAATCGTCCACGCCCAGAGGGCTGGAAAAACGCGCTGTGCCGCTGGTGGGCAGCGTGTGGTTCGGGCCGGCAAAATAGTCGCCCAGCGCCTCGGGTACATTCTTGCCAAGGAAGATGCTGCCGGCGTTCTGCACCGAGTTCAGCACGGCAAACGGGTCGTCCACGCAGATCTCCAGATGCTCGGGGGCGATGATATTCACGGCCTCGATGGCTTTGCGCATGTCATCGGTCACGATGATCTTGCCGTTGGTGTCCACGCTCGCGCGGGCGATGGCGGCGCGGGGCAGCTGCGGGATCTGCACCTCCAGCTCGGCCTGCACGGCCTTGGCCAGATCCCAGCTGTCGGTGACAAGCACGGGGCTGGCCAGCTTATCATGCTCGGCCTGGCTCAGAAGGTCGGCGGCCACCCATGCAGGGTTGCAGCTGCCGTCCGCCAGAACAAGAATTTCGGACGGTCCTGCGATCATATCAATGCCGACCTTGCCGAAAACCTTGCGCTTGGCGGTGGCAACATAGATGTTGCCGGGGCCGACGATCTTGTCCACGGCGGGAACACTCTCGGTGCCATAAGCCAGCGCGGCTACGGCCTGTGCGCCGCCCGTCTTGAAAATCAAATCAATGCCCGCAATGACCGCCGCGGCCAGAATGGCGGGGTTTACCTTGCCGTCCCGCCCTGCGGGGGTCGTCATGACGATCTGCTTGACGCCTGCGACCTTGGCCGGGATGACATCCATCAAAACGGTCGAGGGGTAGGCAGCCGTGCCGCCCGGCACATAGACGCCGGCGCGCTGGATGGGGGTGTACTTCTGCCCCAACACAATGCCGGGGGTGTCGTTGACTACGAAATTTTTGTGCAGCTGCTGCTTATGGAAGCGGCGGATATTCCCGGCGGCCATCTTCAGGGTCGTGATAAACTCCGGGTCGGTCTTTTCCAGCTCGGCAAACGCCTCATCGATCTCGGCCTGGCCGACCCGCACATCGGTCAATTCGGCGTGGTCAAATTTGGCGGCGTATTCGATCAGGGCGGCATCGCCGCGGGCGCGCACATCGGCGATGATGGCGTCAACAGTGGCCTCCACATCGGCTTCGGCGCGGATGTCGCGGTTGAGGATCTCCTCGGGGCGTACCTCATCAAAATCATACAGACGGATCATCTTGCAAGGGCCTCCTTCATCTTGTTCAGCAGCTCGGTCAGCTGGGCGTATTTGAATTTATAGCTCGCCTTGTTGGCGATGAACCGGGCCGAGATCGGCATAAATTCCTCGATAACGTTCAGGTCGTTCTCCTTCAGGGTCGTGCCGGTCTCCACAATGTCAACGATAACATCGGACAGCCCCAGAATCGGGGCCAGCTCGATCGAGCCGTTCAGCTTGATAATATCAATGTCACGGCCGCGGCGCGCATAGTGGCTGCGGGCGATGTTGACAAACTTTGTGGCCACCCGCAGTGCGCGGCTTTCGTCATCGGCAAAGGTGGCGGGACCGGCCACGCACATACGGCATTTGCCCATGCCGGTATCCAGCAGCTCATAGACATCCGCGCCCGACTCGGTCAGGATGTCCTTGCCCACAATGCCGATGTCAGCTGCGCCGTGCTCGACATAAATGGCAACATCACTCGGCTTGACGAGGAAATACCGCACGCAGGCATCGGGGTTTTCCACCACCAGCTTGCGGGTGTCGTTGTAATCCTCGGTGGCGCTGTAGCCCGCGCCCGCCAGCAGCTTGTAGGCCTTGTCGCCAAGGCGGCCCTTCGGCAGGGCGATGTTCAGCCAGATTTTTTCGCCGCCCTGCTGCTGCACGGGGGGCAGCGGCGCGGCCAGGCGTTCCAGCTCGTCCAAGTACATCGCAAAGCCGATGGCATTGGCCCCCGGCGTGAACCGCTGCATCAGGTAATCGTAGCGGCCGCCCTTCAGCACGGCGCGGGGAATGCCCGCCACATAGCCGGTAAAGACAAGGCCGTTGTAATACTCCATCTCATCGGCCATGCTCAGATCCAGCTGGGTGCCGCGCCCAGCCTCGCCCAAGGCGTTCTGCAGCGCCTGCAGCTCATCTAGGGCGGCGCGCTGGGCCTCGCACCGGCAGGCGGCGCGTGCGGCGGTCAGTGTAGCGCCCATGGGGCCGTGCAGTGCCAGCAGTCCGGTCAGGGCCTCGGCAGCGGACGCATCCAGCCCGGCATCCAGCGCGGCGGTGCGCAGCTCATGGGCGTTTTTGGCCCGCAGGAAATCAAGGATTTTGCCTCGTGCTTCGGCGGGCACCGCCAGCGCATCCAGCAGCGCGGTCAGATAACCCATGTGGCTGAGCTCCAGCACGGTGGGAACTTCCAGCGCGGCAAGGCTTTGCAGCGCCAGCCGCACAACGGCGGCCTGTTCATCGGCGTCCACGGCACCCATGCTCTCCAAACCCATCTGGTGGATGGTCTGGAAGGTGTGGCTTTCGCGGCTGGGGCGGCAGACCTCCTCATTATAATAAAAGCGCTTGCACTCCCCTGCAGCGGGCTGTGCCGTCTTGGCGATGGACAGCGTAACATCGGGCTTGATGGCGCGCAGCTTGCCGTCCAGATCGGTGAAGGTGATGACCTGCGAGTCCGGCAGGAAGCGCTGATATTCCTGATACAGCGCGTATTCCTCAAACCGGGAGGCGCGGTATTTGCGGTAGCCGGCCTGCTCATACAGGGCGCGCAGACGGAAGGTCGCCTGCTCGGCGGGGGTAAAGCTCTTGAGTTCGATCTCCATAACATTCCTACCTCTCTGATCCGATACAGATTTTATTATACTTTACTGCGCTAAAGTTGTAAAGTGCTTTTGTAGCAAAATCACGGACATTTGTGCGCGGAAATTGCGGCTGCGGTGCGGCGGCCAGAGGACTGGCCGCCCTACGGCCGTGGCACTTGTGTAGGGCGGGCAGTCCCCCTGCCCGCCGCGGCGCGATCCCGCAGCAACAAATACAAAAAGGCGCACCTTTGCCATAAAACAAAGATGCGCCTTGTGCGTTTGGTATATCAGCCCTTGCAGCCCTGCTCCTCCCAGTCACCGGCCACAGCGGGGTCAACGATCTGGGTGGGGTCGATCTTGCCGTCCGCCGTGCGGGGGGCCTCCGTGTGGCCCAGCTCGACCGGGTTCACGTTGGGGGTGTCAAAGTCGGCAGCCTTCGGGGCGGGGGTTTCTTCAACTTCCGCGGGTTCCTCGGGCCGTGCCGTTTCGGCGGGGACGGCAGGTTCCTCAGGTGCGGCAGCGGGGGCAGGTTCAGCCACAGCAGACGCATCCTCGTCGGCGGGCTCGGCGGACTCGGTCTCAGGCTCGACCTCGTCCTCCGGGCCCACAATATGCTCATACTCCTCGCCGTGCTCACGGTTTTTCAGGACATAAGCGGCAGCGCCCAAGGCAGCGGCACCCACGGCCAGACCGGCCAGTTTTTTAAGTAAAGACATGGTCAAAACCTCTTTTCGAGTGAAATTCATTTGTTTGCGGTTAGTATACCACAGCTTATTTCAAATTACAAGTGCTGTTTCCTACAACTGCGGTGTGAAAATGTGGATGGTTTTCATACAATGTACAACTTGCCGAATGTTGACGCGCGTGGTATGATGGTACACGAATTTTTGGTAAAAGAGGGTTATTGCGTGAAGTATATTTTCCAGTTTGCCCGCATCACGGCGTTCTGCCTGGCGGGCGAGGTACTGGCGGCGGTGCTGCCGCTGCCGATTCCGGCCAGTGTGTACGGCCTTTTGCTGATGGTCGCTGCGCTCAAAACCGGGCTGCTCAAGCTGGAGCAGGTGCGGGAGACGGGTCTGTTTTTGACCGGCATCTTCCCGCTGCTGTTCGTCCCGGCGGCGGCCGGCGTTATGGAGCTGGGCAGCCAGCTTATCGACCTGCTGCTGCCCGCTGTGCTGGCCATCGTGCCGGTCACGGCGCTGGTCATGGCAGTTACCGGCATGGTGGCGCAGAAATGCGCAGGTGGAAAGGAGCATAAAAATGGCTGAGTTTTTGCAGCAGTGCGGCAGCTGGGGCGTGCTGGCCACGCTGGCAGCCTATGCCGCTGGCGTCTGGGTCAACCGCAAGACGGGCAAGGCCCTGTTCAATCCCCTGCTGATGGGCAGTATCTTCGTCATCGTATTTTTGCGCTGCTTCGGCGTGCCCTACGCCGATTACAAGGCCAGCGCCCAGCCTGTAAGCTGGCTGTTGATGCCCGCCACAGTCAGTCTGGCCATCCCCCTGTATGAAAAGTGGGAGCTGCTGGAGAAGAATCTGGCCGCCATCTTTGCATCGATCGCGGCGGGCGTGCTGACGAGTCTGGGCAGCGTGCTGGCCATGGCGTGGGTGCTGCGGCTTGAGCGCGCCCATGCGGTGAGCTTTCTGCCCAAGTCGGTCACGACAGCCATCGGCATGGATGTGGCCGAAACGCTGGGCGGCACAGCCGCGCTGGCCGGGGCGGTCATCATCCTGACAGGCATCGTCGGCAGCCTGCTTGGCGAGACGGTGTGCAAGGTCTGCCATATTACAGACCCGCTGGCCAAGGGGGTGGCACTGGGTACCTCGGCCCACGCCATCGGCACGAGCAAGGCCCTGCAGATGGGTGAGATCGAGGGCGCGATGAGCGGGCTGGCGATTGCCGTGGCGGGCATCATGACCGCGCTTCTGGCACCGGTGGCGGCGAACTTCCTGCCGTGAAAGGCGTATTCGGCAGCGCGGCGTGCTCAAAAATAGCCCCCATCATGATGCACATCCGCGCTTTCCAGCCCCATGGAGACGCCCAGCGCCTCATCCACACGGCGCATGTCATCGGGCGGGATGCAGCCGGCGCGCTCGCGCAGACGGCGCTTGTCTAGCGTGCGGATCTGCTCGGTCAGGATGATGCTGTCCTTTGCCAGACCGCAGCGGTCGGCCCGCACATTGATGTGGGTGGGAAGGCGGTTTTTGTCCTGACGGCTTGTGATGGCGGCTGCAATGACGGTGGGGCTGTGCCGGTTGCCGATCTCATTCTGTATGATAAGTACCGGCCGTATGCCCCCCTGCTCCGATCCCACGACAGGGCTCAGGTCGGCGTAAAAAACCTCTCCGCGGTGTACTTCCATAGAAAAGACCTCCCTTTGCTTGTTACTGAAAGTATAAGCAGAGGGAGGTCTTTTTAATCATCGGCTGTGATTTTTGCGGCGAGTGCATCGCCTTTTTCACAGAGGGTGCGGAACAGCCTTGTTTTTTCGAGCGGGCGCATGACAAGCGCGGTGCGGGCAGCATCCACCGCCGCACAGCCGAGGAATACAGCCGCCACCGCAAACAGCGTGTAGCCGACCGAGCCGTGGTGCGCCTGCGCCTGCAGAATTCCGTTCCAGAGGAAGCCCCGGAACGCGGGGATCTGGTGCAGGATGTAGACGCCGAGCGTTGTGCCGGACAGGGCGTTGATCCACCGGACAGAGCCTAAGGACAGCCCCTTGAACAGATAAAACAGCGCCAGTGCGGCCAGCAGGTTGGGCAGTGCGCCCAGCGCGGTGCGGTAGTAGGCAATGTACTGAAACGCTTTGCCGTCGGTCAGGCCGCGCATTTCAAGCACTGCGCGCACAGCGGTGTTGACGAGCGGCAGCCCCAGCCCGAGGAGCAGCGCAGCGCAGCGGCGCTGCAGAAGCCGCGTCAGACGGTTGTCCGGATAGCGGCGCAGATAGGCGATGAGCAGATACTCATACAAAAACATCCAGGCGGTATCGCCGGTAAGGCCGTTCTCCGCGAACAGGGTCGGGTAGACGAGCAGCGGCACGGCCAGCACCGCCAGCACGCCTCGATGCGCTGCGCGCGGCAGCCCGTGCAGCAGCCGGTTCAGCAGCGGCACGCAGAGCAGCAGCAGCAGATAATCCGAGATGAACCACAGCTGCCGTGTGGACGCCGGAAAGAGCGCCCAGCGCAGTGCGCCGAGGGAGACATCCAGCCCACCCAGACGGCAGAGCAGCGTCACAGGCACGGTGTAGAGCCAGAGCGACAGCCAAAGCGAGAGCGGGCGGCGGGTCTTGTACTGCTGTTCACACAGGAACCACCCGCCGATGAGGATGAACACGCTGCAGGCGATGCGCGACCCGCAGCCGATCAGACAGAACGCGAAGGAGGACGGCAGCGTGGTATAGTCCGCAATGCCGCCCTGCCCGGTCAGATGGTCACCGATGATAAGCAGCATGCAGAGAATGCGCAGCAGTTCCAGATTGCTGCTACGCGCGGTTTTACCGGGCATAGGTCACCTCCGTGAAAGAATAGACAGCGCCTATACTTTCTCCAAAATCACAATCGCATTTGCCAGACCGCGCTCATGGGTCAGGCTGAGATGGACGGTCACGCCCTGCTCGGCAGCCCACGCGGCGGCGGGGCCGGTCAGCGCAAAATAGGGCGCACCGCTTTCCCGGCGCAGCACGGCCAGATCGCAGAGGGCAAAGCCGCCCAGCCCGGTGCCGACAGCCTTCAAAAAGGCCTCCTTGGCCGCAAAATTGGCGGCTGCGGTCTCGGCTCGGCGCTTTTCGCCAAGGGCGGAGAGCAGGGCTTGCTCCGCCGGTGCAAACACATGGTCGAGAAAGCTCGGCTTTGCAAGGCTTTTCTCGATGCGGTCTGCGTCACACAGGTCTATGCCAACTCCCCATATCATACGGTTGCAGCCTCCAGCAGGGCCTCCCGCTCGTTGGGCAGGCGGCCCTCCATAACGGCGGTAAGCAGTGTTTGCAGTGTTGCGCCGACGCCGGGCCCGGCGGGGATGCCCGCATCCATCAGGTCGGCGCCGTTGACGGCCAGCTGACGCATTGTGTAGCAGCCGGTCTTGGCAAGCTCGTCCATGCGGCAGGCAAAGCGTTCAACCTCGGCGCGGCGGGCCGCGACCTCCGGTGTCGCGGCGTGGGCGTCCAGATCGGCGTATTTCAGCACACAGAGCCGCCGCAGGAAGATCGCCCCGCTGCGGTTCAGCAGCTTGAGGATGCCCGCATCGTCGGCGGGCAGCGGGGCATCATGGACGGCGATCAGCCCCACCGCGCCGTCCGTGAGGTAGGCGGGGGCCTTGAGGCGGCGCAGGATCGTGCGGGCAGCCTGCGCCCCCCGCTGGTTGTGCCCCTTGAAATGCGCCGCGCCGTCGGGGCCGACTGTGCGGCACTGCGGCTTGGCAATGTCGTGCAAAAAGGTAGCCCAGCACAGCACCCGCACGCCGCGGGTGTCCTGCCCGCGCAGGTCAAGTGCGGCTACAGCGGCGGCCGAATGCTGCCACACATCGTAGCAGTGCCACCGCCCCGGCTGGGTGCAGCCGATGCAGGGCAGGATCTCCGGCACTACGCCGCCCAGAATCTCGCCGTACTGCGCAAGGGTTTTCCCGGCGCCGGGGGCCAGCAGCAGGCCGTCCAGCTCGGCGTAGAGCCGCTCGGCGCTGACAGTGCGCAGGGTGTCGCGGGCCGCCAGCGCGGCGGCAGCGGTAGCAGGCTCCAGCGTAAAGCCGAGCTTTGCGGTGAACCGCAGGGCCCGCAGGATGCGCAGCGCGTCCTCGGCAAAGCGGTCGGCAGGTGCGCCGACACACCGCACGATACCGGCGGCCAGATCACTGCGGCCGCCGTAGAGGTCGATGATCCCCTCGCCGGGGGCGTAGGCCATGGCGTTGACGGTGAAGTCCCGCCGCGCAAGGTCGGCGGCAAGGTCGTCCACAAACTGTACGCTGTCGGGGTGGCGGTGGTCGCGGTAGCTGCCGTCCAGCCGGTAGGTCGTGATCTCATACGGCTTGCCGTGCAGGATGACCGCTACTGTGCCGTGCTTTTCGCCGGTCAGGATAAGCCGCTGGTCATGGAAGATCGCCCGCAGCTGGTCGGGTCGGGCGGAGGTGCAGATGTCCCAGTCGCCGGGCAGACGGCCCAGCAGGCTGTCGCGCACGCAGCCGCCCACCACATAGGCACTGTGCCCGGCGGCGCGCAGCGTCTGCAGCAGTCGGTAAGCATCACGCGGCAGGCGTATCGTATCGCGGCTCATGCGGTTCTCCCTCCCCTCTCGGCGTTTTTGCGGTTTATGCCTCGGTGTGCGTCCACTCCTGCGTCAGGTCCACGATGCAGGCCAGGCTGTCCTCCTCGTCCTTGAGCGAAGCGACCTTGGCAGCGGCCTTTTCGGCGTCCTCCATCCAGGTCAGGATGAAGTAGTTCTCTGCGGGCACGGCGTAGTAGACCCACGCGCCGTCGGCACGCAGCATATCGGGCAGATGGTCAAGCTCATCGTCCAGCAGACCCTGACCCTCCTCGCCGTAGATCATCTCAGGGCCGACCTGCAGAGAGTCGATCACATTGATGCTGGAATTGATGTAGGTGTCGCGGTCAACGGCCTTTTCGCCGGCCTCCCACGCGCTGGCAAAGGCCTTGACCAGCAGTTCACGGACCTCGAGCTTATCGTCACCGGGTTTGTACATGATAAATTCCCTCTTTTGTATTGATATATGAAAACAGTATAGCACAATTTTACGAAATATGATATGGTTATTTTACGAAAAGTATTGACCTTCCAGTGGGTGCAGGGTGTAAGGTGAAGGTGAAAGGAGCGTGATGTTATGAACATCAAGCAGGCAGCGGAGCAGTCGGGCGTGTCCGCCCGCAATATCCGCTATTATGAGCAGGCCGGGCTGCTGACCCCCGCCCGCAACCCCGAAAATGAGTATCGCGTCTATTCGCAGGCGGATGTGCGCGCGCTGAAGCTGATCCGGATGCTGCGCACACTGGATATGCCGGTTGAGGAGATCGGCACCGTGCTGAACGGCACCCTGCCGCTGGCCGAGGCTGCTGAACGCCAGCGCCAACGGCTGGAGGCCGAGCAGCAAAAGCTGGCGGCGGCAGCCGCCTTCTGCACGGAGCTGGCCGCCGGCGACCGAACCGCGGCGGAGCTGGATGTGGACAGCTGCCTTGCGCGGATGGACTCCCCTGCCCCGGCGGGCGGCTGGTTTACCGGCTGGGTGCAGGACTACCGGAAAATGGCGGCAGCCGAGCATAAGCGGCAGTTTACCTTTACGCCGGACACCGCCATTGCAACCCCGCAGGAGTTTACCGCCGAGCTGTTGGCCTGGGCGGCGAACTGCGGCGAGGAGATCGTCATCACCCACGAGGGCATGACACCGCGGTTTACGCTGGACGGCATCGAGTACAGGGCTGTGCGGTATTCAAGCCATGTGCGCAATATCCCGATCCTGCGGGTGCGGTGCGAGGTGTGCGATCCATCGGCGCTGGCGGCGGAGGGCGACCCGAAGCGGCTGCGGGTGCAGAGATTTCTGCACTACGGCCTGCCGGTGCTTGTATGCCTTGCATTGGCGGTGGTCTGGGTCTGCACCCGGAATATGCCGCTTTGGCCCGACAAGGCGGCTATGCTGCTGACGCTGGGCGCTCTCGGCATCGGGTACGGCTTCCGCGGGTGGTATCTCTATTACAACGACCGGGACCAATAAAAAACGGGAGGCAGCGCAGGCTGTCTCCCATTTGATTTATCCCAGCAGCAGCTTGTGCAGCTCATCCACCGTGTCAGCCAGAGCGGCGGCCCCGGCAGCGGTCAGCTCCTCGGCTGTGCCGTAGCCGTAGACAGCCCCGATGCAGGGCAGGCCGTTTTTTCCGGCACCCAGCACATCGTGCTCGCGGTCGCCGACCATGACGGCGCGGCTCTTGTCAGTGATGCCTGCCGTTTCCAGTGCGTAGGCAATGACCTCAGCCTTGTCGGTGCGGGTCTCATCGAGCGTGGCACCGCAGATGAAATCGCAGTACTGCGCCAGACCGAAATGCTCCAGAATACGCCGGGCATACGCCTCCGGCTTGCTGGTGGCGATGATGACCGTTTTTCCGGCGGATTTTATATCGGCCAGCAGGGCCGGGATGCCCGGGTAGACCTCATTCTCAAACAGGCCCTTCGTGGGGAAATACTCCCGGAAGGCGCTGACGGCGCGGTCGGCCCCGGCAGCGTCCAGCCCCATCAGCTCCCGGAAGGAGGCGATAAGCGGCGGGCCGAGAAAGCGGCGCAGCGTCTCCTCGCCGGGGATAGGCAGTCCAAGCTTGCGGCAGGCGTAGCGCACGGAGTTCAGGATACCCGGGGCGGAGTCCGTCAGCGTGCCGTCCAGATCAAACAAGATGATTGTATAGTCCTGCATGGGTGTACCTCAGTTGAACTTGAAGATCTTCTGGGCGATGCGGTAGCCGCCGATGCTGATCTTGCTGCCAAGCCAGCCGGGCAGGTTGCAGCCCTCCGCCACCGAGAAGCGGCAGCGGCGGTAGAGGTGGCCGTCGTGCGCCTTCAGGTCGTCCCACAGCTGGCGGCGCTTGGCCAGCGCCGCCTTGCTGCCATCCAGCGTCAGGAAGATGCTGGAGATCGCCATCATCATTGAGAAATAGTTCAGCATGTAGGCGCGCAGCTTGGCCTGCTCCGGCGGCAGGGCGTAGACATCGACCGCGTTCATCATAATGCGGGTGACGCGCAGCTGCTGGTCAACACGCTTGATCATGTTGGCTTCGTTGACGCTCTGATCCTCGCGCCCGATGAAGTAACGGTAGAGGTCAAGGTTCATGTAGTAGATGGTTTTGACCTGCGGCAGCGGCTGGTAGACAAAGATGTTGTCAACATAGAAGGTGTGCTTGGGCAGCTCCATGCCGCAGGCGCGCAGGATCTCGGTGCGGTAGATGACCGAGTGCATCAGGATGTTCTTGCTCGGCGGGAACTTGCCGATCTCCTCCCAAGTGAAAACGCGGCCCTCGGGCAGGATGCCCTTGTAGTCCACGACATTCTGGGTGTTGTCGGCCACATGCTCATAGACATAGTTGGCCATCATCAGGTCAAGGGGCTGTGCATCGCCGAGATGGGCGCGCAGCTCGGTCAGAACCTGCTGCAGGGCATCGGTGTCCAGCCAGTCATCAGAGTCCACGACCTTGAAGTAGACGCCGGTGGCATTGCGGATGCCCTGATTGACGCCCTCGCCGTGGCCGCCGTTCTCCTGATGGATGACGCGGACGATGTCGGGGTACTTTTCGGCGTAGGCATCGGCGATCTTGCCGGTGTCGTCCTTGGAGCCGTCATCCACAAGGATGATCTCGGCGTCCTCCCCCGCGGTGAGCAGGGTCTCGACGCAATGGTCCATATATGCGGCCGAGTTGTAGCACGGCACGGTAAAGGTGATAAGTTTCATAGGTCGCTCCTTTTGAAAGGCATAATATACTTAGTATAGAATACCGTGTTTTGACGAAAAAAACAAGTAAAAGTTTTTGAAAAAGGCTTCCCATTGGGGGGAAGCTGTCCGCGAAGCGGACTGATGAGGGGCAGCCACCCACAATAGCCCATTTGTGGGTGGCTGCGGCAAGTGCGCCCCTCATCCGACCTCGCTTCGCTCGGCCACCTTCCCCCTCTGGGGGAAGGCTTTACATACATTACGATTCACCGTGCCGCATTATTGCAAAAAAAATACCCCGGCACGGGGCTTGCGGGCCGTGCCGGAGCTTGGAGGTTAAGCGGCTTTAAAAAAGATCGTTGCGGTTGAAATTGTGGACGCCTGACGGAATCACGTCATTGTAAACATCCTCCGGCAGTCCGTAGGGACGTTCGGGATCCAAAAACCCGTGCATCCATTCGGCTAAAGTGTGCAGCTTCAACATAGTAACCCCGTCTCCTTTCCTAGTGTAGGGCAGTGTGTATCGGGAGGCTTTCCGCTTCCCTCTTTCTGTCTTTATTATATGCGAAGGAGCTTGCTTTTGCAAGCTGCAATTTGTACAAAGTTACAAAAGTTATTTGTATATATTCCACTATTTCGGCATAGTGTACATATTTACGTGGCAACTGTGCGCGCTACGCGGACAACTCCTCCCATGCCTCCTGCATGGTGTCCGCAGAAAAAAGAAACTCGCCGCTCTCGGAAAAGACCTCAATGTGGCCGCCGACATAACGAAACTGCTGGGTCATGGTGTGTACCGCCTTTCTTATCTGGTATGATCTCAGTATACCAGACAGACGGTACGATAATTTGGACTTTAACTGTCGGACAGGGAATTTTGAGGGTGATAAACGGTACTTTCTACGCCCCGCAGCACAAAGATGACCCACCCGCAGAGCAAAAACCAGTAAAAGGAGTACCGCGGGCAGATAAGCCCGGCCACATTCCCCCACTCGGCGGTATAGTCCCACACCTCGGTGTGCAGCAGGCTGCGGCAGACTGCCCCCACCGCCAGCTCCAGCCCGCTGACGCCGGCTGCGCCGAGGGCGGCGGCCCCGGCCAGCGGCAGCGGTGCAGCAGCCAGCTTTTGCAAAAGGCAGAGGCAGGCCCCGCCCGCTGCGAACATCGTCCAGTGGGTAGTGCCCCGCCAGGCCAGCTCGAGCGCAGCATAGGCCCCGCCGCCCAGAAAAAACAATGAAAGCTGCTCCAACATACAAAATCCCCCCGCACAAGCTGTGTGACCACAGTATGTGCAGGGGGTGCGGGCTGTAACCATTTTGTAAGGATGGTGGTAGTTTTTGGGAAAAATGCCTTCCCCCTTGGGGGAAGGTGTCTGCGGCCCTGCCCGCAGACGGATGAGGGGCTGCGTTTCCGCGGCGACCCGTAAACGGACGGTATTGGCAAGCCTGCCCCTCATCAGCCGCCTGCGGGTGGCAGCTTCCCTCTTGGGGGAAGCTGGAGATTTTTACTTCGACAGCTTTTTGAGCAGTGCGCTTCTGGTATCCCAAAGCTTCTGGCTCAGGTCCACATAGTAGCGGTGGGGGTTCTCAAAGCGCTTGACCTCATCCCACAGGGTATTGATCTGTGCCTTGCAGAACTTGCGGATGTCGTCAAGGCTGGGCGAGGTGTAAACGCGCTGGCCGTGATCATAGATGAGGGTGGACAGGCAGCGCGCCGTGCAGTTGACATAGGTGCATTCCTTCCATGTCTCGATCGGGTCAAACAGCGTGATGCCATGCTGTGTTTCCACCGCCTCATCGGCCATCGTGATAAGGTCAGCCATCGCCTTGCCGTCCTGATCATAGATACGCCAGACCTTTTTCAGGCAGGGGATCGTCATCTTCTCCGCAGATTCGGACAGCTTCATCTTGGGGGTGTAGCTGCCGTCGTCCTCTTTCACGGCGGCCAGCTTGTACACGCCGCCGAACACGGGGTCGCTCTTGGCGGTGATCATATTCTCGCCGATGCCGAAGCTGTCCACGCGGGCACCCTGCAGGATCAGATCGCGGACGATGTACTCATCCAGAGAGTTGGACGCGCAGATCGTGCAGTCGGGGTAGCCGGCCTCATCAAGCATCTTGCGGGCCTTCTTGGACAGGTAGGCGATGTCGCCGGAGTCGATGCGGATGCCCTTGGGGCGCTTGCCCATCGGCTTGAGCACCTCGTCAAAGACCTTGATCGCATCGGGCACGCCGTGGCGCAGCACATTGTAGGTGTCCACCAGAAGCACGCAGGCATCGGGGTACAGCTCGGCGTATTTTTTGAAGGCATCATACTCGGTCGGGAACATCTGGACCCAGCTGTGTGCCATCGTGCCGGAGGCCGGGATGCCGAAGTCGCGCGCCGCCATGACGCAGGAGGTGGAGCCGCAGCCGCCGATGTAGGAGGCGCGTGCGCCGAAGTAGGCAGCGTCATACCCTTGCGCGCGGCGTGCGCCGAACTCCATGACCGGGCGGCCGGCAGCGGAGCGGACGATGCGGCTGGCCTTGGTGGCGATCAGGCACTGATGGTTGAAGGTGACGAGCAGCAGCGTTTCCAGTAGCTGGCACTCAATGGCAGGGCCCTCGACCGTGACAATCGGCTCCTGCGGGAAGATCGGCATGCCCTCCTCAATGGCCCAGATGTTGCAGTGCAGCTTGAAGTTGGCCAGATAGTTCAGAAACTTTTCATCAAAGGTCTTGGTGGAGCGCAGGTAGGTGATGTCCTCGTCGGTAAATTTCAGATGATCTACCGCATCAATGAACTGCTGCAGACCGGCCATGACGGCGTAGCCGCCGCCATCCGGCACACGGCGGAAGAACATATCAAAGACGGCGATCTTATCGACATAGCCCTCGTCCAGATAGCCTGCCGACATGGTAAGCTCATAAAAATCGGTCATGGTGGTCAGATTGCGTTTTACATCCAACATGGTAAAAACCTCCATTGATTCGGCTTACATTTCCTTGCTCCAGATACGCAGGATGCGGCCGACGGTAAAAATCAGATAGGCGCCGATGACGAGCATTGTCAGCATAACGACTACCTTGCAATACGTGCTGGAAAAAAACTCCCGCACGCGGGACAGCGTATACAAAAGCTGATTGCGAGAGACATCGCTGCCCGCGATCAGGTCTGTGGTACCGATGATCTCGCCCTGAATGGTCAGTGTCACGGTGCCCACGACATCGCCCTGCTTTATGGGGGCAGGCAGCTGATCCGGCACATGGAATACCTGCTCGGTCAGGGCTGCGCCGCCCTCCCGTGGCAGCAGGGTCATCATGTTATCGACCGGGTAGAGCATGACGGTGTCGGCCTGTGTAGAGTAGGCGACCCGGACCTCGGTGATGGGCTGGGTGGGATCCAGCGCGGGGGCGATGGTGTAGGTCGCAAACACCCAGTCCATCAGGGTGCCGGTCTCAAGCAGGGCGGGGCGGCCGCCCTCATCGCTTTCCAGCGGCACATTCAGCACAACGCTGATGTAGCTTTCACCGTCCTGACTGTGCCAGCCCGCAAAGTTCTGCCATTCGCCAAGGCTGCCGGTCTTGCCGCCCTTGGTGTAGTCCCGGTGGTAGCTGCTGTTGGTGATGAGCTTGTCGGTGTTCTGCAAAATATAGGTGCCGGGGGTTGTGTAGCGGCTGTTGGTGCCCATGTCGTAGGTCGGGGTGCCGGCAACGGTGGCAAACACATCGTAGGCCGTCAGCGCCCGCAGGATCAGGTAGGCATCCCGCGCGGTGGTGATGTTGTTGGGGTTCAGGCCGCAGGGATCCACAAAGGTCGTGCTGGTGCAGCCTATGGCGGCGGCTTCGTTGTTCATCATCGCAACAAAGTTGTCAATGCTGCCGCCGCCCATATAGTCGGCCACGATGTAGGCAGCCTCGTTGCCGCTGGGCAGCAGCATGGCGTACAGCAGATTGCGCAGGCTGTGCGTCTCGCCCCGGCGGATGTCAGCGGTCGAGGCGTTGGTGCTTTGCTCCCAGATCAGATCATAGATATAACTCGGCGCAGTCAGGCTGATCGAGTCGAGCTGGTCCTGATAGCTTTCCAGCAGAAGCAGCGTTGTCATCATCTTGGTCAGGCTCGCAGCCGAAAGCGGCACCTCGCTGTTTTTGTCATAGACAACGATGTTCGTGTCGAGGTTGACCACATAGGCAGCCGGGGCCGTAAGTGCCGGAGCTGTGTCAGAGAGGGCAGCACTCTCCCCTTCTGCGGCCGCCGGCAGGGCCAGCACCACAATAAGCACGAAGGAAAAGAGTATCGCGCAGAATTTTTTCATAGGCAAAATTTCCTTTATATAATTACCTATCAGTATACCAAAATTGAAGGGAAAATAAAAGGGAGGAAACAGAATTTATAGGGGCAAGATGCCTTCCCCCTTTGGGGGAAGGTGGGCGCGGCCCTGACCGCGCCCGGATGAGGGGGAACTTGCCGGGAAATCCCGCTTGCGGATTGCCTGTGGGAAACTCTGCCCTCATCAGCCGCCTGCGGGCGGCAGCTTCCCCCAAAGGGGGAAGCCAAAAAGACCTAATTCATCGCCCCGGCGGTCTCAAACAGCCGCTCCACCTCATCAGAGAGCGCACGGTGGGCCGGGTCGATGAGGTTCGGATCCTTCGCAAGCAGGGCCTTGGCCTCGTCCTGTGCGACCCGCAGTGTTTTGGTGTCCTGCACAAGGTCCGCGACCCGCAGCGTCGGCAGGCCGTGCTGCGCCGAGCCGAAGAAATCACCCGGGCCGCGCGTTTCCAGATCGTACTTTGCCACGGCAAAGCCGTCCGGGGTGCGGCACAAAAACTGCAGCCGCTCCCGCACCGGCTCATTCACATTGTCGGAGATCAAAATGCAGCAGGAGTCTGCCGCGCCGCGGCCCACGCGCCCGCGCAGCTGGTGCAGGGCCGACAGGCCGAACCGCTCGGCGTTCTCAATGACCATGACCGTGGCGTTTGGGACATCGACGCCGACCTCGATGACGGTGGTCGAGACCAGCACATCCAGCTCCCCTGACTTGAATTTCTGCATGACCTCGTCCTTTTCCTTGGGCTTGAGCTTGCCGTGCAGCAGGCCGATGCGGCGGTGGGGCAGCAGCGCACAGGCGGTCTGGGTATAATAGGTCGTCACGGCCTGCAGACCGCCGGAGGCCTCGTTTTCCTCAATGGCAGGGCAGACGATGTACACCTGATGCCCGGCCTCGATCTGCTTGTCGAGAAAGCCGTACATGTCCCGCCGCTTTTTGCCGGTGATAAACCATGTCTTGACCGGCTTGCGGCCGGGGGGCAGCTCGTCCAGCACGGAGATGTCGAGGTCGCCGTACATCAAAAGCCCCAGCGTGCGCGGGATGGGCGTTGCGCTCATGACCAGCAGATGCGGGCTTTGTGCCTTACCGGCCAGCAGGCCGCGCTGCCGCACGCCGAAGCGGTGCTGCTCGTCCACAATGGCAAGGCCGAGATTTTTAAATTCCACCGTGTCGGTCAGGACCGCGTGGGTGCCGACAACAAGACCGGCGCGGCCGTCCGCAATGGCCGACAGTGCGATGCGCCTCTCCCTGGCCTTCATGCCGCCGACCAGCAGCGTGACATTGACGCCGAACGGCTCCAGCCGGTCGGCCAGTGTTGCGGCATGCTGCCGGGCCAAAATCTCGGTCGGGGCCAGCAGGGCGCTCTGCCAGCCGTTCTGGGCGGCAAACCAGATGGCCGCAGCGGCAACGAGCGTTTTGCCGCTGCCGACATCGCCCTGCAAAAGCCGGTTCATCGGCACATCGCCGCACAGGTCACCCACGATCTCCTCGGTCGAGCGGCGCTGCGCCCCGGTGGGCGGGTACGGCAGACTGCGCCAGAACGGCCCCAGATCCAGCGGGTGCATTGGTGCGCTGGTTCGGTTGCGCCCGTGGCTGCGTAAAAGAAAGATGCCGATCTGCAGCAGATACAACTCCTCAAAGATGAGCCTGCGCCTTGCGGCGGCGAGGTCGGCGGCGTTCTGCGGGGCATGGATGGCGCGCACCGCCTGCGCCTTGGCGGGCATACGGTAGCGGGTCAGCAGCGCAGGGGGCAGCGGGTCGGTCAGCTCGTCCGCATAGGCAAGCGCTGCGTGGGCGCAGGCCGCATGGCGGCTGGCAGGCAGCCCCTCTGTGCCGGGGTAGACCGCCACGAAGGGGCAGGCCGCAACCTGTGCCTCAGTGCGCACCAGCGGATGCAGCAGCTCACGGCGGGTCAGCGCCCCGCCGATGCGCCCCTCAAAGTAGTAGCTCTCCCCTACCGTGAGATTGTCGGCCGCGTAGGCCGCGTTGAACCATGTCAGGGTCAGGATGCCGGAATCATCTGCCGCAAGCACGCGGCTCATGACGCGCCCGCCGGTGATGCGGCGGGGCGGCTCCTTCTGCAGCACGGTGGCGCGCACGCAGCAGTCGGTGTCATAGGGTGCTGACACAACGGTGTAGGGCTGGGTGTAGTCAATGTATTTGCGCGGGTAGCACAAAAGCAGGTCGCGGATGGTATGGATGCCGAGCTTTTCAAACTTTTTGGCAAAGGCCGGGCCAACGCCCTTGAGGTATTGGACGGAATCGTTGATGGTGGCCATCGCGGGACCTCCTTTCGCGGAAGGTTGTTGTGTGGGGGCCGATGCTCGCCATCGTCCCGCGGGGCGTCGGGGACGCCGCCCCCTACAGGGCAAATTATATACCAAAAAAGGCGAACTCGGAACCTCCCCAAATTCGCCTTTTTATGTTATAACGTCCGGATCACTCTACAGAGATCATGTAGTAGTAGACCGGCTGGCCGCCGCTGATGTGGCTGACCTCAATGTTGCCGCCGCACTTGGCGCGCACCAGATCGGTCGTCTTTTCGGCGTCCTCGTCACTGACATCACAGCCGGAAATGACCGTGATGAACTGGGTATCCTTCTTCTTCATGGCGCGGGCCAGACGGTAGGTCGTCTTGACCAGATCGGTGCCGGTGGCGACGATCTTGCCATTCTCCAGCGCCATGATCTCGCCCTTCTTGATGGGCTTGCCGTCAAACTCGCTGTCGCGCGCGGCGTAGGTGATCAGACCGGTGTTGACATGGTCGGCCGCCTGCATCATGGCAACAGCGTTCTCCTCCGGCTTCAGGTCGGGGTCAAAGTTCAGCATGGCCGTCATGCCCTGGGGCACGGTGCGGGTGGGCAGCACGATGACCTTGCGGTCGGCCAGCTTCTGGGCCTGCTCAGAGGCCATGATGATGTTTTTGTTGTTGGGCAGCACCAGCACGGTCTTGGCAGGTACGCTCTGGATGGCGGCCAGAATGTCCTCGGTGGAGGGGTTCATCGTCTGGCCGCCGCTGACAACGGCATCCACGCCCAGATCGCCGAACACAGCCTTCAGGCCCTCGCCGGCGGCCACGGCCACAAAGCCGTATTCGCGCTCGGGGTCAACGGCGGCGTAGGTGAACTCGCTCGTCTGGTTCTCCTCGGCCTCGGCCTGCTTCTCCAGACCCTTGGCCTGCTTCTGGCGGGCGAGGAACTGCTCATGCATGTTTTCAATTTTAAAATTGGTCAGATAGCCGTACTTGATGGCCTCGCTCAGCATCATGCCGGGGTCGGAGGTGTGGACATGGCAGTTGGCCACATCATCGTCCTCGATCACGACAACGGAGTCGCCGTTGGACTCAAGGAAGGCGCGCAGACGGGTAACGCTGGCACCCTCGTCCTTGTGCAGCAGGAACTGGGTGCAGTAGCCGTTCTTGATGTCCTCGACCTTCATCAGGTCATCGGCAAAGACGCCCTTACCGGCGGCCTCGCTGGAGACCTTGGGCTTGGCGGCGACCTCGGCACCGGCGATGATCTCGCCGCCGTCGAATACCTGCTTCATGCCCTCAAAGATCAGCATGATGCCCTGACCGCCGGCGTCCACCACACCGGCCTTTTTCAGCACGGGCAGCAGGTTGGGGGTATCGTCCAGCGCAGCCTGACCGGCCTGCAGGGTGGCGTCCCACATGGCGGGGACCTCCATGCCGGTGCATTCGGCGGCCTTCTCGGCTGCCAGACGGGAGACGGTCAGAATGGTGCCCTCGGTGGGCTTCATGACGGCCTTGTAGGCGGCCTCGACACCCTGCTGCAGCGCGGTGGCAAGGTCGGCGGCGGAGGCCTCGGTCTTATCCTTCAGCGCCTTGGAGAAGCCGCGGAACAAAAGGCTTGTGATAACGCCGGAGTTGCCGCGTGCGCCGCGCAGCATGGCGGAGGCAGCGGTCTTGCTGGCTTCGGCCACGGTGCAGCTGTCGGGCATGGCCTCCAGCTCGGCGCGGGCTGCGCCGATGGTCATGCTCATGTTCGTGCCGGTATCACCGTCCGGCACGGGGAAAACATTCAGCTCATCCACGCGGGTGCGCTGGTTGGCAATATTGTTGGCGCCGGAAAGGATGGCGTCACGCAGGGTCTGGCCAGTAATCATGGTTTCGTTACACCTCATATTTTCTGGGTAAAAACAGTCTTTAGTCGGCAATGACATCGTCCACATAGACATCAATGCGGGCGACCTTTAAGCCGGTGGCAAGTTCAACTTCGTCTTTGACGCGGTGGGTAATGCTCTGGGTGATGGTCGAAATGTTCAGGCCGAACCCGACCTTGATGTGCAGGGCGATGACCAGCTTGCCGCCCTCCTGCGTGACGGTGACACCCTTCGGCGGCAGACTGCCGGTGCGCAGGGCGCTGCGTACAACGCTTTCGGCCGGGGCCTGACCCATGGCGGCAATGCCGTAGCACTGCTTGGCGGCCTGCTCCACCAGGCCGGAGAAGTAGTCGTTCGTCAGCGAAATATGTCCATAGGGATTGACCTTGGTGATCATCTGCGATCCTCCTTTACAGGGTTAGCTGCGGCTAAGGCCGTAGCTGCACGATATGAATCATTAGCTATTATACACCTTTTTTCTCCGCTTGAACAGAGATTTTAGAGAAATTTATTTTGTGGCGCGGATTTAACATTCCATTCACAAAGTTTACAGGCAAAGCGTATATACTGATTACAGAAGTATGACAACATTGCCAAAGGAGTGCAGTTTAAAGCATGAACCTTTTATTCTTTTTGACACCCAAGCAGGATGTCTTGTACATTTACGAGGATTTCACCCTGCGCCAGACACTTGAAAAATGGTCAAACCAGCGCTATGCCACCATCCCGGTGCTGAAACGCAACGGCGAATATGTGGGCAGCATCACCGAGGGGGATATCCTCTGGGCGATGAAAAATCTGCACGGGCTGGATCTGGAGGCCAGCGAGGATGTGCCGATCTCGAGCTTTCCCCGCCGCCGCGACTATAAGCCCGTGACGGTCACGACCGATATGCCGACCCTGCTCAAGGCGGCCATCGACCAGAACTTTGTGCCGGTGGTGGATGACCGCAATGTGTTTATCGGCATGGTGCGCCGTACCGTGCTGCTGCGGGAGCTGTACGACAAATATACGACCCTGCCGCCCGACAAGCGGTTCCAAAGCAGCCACCCGCCGATGTAAGGACTTGCAATCCGCCGCGCGTTGCGGTATAATCAGCATAACGGACAGAGAAGTCACACAGGGCTTCTCTGTTTTTTTAGTTTGAGAGGTGGAGAAATGTGAAGAAACCTTTGATTGGGATCGTGCCGCTGGTGGATGAGGCGCGCGAGAGCTACTGGATGCTGCCCGGCTATATGCAGGGTGTGGAGCAGGCGGGCGGCGTGCCCGTTATGCTGCCGCTGACGGATGATGCCGCCGCACTGCGGCAGCTGGCCGATACCTGCGACGGCTTTTTGCTGACGGGCGGGCAGGATGTTTCCCCTGCCCTGTACGGTGATGCGCCGACGCCGCAGTGCGGCGAGACCTGCCCCGCGCGCGATGCGATGGAGGCACGGCTGCTCGATCTTGCGCTGGCGGCGGACAAGCCCGTGCTGGGCATCTGCCGCGGCATTCAGTTTTTAAATGTCCATCTTGGCGGTACACTGTATCAGGACCTGCCCGCTGAGCACCCCTCGGCGGCAAACCACCACCAGACGCCGCCCTACGACGCGCCGGTACACAGTGTGACGCTGACGGCCGGCAGCCCGCTTTGGGCACTTTTGGGCAAGGATACGCTGGCTGTGAACAGCCTGCACCATCAGGCGATAAAAACGCTTGCGCCGGGGCTGGCGGCTATGGCTGTCTCGGAGGATGGACTGACGGAGGCCGTATGCCTGCCTGATAAAAGGTTCGTCTGGGCTGTGCAGTGGCACCCCGAATTTTCGTTCCGCGTGAATGAGGACAGCCTGAAGATTTTTAAGGCGTTTATAGAAAGCTGCTGAAACCAAAAACCGCTGCAGCACAGGTTTCTGTGCTGCAGCGGTTTTTTGTGCAAGGCATCTGCCGCATACGCAGGTCGATGACGAGCATCGGCAGGGCTTTAGGCGGTTTTCTTTGTGGCGGCCTTCTTCTTTTTCTTCTTGCGGGCGAGGAACAAAATCACCAGCAGCAGTGCGGCTGCGGCACCGCAGGCGGCCGCGAGCAGGGGCACCTTGCTTGCGGGGGCCTGCACGGCGGCAAACGCCGTGGTGCCCGCAGGTGCGGTGCAGGTCAGGTAGCTGCCGTCCACACTCGTCTCGGCCTGCTGCCAGCCTGCATCGGTCTTGACCCACAGCACAGTGTTGTCGGTTGTCTCGGGCGGCATGTAGCGCAGGGTGTGGCCCGTGTCGGCGGGCAGCTCCAGCCCCCAGGCCTCGACCAGAGTGCCGAGGGTCTGGGGCGCATCATCGATCTCATGAAGCATCAGCTCATCGGTCGTATCAAAGCTGCCCTCCACCAGAACGATGGAGCGGCCGCTGCGCTTCTCCTGACTCTGGCGCACAGTGTTCATGCTGTTGTACTCGGCATGGATCGTAGCGTCAAAGGTCATGTTGGTCAGGTCCACATCCTCCCAGCTGCCGTACTGGCCCTCATGATGGGGCACCGGCGGGAGCTGGTCGGTCGGAAAATCGCTGCCGTAGGGAATGTAATACTGCTGCACCAGCGAGTCGTCCTCGGTCACAAAGCGGATGCATAGGCTTGAGAAATCGCTGGGCAGGCTCTCCTGCGCGGCAAATTCCTCATAGGGCAGCGGCTCGGCAATGCCTTTGTAGCTTACGCTGTCGATGCCGGCGGTGCCCGTATCCACAAAGGTGTTGCCGGTCACGCTGCCGTCCAGCGGGTCGTTTACGATACCGGCGATCGCGCCGAGCTGCTCGCTGCCGCTCTCGATCATGACCATGGCGCGGCAGTTTTCAATGGTAGCGCCGCTGCCGGCAATGCCGCCCACCTGCTTGGAGCCGGACAGGCGGCACTTGGCGTAGCTGTCGCGGATGACGGATTTGCTCACACCGGCCACGCCGCCCACGCCGGCGGCGTCCTCGGCGTCCAGCGTGCCGAAGCCGCGGCAGTCGATGACAGAGCCCATCTCGGCATCGCCGACAATACCGCCGGCGCGCTGTTTTTTGGCGCTGACGGTGCCGTAGTTGGTGCAGTCGCGCGCTACAACACGGGTCTTGAAGGTAAAGTTCAGCGACTCGCTGCCGGCGATGGTATAGTCATCCTCGGGGTCAAGGTCATTCTCGCGGGCCATTGCGCCGGTAATGCCGCCCGCATTGATGTCGGCGTAGACAGAGCCGCTGTTGATGCAGTTGGAGACCTTGGCCTCGACATCGCTGTCGGTGTCCTCATCGGAGATGTCGTCTACGAGGTCGTCTGCATCCCGGTTGACATTCTCGCTGGCGCCGGACAGCGTCTGGCCGATCTTGTTGATCTGGTTGGAGATGGCGCGGACATCGTTGATCAGCGCCTGAGAATTGCCGCTGGCGCTTGTATTGAGGCTGCTGACAATATCGCCGATGCCGGTCAGGTTGCTGCTCAGGTCGTTTTTGCTGGCCGTGATCGCGTCACGGTTGGTCAGCTCGACCTTGGGGATCTCAACATCCACAGAATCGGGGATGGCATCGCTGATGCCGTCCACCAGATCCTTGGCAATGTCTTTGTTTTCCGGCTCCTCTACAATGTAGCCGGTATCCGCCTGATTCTGATCCGGCGTGGGCATGGGGCCGACGGTCGGATCGCTGTCATCCGCGGCGGTGCCGGGATCGGGCTGGCTGTGGGCCTCACGCGCAGTGTCCGACTCTGCCTGCTCGGCGGGGGTATCCTCTGCAGCGGGCTGGTCGGTCTGCTCTGCGGGGGCGTCCTCCGTCACGGCAGGCTGCTCGGCCGGGGCGGTGTCGGCAGACTCCTCCGGCGCAGCCGCAGTCGTTTCCTCCTCCGAGCTGCTGCCGGTGAGGTCACCGATGGAGTAGCCGGGGTCGATGATCGCACCGTCCGGCTGCTTAGTCGCATCGGGGTCGCTTGCATCGCCGGTGGTGTCTTTCAGGTTCTGCTTGAACTGGGTCAGATCGGTCTTGACGGTCTGGGAGCTGATGGAGAGGCCATCCTGCGCCTGTTTGAGCAGATTCTCGATGGCGCTGCGGGAGCTGGTGACGCTGTTCTGCAGATTGTGCAGCTGGTTGGACAGGTCACTGCTGGCGGCGCTTGCGTCATCGCAGGCGCGGTCGACCAGTGCCTGCAGGGTGGTCATCTCCTCGCTCAGCTCCTGCAGGGTATCCTTGGTGTACTGCAGGGTGCTGCTGGGCTCCATCTGGCCCACGATGCCGCCGCTCTCCTTGCGGGCGTAGACGGTGCCGTAGTTGACGCAGCCCTCGACGTAGCCGGTCTGGCTGCCTGCGATACCACCGACATTGTAGCCCATGTGCTGGTAGCCCACGGTGCCGCGGTTCATGCAGGCGCGGATCACGCCGCTGGACTGGCCTGCGATGCCGCCGATGTCGGTGATCGAGGCAGCGTTCTCGGTGCCAATCAGGTCGCCTAGGGTCAGCTCCGACAGGTCAATGTCGTTCTGCTCCACCGTGGTGTTGACGCTGGCCGCATTGGTGGAGTTGGCGATGATGCCGTGGTTCTGCCCGGCAAGGCCGCCGATGAAGTGGGCGCCGTAGACGCTGCCGGTGGTGGTGCAGCTCTCGATCACGCCGGTGACAAGGTTATTGCCTGCGATGCCGCCCACGATGGACGCGCCGGAGGAAACACCCTCAAACCGGCAGTTGTGCAGCGTGCCGGCATTGCTGCCAGCAAGGCCGCCCACGGTGGTGCGGCTGCCGGAGGGCATGGCGCGGCCGCGCACGACAAGGTCGCGGACATTAGCCTCTTTTTGGACATAGCGGAAGAAGCCGATGACCGAGCCGTCATCCACAAGGCTCAGGCCGGAGATTACATGGCCCTGCCCCTCAAAAACGCCGCTGAAGGACGGGATGCCGGTAAAGCCGCTGCCGGTCACCTCAAGGTCGGTGTCCAGCACAACGGTGCGGTTCTCGCTCCAGCTGTCCAGACGGCAGTAGTCGGCCAACTGCAAAAGCTCGTCCACCGTGCCGATGTGGTAGGTTTCTTTGGTTTCCGGCTCGGACTCGCTCTCCCCCTCCGCAAAGACGGGCAGGGCGAGGCTCAGCGTCAGGCAGAGGGCGAGCAGCGCAGCCCAAAGGCGGCGCGTCAGATCAGAAGTGCGGTTCATTCGGCGTCGCCTCCTTTCGCGGTGTCGTCGGTCGTGTCGGGGTCATCCGCAGTTTCGCGGACATTCTCCTCCGACAGGTACATGTCAGGCTTTTCAACCGTGAACTCGGTGCCGGTGGCAATGCTGGCGTTGAACTGGCCGTGCAGCACACCCTTGATCTCGGCATCCACAACGCCGTTGATGTAGCCGCGGACGCGGCCGTTGACATGCATTGTGCCGCTGGCGGTGCGGGTGATGCCGCCGACGCCCTTCATCTCGAAGCTGGTGCGCTCGATGATCGTATCGCCGAGGATCAGAATCTGCGGCAGCACAAAGAGGACCAGAAGGATCGAAACGATGGTGCCACGTCCCAGACAGGTGCCGATGGCGGAGATAACGGGGTTTGTGGTCAGGACGCTGATCAGGATACCGGCGGATGCCAGAATAGAGCCGGAGGTGAAGATCGTCGGGAAGGACTCGTTCAGCGCGGCGACCATGGCCTCCTTCGGGCGCATGACCTTCTTCAGGTCGGTGTAGTGGCTCGAGATAACGATGGCGTAGTCGATGTTTGCGCCCATCTGGATCGAGTTGACGATCAGATAGCCGAGGAAGTACAGCGGGGTGTGCTGCAGATACGGCACCGAGAAGTTGATCCAGATACTGCCCTGAATGACGATGATGAGCAGCACCGGCAGACCGGCAGACTTGAAGGTGAACAGCAGGACCAGAATAACGAACAGCGCAGACAGCACACTGATGAGCAGGTTATCCTCACCGAAAGAGCTGGACAGGTCCATGGCGCTGGTGGTGTTGCCGACAACATAGAACGAATCCTTGTCGTAGTATTTGCCGATGATGTCGTGCATCCGGTTGACAAAGGCAAAGGTCTCGTCAGTCTCCTCGGGCAGGTTCAGATAGACGACCATACGGCTGTAGCTGTCGCTCTGCAGCTGCTTCTGGGCCTCGTCCAGCTGGTCAAACAAATCGTCCAGTGTGTCCTGCACATCGCCGGAAAGCGTGATGTTGCCGTCATGCATCTCCTGCTCCAAAAAGCGGAACATATCATAAAGCGGCACGCGGTAATCGTCCAGACCGTTGATGATCTCGCCGTACTCGTCATGATCGACAGCGTAGGCACCGTACAGCGCCTTGGCAACCTCATAGTCCAGATCAGCCAGCTCGGCCAGCTGGCGCGGGGTCAGCGCATCGGTCAGCACATAGCCGTCCATCGCCTCGATGTTGGCAAGGCCCATCGTGGATTTGACCTCGGCGCAGCTGTCCAGTTCGTCAAGGATCGCACCCTCGGCCTCATAGTTGCCGGCAGGCACAATGACGGCGACCATGTTGCTGGAGCCGAACTCGTTTTTGATCTTCTGGTAGGCGATCTGGCGCTCGTTCTGCTTTGCTGTGACCAGATCGGTGAAGGTGTAGCAGTAAGGGCAGAGGTTGGCAAAGACGGCTGCCGCAATGATGACAACGCCGAAGATCGGCGGAATGACAAAGCGGGTCTTGATGTCGAACTTGCCGACCGCAGTGATCTTGGGGATGAGGTTCTTGTGGCGGGTCTTGTCGATGAGCTTGCTGAACAGGACCAGCAGGCCGGGCATCAGCGTGAAAACGCAGAGCATACTGAACAGGATGGCCTTGATCAGCACCGTGGCAAGGTCGCGGCCGATGCCGAAGTGCATAAAGGCCAGCGCGGCCAGACCGCTGATGGTGGTCAGCGAGGAGGAGGAGATCTCGGGGATCGCCTTGGAGAGGGCCGCAATACAGGCCTCGCGGGTGGGCAGCGTCTCATGCTCATCGCTGAAGCGGTGGCAGAGGATGATGGCGTAGTCGATGGCCAGCGCCAGCTGCAGGATGACGGTGACCGAGTTGGAGATGAAGCTGATGGTGCCGCACAGGAAGTTGGTGCCCATGTTCAGCAGGGCGGCGGCGCCGAAAGTCATGATCAAAACCGGGACCTCGGCGTAGGAGCGGGAGGTCAGTGTCAGCACGACAACAATGATGACGGCGGCGATGATGACGATGACCAGCATCTCGCTCTGCAGATCGGCCGAGGAATCGTAGCCGACCTCCGAGTAGATCGAGGTATCGTAGCTGCCCTCCAGCTCGTCACGGATCTGCTGCAGGGCGTTCTCGGCGCGCTCGTCCCCTACCTCAGCATCAAAGCTGACGGAAAAGAGGGCTGAGGCATCCTTGTAATGATCCTTGGTGTCATCAAATTCGACCGTGGAGACACCCTCGATGTCCTCGATCTGCGCCTGCAGGTCAAGTGCGGTGTCGTAGGTGATGTTTGAGACCATGACATTGGCTGTGCCGTAGGTGACGAAGTTGTCGTTCATGACGGTCAGGCCCTGACGGGTCTCGGTGGTGTCCGGCAGGTAGGTCGTGATGTCATCCTCGACCTTGACCCAGCCGGAGGCAATGACACTGAAGATCAGCGCAAATATGTATAACAGAAAGAACAGGTTGCGTTTATCAACGATAAACGCAGCGAGCTTTTCCATGCCGCCGCCTTTTGCCTTTTCATTCTCCAAGGGTATACAGCCTCACTTTCCCATTATAGATACCAAAAGGATACTACAATATTATACGAAATGCAAGCCAGAGAGAACACGGTCAAAACTGTGGGAATGTACAAAGAAACGATGAAGCTTTTGTTAGGGTGTACAAACAAAAGAGCCTTCCCCCACAGGGGGAAGGCTTTCAGACGAACGACTGTGGTGCAAAACAAAAAGTACCGTGCGGTACAAACCACACGGTACTTGAAAAGCTATTGGGTAAGCTAAATTACTTCAGCTCGACCTTAGCGCCGACCTCAGCCAGCTTCTTCTGGATGTCCTCAGCGTCAGCCTTGGAAGCCTGCTCCTTCAGCTTGGCGTTCGGGGTCTCAACCAGCTTCTTGGCCTCCATCAGGGAAGCGCCGGTCAGCTCCTTAACGGTCTTGATGACCTGCATCTTGTTAGCGCCGACGTCAGCCAGGATGACGTCAAACTCGGTCTTCTCCTCCTCAGCGGGAGCAGCAGCACCGGCAGCAGCGGGAGCGGCAGCAGCAACAGCAGAAACGCCGAACTCCTCGCAGATGGTGTCAACGAGCTCTTTCAGCTCCAGAACAGTCATAGTCTTGACAGACTCGACAATGGCAGTGATCTTCTCAGAAGCCATGGTAGTTACCTCCATAAATTTTATAGTTTTAAGCGGCGCGGTTTGTATTCAAAGAGCGCTGCGCCGGTGCGCTCAATCTGCTTGACCTGAAATCAGGCAGCAGTCTCGTCCTGCTTGTCGACGATACCCTGCAGGGCAACAGCCAGACCACCAACGATACCGTTGAGGGAGCCAGCCAGCATAGAGAGCAGGCCTTCGCGGTTGGGCATGGTGGACAGGCTCTTGACACCTGCAGCATCCATGACAACACCATCGCAGAAGCCACCCTTGACGACAAAGCGCTTGGACTTGTCGGCGTCAGCAAACTTGCACAGGATGCGAGCAGCAGCAGCCGGATCCTCAGCAGACAGAGCGATAGCCGTGTCACCCTTGAAGCAGTCGGTCAGAGCCTCGTACTGGGTGCCCTTGACGGCCAGACGCAGCATGGTGTTCTTGACGACCATGTAATGGACGCCAGCCTCACGCAGCTCCTTACGCAGCTTGGTGTCGTCAGCCACGCTGATGCCGTTGTAAGCAACAACAACACCGGCCAGAGAAGAAACGATCTTCTCGTTCAGGTCCTTAACAAGAGCCTTCTTGGCTTCCAGAATCTTTGCACTGGGCATTTGAAATTCACCTCATTCCACTTACAGATTGGTTTCGGTAAGCGGCTTTTTTGTGATGTACAGAAAAAGCCCCTTCCCGTCGCCGGGAAAGGGCTTGAAAGCATTGCATTCAAACGCACGTTTCTCGGCAGGTGGGATATTCTCCCGTTATGCCTTGCGGCACCTGCTGTCTCAAAAACAGCTTAATTATTATAGCACGCGAACGTGCGTTTGTCAATAGGATTTTTTGGCGTCAGCCAAAAAATCATTAGACACCATACTTATTGGTAGCAACGCGGACGCCGGGGCCCATGGTGGTGGCGACGGTAGCGCTCTTGAAGTACTGGCCCTTGGCAGCGGCGGGCTTAGCCTTGGCGATGGCCTCGAGGACGGTGTCCAGGTTGGTCATCAGCTTCTCGGCGCCGAAAGAGGCCTTGCCGATGGGCACATGGATGATGTTCTGCTTGTCCAGACGGTACTCGATCTTACCGGCCTTGGCATCGGTGACGGCCTTGCCGACATCGGGGGTAACAGTGCCGGCCTTCGGGTTGGGCATCAGACCACGGGGGCCCAGGACCTTACCGAGACGGCCAACGCGGCCCATCATGTCAGGGGTGGTGACCAGAACATCGAAGTCGAGGTAACCGCCGGCGATCTTGGCGATCAGATCATCATCGCCAACCTCCTGAGCGCCTGCAGCCTCAGCGGCCTTGGCAGCGTCGCCCTTGGCGATTGCGATAACGCGGACATTCTTGCCGGTGCCGTTGGGCAGGACGACAGCGCCGCGAACCTGCTGGTCAGCGTGGCGGCTGTCAACGCCCAGACGGACATGCAGCTCGACGGTCTCGTCGAACTTAGCGGTAGCGGTCTTGCAGCACAGCTCCAGAGCTTCGCTGGGATCGTAAGTCTTGTTGTTCTCGATCAGCTTCGCAGCGTCGATATACTTCTTGCCGTGTTTCATTGCGTATTACCCTCCTATTCAGCCCTCAACGGTAACGCCCATGCTGCGGGCGGTGCCCTTGATCATGCTGACAGCGGCTTCCAGAGAAGCAGCGTTCAGGTCGGGCATCTTGGTCTTGGCGATCTCCTCGGCCTGTGCCAGCGTGATGGAGCCAACCTTGTTCTTGTTGGGCACGCCGGAAGCAGTGTCGATGCCGGCAGCCTTCTTGATCAGAACGGGCGCCGGAGGGGTCTTGGTGATGAAGGAGAAGGAGCGGTCAGCGTAAACAGTGATGACGACGGGGATGATCATGCCCATCTGGTTCTTGGTACGCTCGTTGAACTCCTTGGTGAACGCCATGATGTTGACGCCCTTCTGACCCAGAGCAGGACCAACAGGGGGAGCCGGAGTTGCCTTGCCGGCGGGGATTTGCAGCTTGATGTAGCCAGTGATTTTCTGTGCCATAATACTTGCACCTCCAAATTTTGTGGTGAGTTGCGGCCTGCGGTGCAGACCTCCCACGGGCGTGCGACCTCCGCACACCCTATAAAAACCGTACCCCGGGGTGTTCCCCGTTCGCGGCCTTTACCGGAAACTGGGTGTTCTGAAAAAATCAGAACAGCTTGACCTGATGCAGCTCCAGCTCTGCCGGAAGCTCGCGGCCAAACATGGTGATCTTCACGCGCACCTTGCGCGCAGGAATGTCGATCTCCTCGACCGTGCCGACAGAGCCTTCCATCGGGCCGGCCGTGATCTCGACAGTATCACCGACCTTGTACTCGACCTCAATGTCGGTCGTGGTTTCGACGCCCATCTTGGCAACCTCTGCCTCGGTCAGGGGCTCGGGCTTGGACTCCGGGCCGACAAAGCCGGTGCAGCCGCGCGTGTTGCGCACGATGTACCAGGTGTTGTCGTTCATGACCATTTTGACGAAGACATAACCGGGATAGAGCTTCGACTGAACCTCTTTCTCGCCGGTCTTGTTGCCGTGCTTGTCAAAAACTTCTTCCATGCGGGTCTCGGTCGGAACCTTTACATCGCAGATCAGATCCTGCAGATGGCGGTTCTCCACCATCGTCATAAGATCCGTAGCGACCTTGTTCTCGTAGCCGGAATAGGTATGTGCTACATACCAGTTTGCTTGCTCAGCCATGGTCTTTGCCTCCGCTCAACGCGCTCAGGCGCCGATCAACAGGTGGATGGCGCCGCCAAAGATGAGATCCAGCAGGATCAGCACGACAGCTGCGACTGCCACGACCACGATAACGGTAATCGTATTGGTCTTGATGTCGCCCTTGCTGGGCCACACGACCTTTTTCAGCTCGCTCTTCGTATCCTTGAAATACTTGCCGATCCCTTTGAAAAAGTTCTTGACTTTACCGAAGAAGGAAACCTTCTTCGCGCCGTCGTTCTTTTTGGGCTTGTCGCTTTGAGTCTGGGCGGCAGCGGTGGCTGCTTTTTTATCTGCCATCTCTAAGCTCCTATCCTCACTTGGTTTCGCGGTGAAGGGTATGCTTCTTGCAGAAACGGCAATACTTCTTCATCTCAAGACGGTCGGGAGAATTCTTCTTGTTCTTCTCCTTGTTGTAGTTGCGCTGCTTGCACTCAGTGCAGGCCAGGGTGATCTTGACAGTCATTGTTCGGCACCTCCATTATCGGTTAATAAGCCTCCCTCGCGCTTGCAGGCGCCCTTGAAAAAGGGCATAAAAAATAAACCCGCAAAAGAGGTGCTACCATAATAACACGACTGCGGGTTTAAGTCAAGCGGGTTTGCAAATTTTTTTGTACTTTTTTGACGCCGTGGCGAGGAACGCGGCATATAGGCGGGCATTGCCCGCCCGCGGGTCGTCGTTGACGCCGACCCCTACGATAACAAATCACGCACCGCTGCCATTCCCGCATCCGTCAGGCATACCCCGCCTTTGGCTTTGGCGGTTTCGGCAGTTACATAATCCACCGCCGGCGCGGGGCGGGTGCTGAGATAAGTCAGCGTATCCTCCAAGGCGCTTACATCGGCGGCCAGCAGGTCAGTCAAAAGGCGTGCGCTCTGGCTGCGCAGCCCTGCGGGAAATGCCGCCGGCAGCGCTTGGTTCTGCCGGGCAAAGGCGGCCCAGACGGCGGCGCGGGCATCGGCCTGCGCTGAGGCGCCTGTCAGCATTCCCTGCATTTTTTCGATCAGCGCCCCCGCCTGTGCGGCGGTGCATTCGGCAACAGGCTCCCTGCCGTAGCCCAGTGCCTGCCGTGCAGCGGGCGTGAGCAGTGCGGCTGTATCGAACCGGACCAAGGCATCGGACCCGGCGCAGGCTGCCCATGTCGCGGGGGTGGCGGCGATATAATGCAGCGCGGGCGCAGCGCTCTCCCCTGTGGCCACGGTGCCGCAGAGCAGCTGTGCCGCTCGCCCGGCCCCTGCGGCAAGGGTGCAGTCCGCCAGTGTGGTCGTGCCGGAGGGCGCATCCACGCGCAGCGAGCCGGGCAGTGCGCAGAAAGTCAGTGTCTGCTGCGGGCCATCTGCCCGGACCAGCAGGAAGGCAGGTTCCTCCTGCTGGATGACCAGCAGAAGGGGGAAGATCCCCTGCGCGCCGGGCTCGATGCGCAGAGTGCTGTCTGCGGCGGAGGCCCGGCGCAGAAGCTGCTGCTTTTGGTACTGGTCGGCAAAAAAGGCCACCGTCAGGATCATGGGCAGAAGCAGCAGCAGCGTCAGCCCCAGACTGTACCAGAAGATCCCCCGTTGAGAACGCATAACCCACACACCCCTTGCAAAGACTATGCCCAGAGTGTAGGCCGGAAGGGCTGCGCTTATACACGAAAAAAAGGAGTGCTTGGTATGTTTGATGTATTTGGTCCCCACGGTGCCGAGGAGGAGCGCGAGGCGCTCTGGACCGATTTGAGCGAGATCCCCGATGAGCATTACAGCGAGGAGAATCCGCAGCACACAACGCAGGAGGTCATCGTTCCCCCGGCGCAGGAGCCATACGGCCCGGCAATCGTACCGCCGGAGGAAAACTGAACAGGGGCGCACACTGTGCGCCCCTACATAGCCGCGTTATCGTATTACTGCCACCGCCCTCCACCGCGCCGATGGATCGCATCGAGGAATGGATCAGGATCGTCTCCTGTCCGGTCAGCCCCATGGCGGCAAGGTCCTGGAGCAGGTCGGAGCTTGTGTAGGCAGGGGTCTCCTTACTCCTTCTTGTACACCAAAAATCGGAACCCGATTTCGGTGGTCAGGCTTTCGCAGGCGGCAAGACGGGCGGCCCCGTCTGCGGGGGTGTTCCAGTAATAGGGCGTCATCGCAAACAGATCCTGCACGCTTTGCCCCTGCAGGGTGAGGACGGCCTCAGCCGAAACCGCCCGCACAAACGAAAAGCCGTCATATTCGGTCTGCCGCACCTCGTTCTCATAGGGGTGGTCGTAGAGGATTTCCTTCAGCCCGAAGAGATGCCGTGCGGTGGGTACCGCATAGATCAGATGCCCGCCCGGGCGCAGCATACGCGCAAACTCGGCCTCCGCCATCGGTGAGAAGATGTTCAGCAGCAGGTCAGCCCAGCCGTCCCGCACGGGGGCGCAAAAGCTGCCGCCTACACAGAAGGCGGCCTCGGGCACCAGCCGGGAGGCCAGCCGCACGGCCTCCTTGGAGAGGTCGAACGCTGCGATCTGCGGGCCGTTCAGGGCCTCATAAAGGTATTTGTCGTAGTTGCCCTCGCCGCAGCCGGCGTCCACGATGTGCGCGTGCGGCAGTGCGGCGCAGAGCTCCGCCAGCGTCTGCATAAGCGGCGCATAGTGCCCGGCGGAGAGGAACGCGCGGCGGGCGCGGACCATCGCCTTGCCGTCACCGGGGTCAGCGGTGTGCTTTTTCTGCATCGGCAGCAGATAGGCGTAGCCCTCCCTTGCGAGGTCAAAGCTGTGCGCCTTGGGGCAGCGCAGCGTGCGGGCATTCAGCAGCAGCGGCCCGCCGCAGACAGGGCAGCGCAGCGCTGCCGCTGTGGCGGGGGTCATTCCGCTGCCGGGGCGGCGGGGTCGGCCGTCTCCGGTGTCTCGGTTTTTTCAGGGGGCAGGGGCACGGTCATGCCGCCGTGGGCTGCCAGATAGTCCTCAAAGTTCGCAAACTTCTGCTTCGGCGGGCGGCGGGTGATCAGTTCCAGCCCGGGCTCGTCCTCCTGCATACGCTTCGGCGGGCGGGCGCTGCGGGGCTGGCGGGGTGCCTTGGGCTGGTCCGGCAGCGGGCGGCTGGGGGTCTGCGGTGCCG
>ERZ839741.197-NODE-197-length-85319-cov-15.946460_pt1 | contig 85319 bp, 59 predicted proteins | sample MGYA00519880_ERZ839741 | MGnify/ENA primary metagenome ERZ839741 (study PRJEB31850, sample SAMEA3708851) | human gut metagenome | biome: human gut; feature: human-associated habitat; material: faeces | place: China | collected 2014 ...
TTGCAAAGCAGGTAACATCATCGTTCGTCAAAGAGGTACTGAATTCCACCCGGGTAATAACATCGGTATGGGAAAAGACCACACTCTTTTCGCTTTAGTAGACGGAACTGTACAATTCAAAGTGGGCAAGGAAGACAGACGTTCAGTTTCTGTTATCCCTGCAGAAAATGCAGAAGCATAAGTTTCCGAACAAGAAATAAGGAAAAGGGATGCAATCCGAATAGGTTGCATCCCTTTCTTTTATGTCAAAAGCAACACTTTATTTGTTTTTTCCATATCTTTGCACTCACAAAACCGAATAACATAAAAACAAGTATAAGATATGCTTACCATCAAACAAATTACAGAAAACACCGACGCGGTTCTCCGCGGACTGGAAAAGAAGCACTTCAAGAATGCAAAAGAAACCATTGCACAAGTGCTGGACTTCAATGACAAAAGAAAAGCCAATCAAACCATCCTAGATAAAAACCTGGCAGAAGCCAACTCACTCTCCAAATCCATCGGACAACTGATGAAGGAGGGCAAGAAAGAAGAAGCAGAAGCCGCCAAAAGCCGCGTGGCCGAGCTGAAAGAAGTCAACAAGGACTTGCAAGCCAATATGGACCAGGCTGCCAACGATTTGCAGACTTTGCTTTATACCATCCCCAACGTTCCCTACGACAGCGTGCCTGAAGGCGTAGGTGCCGACGACAATGTAGTAGAGAAAATAGGTGGTATGGAAACCGAGCTGCCCAAAGACGCCCTGCCCCACTGGGAACTGGCCAAGAAATATGACTTGATAGACTTTGACCTGGGTGTCAAGATTACCGGTGCCGGCTTCCCCGTATACAAAGGCAAAGGCGCACAACTGCAACGCGCACTCATCAACTTCTTCCTGGACGAAGCACGCAAATCCGGCTATACGGAAATAATGCCGCCCACAGTGGTGAACGCCGCTTCCGGCTACGGCACGGGACAGCTGCCTGACAAGGAAGGGCAAATGTATCATTGCGAAGTGGACGACCTCTACTTGATTCCTACCGCCGAAGTCCCCGTAACCAACATCTACCGTGATGTGATTCTGGACGAAAAGCAGTTGCCCATCAAGAACTGTGCATACACACAATGTTTCCGCCGTGAAGCCGGTTCATACGGGAAAGACGTACGTGGCTTGAACCGCCTGCACGAATTCTCCAAAGTGGAACTGGTACGCATCGACAAACCGGAACACAGCAAACAATCCCACCAGGAGATGTTGGACCACGTAGAAGGTTTGCTTCAAAAGCTGGAACTCCCCTACCGCATCCTGCGCCTTTGCGGTGGCGATATGAGCTTCACGGCTGCCCTCTGTTTTGACTTTGAGGTGTATTCCGAAGCACAGAAACGCTGGCTGGAAGTAAGTTCCGTCTCTAATTTTGACACTTATCAAGCCAACCGTCTGAAATGCCGCTACCGTACGGCAGAAAAGAAAACAGAGCTTTGCCATACGCTGAACGGTTCCGCACTCGCTCTGCCACGCATCGTTGCCGCCTTGCTGGAAAACAACCAGACTCCAGAAGGAATCCGCATACCAAAGGCATTGGTTCCGTATACGGGATTTGAAATAATAGACTAAGGCCATAATAGTCACGTGCAGCAATACGCCTTTGACACTTTCTTTCGGGCACGAATTACATGAATTTCACAGTTGCGGTTAGCAAAAAACGTGAAATCCATGTAATTCGTGCCCGGAGTTTTATCATGACAAGCTTCTCCTGCGCAACTACAAAGTATTCTTCAAAATACGTGCAAACACCTCCTCGCGGAAATTACGTGCCACCGGAACAGTATGCCTCCCAACTATAATCCGATTGCCATCTATCATCTCAATCTTTTCCAAATTTATCAGATATGATTTATGGACTTGCTGAAATACTCCACCAGGAAGAGCCTCTATCATACGCTTCATGGTAGAACGTACAAGCAGCTTTGTGCTTTCCGTATAAATACAGACGTAATTTTCCAGCCCCTCCACCACCAGAATATCCTTAAACAACACCTTATGCATCTGACGGTCTGAACGGACAAATATAAAATTATTAGCTTCATCCGGCCATTTCTCCTGCTGCAAAAGACCATGTACTTTATTCACCGCTTTCAGGAACCGGTCAAACGAAATCGGTTTCAACAGATAGTCCGTAACATCAAGTTCATAACCTTTCAATGCATACTGCTCATAAGCGGAAGTGATAATCACATGAGGCGGATGGGCAAGAGATGCCAAGAGTTCAAGCCCCGAAAGATAAGGCATTTCAATATCCAGAAACAACAAGTCCGGCTGCTCAGTCTGCAAAAGAGTGTTCAACTGCATAGTATCTTCACATACACCCATTAAAGAAAGGAAATCCACCTTTTCCACATAGCGTTGCAATCCTTCACATGCAGTAGGCTCGTCATCGGTTATTACACATTTTACCTGTTTCATCCTATAATTCTATCACAAGTTTTACTCTAAACAAAGTATCTCCTCTATTTATGTCCAGCGTATGACGCTCCGGATATAGCAGCTCCAGCCTGCGCCTCAGATTTTCTATGCCGATTCCATGTTTTCCTTTCTGGTGCACTAATGGTTCCGGTATAGAATTTTCAATACTAAAACACAACTTGCCTTCTTTCAGACACATATCCATAGCTATAAAATAGTTCCCTCCCACATATTTGAAAGCATTCTCCACCAACGGTACAAACAACAATGGATAAATCTCAACCTGCGCCTCCATTTCATCGAAATGCACCTGCAACTGCAGCCGCTTCGTAGCACGAAGTTTACATAGGCTGATGTATTGTTTCAGATATTCCACTTCCACACGGACTTGCACTTTCTCCCCATCATTGTATAATTGGTAACGAAGCAAATCGGACAATTGCTCAAGAGTATGCCGCGGAGCCTCATTATTCTCATCTATCTGAAAATAAACCGTATTGAGTACATTAAAAAGAAAGTGTGGATGATATTGCGCTTTAAGGAATTTCAGTTCTGTCTGGAGCTGGTCATTTTTTATCTTCTCCAACTGCAGGCGTTGAGCTTCATTTTCCTTCTGTATCATCTGATTACGCAAGAATATATAAAAGAAGCCGCCAAGCAACATACTGACTATGGCCGGAACAGGCACATCGTATAAATCAAGACTTACCCCCATCAAAAAGCGGATGACCCACATCGTCAGAAGACACCAGACGGGAACCGTCAGGACAACTACCCCGTATTCCTGCCACCATACCAACTTCCGCTTCCGGCACAAACGAAGCCAATACTTCAATAGAAAAAAGATAGGATAAGACATGAAGAGTACCACAAGCATATCCTTCAGCATGAAATTCCACTCATTACTTTCCCAATAGTATTCATGTTTCGGAATATCATTCGCCACACGAATACACAGAAAAAGAATCACGGCAAATAATGCCGGCACCAGCCACTTGTTCCACAGTCTGCCCATAACAGTTACAAATTTACTCTTTTTGTTTCATCTATTTCTTTTTTCCTTCTGCTTTCTTTTGTCTCGCTGCCTTTTTGAAAACGCCAGGCGAAAGCAATACCCAGCACACGTTTGTTGTGCCGTTCGTCAACAAACGCCTGCACACCGGGAGATTGAATATCTACTTTTTGATAATTGGTGTTGAATACATCCTTGGCAAACAAGGTAACGGTGCATCTGTTACGGAACATCTTCTTTTGGATGCCGACATTCACTTCCAGCGCCGGATGTACTGTGGCTTGTCCGTAGGCCATTCGTCCATTATAATTTGCCGAAAGTTCGGCCGACCATACGGAAGTGAAAGCAAACTGGTTCATGCAGCCGAATATCGGGGTAAACATACGGTTTTTCATTTTCTGCCCTTGCTCCGTCCAACCATAATTATTATAAATACCGATAGCGGTCAGATTCACCTTCCAAAAAGAAACAGGTGAGAGGTTGGCGGCATGTACACGCATACCCGTCTGTACATAGGAAGACAGATTCTGGGGCATTACATAGATACGCCGCCCCTCCTGTTCGCGATAGCTCTTCATGATAGCATCATCTGTATGCGAGAAAAAGAGCACTGTCTGAAACCAGTCACGATACACATACCCCAACTCTATATTATCAGAGAAAGAAGGATGCAGCTTCGTATTTCCCCCTTCATGGGTATAGTCATCAAATATATAGGTAAAAGGATTCAAATCACCATAATTGGGGCGGGTAATACGCCTGCCATACGAAAGCTGAAACAGATGTTCCGAAGTCAAACCGTATTGCAAAGCAATAGTAGGAAACAAATGGAAGTAATTCGTTGTAAACGAAGAGTCTTTCTGTTGTGTATTTCCTCCAAAATCCCCGTGTACATGGGTATGTTCCAACCTTAGACCCGCTGAGATTTTCAAGCGGTCTTTCTCATAGCCGACTTGTAGATAAGAGGCATTGATATTCTCATCATATACGAATCGGGAACCAAGTGCCCCGTCCGGCAGCCAGCCGGAAACCGACGGACGCATATAACCTGCCGTATTGTCTATCGTAACAAATGAGGTTTTGACTCCGGCCTGTAACTTCCAAACCTCACTCAATGGATAAACCGCATCTATCTGTCCGACATATAAGTCGGTATTTCCCTTCATATCCCCTTTCAATGTATCGGGCTTAAAACTATCCATCAACTGGTTTCCAACACGGTAGTAATGGAAATAATCAAAAGAAGCGCTGAGTTCTCCCCCTTCTCTTTTCAGCTTGTGCACCATACTGGTTCCGGCAGAAACATTATTCCGGTTTTGCTCCGCATGGCTGTAAGTATTTCCCGCAACTCCGGTTTCTCGGATTTCCGTAAACATGCCTGCATTTTCCCTTTGCCGGGAAAAGTTTCCACCCAACGAGACTCCCCAAACTGTCCGCTCATTGAGATAATAATCACATCCGGTACGAAAATAGTGCGAATAATTCCTACGCTTCCGGTAAGAGTCCTGCATCATCCTTCCTCCATCCCGTTCGAACGCACGGTCGATAAACAAGTCTATGACATCCTTCCCCTGATAATACGAATAGTTCAAATAAAGATTGAACTTATTCTCCCGGATATTCATGGAGGCACCTCCATAACCGCTACCCGTCCGTCCAAGACTGCCATTGCCGTTCAAGGCCAGATTCACACCGCGCAGTCTGATTTTTCTTGTACGGATATCAATCAACCCGGAGCTTCCCGCCGCATCGTGGCGTGCGGAAGGCTGGGTTATCAAGTCTATCTTATCAGCATTAGTTGCAGGAGTAGATTTCAACAGACTCATCAATTCATCTCCCGAAAGATAAGTAGGCTTGCCATCCATCAGAATCGTCGCACCGCTTTGTCCGTTCAGCAAGATATTACCATTGGAATCTATCACGACTCCCGGCAGGGAAGCAAGAACATCATAAAGACTTCCCGTACTTTGAGTGACTGACGCATCCATCCGGTAACTTGTTTTACCGGCAGATATTTCTACCAACGGGAGTTTAGCAGTTACCATAATTTCTTCCAAACGCTGGTCGGCAATCGTATCCTGCTGCGACCAAACCACCAAAGGCATACTCAATAAAATTGCCCCTAAAAAAACATTTCGATACATACTCTTCCTCATTTTTTATTTCAAAAGTAGGCAGGCTGTAGAAAGTGAACAAATTATAGTGACAAAGGAATGTTATCCAGTGACAACATGCAGTTTTACCCTATTCTTCTTTTGATATTACCAAATAACCCCTATCTTTGCAAAATCTATCAATCTGACAGTAATTGCGTAATTACACCAACAAAATTATTAGATAATGAATAAAATCATTAGCAAAGAACACTTTTCTGAAAAGGTCTTTAAGTTAGTCATTGAAGCACCATTGATTGCCAAATCACGTAAGGCAGGGCACTTTGTCATTGTACGTGTGGGCGAAAAAGGCGAACGTATGCCGCTTACCATTGCGGAAGCCGACCCGGTAAAGGGAACCATCACACTGGTGGTTCAGGAAGTCGGGCTCTCCTCTACCCGTCTTTGCGAACTGAACGAAGGCGATTATATTACGGATGTTGTCGGCCCGTTGGGACAAGCTACGCACATTGACAACTTCGGTACTGTGGTCTGTGCCGGAGGTGGTGTAGGCGTAGCTCCCATGCTCCCTATCGTGCAAGCGCTGAAAGCTGCCGGCAACCGCGTCATCACCGTACTGGCAGGACGTACCAAAGAACTGATCATCCTTGAAAAGGAGATGCGCGAAAGCTCCGACGAAGTCATCATCATGACCGACGACGGTTCCTACGGACGAAAAGGTCTGGTGACGGAAGGCGTAGAAGAAGTCATCAAGCGCGAGAAGGTGAACAAGTGTTTCGCCATCGGCCCCGCCATCATGATGAAATTTGTTTGTTTGCTGACAAAGAAATACGAAATCCCCACGGATGTATCCCTGAATACGATTATGGTTGACGGTACCGGCATGTGTGGCGCCTGCCGAATCACCATCGGAGGAAAGACCAAATTTGTATGTGTGGACGGCCCTGAGTTCGACGGACATCAAGTGGACTTCGACGAGATGCTGAAGCGTATGGGCGCTTTTAAAAACATCGAACGCGAGGAGATGCACAAGCTGGAAGAACCTCAGACCTGCCAAGCTACCGGTGAAAACATGGAAGATGAGAAAAGCCGTAATGCTGCATGGCGTCAGGAGTTACGCAAATCCATGAAAGCCAAAGAACGGACTGCCATTCCACGCGTGGAGATGAACGAGCTCGATGCAGAATACCGCTCGCACAGCCGCAAGGAGGAAGTCAACCAAGGGTTAACGAAAGAACAAGCGCTGACAGAGGCCAAACGTTGCTTGGACTGCGCCAACCCCGGATGTACGGAAGGTTGTCCGGTAGGTATCGACATCCCCCGCTTCATCAAGAACATTGAGCGCGGTGAATTCCTCGAAGCAGCCAAGACACTGAAAGAAACCAGTGCACTGCCTGCCGTCTGCGGTCGCGTCTGCCCGCAGGAGAAACAGTGCGAATCCAAATGTATCCATCTGAAAATGAACGAAAAGCCGGTAGCCATCGGCTATCTGGAACGTTTTGCCGCTGACTACGAACGGGAGAGCGGACAAATCTCCATACCTGAAATCAAGGAAAAGAACGGTATCAAAGTAGCTGTCATCGGTTCGGGTCCCGCCGGTCTGTCGTTTGCCGGAGATATGGCAAAGTATGGCTATGACGTTACCGTTTTCGAAGCACTGCATGAGATTGGCGGTGTATTGAAATACGGCATTCCGGAGTTCCGCCTGCCCAACAAAGTGGTGGATGTGGAGATTGACAACCTTGCCAAAATGGGAGTGGAATTCGTCAAGGACTGCATTATCGGTAAGACGCTCAGCGTGGAACAACTGGAAGAGGAAGGATTCAAGGGCATATTCGTAGCTTCCGGAGCAGGACTGCCCAACTTTATGAATATCCCCGGCGAGAACTCCATCAATATCCTCTCGTCCAATGAATACCTGACCCGTGTCAATCTGATGGATGCCGCCAGTGAAGACTCCGATACTCCGGTTCCTTTCGGCAAATGCGTAGCCGTGATAGGTGGTGGAAATACAGCTATGGACTCCGTACGTACCGCACGCCGTCTCGGTGCAGAGCGTGCCATGATTATCTACCGTCGTTCGGAAGAAGAAATGCCGGCACGTATCGAGGAGGTGAAACATGCCAAGGAAGAAGGTGTAGAATTCCTGACCCTCCACAACCCAATCGAATACATTGCCGACGAACAAGGAAAAGTGAAACAAGTGGTGCTTCAGAAAATGGAACTGGGTGAGCCGGATGCCAGCGGACGCCGCAGTCCCGTACCCATCCCCGGAGCCACGGAAACCATCGACATTGACCTTGCCATCGTCAGCGTAGGTGTATCTCCCAACCCGATTGTCCCAAGCTCCATCAAGGGACTGGAATTGGGCCGGAAAGGAACGATTGCCGTCAACGATAACATGCAGTCGTCCATCCCGACCATCTTTGCCGGAGGAGACATTGTCCGCGGAGGTGCTACCGTAATCCTTGCCATGGGAGACGGACGAAAGGCAGCAGCAGCGATGAACGAGCAGCTAAAAAAATAAGAATCTGTCATGAAAGGTGGAGACATACGAACTCCACCTTTTTTATTCTACTACAACCTCTTCCTCTACTTTCCCCTTCTAGCATACAATTTAAATATTTCAAGAATATGAAACGTATTTATCTATCCCTCCTTCCCTGTCTGGCTTCCCTATTGGCAAGCGCCCAAGAGCCCCTAAACGGGGATTCCCTTGCCTCAGACTTTCGGTATCTGGTAAAAGAACTGGCAGCAACCCATCCCGACCCTTACAGCGGCTTCGGAGGAAAAGTATTCTTCTACGAACAAGCTTTCCATCTGGAGAACGAGTTACGCCGGACTCCCGGTACGAAACAGACCTTTTTTGATAAGGTAAGCATTTTCCTATCCAATCTGCAAGACGGACATACCTACCTTTTACCTCCCACAGCCAATCAACAAGCAAATCAGCGTTACCTGGCACTGGAAGTACGCACCATCCCCGACGGCATTATACTTCAAGGAATCCCTGAAACGTACAAAGACTTGTTAGGTAGCCGTATCACAACCATCAACGGAGATTCTTTAGAAGAGGTACTGGCCCGCACTGCCGCTATCCAAGCCAGTGAAAACCTATATGACCGTTATGCCAATCTATGCAGGTCCATGCCTACGGAACATTTCTTGAGACAGCTTTTCCCTGAAATGAAAGACAACCTTCACCTCTCACTTCTTACTCCCGACGGCAAATCAAGAGGATTAACCCTTCCCTTATTGTCAAGGCAGGAAGTGCAAAACACACCCATGCAACACAATAACAGTTGGAAAGCTTATACAGACAAACAACTGGCCTATCAGTTCATAGACAACGACAAGCAAATAATGCTCATCAATATCAACAGTATCATGGCACGGGATAATTTTGAGTATATGCAAAAACAAGGGCTGAAAGATTTATACCGGCAAATAGGATTCTATTATCGGGATATCCTGAAACAAGATATGCCCGCCGATACCCTGCAAGCCATTCGGCAACTCCCGTCCCTTTCCGAAGTTTTCGCCCATATGCTGAAAGAGATGAAGAAGGAAGCCTCCTCCACCCTCATCATAGATTTGCGCAACAATAGCGGCGGCTGGACTCCAATTGTCCTACCCACACTTTACCAACTGTTCGGCGACCACTTCCTGCAAACGGATATGGATATAGAATTCTATCGTATCATCTCTCCCCTCTACATGCAAAAACTACAGACAAACTTACAGGATTTCAACCAAGCATACGGAACAGACTATGCCTACGGTGACTACACTTTCAGTACGGACGAAGCAGACACCACAAACATAGAACAGCGACGGACCGACTTCATTGAGAACTGTATGTCCAGTGTGCCGGAAGAATTGAGAAAGCAACAAGGAAAGGCGCTCTATACTCCGGAACACATTTACGTCATTACCAACGAACGTACCTTCAGTGCAGCTTTCCACTACACTTTCTATCTGTGGAAAATGGGTGCTACCCTTGTAGGAATACCCAGCGGACAAGCCCCCAATACCTACATGGAACAAACCTTATTCCGGCTACCCTATACCGGTATGCAAGGCTCTATCTCCAACTCCATACAAATATGCTTTCCGGGCAAAGACCGGTGTGCCCACACACTTTATCCAGACTTGATGCCCACCTATCAGGATTACCAAAGATATAATTTCGATGTCCAAACTGAGATTCTGTATTTACTCGACAAGATTAAATCGGCTCCTCATTCTCATACGAACCCTGCGGGAAAGAATCAGAAGTAAAAACAAAGCCCCGTTTACAGATAAATTGCAAACGGGGCTCTATTTCCATATTTCAATAAAAAGACTACTTCACCACCTTGTTCGTTGCCGGGTCGGGGAAAATCACCGTCGGCTTGAACGACTTGGCTTCTTCAAAGTCCATCAGCGCGTAGGACATGATAATAACGATGTCATCAGGTTGCACCTTGCGGGCTGCCGCACCGTTCAGGCAAATTTTGCCAGAGCCACGCTCGCCCTTAATAATGTAGGTTTCAAAACGTTCACCGTTATTATTGTCGGCGATATACACCTTCTCGCCGGCAATCATGTTGGCGGCATCCATCAAATCTTCATCAATCGTAATGCTTCCCATATAGTTCAGGTTCGCTTCCGTGACGCGGGCACAATGGATTTTCGACTTCAACACTTCAATCATCATATCTTTATAAATTACGAATTACTAATTATAAATTACAAGGCAGCAGGCTCTTTGTACTTGATATTGTCAATCAGACGGACTTCCCCACAGAATACTGTGATGCAACCCACAGCATAAGAAGTTTCCTCCCAATCGGTAATCTTCTGTAAGGTATTGCCATCCACCAGCTCAAAGTATTCCAAACGCAATCCGGGGGCGGCTGCGATGGTGTCTTCCACAAACTTCTGTGTCTCAGCTACCGTATGTGAAGCTCCAAAGGTACGACTTTCAAATAAAGTCTGCGAAATTTTCAGTGCATTTTTACGTTCTTCGGCAGATAAACGGGCATTGCGACTGCTCAGAGCCAACCCGTCTTCCTCACGCACAATCGGACACCCTACAATTTCCAAAGGATACTTCATCTGGCAGACCATCTCGCGAATAATTGCCAGCTGCTGGAAATCTTTCTCGCCGAAGTAGGCACGATCCGGCTGCACAGCATCAAACAGTTTGCTCACAATCTGGCAGACACCGTTAAAATGTCCCGGACGGAATGCCCCTTCCATCACTGTGTCCAGCGGCGCATAGCTGAAACGGCGGGTATCCGGTTCCGGATACATCTCTTCCACTGAAGGTGCAAAGACAAATGCCGCTCCACACTCCTCCAGCAAACGGCAATCAGCCTCCGGCGTACGGGGATATTTCACTAAATCATTCTTGTCATTAAACTGGGTCGGATTTACAAAAACGCTTACTACGGCAGCGTCGTTTTCTGCCACACAACGTTTCACCAATGAGGCATGACCGGCATGCAAGGCACCCATCGTAGGTACCAGACCTACCTTCTTTCCTTGGGCTCTCAAAGCCGAAAGTCCGGCCTGCAAGTCCTTGATAGTATGTACTATTTCCATTTTAATTGGTTATATAATAACTTGGTTGTTCGCAAAAGCGGTGCAAAATAAACCATTATTTAGCATATAAAGAAGAAATATCGCAAATTAATGCAAAACTCAGTACACTTTCCGGCAATTCCAGAAGCAGCTGTCTCACTGAATAACAAGCAGTTAACAATTCATAAGGAATTATAGACGGGCTCCGTTTGCTTTATTGCCCGATTTTTTTTATATCTTTGCAGAATAATTGAGAACATTGTTATTATGACAAAGGCGAATAAGGTTTTATTTATTACCCAAGAGATTACTCCTTACGTACCAGAATCCGAAATGTCCCTTGTAGGCAGAAACCTACCTCAAGCAATCCAGGAAAAAGGCAGAGAAATTAGAACATTCATGCCTAAATGGGGGAATATCAATGAGCGCAGAAACCAATTGCACGAAGTGATACGCCTCTCCGGTATGAATCTGATTATTGACGATACCGACCACCCCCTTATTATTAAAGTTGCTTCCATTCAATCTGCCCGCATGCAGGTATATTTCATCGACAACGATGATTATTTCCAGAATCGCTTGCAGGCTGCTGATGAGAATGGCGTGGAATATGGAGATAATGACAGCCGTGCTATATTCTATGCACGCGGTGTACTGGAGACGGTAAAGAAGTTACGCTGGTGCCCGGATATCATCCATTGTCATGGCTGGATGACTGCCTTAGCTCCTTTGTATATCAAGAAAGCATATAAGGACGAGCCTTCATTCCGTGACGCTAAAGTAGTATTCTCTGTTTTTGAGGATGACTTCAAAGAATCATTCAATGCTGATTTTGTAAACAGATTGATATTGAAAGGCGTTACAAAAAAAGATATGGCTCATCTGAAAGCTCCCGTAGACTATGCTACGCTGTGTAAACTGGCTATCGATTATTCGGATGGAGTAATTCAGCAAAGTGAAAATGTTAACGAAGAGGTTATGGAATATGCCCGCCAGGCAGGAAAACCGATTTTAGAATATCAAACTCCCGAAACATTTGCCGAGGCTTGTAATGAGTTCTACGATAAAGTGTGGGAAACAGAACAAAAATAAACAAGATAACAAAGAAAACTATGAAAGTTAAGTACTTAGGAGCATTGCTTTTAGCAGCAACCCTTACTTTCTTTGGTTGCGATGATAATACCGGAACGTTAGGAATAGGAATGTTACCCGGATCTGACGGTATTAGCGCACATACGACAACATTCGATGTGACTACACGTTCTGTGGTTGCTGATTCTGTATTTGCAAAAACCAGTACCGGATATGTAGGCCGTTTTACAGATCCTCAATTCGGATATTATGAAGCCAGCTTCCTGACGGAATTGAACTGTATAGATGACTTCAGTTTTCCTGAGAAGTATGATTTTGATAAGAAAACCGGTATTTTGACTGATGATACAGTAGCAGGCGTACGTTTAGTTGTTTTCTACTCTACATGGTTCGGTGATTCTTTGAATGCCTGCCGTATGAGTGCATATAAATTGGACAAAAGATTAGAGCGTAACCGTTATACCAATATCAAACCGACAGATTATTATGACTGGCTGAATCCTACAAAGTCATTATTGGGTCGCAGAGCCTATACAGCTTATGATACAAGCGTAACGGATGAAGAAAGGAACGAAACCGATAGTAATGGTAACAAAACATACTATCCAAGTGTTATTTTCACACTCGACAAGGACAAATTTGGAAATGATTGGATTGATCTTTGCCAGAGTCATCCCGAATATTTCAAGAACTCCGATGCTTTCATCGAAAATGTATTCAAAGGTGTATATATAAAAAGTGATTATGGAGACGGAACAGTACTTTACGTAGACCGTGTAGACTTACAAATGAAATATCAGTACTATGTATTGAATGATACCACCAAAGTACCTTATAAACGTAAACAGGAAGGTTTCGAAGGTCAGGACTCTACTGCTTACAGATGGCAAACTGAATTTGCTTCTACAAAAGAAGTTATTCAAGCTAACCAATTCCTCAATTCTGATAAAATTGCAGAGCTTGCCAAGATAGAAGATTGGACGTACATCAAATCTCCTGCCGGAATTTTCACAGAAGCGATTTTACCATATGACGAAATCTATGAAAAGTTATCTAATGATACGCTTAATGCCGTAAAACTGACTTTCACTAATTACAATGAAAAAAGTGATTATGAATTCAGTATGAGTGCTCCAAGTGAGGTTTTATTGTTACGTAAAGTAGATTTCAAGAGTTTCTTTGAAGAGAACAAGTTACCGGACAATGTCACTTCCTTTACAGTGGCACATAATAATGTAACAACTAACCAATATACATTTAATAATATTGCCCGTTTGGTTACAACCTGCATCAAAGGAAAGGATGCTGCAAAGAAAAAAGCAAAAGAAGAAGCTGGCAGTGCCTGGACTGATGAGAAGGATAAACAATGGGAAGAAGACTGGAAGACAGTATACTTGATTCCTGTTACAATCAGTTACGATACAAGTAACAACACTAAAACAATGACTGGCATCCAGAATGACTTGAGACCAGGATATGCTAAATTGAAAGGTGGTCCGGCTAAAGAAGGCGACAAGCTTAAGAACCCACTACAGCTAGAAGTAACTTATACCACATTTAATAAATAAACTTTTCCTAAGAAGTATATCAATAAAAAAGCCTTCCGTTCAAATGAATGGAAGGCTTTTTTATTGATATACTCTAAAGTAGCAACTACTTAGTAACTTCTTTCTTAGTCACTTTCTTTGCAGCGGGTTTCTTTGCTACCGGGGCTTTAGCTTTAGCAGTTGTTGCTTTGACAGCCTTTGCCGGAGCAGCTTTCCCTTTTTCCAATTTAGTCTGTAATTGCTCCAATTCTTTATGCAATTCATCTATTTCATCACCTTGATTCTTAATAGTTGTCAACAAGGCATTCAGTTCCTCATTGTCTATATCCATTGGATAAAGCGATTCTACCCGTTTGATGAAATCACCCAAAACATTCATATAGTTGGTGAAAGCATCATACGGAGATTCATAAATACCCCTATTCAAGCCCACACCACTATTTTTCGTAGTCATAAAGCGGAAGTTATTACTTGCCTGCAAATAATCCCAATCCTGCTTGATACGACGGTCATCAGACAAATGGATACGTTCAGCAATGCTATATAGTTTATTGAAAGCCTCGCGTTGCATACTGTTACCCAACCAGCAACTGGTATCTCTTTCCTCATCGACCCAAGACATAGGATATGGCACATCCAGTTGGGATACCGATTTCAGTTTACTGATAATCTCTGTTGGTGTAGAGAATGTAATACCTTTATCTTTTGCACAAGCAGGCAACGCTTTCAGGAATTCCAAGATATTGGATGAAAGTGGCTGGGACATACCCAAAGCACTCAGTTCCATAAAGATATTGATAACCTGTTCTTCCTGTGGCAAAGCATCAATCCAGCCAATATATTTATCTGCAAACAACGGATACTCACTCCATTCCGAATTAGAAAAACGCAAACTTATGTCATCTGAAAGTTTAAAATCACGCAGCAACAATTTCAAGTTGGGGTTATGACTGCAATGATATACATAGTGCGGGCTCTTCCAGCCCAAAATATGTTTAGCACCTTCAGTCAACATACCTTTAAAGCCCATACTTGCTACCAGTCCTCCTATTTCATCAGAATAAATCAAGCTGGAGTTACGGAATACCTTCGGTGACTTACCGAACATTTGCTTCATCTTAGCGCACTGACGCTTTACTTCTTCCTTAAAACAGTCTTCGTTTGCCAAAGAAGAAAGCCCATGGGAATAAGGCTCGGCAAGGAATTCACAACATCCTGTGTCATTCAACTGATGTAGCAGATCGATGACAGCCGGTGCATGGATTTCCAACTGTTCCAAAGCCACACCTGAAATGGATAAAGCTACCTTAAATGCACCTCCGGAATTCTTTGCCATGTCAATGAGCGCACTCAATGCAGGAATATAGGAACGTTCGGCAACTTCGTTGATACTATATTCGTTGGCATAATCATCATAGTAATAATGATTCGTACCTATATCAAAGAAACGATAACGTTTCAGGTGAATGATTTGATGAATCTCAAAATAAAGACAGATGGTTCTCATATCTATATTGTTTTATTGTTATCTATTATATTGTTTAATGACCTCTTCGTAGATGCGGCGCACTTTCAATCCCACATCTTCCCACTTAATGGCATCCACTTCCTTCTTACCTTCGTCACGCAAGTATTCATAAAGGGCAGGATAAGTACAGATAGCGTAGATAGCATCTGCCATAGCGTGGATATCCCAATAATCGGTCTTAATACATTTCTCCAAAATCTCGGCACACCCGGATTGTTTAGAGATAATGGTAGGTACACTACATTGCATGGCTTCCAAAGGAGAAATACCAAATGGTTCCGAAACAGAGGGCATGATGTACACATCACTTGCCTTCAGCATTTCATACACTTGACTTCCTTTCATGAAACCGGGGAAATGGAAGCGGTCGGCAATACCGCGTTCAGCTACCAAACGAATCATCTGGTTCATCATATCGCCATTACCCGCCATTACGAAACGTATGTTACGAGTACGGTGCAATACCATTGCAGCAGCTTCTACGAAATACTCAGGTCCTTTTTGCATAGTGATACGACCTAAGAAAGTCACCACCTTTTCATTCGGCTTCTTCTGCGGTACAATATCCTGTATTTCCTGCGGAAGCGGAGAAACTGCATTATGCACGGTAGATACCTTGCGTGGATCCTGGAAATACTTATGAATAACCGTCTGACGAGTCAGTTCGCTCACACACATAATGTGATCGGCATGATCCATTCCATTCTTCTCAATGGCATACACAGTGGGATTCACATTACCACGGCTACGGTCGAAGTCCGTGGCATGCACATGGATTACTAACGGTTTTCCTGATACTTGTTTGGCATGAATACCTGCAGGATACGTCAACCAGTCGTGTGAGTGGATAATCTCAAACTCCTGTTGACGTGCCACCACACCGGCCACAATAGAATAGTTATTGATCTCTTCGTGTAAGTTGGCCGGATAACGGCCGGAAAACTCGATACAACCGAGATCATTGGTATGCAAATAATTGAAATCAGCATAAATATGATCACGTAAATCATAATAGAGCTGGGGATTCATATAAGAACCTACACGTCCCTGAACATAATCCCAGTTTACATCACGCCACACTACAGGAGTGCTATTCATGCCTATGATACGCAAGAAGCTCTGGTCTTCATCGCCCCACGGCTTTGGAATACAGAAAGTAATTTCCATATCTTCCTGCTGGGACATTCCCTTCGTCAGACCGTAGCTGGCAGTTCCCAAGCCACCTAAGATATGCGGGGGGAACTCCCATCCAAACATTAAAACTTTCATTTTCGTTCCTCCTCTTATAAATTATACTTAGACAACAATTTCAAGATGCGCAGTATTTCAGCCACATTCATGGCAAAAGATACTGCACCACGACCTCTGAACGGTGGATTACCATCAAAGAGTTCGGGGAGCGAACCAATACAATGACTCGTCATCTCATCTTCAAAACCAATCAGATAACGCTCTACGAATGATACACCGCTCATCTTGTAAATACGCAGGTACGCCTCCATATAGAAACCCATAAGCCAAGGCCAGGCTGTACCCTGGTGATAAGCATAATCTCTCTGAATCTGAGGACCGACATAATTAGGATTGTATCCCCCACTCTTCGGACTGAGAGTACGCAGACCTTTTGGAGTAAGCAACTCTTTCGTCACAATATCAAGCACTTGTTTTTTCTGTGCCCGGTCCAGCGGAGAATAATCAAAAGCAACGGTAAATATCATATTGGGACGGACGCTCCAGTCCATCATAAATCCATCTACATAATCGAACAGATAACCGCTTTCATTACGGAATATTTCAATAAAGGACTTCCCGGTTATTTCAGCCTGAGCATCCAATTCATCTGCCAGATGGACATTGCCAGCTTCACGAACCAGATCGGCTATGAAGCGAAGTGCATTATACCACAAAGAGTTCACTTCCACAATGTATCCCGTACGTGGTGTTACCGGACGACCATTTACCGTAGAATTCATCCAGGTAATAGCTTTCTCTGTTCCGTTGGCATATAGCAGACCATTTTCATGCAGGAAAAGATTATCATGCTTACGGCTACGGATGTAATCCATGATATCCTCCAGCAAACGGCCATATTTCTGGCGACATTGTTCACGAGAAGTTTCTTTAGCATATTGTTGCAATGCCCATATAGCCCATAACAACACATCGGGATCTTCCATTTCGTAGATCTTATAGCTGGCGGGCTCACCGTTGATAAACTCACGTATAGCCTTTTCAGCAGTTAGCATAACATCTTCGAACTCATTCTGTTCATCTACTGCCAGAGTCAGCCCGGGCAAAGATATGAACAGGTCGCGTGCACGGCACTTGAACCAGGGATATCCGGCCAGTACATAGTGGTCATTTCCCTGCTTGTTATGGAACTGATGTGCAGAATTCTGCAGACAGTGATAGAAACTGTCACGCGGTGTACGATCTTCCACTTCCGCTTCAAATGTCTGTTTCAATTTACGCGGGGAAATTTCAGATATACCGGCAGAGAAAACAATGCTCTCGCCTTTCTTTATATCCACTTCGAAATATCCGGGAACATACAGGTCTTCGTTGAAGTCATAACCACGTTCTTGTTCCTTAGGATACTCAATGCCACGATACCAGTCCGGCTGGTAGTGAAACTCATTTTTCTTATTCAGTTGCATGAAGAGCTCGGGATAGCCGGGATACATACAAGTTTTTATACCATTTTCTATCAACTGGTAGTCGCGGTTTGCCTGTGGATTTTCGTGCGTATATTCGCGCACACTACGAAACGCCAGGAAAGGGCGGAAACGAAGTGTGGTTGCCGAATGGGCATCTACCAAGGTATAACGAATCAAAATTCTGTTTTCGTGGTGTACAAAGATCTTTTCTTTGCGGAGAATAACTCCGCCTACACGGTAAGTTGTCGCCGGGATATGTTCGCAATCAAATTCGCGGATATACTTATGTCCATTCGGACTAAAGTGGTTTCCTTGATATTTATGCAGCCCCAAGTTAAACTCCGCACCGTGCTGAATTACCGTTTCATCCAAAGAAGACAGCAGCACATGATTTTCATCGTCGAGATTGGGGACGGGAATCACCAATAGTCCGTGATATTTGCGTGTGTTACAATCTACAATCGTTGTACAATGATAGGCTCCTGATTTATTTGTCCGGAGTATCTCCCTTGGTAAAGATTCTTCCAGATTGATCATCAGAGTCTTGTCAAATCGTAAATAACTCATAGTTGTGCATTATTTAAAGGTTAATTGTTCAGGTATCATGCTCCATACCTCGCCTACTATGTTTACGGGTATGATAGTGATGCCCAAAAATACAAATTAAAGACAATACGCAAAATAAAAAGTTCATTTATTTTCGTTTTTTACTTAAATATTCGTAGCATTGTACCAAAATAACAGAAACCTGTACGAAACATGAAGCATGATATCCGCCGGATAGCTCTGGCAGCGGTTATACCGTTATTCCTTATTTTTATTCTTTACTTGCTAAAGTTCCTTGAAGTCGGTATGGACTGGGATTTCAGGAGGTTAGGTGTATATCCTATGGAGCAAAGAGGAGTATTTGGTATCTTCGCACACCCGCTTGTACATGGCAGTTGGAAGCATTTACTGGCAAATACACTACCGCTACTCTTCCTGATGTGGTGCTTGTTCTACTTTTACCGGCACATTGCCTCTTATATATTCTTTGCCATCTGGATAGGATGCGGTGCACTCACCTTTCTTATAGGCAAGCCGGGATGGCACATCGGAGCCAGTGGAATTATCTACGGCCTTGCATTTTTTCTATTCTTCAGCGGCATTCTTCGAAAGCACGTTCCACTGATTGCTATCTCCTTATTAGTTACCTTTCTTTATGGTGGACTTATCTGGAATATGTTTCCATTCTTTGCAAAAGAAACCACTTCCTGGGAAGGACACCTTAGTGGAGCCATAGCCGGCACAATATGTGCAATTGCATTTATGGGATATGGACCTCAACGACCGAACCCGTTTGCAAACGAAGACGATGAAGAAGAAACACTTGACGAAGAGTCCGAAGAAGAGTCTGGGAAAGAATTAGGAGAAAAGGAGCAGGTTAATGGAGAAAAGGCAGCCTGCCACCCAATAGAAGAGACAGGCTGCCATAAGGTAGAAGAGGAACCGGCATCATAATCTACAAAATAAGGAAACAAAGAACGGTACGCTCATATCAATAAGTAAACCATGAAAAATGGCAATAGGCACCATCTCTTTCCCTGAATAACGGGTAATTACAGGCAATATCACATCCATTGAATTAACCCCGGCAGCCGATATAGGAGCTAACCGACCGAAGTATCGTACCAACAACGGTGCTCCCAACAAGGCCATCATTTCTCTGAATATATTTGCCAACAGAGCTATTGTACCCAGTTCCGTAGCTAACTGAATTCCTATCGATGCTTCTTTAAACTGTGTAATCAGCACAGACGATAAAGAATAGTAGGCAAAACCACTTCCCACCGCCATACAGTCGAATATACTCCAACGACTGAGCAACAGGCTGGCTATTGCTGAAAACAGCAGGGTTCCACTGATAGTAGCCAGCGGAATCAGTAAGAACTTCAGACGAAGCTGAGAAATCATGCTCTTCAATTCTTTATTAGAGCCGATACTGATACCAATCTGAAACATCAACGCATACAGTATATATATAGACAGATTACCCGTCTTCAAATCTAATGGGAAATACCCCAAAACTCCTAAAAGGCATCCGCCCACAAAAATTCCCAATACAATCAAGCTATCTTTCATACCTTTTTCTTTTTAGAAGTGAAAAACAATCTTAATACAATCCACGAAGCTAAAATACTCCCTACGGTAGCCGACAAAGCCAATAACGCTGCTTGCCATCCGAAAGAAAAAAGATTATCCACAATCAGTCGGTTGGAACCAATAGTAACTCCCAGAACAAACAGCAACAAAAATACCGTATAAGATATAGAAACTTCCACTTTGCGTAAAAACGAAATACGACGCAAACCATAACCTATGATAATGCCCAAGATCATCAGGCCAAGTATTTTAAACATAACAATTCCAGTTTAGATTAATGCAACAAAAAACACAATTACTAAAGAATTAGTAACAGACGAATAGAATGCCGGCAACCAAAGTCATCCGGCTAAAGAAAAAAAGTGATAAGAGTATTTAGATAAATCCACTGAACCAATGTACATGCACGACGCTACAGCAGCAAATATGTTCGTTCTGCAGCAATCGCTTTAAAGGATTATATGTACATAAATTTTTCATTATCGTTCAGAATTTGAGTGCAAAGGTAGAACTTCTATGTATATTTTCCAAATATGTATTCAATAAAGCAACGAATTTGATCTTTATCAAGTTTTATGCAGCGCCTCTACCAGCAAAGTAATGTTCGCCATAAACAACCTTACCGAGATAGCTAATAGAATGATACCGAAAAACTTACGGATAATATAAATACCGCCTTTACCCAAGAAACGTTCTACACGTCCGGTCATGCTAACAACAAAATACACCCATATCATATTCAACACCAAAGCAATGATAATATTAACACTGGCGTATTCTGCACGAAGAGAAAGTAATGTAGTGAAAGCACCTGCACCTGCCAGCAACGGGAAAACCAACGGCACTAAAGTAGCCTCCTTAATCGGCCCCTGATTCTTGAATATCTCTATATCCAGAATCATCTCCAGAGACATCAGGAAAATAACGAATGCACCCGCTACGGCAAACGATTCAATATCCACATGAAATAACTTTAACATCATATCTCCTGCATAGAAGAAGCCTATCAATAACGCAAAAGATATCAACGTGGCCTTCAATGCGTTCACTTCTTTACCTTTTTCCTTCAAATTGATAATGATAGGAATAGAACCAATGATATCGATAACTGCGAATAGTACGATAAATGCACTGATCATTTGTTGTAAGTTAAATGCTACAAACATGTGTCCCTCCTTTTTTTTGCAAAGATAATCGATTTTTATGCATTCCACAAGATTTAATTACCTGAATGAATAGCACGTTTAAGAAATAATAAAAAAAACAAAAAGAGAGGCAAAGTGTTTACGGTAAATAGCTATTATGCCTACATTTGTTTTCAAACAAGAAGTTGATAAAGATATGGAAACGATGTATGACACCCTGCTCCAATTGCCACTATTCCAAGGACTCGCCCATGAGGACTTCACCAGTATATTGGGAAAAGTAAAATTACATTTCACCAAGCATAAGGCGGGCGAAATCTTAGTTAAAAAAGGTACAGCATGTGTACAGTTGGTATTTATCTTAAACGGGGAAATCGCTTCATCTACCTCATCTACAGATAATTCTTACACCTTTACAGAGTTCTTTCAGGCTCCTTATCTGATTGAACCTCAATCCTTGTTCGGTATGAACACATCTTATGTATCTACCCACGTAGCCCATACAGAAGTACATACCGTAACTATCAGTAAAGCATTTGTAATGAACGATTTGTTCAGATACGAAATCTTCCGACTCAACTATATGAATATTATCAGTAACCGGGCACAAACCTGCTACAATCGTTTGTGGACGGAAGTTCCGGAAAGACTTGAAGCACGTATCACCGATTTTATACTCTCACACATTGAACGTCCCTCGGGAGAAAAGATACTGAAAATAAAGATGGAGGAACTTGCCAATGCTATTAATGACACACGCCTGAGTGTATCGAAAGCATTGAATGGTATGCAGGAGAGTGGCTTACTGGAGCTACACCGAGGCGAAATAGTGATTCCGGACTTAGAAAGATTGATCCCCTAAAAGCCTTTTTTATAAGTATCAGAACATAAATTACGCGAATGATACAGATATTTTCTTTGATTCTTTAAAGAAATCAGTTCTGTATCATTCGCGTAATTCTTATTCTAAAGTTTTCTTTAGTTACCGTCCGGCTTTTCCACTTCCGTAAACGGAATGTCATTCCATTTAAAAGAGTCGCGATTATCCGGCTGTGACGGGTTATATCCCTGGTAATCTGCTCTCAGGAACTTCACAACGGGCAATCCGGCTTTCTTCATACCTTCAATTACACATTTAGCAATCTGGTAGGCTCCATACGGATTAAAATGGGTATTATCCGCCAATGGTCTATCCTGTCCGGGATAAGTATTTGCCGGATAGTGCACAAAAGCATGTTTAGACTCCTCTACTCCCATAGCCTCATACAAGACACGTGTCATAGCATGCAGGTCTATTAAAGGTATATTTTCCTTTTCTGCCAACCAGCGTACTGCATCGGGAAAATCGAGATGAGTGTTTTCTATCTTACCATTTTCATCAAAGCGACGTCTTTGGGTAGGAGTTACCAATACAGGTTGAGCACCACGGGCACGGGCTTCATCTACAAAAGTTTTCAGGCTTGTCATAAAAGAATAAAAAGCACCCTTACCAGGACCTTTCTGTTTCTGGTCGTTATGACCGAACTCCATAAAGATATAATCGCCCGGTTTCATTTGCGTCAGAGCTTTCTTTAAGCGACCGGCACCAATGAAAGTATTGGCGGATTCGCCAGACTCAGCATAATTTGCAAAGCAAATGCTATCTGTAAAAAAGCGAGGCACCATTTGCCCCCAGCTGGCCCAGGGTTCATTATCCTGATCTACTACAGTAGAGTTACCACATAAGAAGATCGTAGGAACATTTTCCACACGCTCAATAATCAGCTCTGTTAACTGGGGAGCATCTCCGTTGAATTCTAAAGTCAGCTTATCGTCCCAGTTCAGTTTGCTACGTTCACGCGGCTTGATGCGTACGTCTTCTTTGTCGGAGATATGTATATCACGCTTATTTATAGTGAAGGAACAGGGCAGCAATTCCCCTTTCTTCGTTTTCACGTTCTCATAAAAGAGACGGCGTGATTCTCCACGAAGTGTCGTTTCTCCTGCATTGCGTTTGCTGCCGACAATAGCCGTAACATGATAATTCCCATCCGGTACGGCTACAGAAAAGAAGAAAGGAGCCTTACTCTTTCCGTCAGGAGAAGGACACAAGTCATATCCATAGCCTTTTGCCTGATCATACCGGTCGGCAGATGTAATCTTGATATATCCGTCCTTCACTTTTTTACCGGAAGTAAAGTCGAACTTATAACTTTGTGCTCCCGCACCGGAAGCAAACAAGAACCCTAAAATTAACAATGTAAAAATCCGTCTCATATCTCTTTCATTTTATGTTAGTTACTTAATTTATTATGCAAAGAAAAAGAAAAGGAACGACTTCACAGTCCCTCCTTCCCCCTAATTGACTTTTTAATCAATTATACTATAATCTATGAAATCTGTTACTAATTAATTTAATTTATACACTTCAGCGCCTGCCAACAGGAAGCAGCCGATACCATAATCCTCAAAATCAGGTATTTTATCATAAGTCACCGGCTGACCGTCTTTAGGTTCCTTTCCTGTTCCCTGTACATAGCCCAAACAACCGTTTGGATGAACAGCATCCTGTACCATTGCATTCCAGGCTTTCAACAATACAGGGAGGTATTCTTTCTTATCCAACAACCCATTGCGCACGCCCCAGGCCATTCCATAAACAAACAAAGCCGTGCCACTCGTTTCTTTACCGCCAAAGTTTGTTTCATCATGCAAACTCGCATTCCAGAAACCATCTTTACGCTGGCATTTCTTGATTGCCTTACTCATAGTCAGGAAGTCATTGATATAATCTGCACGATGCAGCTCATTTGCGGGTAATTCTTCCAACACCCGCACCAATGCGGCATACGCCCAACCATTGCCACGGCTCCAATAGCAATCTTCTCCATTCGGTTCTTTATAGGGCGGAACAAAGTCATGATCTCTCCACCACAGTCCGTCTTTAGGGTTGAACAGACCATTCTTAGCATACTCGTTGCGGGTATAGCTATATAATTCCCACATCTTATCAGTATATTTCTGCTCTCCTGTCAATTTGCCCAGTTTAGCATAAATAGGCATTGCCATTTGTATGGCATCTACCCACCACCAATCGTTCACCTGCGGAGTATTAACCACCATATCAATATTAATCTTGATATTCTTAATCATCTCCGGATTGGGGCAAATATTATACAAATCGATATAAACCTGTCCGCAACACTGGTCATCGGCATTACGGGTAATATTCCCGTTGCGCATTCCCCATTTATGATAATCAGCCCACTGATAAGCATAATTATAATAATCTTCCCGTGGAAAAATGGAATGCAGCGCCATCAATCCCTCATAATATACTCCCCGCGTCCAGATATTGCTGGGACGAATAATACCATTATAAGACGGCGTACGATAATCTGCATACTTCTTCATGAAGTAATCATTCACTTTTACCAAAGTTTTAAGTGTCTCTTTCCTGTCGGGTAATCCTTGTGCACTGACACTCCCGCAAATGAGACTCATAAAGAGGAAAACTCCTATCAATTTCTTTTTCATGATGTGGTTATTACTCATTAATACTGTTCTATATCTTAATCTACCTATTGTTTCACACTAATTATTGTACTCTTCACCATCCACGGTTATATTCCGGTACACCACTTTTTCGGCATCATCCGTCACAAACAAAGAACGTACATCCGGCTGTTTATAATGAAAATGTACATTATCCAGCGTCACTCCCTGTGCATGACGGATATAAAAACCTTTTGCCGGAATAGTACCAAACATCCATGGTTCCGGGTAAGTCTTTTCATTCTCAGGCGGAATACGCTTGCCATCTTCTGCCGTATAGCCTCCCTGATGATAAATATGGATATTGCTGAAAGTTACATCCTCGATCCATGCTCCCGGCACCCCACTGATAATGGAAGAGTAACGTGAATCGGCATTGAATACATTGACATTACTGATAAGAATACGCTTCATTGAACCTACCGGAGTTCCTTCGGGGCTACGCATACGTTTGCCAAGGCGCAGGAAGAAAGGGGCATTCACAATATCCCGCATTGTGATATTGCTGATAACAATATCTTCCAACTGACCGCCATCCACCGTTTCAAGGGCAAGACCGCGACAACGCTCAAAGATACAGTTCGTAATAGCAATGTTTTTGAAGCCGCCACTGGATTCAGTGCCCAACTTTATACGTCCCGTTACATAGCCGTGATCGGGCGCCTGCGGTTCATCGCGCTGCCATGTGGCATTCAGCATCGTTCCACGGTCGTAACCGGTAACATAGCAATCGGAAATCGTCACATTCTCCGTGTCCCTGAAACTTCCGAGAGCATAGGATGCCTTCAATACAATCGCATCATCCCACGGACTGTTGACACTACATCCCATTATACGGACATTCTTACAACAATCTATATCGAATCCGTCACGGTTGGTATCCACTTTCAGGTTGATAATGCTCAGATTATCCACTCCGGTAGCCAACAAGGCAAAATGTCCGCAACGCAACATGGAGAAATCTTTCAGTGTGATATTTTTGCAAAGTTTCAAGCTGATAGCCTTATTTCCCACTCCCGGCAAACGACTTTCTTCACGAGTCAACCCACGACCATAGATCAGTCCGGGACCGCTAATAGTCACATCCTCTATACCGATTCCCCAGATCAGGGAGTTTTTCCAATGGCTATGACCAAAGTCCTGATAACGGTTATGTTCGTTCGGCTCAGCCTCATCATATCCACCCTCCGGAGTAGGCGATGCCGCTATGATGCGTGCACCCTGTTCCAGATAAAGATGAACATGGCTGGCAAGCCGTATAGAATAGCAGGCATATTCTCCGGCAGGGATATATACGGTTCCACCACCTTCACCGGCAGCCGCAGAGATGGCACGATTAATAGCAGGCGAATCAATGGTCACCCCGTCGGCCCTGGCTCCATAATCTTTCACATTATGGATGGACGCCTGCATCAGCAGCACCCAGCAACAAACCGATATGAACACAACCAAACGTTTCATCTCTTATTTTCTTTTAGAAATAATTCCGGTAACATAAAGTAATTATAATCCGCCTTGGCGTTCTGTTTATAGAAACAGAAGTAACAATTCTCTTGCGCAGTCCAGGAGTAGAAACCGGAAAGTACAGGAGCATCTGTTTTCTTTCCCGAATGATACAATTCAAGTGGAGTTTTCTGCTGATGGGCATCCGACAAGCGAAGTTCAGAACCAATAGGCATGATTCCCGAAGTAACCCGCAAGCCCATGCTTTTGCCATAATATACAGTGACAGCGTTCTCTTCATCACTAAATACATTGTCCCGGCAAGCCCCGGGAGAGATTACGTTTCCTTCTCTCGAAAGAGTTTCATCTTCATTGCAGGCTCCGAAAGCCCAACACAAAGATATATTTTGGGGTAAACGGGAGCCGGAAACCTCCATTACAAAACCCTTCGTATCTGCCAAAGGACATATTACCAACCTAACTTCACCCTTTTCTAACAATGCATCCTTTATGATATATATCCGGTCTCCCGTTTTCTTCAAACTACATTCATCCAACCAACGGCTTTCATCACCTGCTACTATTCCGAGCCGGAAAGTACCCGACCCTTTAGACAAACGAAAAGGAAGCACCTGTGCTTTCACTTCCATCAGCACAAGGACTAACAATAATAATATCGTGATGCTTCTCCTCATAGTATCCAGTATTCCGTTAATTAATTCATGCTGCGAAAATAGGCCATTTCACAGCTCCAATAAATGGAAACATGTACATTTACATGGAAATTCATCTAAAAGAGTCCTATTTTGCAGGAAATTGCATTATTTTCCATAGTCTCTTTTTCCTGAGTCACTTATCTTTGCGTACATATAAATCCAACAAGAAAAACATCCATGAAAAAGCAAATCTTCACCTTACTTTGTGCATGCCTGATGAGCGGAATGCTCTTTGCACAATCAACATGGTTCAATGACAAAGACCTCACCCTGACCGGTGTTTACTACTATCCCGAACATTGGGACGAAAGTCAATGGGAACGTGACTTCAAGCAGATGCATGACTTAGGTTTTGAGTTCACCCACTTTGCCGAGTTTGCCTGGGCACAACTGGAACCAGAAGAAGGCAAATATGACTTCGCCTGGCTGGACAAGGCAATCGCTTTGGCAGACAAGTACAAACTAAAAGTAGTGATGTGTACTTCTACCGCTACCCCACCCGTGTGGTTAAGTCGTAAATATCCTGAAATCCTGATTAAGTATGAAGATGGTACAGTCCTCGACCACGGTGCACGCCAACATGCTTCATTCGCCTCTCCACGGTATCGGGAGCTTGCCTACAAGATGATAGAAAAGTTGGCACAACATTACGGCAATGATCCACGCATCGTAGGCTGGCAGCTTGATAACGAGCCTGCCGTACAGTTCGATTATAATGAGGCGGCAGAAGTAGCATTCCGCAACTTCCTGAAAAACAAGTATCACAATACTATCAAAGAACTGAATGATGCCTGGGGCACTGCTTTCTGGAGTGAAGTTTATTCGACCTTTGACGAAATCACCCTCCCCAAGACTGCCCAGATGTTTATGAACCATCATCAAATACTGGATTACCGACGCTTTGCCGCCGGACAAACCAATGACTTCCTGAACGAGCAATGCCTACTGATTAAGAAGCATGCCCGCAACCAATGGGTTACCACCAATTATATCCCCAACTATGATGAAGGCCATATCGGTGGAAGTCCCGACCTGGATTTCGTAAGCTATACCCGCTACATGGTTTATGGCGACAACGAAGGCATCGGACGTCGCGGATACCGGGTGGGAAATCCGCTACGCATTGCCTTTGCCAACGATTTCTTCCGCCCTGTGCAAGGAACTTACGGAGTAATGGAACTGCAACCGGGACAAGTAAATTGGGGAGGTATTAATCCACAACCACTTCCCGGCGCTGTCCGCCTGTGGCTCTGGAGTGTATTTGCAGGAGGAAGCGACTTTATTTGTACGTACCGTTACCGCCAGCCGCTTTACGGAACAGAGCAGTATCATTACGGAATTGCCAACACAGACGGCACTACCATCACCCCCGGAGGACATGAATTCGAACAATTCATCAAAGAAGTGAAACAACTGCGTACACAGGCAAAAGCACGTGATGTGAAACCCGCCGATTACCAAGCCCGTCGCACCGCCATACTTTTCAATCACGAAAATGCATGGAGCATCGAACGCCAGAAGCAGAACCGTACCTGGAACACGATGGCACACATTGACAAGTATTACCGTACGTTAAAAAGCTTCGGAGCTCCGGTCGATATCATTAATGAAAGCAAAGACCTGTCACAGTATCCGGTAGTCATTGCTCCTGCCTATCAGATGGCAAACAAAGCATTGGTAGACCGTTGGACTGAATATGTAAAGAATGGCGGTAATCTGGTATTAACCTGCCGTACAGCACAGAAAGACCGTTACGGCCGTCTGCCCGAAGCACCTTTCGGTTCGCTAATCTATGATTTGACGGGAAATGAAATGGAGTTTTACGACCTTCTACTCCCCGAAGAACCGGGAAAGTTTGTGATGGATGGTAAAGAATACCACTGGAATACCTGGGGAGAGATACTGAAACCGGGTAAGGATTGCCAGACCTGGGGAAAGTATATCGAAGAATTTTATGAAGGAAAACCGGCCATTACTACCCGCAAACTTGGTAAAGGTACTATCACTTATGTAGGAATCGACAGCACGGACGGAACCTTAGAAAGAGATGTACTCAAAAAGCTCTATGCAAAACTGAATATATCTGTAATGGATCTGCCGTATGGAGTAACGATGGAATATCGCAACGGTTTGGGAATAGTTCTCAATTATGGCGACAAGCCCTATCGTTTCAATCTTCCTGAAGGAGCCAAAGCTTTGATAGGAACAACAGATATTCCGACGGCAGGAGTACTGGTATTTGCAACAAAGCAATAGTTTAGAGCCGCACATCTATTTATACACAATAAGTATCATGAGAAAGAAACTATTATTTATCATCTTCTGCCTGTCCGCCCTCACGGGATTCGCACAGACAGCAAACACTCACCCGCAAGCGGATGATCTGAAAGGAAAACGTATCGGAGTCATTGGTGACAGCTATGTGAAGAACCACAAAGAACCTGTTGAAAATACCTGGCACTACGCTTTTGCCCAAAAACATGGCATGGAATACTTCAATTATGGCAGAAATGGAAATAGCATTGCTTATTCCAGCCCGCGCTGGGGCGAGGCCATGTACATAAGATATAAAGAGATGGCAGACAACCTCGACTATGTTATCGTAATCGGAGGACATAACGATGCCTTCAAACTCGATTCCATCGGAGGGATAGATAACTTCAAGGCTAAGCTGGAAATACTCTGCAAAGGACTCGTAGAGAAATATCCCACAGCCAAAATATTCTTCTTTACCCGATGGAACTGTAAGAACTTCAAGGGAAGTGACTCCGAGAAAGTGATAGACGCCATGGTGGAAGTCTGCGGTAATTACAGCATTCCCATCTTTGATTGCGCCAGGAAGGGAGGCATCTATGCCGACAATGACGCTTTCAGGAAAATATATTTCCAGGGAGAGAAGGACACGGCACATCTGAATGCAAAAGGCCATGCCCGCTTCCTGAAAGTAGCGGAGAACTTTATATTACAGTATTAAGGGGAACGGTGTATTTTATTTCACCACAAATTCACCTTGTATCTTAACCGCTTCACCCTTATCCGTGATTCCCTGCAAAGTCACCACATAAGTTCCTTTCATATCCGATGTATAGAAACTAACGACATCCGTCGTAAGAGTTATATCCGGATTCCAATAAAGTGTATGACGGAAATCAGGAATACGGGATGTTAGTTGTTCTTCCGAATCATATGCCGGAGTCATAAAAACAGGCCGGTTCTGAGGAAACTCATAAGCAAACAAGTGGGGATTCTCATCCAGACGCAGTCTGGGGAGAGTTCCCACTTGTGTAATCAATAAAACGATTCCATCATATAACTTGCCACCAAACGTATATCTGGCCACTATATTAGTGAATAAAATGTAGTAAGCCCACATTATAATCTAATACCGTTCGTTTGTTTTCTCTTGCCAGTACTTTTCAACATAGCTATTTCTCTTTCACTGTCCATACACCTTCAAAAAAAGGAGGTTCACCTTGAAGTCTACCCTCTCCTATTTTACACAGTCGTGCACTCACCATATTGTTAATCTGTATTATATAAGTATTTCCCTGTTTGGCATAATGGCACGTCAGAATTAATGGTCCTGGTACGACAAATCTGCATAGAGTATCGTTTAAGAAATCTATATAATCTATTTCGGGATCGCCATCCACCTGTTCATAGCGTATAACTTTTTGCTGTTTGCACCCTGTTACCAACATAAATAGTACAAAGGAGCATATAAACAATTTGAATATCCTCATTATAAATAGGAAATTATAGTGTAAAAATAAAGGAGTACTGAATTCAGCACTCCTTTACTAATTTATTGAATGCAATAATCTATTCTATTAATAGCCCGGATTCTGCATTGCAGCTTTCTCTTCATCACTCAAATTAGTACCGTCTTCATGTTGAAGTTGGTCTAAGAATGTTTGTGGAATAGGGCGGAGCAGATGTTTGTCTGCTATATTCGTCGCAGCTTCAGGATTAAACAGTTTGGCACGTTGAATAAGTGTTTTGGTACGGCTCAACTCTTCCCAACGGTTCCATTCACCCAAGCATTCACGGGTACGTTCATTCAATATGAAGTTAATCAAGCGAGCTTTGTCACCACTTACACCCATAGCCGAGAGGATTGCCTCATCTTCATCCGGTAATGACGAATAGCTTGCGATTTGCAGACTGGAAGCAGCTGTGGTACGCTCTATACCTGTTGAAAGATAGTAAGTATTCTTTTGCAAGAAAGAAGCCTTGAATGCCTCTGTGTTATTGATTTTAGTTCCATTTGCATCTTTGCATTTACCTAAAGTACTCAACGCAGTTGAATTGTCCACATCGCCACCTGTACTTTTTAAGAAAGCCATAGAACCATCTGTGTAGTATTCACGATTCTCACCGTCCTTCCATTCAGCACGTGAACGGAGTTGATTTATGGTAGAGATAGCATCTGGGAAATTGCCTAAGCGTACTTGAGCTTCAGCTTTAATCAGATATGTCTCACCGGTACGCGCCATAATGACATCACGATGTGCATCACCTTTCTCTGCTGTACGTGAACCATCATCAGTTTTGTTGATGCCGCAGAACACGTTGGACTGTGCAGGGTTTCCGCTTACACCATAAGTATTCAAGACATATTGACCTCCTGCATATACAGGGAATACATTTGGTACCCATTTATTGGTTTCAGGGTTTACGAAAGAGTGGGCTATATCGGCGCGCCCAACTGTTCCATAATCAGAATGAGTCGCATCTTTAAAACGGTTGTCACTTTTCTTATTAAGAATAAAGATAATACCTTGGTCACCTAATGTAGGAACTTGATCGACTGTAACCCCATTTGTGGTTACTACATCGTCTGTTTTTGATGCAATATTATTCAATCCGTAAACAGTCTTAAACGTCTTCCACATACGTGAGTCATTCACATTGTCGAAAATAGAGTAAGCGTACTCTGTAGGGCGGCAACGTTGAAAATCCATACCACCGATATATTGGCCACGTTGTGTCCAACCACCAGAAAAGTTAGAGAATTGTGGGTTGAAGTAATTATAAGTACGATTCCCATAACGTCCTGTAGCGGAAGAAGTGTGTTGGCATGACATCAAAATTTCATTAGATTCTTCAGCCTTACAGTCTATACCTGTCCATTTAGCATAAAGATTATTATAATCATTCTCCAACGGACATTTTGAGATGATCTCATCACATAGTGCAATAGCTTTATTCAAGTCTGCATCAGCCGGATAGCTTGAGTTCCAATCACTGCAACGTTCTGACTGGCGATACAGCAATGCCTTTGCTAAGAAGTGGGCTGCTGTATATTTTGTCCAGGTACCTGTACCACGCCATCTATCTGTAGGCAGTCTGTCATAAGCATTCTGCAGGTCATCAATTACTTGGTTTAATGTTTCTTCTGCAGAAGCGCGATTAAAAGTTCTGATCACACCCTCAGTAACTTTGGTTTGCAGAATCACACCACCATATTGTGCAAAGAGGCGATAGTAGTTATATCCACGTAGGAAATAAGCTTCACCCAAACATTTTTCACGGATTTCTGCATCAGCAACATAATCGGCAGATCCAATAACTTGATTTGCAGAAGCAATACCATAATACATCTGGTCCCAAAGAGCCGATACCCCCGGACAATTATTGTTGGCAGCACCATTCGCTTTTGTACAGTCTAATGGATTTAAACGACTGTCATAAGTATTCCATGGTTCTGCGGTCAAGTCGGAACCATTTGTGAATTCATCTGTGCCATACAGAGTAATGCCATAAGCCCATTCATAACCGAAATGCCAACGGATATTTCCATATAGTGCCGTGGCCAAATCTTGAATACCTTGAGAAGTCTTGAAGTAGTCGGTAGTATAGGATGACTTATTTTCTTCATCCAGAAAACTGTCGCTACAAGAACTGAAACCAGCCGCCATTGCGACGGATAGTGTAGCTATAAATAATGTATATCTTAAATTTTTCATTTTAAAAAGCTGTTTAATATGTTATTATCAAATTAGAAGCTAACCTGTAAACCGAAAGTAAAGCCCCTATTGTAATAAGTGGTACCTAAGTCCAAATCCATGAAATCTACTGAAGAATAGAGATTTCCTATATTTTTAGCCTGTGCATACAATTTTAGCGAACTGATTCCTATGTTCCTCAATACTTTGGAGTCGAAGTTGTAGCCCAGAGAGATGTTACGGATCTTGATGAATGAGGCATCTTTAAAGCCTAGCAGACTTGAATAAGCATCACCACCAGCTGTACTGTAAATAGGCTTTTGATAATCGGCACCTGTATTGTCTGGAGTCCAATAATCTATTTTACGTTGGTTATACATACCGTATTGACCTTCACCACCCGTATCAACCATATAACCAAATCGTCCGTTCAGTTCAATACCCAGTTCGAAGCCTTTATAACTGAAAGTATTGCTCCAACCAAGTACCCATTTAGGATTTTTGTTGCCAAGAATAATACGATCATCGCCATCAATAACATAGTTACCATCTTGGTCAACCGGCTTAACCATACCTGCTTCAAATTTATGTCCGTTAGCATTAAATTTAGCCATTTCTTCCGCATCACTTTCTTGCCACAAACCATCGCATGCTGTACCATAATAAACACTGATTGCCTCACCGATAAACCAAGCATTGGAAATGTCATCCTGTTTACCGTTGGCAAGTTCTACGATTTCATCTTTCTGATAGGCTGCGTTAATAGTAGAGTTCCATTCAAAATCTTTAGTTTGTATGGGAACCAGATTCAAAGACAAGTCTACACCAAAGTTTTTTGTCTTACCTACATTAGCATAAGTAGAATTAAAGCCGGTCAGGGTTGGAATAGTCATACTTAATAATAAGTCATTGGTGTTGGAGTGATAAACATCCATTGAACCGCCAATACGTCCATTAAGGAAGCTGAAATCGATACCATAATTATATTGAGTAGTCTTCTCCCAACCTAAATTTTTATTTGCCATTTTAACTTGAGAAGAAGTATAATAAGGCTCATTGGTAGCATAAGCAGGAGTCAGAGTAGAGCCAAAAGGTACATAAAATGACTGAATATTACCTAATGTAGAGTATGCACCTACAGCAGAGTTACCTGTTGTTCCCAAACCAAAGCGGAGTTTTAGCTGATTGATCCAAGAGATATCTTTCATAAAGTCTTCTTGGTCAATGCGCCACCCCAAGGCAGCAGAAGGGAAGAAACTCCATTTATGTCCATCTGCTAATACAGAAGAACCGTCATAACGCCCAGATACAGTCAATAAATAACGATCATCGTATGAGTAGTTTACACGTGCCATGTAAGATGCCAGCTGATTTTCAGATAACCCCGTCCCCATACCTGCACCATAAGTTGCGGCATCTGTAATATCTACACTACCCATATTATACCATTCAAAATTCTCGTTAGGAATGGCATTAGCACTTTCAGAGGCACTTTCTTTATTATATTTAGAGGCAGACTGTAATAGAGTCACGCCTAAATTATGTTTGCCGAATGTCTTGTTATAGTTGATCTGATTATCCAGTGTCCATGACAAGTAACGATCTGTAGCATATTTAGCATAGTTTTTTGAACCCATTTTAACAGCAGAATTCTTGCTGATAAAAATACCCTGACGATAGTGGCGAAAATCAGGGCCGAAAGAAATCTTGTAACTTAATCCTTCTAAAGGTTTCCACATTTTGCCAAAATCAAATTGTCCGTAAAAGCTTCCTAATGCGCGGAAAGTTTGGCGATTATCAGTTGACTTATTCCATTCGTCAATTACAGTATAAACATTGGTTGTGGAACCGCAAGGATTCATAATGATATTACCTGCTTCATCATAAGGAACACCGAAACGTGGAATAGCTTTTGCTGCACTATATATATCGGTAGGACCAGAGTTTGAAGACTGCCCTGTACGAGAATAGCCATAGTCTTGAACAGCCCATGAGCCGTTGATGGAACCACCCATTTTAAACCAAGGTTTTACTTGCAGGTCAACAGACATAGAAAAATTGTAACGTTCATATTCCTGTCCTTTTTGAGTTCCTTGGTTGTTCAGATATCCAACAGAGAAAAAAGCTTGTGCATTTTCGTTGCCACCACTACCGCTAATGGTATGTTCGTGTGTGATACCTGTTTGAGTCACAATATCTGCCCAATCAGTATCAATTACTTTACTTCCATCCCAAATACCATTGTTCCAACCTTTATTTACATTAGCCAGGGCTGCAGGGTCACCAGATGCTGCGAAATAAATTTGATCCTTATCATAGTTGGGTTGATCACCGCGAGGATTGTTTGTCGGATCTGAGTTATAATAAGCCCAACGACGCCAAGTAATATAATCGCTTGCACTCATAGCCGGTGATTTATCTTTTAGGGTTTCTGATGTGACAGAACCTGAATAGTTTAAAGTTAGTTTACCTGCTTTACCCCGTTTGGTTGTTACCAATATGACACCATTCGCACCACGAGAACCGTAAATAGCTGTAGAAGAGGCGTCTTTTAAAATGTCAATAGATTCGATGTCACGTGGATTGATTGTTTCAATCCCTCCTGCGCTCAAAGGAACACCATCTACTACATACAGAGGAGATGATGATGCGCTAATGGAGCGATTACCACGAATACGGACTGAACCGATGGTACCCGGACGTTCACTTGAGGTAATATCTACGCCTGCTGCCTTACCTTGCAAAGCCTCAAAAGCATTGTTTACAGGCCTCGTGTTTAACTCTTCAGACCCAACACGAGCCATAGCACCCGTCACGTCACTCTTCTTCTGAACGCCGTAACCTACTACCACTACTTCATCCAACATTGCATTATCTTCCTGCAATGTCACCTGGAAATTTGTTTTTCCTGCAACAGAAATTTCCTGGTCTTTATAACCTATAAAAGAAATAGAAATCGTACCATCAGTAGGTACATTGGAAAGAGTAAATCGACCATCTAGATCAGTAATCACACCATTAGTAGTACCTTTAACCAGAACATTGGCACCAATAACCGGTTCACCGGTTTGATCAATTACAGTACCCGAAACGGTTTTGCTTTGTGCGGCGGCTCCTATAGCCAAAACCGAGAACAAAGCCACGAGAAACAGTCGCTGGAGTTTTTCCAAGCGACTAAACAGACTTAAATTCTTGCTGTTTTCCATACTTTAATTATTAAGTTAAACAAAAGTTAACTTGATAATATCCAAATAGAATAGCTGAGGCTCTGATATAGAGGGATATCAAGACTTTCAATACAATAATTCAGAGCAAAGTTTTACGCTTATCATTTGAGTTTCTCCCTGAGTTGATTATTAAAAAGTTGTGCTTCCAAGTTTTTCATTCAAACAATGTTTCCATCAATCTTTCCTACATCCTACATCGATGAATATTTTTCTTTGATTTTCAGGTGTATATGCGGAGAATGAAGAGACATTTGCCCATAATATGCTCATCCTTAGTACTTATGGATGGTTTGGTTTCCGTAAGCCTCGCCAGATTGCACATAAATATCCTTTTTTGCAGTAGATTTGAGGTTATTTAATTCGTTGGCGGAATTTAGAAGCTGTCAATATCCTGCCAGAGGTGTATCCAAAAGGGGCACCCCCTTATTTGCTCCGTACCATCTCCAGATAGAGATACTTCTACCTGAATCTGTTACGGAGTTGGTACAGATCGGATGCTGCCCAGCTACGGTCTTGATCTCTTTCGGACACAAAGGGAAAGTCATTCCACCAACTGATCGCATACAGAAACACCACACAATAACTCTCTTAACACCACACGGTAACTCCATTTACATGCCGTGGTAAAACTCGTTACATACCGTGGTAAAGAGCGTTACAATAAGCAGTAAAGACCGTTACATCCTGCGGTAAATACTTTTACATTATGAGAAAAATAATTGGTAAATGTAATGCTTTGAATATTAGAGTATTATTAAAGAACTTACATTTGTTAAATTAATCGGTCGAGAATTGCTCTGAACACTTTATCAGCATGCTCCTGCATGATTCTGATATAATTGAATATGGGACGGTTGTTTTTCATGCTATGCCCTATGCAATATTCTATTTTTTCTATTTCAATTCCTAATTCATATCCATGTTGGGCAAATGTTTTTCTGGCGGAGTAATAGGATACTTTTCTAGTGACTCCGGCTAACTTTGCCACCTTATATATATGTCTGAACACTAAACTATATACTTTCTCATAAGACGAGTATTTGCCAAATACTAATTTTCCGCTTTCTGATATGTACTTATTGATGATATCTTGTGCTTCCGGTTGAATAGTAAAGGCTATTTCGTTCTCACTCTTCTTGCTGTTCCGGGTTTTATGACGTACATACCGCATACAGTTCCGGTCTTTAAAATCATATTCCATCAAATCTCTCAAATTAATGCCACCTAAATAATAAGTAAGCATGAATATATCCCGTACCATTTTCAGGGTCGGTTTGCACAATTTTACATCCCTGATTCTTTTCATTTCATCTATGGTTAAGTCTAATTCCCTGACGTTACTGACTGGCATTTTGAATAGCACAAAAGGATGGACCGGATAATTTACGTAGTTCATTTTCCTGGCATAGTTCAGTATGACTCTTATTAAAGTAAGGTAAATTCTGACAGAGGTTGTGGACAACCCTTCTTCTTTCATGGAATTAGCAAAACCTTGTATATGCAGTGGCGTAAGTTGTATCAGAGGGAAATCTCCTTTCATATATTTCTGAAATCTTTCACAGGCTATCCTGTACAACTTATAGGACTTCTTTTGCTCTTCATTTTTCATAGAAGAGAGGTATTCTTCAGCTATCACACAAAAAGTAACTCCTTTTTTTTGTTGTTCACGGGTAATGGTATGTATCAACTCAGTACACGACAGTGTTTGTAAATAATGAATGGATGATAAGATTTCTTCGTATTCATAGATTATCTTGCGCAGGCAAGTGTTAATATTTGCTGCATTTTCGTGTCTGACGACTTTACCATTTTTCATTTGGTTTGCAGAATCCAATATGAATTGAGTAGAAATATATCTGGTTTGCGAACGATGTGCTACTGCAATTCTTATTCGATGCCTTCCGTCGGATAACTTTTTTGTAGGTACAATGACTATTGAAAGATTGGCCATATTCGTTTTTGGATTTATAGGTTTCTCGTTACAATATTAGAGTAACAATTCCGATAATAAAATGCCCGGAATAATCAAAATGCTACGAGAACTAATCATTTTGATTTTATTCACAGTCATTGATACTATTTTTCAGTTGAAAAGACTGAATTTTCCATGTTTTGACACAATCCTACATTCCCTTTTTTGTACTTTGCATATATATTTGCAACACTTTTTCACAGGTGGGAGACCTTAATTCTCCTGAGAGAATAGAAAACTAACTTTTGTTTAGCTTAATAATTAAATCGGCAATCCAATATTAATGCAGGCATATATATCGGTAAATATGGTAATGCCCCAGCCCCCGACATCAATGGAGATGCTTATTTGGGTGGATTGACCAAATATCCTTATCTGCGTCCGGTCTTCAATTCAGCGTTCCAGTTTAATGTCGACGGTACTCCTGTACTACGTGATGCGACCAAATATGAGCAGGATGTATATAGGATATGCCACCAGAGTACCGGTATATGATTCTTCAAAGATTCCAACCACTCCCTGGACTGATTACGTAGCCCGTACGGCAGTTACCCACAACCACCAAATGTCACTTTTCGCCGGAACAGAAAAGTCCAAACTGTATATGTCATTAGCCTATCTGGATCAGCAATCTCCGATGAAGGATCAGGATTATAAACGTTATACAATAAATTTGAATGGTGAAATCCAGGCTACTGACTTTTTGAAAGTCGGTATGGGAGTGAATACCAGTCATTCAATATGAACAGGGACCCAAGTAGTTTAATGTTAGGAGTAGATAACTTCTCTGCAAAAACAGCTAATCGAGACATGTATTCCGCAAGTGAATGGAATGCAACCGGTAAATTAGCAGACTGGACATGTAGATACCAGAAAATCAAAGTCTTATTTAGGCATGCTGTACAAAGGTGAAGGTACCGCTGATTTGGATTCTTGTATATATTATGCAACGAAAATAATAGAGCATGGTTATTATGCATTGGAATCAGACTATAGAAAACTGTTTAGTCATCCGATGGGAGACTATTCAAATGGGAACAGTCATGAATTGATTCTCTCCTGTGTATATGGTCCGATGGGAGGTGCTGATAATGGTCGTTACGGTAATCGTTTACCTTATTTCTTTGGTGGTGATTACTCGAATACATCCTGGGGGATTCCTGATTTCTGTTTGGGAATATCCTACAAAGTCCTCTACACGCGTTGGTTTCACGAATGATTTCGGTTTTGATTTGTATGTGAATAAGCAGGCTGACTCTCGTTATGAGAAATCATTCTATATGGAATACACAACAAATGGGTAAAGGCGACCTGGCTTTTGCTTATGTAGAAAATACCAAAGAAACCGCTATCAACATAAATGAAGCTTTAGGCATCCTTTTGTCCCGATAGCTCGCTGGATAAAAGATGGGAATAAGCCGTGATGTACCTTTATTCCGTCTCGCCGAAACATACCTGCTTCGTGCTGAAGCTTACGGTCGTAAAGGTAACTACAATGCAGCGATTGCCGATATTAATGCAGTACGTGCACGTGCAGCCTATAAAACCGGAGAAAAGCGTGCAGAAGTCATAGCCATTCTGCAGCCGGAATATGAAAAACTATCACAGACCGAACAACAATGGCCGTATGAAGTAGCAGTTGATATGACATCTGCAATGTTAATAGACGAATCTTATTGGGATGGAGTCTCCGATCATTCAAAAGCAGAGATGTATCCCAAGACAGCTACTTCAACAGAAGATCGTTTTGCCAACTTCATTCTGAATGAATTAGCACGCGAATTGAATCAGGAAATAATTTATTACGAGAACTTGCACCATTCCGGTTAGCAGGCAGATCGCATTATCTACCATGACCAACTGGCATCTCCTCAAAAAGGTTTATGGGATTCTTCTGATAACCTGATCAACGGTATCGGCCAAACGGGTGACGGTATGGGTATGTTTGAACCTCATTATACCCTTAAACCATTCACTCAATCCATGCTCGACTTATTGACTGACGAGAATGGTAACCCTTTAGACGACTCAGGAGTACTGTCGCAAGCTCTCCCTCTTGGTATACATAAAGCGCATTTATAGGGCATATAAGTGGACAAATAACCATATAAATGTATGAATTTCTATTTTACAGAACACTCATTGCGCCTAATTTTGTAACATCAAATAAAAAAATGACATACTATGAGAAAGCTCTGTTTAACCATTATTGTATTAGCCGGCTTCAGTAAAGCACTGTTTGCCCAGTTCGGTAATTGTACTGCATCCGAAATGCAGACTTATACAGACCATGAAACTGGAAACACCATTACCATACTCACCGATACTTTAAAAAACGACCGTTTCCTCTATCAGACAGATCCGATGTGGACATATGACGGAAAATATCTATTATTCCGGTCATCCAGCCGTGGAAATGGTGAAAAGATAGAACGTACACTTCCCAACGGAGAGAAACGCAGTTGGACTCCCACACAGATTTATTTTATAGAAATGGCAACAGGCCAAATCATTCAAGCTACAGAAGGCCCTGATCTGGGCAGTGCATTCCTGGCCAATAAGAGCAACCGTATGTTCATCAGCCGAAAAGAGAAAGAAGACTGGAATCTGTATGTCATGAACTTGGATAAGTTCTTTGCAGACGTTAAAAAAGGAAAGGTAGGAAAACCCGCCACCTATGAAACTCTTTTAGGTACTTTTCCCACGAACATGGGACGTCCCGGAGGATACGCCATAGATTGCAACGATGACTATGCTTATATCACCGTAGAGCGTGAAGGTACAGAAGAAGAAAAAGAACGCATGGCAAAAAATGCATTCTTGCCGGAAAGTAATCAGCCGGTAAAAATAAAACCATCTCTTTGTGGCATCCGAAAAATGAACCTTGCTACCGGCGAAGTAACCAAAATTATCGATACCGAATTTAAGACAGGACACATACAGGCCAGCCGTTTCACACCGGGAGAAATAGTTTTCTGTAATGAAACCGGTGGCGATGCACACCAGCGCATGTGGTTCTGCACAGCAGACGGATCGGTCTTCAAGCCTCTTTATAAAGAAACTCCGTTAGACTGGGTCACTCACGAAACTTTTGCAACCAAGGACTATGTTTATTTCAATATCCTGGGTTTTCAGCCTCGTCTTCGTAAACAAGTAAGTGGTATTGCCCGTATCAATCTTCGCACCGATGACGTGGAATTAGTGGGTCAGGTAGAACTGGATAAAGACCGCAAAGCCATAGAAGGACAACTTACCGGACGAGGATTCTGGCATTGCAATGCAAGTCGCGACAATCGTTGGGCAGCGGGTGACACCTTTGGAGGAAATATCTGGCTCATCAACGTACAGACCGGTCAACGCCATTGGCTGGTTTCGGATACCAAAATGAAACCGGATCATGCACACCCAAGTTTCAGTCCCGACGGCACAAAAGTACTTTTTCAATCCGGACACTTCACAAACGGCAAACGTTTGAATCTGATGATGGTTGATATAACTTCATTCAATAACTAAAAAAGAAAGCAATGAAAAACAGATATTTACTCCTCTGTACTTTGTTAATCGGTACAGCCGGTAGTTTACGAGCCCAAGATTTACGTGAACGTACTTACTACTATGAGATTCTGGAACCACGACATGAACCGAAGCCTGAAGTGAATGGTTTTGCAACCGAACGAATAAAAGAGCACTTGGACAGAGGACTGGCGGCAATCCCTGCCATGGATGGAAAAGGCATATATCTTAGCTGGAGATTGTTGGAACAAGATGATGCAGATGTGTCCTTCCATCTATATCGTACTGTAAATGGCAAGACGGAACGCTTAACCAAATCTCCGGTAAAATCGACTTGTGATTTCATAGATCAATCTCCTGCAAACGAAAAAGCATTTTATTGGATCTGCGCATTGGATAAAAAGAAAAAAGTGATAGACACATCTGCTAAAATAGAAGTGGAACTCCCATCATTGAAGAATTATCAATCAATCAAACTTAATAGAAATATAAAAGCCGGCAAGATAGCTGTTGCCGATTTAAATGGAGACGGGATTTATGATTACATCATCCGCACGCCGGATAAAAATGTAGACCCGGGAATGCCGGGCACTTTGGGTGGAGAAACTTATCAAATTGAGGCTTATCTGAATGACGGTACTTTTTTGTGGTCTAAAGATCTGGGACAAGGTATAGAACCGGGCGTATGGTATTCTCCTTTTATCGCTTACGACTTCAATGGAGACGGCAAAGCTGAAATAGCATTAAAGACTGCTCCTGAAAATTCAAAACGCAATGAAAAAGGACGTGTAGATTCAGGTGAAGAATACTTGAGCGTATTGAATGGTATGACTGGAGAAGAAATAGCCCGCGTGGATTGGCCGGAGCGCAATGACAGATATGGAAATCTTGTCCGCCAGAATCGTAATCAGATAGGTATGGCATACCTGGATGGGAAGACACCTTATATATTAGCTTGTCGCGGGACCTATAAATTGATGGTGGTAGATGCCTGGCAATTAAACAACAACAAACTGGAACGCGCCTGGAGATGGGATAGCGATGAAGAAAACCCAGTAGTAAGAAGTATGGGATCACACAACATGATATGCGGAGATGTGGATCAGGATGGAAAAGATGAAATACTCTTAGGCTCATGCATGCTTGATAACAATGGTACACTATTATGGTCTACTGGATTAGGACACCCGGACAAGATTTATTTGACAGATATTGACCCGAATCGTCCGGGAATGGAAGTATTTCTATGTTTGGAACCTTGGCATGACAACGGCCGTGGAGTTTGTGTGGTAGACGCAAAAACCGGACAACCCGTTTGGAACATCGATCACAAAACGTTCCATGTGGGTGACGGCATGGTTGCCGACTTCGATCCTACTCATAAAGGGCTGGAATGTTTCGCAAGCGAAGACCGTAAAGGAGGAAGTACGGACAAATATCTGCTTTCTGCAGATGGACAATATTTAGGTAAGAACGAAGATGTACCTTCCTGCCGAAACTGGGCATGGTGGGACGGAGATTTATTGCGTGAAACATTTAAAGGAGATGATAACCGATGGGGAGCAAACTCTTCTTCTAACGGAAAATCTTTAAGCATCATAAAATGGAAAGGGGAATCTCTGACAGAAGGTATTGAAGGGGATATCCTGATGATTGCCGATTTATATGGTGATTGGCGTGAAGAGATCATCACAGCCTTACCGGGCGAAATTCGTATTTACACAACGAATATCCCTGCCAAAGACCGTCGTGTAACTTTAATGCAGGATGCGATATACCGGAATTATGTAGCACATCGTTCTATGGGCTATCCACAGGCACCTGTACCTTCCTACTATTTAGGAGAGTAAATAAGATGATTTTGAATGATAATCTATGCAAATGAATTTTTGTCTATAGAATGAGGGAAACTTTACGCTAGTTTTGCTCCCCAAAATAAATTAATAAACCATGAAACGTAGAATCCTTTTATTCCTTTTGGCTTTTATATCCATAAGCCAGTATGTAGGAGCATCAGATGCTCGCAATAAATATAATTTCAATTCTGACTGGTTACTTTCCGTTGGTGATACTCCTGAAGCCAAACAAGTACGCTTTCAGGATACGGATTGGGAAAAAGTCACTTTACCCCGCGCTTTTAATGAAGATGAAGCTTTTCGCTTAAGCATCGACCAGCTAACGGATACAGTGATGTGGTATCGTAAACATTTCCGTTTACCCGCTGGCAGTAAAGATAAAAAGGTATTTATAGAATTCGAAGGCGTCCGTCAGGGAGCTGATTTCTACATTAACGGTCAATATCTGGGCCTGCACGAGAATGGTGCGATGGCTGTTGGTTTCGACTTGACTCCTTATATAAAATACGGACAGGAAAATGTTATCGCCCTCCGCATTGATAATGACTGGAACTACAAGGAACGCGCTACCAACACCAAATATCAGTGGAGCGACCGTAACTTCAACGCCAATTATGGTGGTATTCCTAAGAATGTATGGCTACATGTTACAGATAAATTATATCAGACTCTGCCTTTATACAGCAATCTGCAAACCACGGGTGTCTATATCTATGCGGAAGATATTCGTGTAAAATCCCGCAAAGCGGTGATTCATGCGGAATCCGAGATAAAGAACGAGTACAAGCGTACCAAACAAGTGGCCTATAAAGTTGAGTTGATAGACCGTGACGGTAAAACAATCAAAGTATTCGACGGTGCTCAGACTTTAATAAAACCCGGAGAAACAGTTACTTTAAAAGCAGCTGCAGAAGTGGACAGTTTACATTTCTGGAGTTGGGGATATGGATATCTGTATACCGTAAAAACAAGTTTATGGGCAGACGGTAAAAAGATAGATGAAGTAGCTACCCGGACAGGTTTCCGCAAAACTCGCTTTGGGAAAGGTATGATATGGCTGAATGATCGCGTAATCCAGATGAAGGGGTTTGCCCAACGTACCAGCAATGAATGGCCGGGAGTAGGAATGAGCGTTCCGGCATGGCTGAGTGACTATAGCAATGGATTGATGGTGGAAGATAATGCCAACTTGGTTCGCTGGATGCATATCACTCCATGGAAACAGGACATTGAATCGTGTGACCGCGTGGGGTTGATCCAGGCAATGCAAGCTGGTGATGCAGAAAAAGACCGCGAAGGACGCCAGTGGGGACAACGGACTGAACTGATGCGTGATGCTATCATTTACAACCGCAATAACCCGAGTATCCTGTTTTACGAATGTGGAAATGAGTCTATCAGTCGGGAACACATGATAGAGATGAAAGCAATACGCGATAAATATGACCCTCATGGTGGCCGTGCCATCGGTTCACGTGAAATGCTTGATATCCGCGAAGCCGAATATGGCGGAGAAATGCTTTATATCAATAAGAGTAAACATCACCCGATGTGGGCCATGGAATATTGTCGCGATGAAGGATTGCGCAAGTATTGGGACGAATACTCTTACCCCTATCATAAGAATGGAGAAGGGAACAATTCTTTCAAATCCGCCGCAACCAATAAAATCCAGAAGAAAGTAGATGCACGTGCTTACAATCATAATCAGGATTCATTTACGATAGAAAATATAATTCGCTGGTTCGACTATTGGCGTGAACGCCCGGGAACCGGAGATCGTGTTAGTTCAGGTGGAGTAAAGATCATCTTCTCTGATACTAATACTCATTTCCGCGGGGTAGAGAATTATCGTCGTAGCGGGGTAACTGATGCCATGCGCATTCCCAAAGATCCTTTCTTTGCACATCAGGTGATGTGGGACGGTTGGGTAGATATAGAAAATCCACGCATCCATATCATTGGCCATTGGAATTATAAAGAAGGTACAGTGAAACCGGTTTATGTAGTTTCCAGTGCAGAGAAAGTGGAATTGTTCCTGAATGGAACATCCTTAGGATATGGTAATAGAGACCACCATTTCTTATATACTTTTGAAAATGTAGCATTTGCAGCCGGTAAATTGGAAGCAGTGGGCTATGATGAAAACGGAACAGAATGCTGCCGTACCCACTTACAGACAGCCGGTGAACCGGAGCAAATAAAGCTGAGCCTGATTCAAAGTCCTAATGGATGGAAAGCAGACGGTGCGGATATGGTATTACTCCAGGTAGAAGTAATGGATAAGGATGGAAGACGTTGTCCGTTGGCCAATGATCTAATACATTTCGATGTGGAAGGGCCTGCCGAATGGCGTGGTGGTATCGCACAGGGAAAAGACAATTTTATTCTTTCAAAAGATCTGCCGGTAGAATGTGGTATCAATCGCGCACTCATCCGCTCTCTGACAACTGCTGGTACAGTTCGCGTAACTGCAAAAGCTGAGGGCTTGAAATCTGCTGAGATCAGCTTCTCATCATCACCAATAGAAGTAAAAGATGGATTAAGCAGCTATATCCCCGGCAATGAACTGGAAGGCAGATTAACCCGTGGGGAAACTCCATTAACACCTTCTTATAAAGATACGAAAGTAGATGTTGGCATCTTATCCGCTGTCGCCGGCGCAAATAATGAAAACGCTATCAATAGTTTCGATGATAACGAATTGAGCGAGTGGAGAAATGACGGAAGAGCAAACACAGCCTGGATCACTTACCAATTGGAACGTGCCGCACGAGTGGATGAAATTTGCCTGAAGCTGACCGGATGGCGTTTGCGCAGTTATCCGCTGGAAATCTATGCGGGTGATGAACTTATCTGGAGTGGAGAAACTGAAAAGAGCTTGGGATATGTTCATTTGAAAGTAAAACCTGTATTGACCAATGAGATCACCATTCGCCTGAAAGGGGCCAGTAAAGAAGGAGATGCCTTCGGACAGATAGTTGAGGTAGCTGCTCCCGTCGCCAATGAATTGGATCTATATAAAGCTAAAGATGGAGACAAGACCAGACACGAATTACGCATTGTGGAAATAGAGTTTAAAGAAAACTTATGGCAATAAGGTTGAATTGTTATATAAAACACTGGGTTATTATGTATATACTCCTGCTTTGCGGGAGTATATATGCTTTTTCTCAACCTTACACAGGAGAAAAGCTATCAAGAGGTCTGGTCGGAATCCCTACAGACAAAGGAATGTACTTCAGCTGGCGCATGACGCTGGATGATGCACCCGACTTGCAGTTCGACATCTATCGAAGCACCAATGGCGAAACAGCCATAAAACTGAATAAGGAACCAATTAGTAAGACCGCTGATTTTCTGGATGAGGATACTGACTTTAAAGCTACTAATCACTGGATACTGAAAGCTGATAATAAAGAAGTAGCCACCTGGACACATTCGGCAGAAGAGGAACTACACCCCTATTTAAGTATTCCAATCCGGAAACCGGAAGATGGAGAAATTGCAGGCGAACATTTCTCTTATACAGCCAATGATTGCAGTATAGGAGATCTGGATGGTGACAGTGAATATGAAATCATACTGAAATGGTCACCTTCCAATTCCAAGCGCCCTCCGCAACGTGGCTTTACGGGAAATACTTACTTGGATGCGTATAAAATGGATGGAACATTGCTTTGGCGCATTGATTTGGGACCGAATATCCGTTCAGGAGCAGCCACAACTAACTTCCTTGTCTTTGATTTTAATGGAGATGGGCGTGCCGAAATCTGTTGCAAAACAGGAGACGGAACCGTGGATGGAACAGGACATACTATCGGTGATAACCAAGCAGATTGGAGAACATGGGACAAAGAGAGTCCGACCTATGGGAAAATAGTCAATGGCCCGGAATACCTGACTGTATTTGAAGGTAAAACCGGAAAAGAATTAGATACCAAAGAATACATTCCTACCCGCTATCCCGTAGACGGATGGGGAGGCATCGGCGGTAACTGTGGCAACGATAATACCGGCGGACGTTCCGACCGCTTCACTGCGGGAGTCGCCTTTCTGGATGGTAAGACTCCTTCACCTGTAATGGTCAGAGGATGGTATGGACGTACTGTAGTCTGCGCATGGACATTTACTAACTCAACCTTGAAAAGCATCTGGACTTTCGATAGTGCCGCCCCCGGTTTGGAGGGATATTCCGGTATGGGAAATCATAGCGTAACAATAGCCGATTTTGACGGAGACAGTTATGATGAGATCTGCGTGGGAGCTATGACAGTAGACCATGATGGAAAAGGCCTCTTCACAACGGGACTGCGCCATGGAGACGCCCTGCATGCCGGACGTTTAATTCCTTCACGCCCTGGCATGCAAGTATTCGGCGTACATGAGAACGAAGGAGATAATGAGATTGTCAAGCGAACTCCTGCCGTAGCCATGTTTGACGGAGCCACCGGAGAAATCATCTGGCAAGATGGGTTAGGCGAAGATGCCGGACGCGGAGTAGCAGCCGACATCGATCCACGCTATGAAGGGGCAGAATGTTGGTGCAACATCGGTGGCTTACGAAGAGGAGATACCGGAGAATTTATCAGTGACAAGAAACCGAATTCCTGCAATTTCACAATCTATTGGGATGCCGATCCGCTAGCAGAGTTATTAGACCATGTCTCCATCAGCAAGTGGAATTGGCAAACGGAAGAAACTGAACTATTGCTGAAAGCCGAGGGAGTGGTTTCCAACAATGGCACCAAAGGGAATCCCTGCCTGTCCGGAGATATTCTGGGAGATTGGCGCGAAGAAGTTATCTGGGCTTCAGAGGAGCAAACAGAACTGCGCATATACACAACAACGATACCTGCCACCGATAGGCGCCCGACATTGATGAACGACCGTCAATATCGTCTGGCTATCGCTTGGCAAAACGTAGCATATAATCAACCACCACACACAAGTTTTTAATCATGATGAAAAGAAACAGATTCCGTACTTGTTTGTGCCTTTCATTTTTCTTTCTGTCTCCACTACCATTGAAGGCACAGGACAATCAGGTTTCCGGCTTAAATGCCCGCCAGTTTCACAAATACTGGAAGGTGGAGTCGGAATCGCCCGATTACAAAGTAACGTTCCGGGGAGATACCGCTGAGATTGTCTCCCCAAAAGGGCTGACTCTCTGGAGAAAGGAGAAGATGAGCGGCAAAGTCACCATTGAATACGATGCCTGCGTAGTCAGTGAAACGGAAAAAGACCGTCTGAGCGACTTGAACTGTTTTTGGATGGCTTCCGACCCGAAGTATCCAGATAACTTATGGAAACGCGAGAAGTGGCGCAACGGAATATTCCTGAACTGCTACTCCCTGCAGCTTTATTATCTGGGATATGGCGGAAACCACAACTCCACCACACGCTTCCGTCGCTATGATGGCAATGAAGCAGGCATCACCGACCCTCAGGCCCGCCCTGCAGTCTTAAAAGAATATACCGATGCAGAGCATTTGCTGAAAGCGAACCACTGGTATCATATTAAAATTACGAACGAAAATAATAGGGTTAGTTATTATATAGACGGAAAGCGTCTGGTGGATTTCAGGGATGCCAAACCACTGACTGAAGGTTGGTTTGGCTTCCGCACCACCCTATCGCATACCCGTATTACCAACTTCCGCTACGAGTGCTCACTGCAAGAAACCTCCGTTGTGCCTTTGCAATGGATCGGCGGCACTCCCGAAATGGACAAAGCGGTCAGCTTCGGCGTACCTTTTGAGAAAGGCAAAATCTTTCCTGAAAGCACTTTACGGTTAACCACCATAAATGGTGAAAACATACCGATCGACACCTGGGCGCTGGCCTACTGGCCGGATGGTTCGGTGAAATGGAGCGGAGTAGCAGGCGTTATCCCCGCCGGAACAGAGGGGGCGACACTTGAACTAGCAAAAAAGAAGTCGGTAAAAAAGGCAAGAACAACAAATCCCAACGATCAAGCATCCGTTTCCGTCACCGAGACACCCCGGAACATTCTGATAGAAACAGGAGTGATTTCGGCTTACATTCCCCGCCAGGGTGAATTCCTGATAGACAGTCTGCTATATAAAGGGGTGAAGGTGGGCGAGAAAGCACGCCTGATATGCAGCACACAGAGCACGCCCGTTCTTGAAAGCACTTCGCAGGTATCTTTCAGTAACTATGTGAGCGAAGTGAAATCAGCGACGGTAGAGCGTTGCGGCGCTGTACGTACGCTGATAAAACTGGAGGGCGTACATAAAAATATAAACGGACGTGAATGGCTGCCCTTTGTGGTACGTCTCTATTTCTATGGTGGAAGTGAGCAGATGAAGATGGTGCACAGCTTCCTGTTCGATGGAGATCAGAACCAGGATTTCATTCGTGCTTTAGGCGTCCGCTTCGACGTGCCTATGCGCGAAGCACTTTACAACCGTCACATAGCCTTCTCCTGTGCTGACGGCGGAGTGTGGAGCGAACCTGTGCAGCCATTAGTAGGGCGTCGTGTACTGACATTGAGCGATGCAGCGAACAGGAACTCCGGCCGGGATGTGACAGATAAAAATGCCGGTAAGGATAAGGAAATCTCCCTACAACAGCAACAGATGGAAGGGAAACGCATCCCACCTTATGAAACTTTTGATGAAAAAAATCGCTCGCTGCTGGACAACTGGGCATCGTGGAACACCTACCGCCTGTCTCAGCTCACTGCGGATGCTTTCTCCATCCGTAAACGGGCCAATGACACGAATCCTTGGATAGGTACCTTCTCCGGCACGCGCAGTGAGGGATATGCTTTTGCCGGCGACGTCAGCGGTGGATTGGGGCTTTGCCTGCACGACTTCTGGCAGTCTTATCCTTCGGCCATCGAAATCTCCGAGACGAAGACTCCCGTAGCTACCCTTACCGCCTGGCTATGGAGCCCCGATGCCGAGCCTATGGATTTGCGCCACTACGATAATGTGGCACACGATTTAAATGCCAGTTACGAGGATGTTCAGGAAGGTTTGAGCACACCTTATGGAATTGCCCGCACCACCACGCTCACCCTGATTCCACAGGGAGGATATACCGGAAAACAGGCTTTTGCCGACCGTGCCAAGCAACTTTCGGAACCGGGTGTATTAATGCCTACTCCCGAATACCTGCACGCGCAGCAGGCTTTTGGCGTCTGGAGCCTTCCGGATCGCAGTACTCCATTCCGCAACCGGGTAGAAGACCGGCTGGATGCATACGTTGACTTTTACAAGAAGGCCATCGAACAGAACAAATGGTATGGTTTCTGGAACTACGGCGACGTCATGCATGCGTATGACCCTATTCGCCACACCTGGCGCTACGACATCGGAGGCTTTGCCTGGGACAATACGGAACTGGCCTCCAACATGTGGCTTTGGTATAATTTCCTGCGCACAGGGCGTGCAGACATTTGGCGCATGGCAGAAGCTATGACCCGCCATACGGCTGAGGTAGACGTCTACCATATAGGGGAGAATGCCGGATTGGGGAGTCGTCACAACGTCAGCCATTGGGGATGTGGCGCCAAGGAAGCACGCATCAGTCAGGCTGCATGGAATCGCTTCTACTATTATCTCACTACGGACGAACGTTGCGGGAACCTCATGACCGAGGTGAAAGACGCCGAACAGAAGCTCTATACCCTGGACCCTATGCGCCTGGCACAGCCACGTAGCGAATATCCCTGCACCGCCCCTGCCCGCCTGCGCATTGGTCCCGACTGGCTGGCATATGCCGGAAACTGGATGACGGAATGGGAGCGCACCCGCAATGTGGCCTATCGTGATAAAATCATCACCGGCATGAAGAGTATCGCCGCCCTGCCCAACCGGATTTTCACAGGTCCTAAAGCGCTTGGCTTTGATCCTGCAACCGGCATCATCAGCAGTGAGTGCGACCCCAAACTGGAAAGTACCAACCACTTAATGAGTATCATGGGCGGCTTCGAGGTGATGAATGAAATGCTCCAGATGATTGATATACCCGAATGGAAAGATGCCTGGTTAGATTATACGATACGTTACAAACAGAAGGCATGGGAGCTAAACCGTAGTCGTTTTCGCATTTCACGTCTGATGGGCTATGCAGCTTATTATACACGTAACCCGGAAATGGCAAAGGAGGCTTGGACGGATTTGTTCACAAGACTTGAGCATACGCCGGCACCGCCTTTCCGCATCACAACCCTACTTCCGCCCGAGGTGCCCGCCCCGCTGGACGAATGTACCAGCATCAGCACAAACGATGCCGCCCTGTGGAGCCTGGATGCCATTTACATGCAGGAAGTAATCCCCATGGACGAATGATTTGCACGATTTTCCATATATATTGCATAGTATTCTATGGAAATATTTAGTATTAAGCCGTATTTTTGCAACTAATGAAAAACAAAATATATCATGAAAAAACCTTGTTTTAAATCCTTGGCCGGCATAGCTGCCATTGCAGCGATTGCGCTGGGATTATCGGGCGCCATGCCTGCCCCGAAATATAAGACTGTCACCGTCAACGCACCTTTCGCCATGGAGCCGATAAAGGAATTTATTTTCCCCAACCGTGATTTTTCCATCGCAAATTATGGAGCAGTAAAAGGAGGGAAAACTATAAATACAAAAGCCATCGCTAAGGCCATCAAGGCATGCAATCGCGCCGGTGGCGGTCGTGTCGTAATTCCCGCCGGCGAGTGGCTTACAGGCCCCGTACACCTGATGAGCAATGTGAACCTGCATTTGTCCGACGGTGCCATACTGCGTTTCACTGACAATCCGGAAGACTATCTGCCTGCCGTGATGACGTCATGGGAAGGTATGGAATGTTACAACTACTCTCCTTTGGTGTATGCTTTCGACTGTGAAAATGTAGCCATCACCGGAACCGGAACACTGCAACCCATCATGGACACGTGGCGCAAGTGGTTTAAACGTCCCAAACCACACATGGATGCGCTTGCAGAGCTCTACACAATGGCCTCAACGGATGTTCCGGTGGTAAAAAGACAAATGGCGAAAGGAGAAAATAATCTTCGCCCACACCTGATACACTTCAACAGATGTAAGAACGTCTTGCTCGATCAGTTCAAGATTCGTGAAAGCCCCTTTTGGACGATTCACTTGTATATGTGCGATGGCGGTATTGTTCGCAATATGGACGTATATGCCCACGGGCACAATAACGACGGTGTCGATCTGGAAATGAGCCGCAACTTCCTGATAGAAGATTGTAAGTTCGATCAGGGAGATGATGCAGTTGTCATCAAAGCCGGGCGCAACCAAGATGCCTGGCGGCTGGATACCCCATGTGAGAATATTGTGATACGCAACTGCGACATCATAAAAGGACATACATTACTGGGCATCGGCAGCGAAATGTCGGGCGGTATACGCAACGTATATATGCACGATTGTGCAGCACCAGACTCCGTGTTCCGCCTCTTCTTTGCCAAGACCAATCACCGCCGGGGCGGTTTCATCGAAAACATCCACATGGAGAACGTAAAAGCAGGCAAGATGCAGCGTGTACTCGAAATTGATACGGATGTACTCTACCAATGGCGCGACTTGGTGCCCACTTACGAAGAGCGTATCACCCGCATCGATGGTTTGTACATGACGAACGTGACCTGCGAACGCACCGAGGCTATCTACGATCTGAAAGGTGATGCCAAACTGCCTGCAAAGAACGTCGTTATAAAGAATGTACATGCCGATGAAGTTACGAAATTCATCAAGAACGTACATAACGTAGAGAATGTAACGGAAGAGAACGTGACGTACGGCCGCTTCCGCAACGCGGCGAATGCTCCGGCCTATGATTATTCAAAGCTACAAAAGGAAAAGTTGGGTCGTGGTGTAGTAGCCATCCGTGAGAACCCGTCAGAAGTAGCTGTTTCCTGGAGATACCTCTCGTCCGACCCCGAGAATACAGCGTTCAACCTCTATCGGGACGGAAAGAAGATAGCCGAAGTACCTGCTACTACGGGAACTTTCTACCGGGATGCCTATAAAGGAAAGAAAGCAACCACGTACACCGTGCGGCCCGTTGTAGGCGGCGTGGAAACGGGACACATCGAGGGCAACTATACACTGCCGGCGAAGGCACCCATAGGATACATCAATATTCCGCTGGACCGTCCGGCGGATGGGGTCACCCCTTCGGGACAAGCATTCACCTATATACCCAATGACGCTTCTATTGGTGATGTCGATGGGGATGGAGAATATGAGATTATTCTGAAATGGGATCCCTCGAACGCACATGATAATGCCCATGATGGCTATACTGGAAATGTCCTCTTCGATTGCTACCGGCTTACGGGTGAACGGCTCTGGCGTATTGATATGGGACACAATGTCCGTGCAGGTGCGCACTACACTCAATTCATGGTGTATGATTTTGATGGCGACGGCTGTGCGGAGATCATCATGAAGACTTCTGACGGAACTATCGACGGACAAGGTAAAGTGATCGGGGATGCCGCAGCCGACTATCGTGAACCGGGTACCCCTGCCAATCAAGGTCGCATTCTGAAGGGTAATGAGTACCTCACCGTCTTCAATGGACGCACAGGTGCCGCTATGCAGACTATCGATTATGTTCCTGCACGCGGAAATCTGGCAGATTGGGGAGATAACCGCGCCAACCGAAGCGACCGTTTCCTGGCAGCTGTTGCCTATCTGGATGGCATCCATCCCAGTGTAGTGATGTGCCGCGGATATTACACCCGCACTGTACTTGCAGCTTTCGATTGGGATGGAAAAGAACTGAAACAACGTTGGATATTCGACAGTAATACCCCAGAATACAAATCTTATGCAGGACAAGGCAATCATAACCTCCGTGTAGCAGATGTAGATGGGGATGGATGTGACGAAATTATATATGGTTCCTGCGCCATCGATAATAATGGTAAAGGGCTTTACTCTACCGGAATGGGACACGGAGATGCCATGCATCTGACAAAGTTCTCGCCTGACATGCCCGGACTTCAGGTTTGGGATTGCCATGAAAATAAGCGCGACGGTTCCAGCTTCCGCGATGCAGCAACAGGAAAAGTATTCTTTCAGGTGAAAAGCGGAATAGACGTAGGCCGTTGTATGGCTGCCGACATTGACCCAACAAACCCCGGCATAGAAATGTGGTCGTGGGAATCGAAAGGACTACGCAATATCAAGGGAGAAGTAGTCAATCCCGATATCAAAACATTCTCTGTCAATATGGCTGTGTGGTGGGACGGTGATTTACTCCGTGAGTTGCTGAACAAGAATGTGGTATCCAAGTACGATTGGGAAGCCGGAGTCTGCAAACCGCTCGTCACATTCGAAGGTGCTGTATCGAACAACGGAACCAAAGCAACTCCCTGCCTGCAAGGCGATATTCTGGGTGACTGGCGCGAAGAAGTATTGCTACGCACAGAAGACAATACGGCACTACGCCTCTATGTATCACCCATAACAACTGATTACCGTTTCCACACTTTCCTGGAAGATCCGGTTTATAGGATCAGTATTGCTACACAAAACGTAGCATACAACCAACCTACACAACCCGGTTTCTATTTCGGACCTGATCTGAAAGGAAGTTTCAGAGGATATGAATTTAAATAGTAATTATATAATGTAGTATTTAAAAGTATGAACATAAAGACATTCTGCCTGACAGGCACCTTGCTGTTACTCAGCATCGGCACTTATGCCCAGAAAAAGAAGGAAACAATAAATGACTCTAACACCCCACTGCACCTGTTGCAACCAGAGTATAAAGTACCCTATAAAGCTCTTTCTACTACTGAAGTAAAAACTGACATCGACCGCATTCTCCGTTATTTGGAGAAGACGACTCATACCCGTGTGGTCAGTGAGAAGACCGGAAAAGTAATCACTGATTATAGTAACCTGCCAGACGACGCCCAATTGGAACGTGGCGCCTTCCGCCTGGCCAGTTATGAATGGGGAGTTACTTATTCGGCCATGATGGCAGCTGCCGAAGCCACCGGAGACGCAGCTTACATGAAATATGTTACGGATCGCTTCAAGTTTCTCGCCGAAGTGGCTCCGCATTTTCGTAATCTGCTCGAAAAGAATGGTACTACCGACCCACAAATGAAACAAATCCTGACACCTCATGCACTTGACGATGCCGGTGCCGTATGTGCTGCTATGATTAAGGCACAATTGCAGGATAAATCTCTCAACCTCTATCCTTTGATAGATAATTATCTCGATTTCATTCTAAACAAAGAATATCGCCTTGCCGACGGAACCTTTGCCCGCATCCGTCCACAGCTCAACACGCTTTGGCTGGATGATATGTTCATGGGCGTTCCTCCCGTAGCCTGGTACTCTCGTATGGCAGATAAAGAACAGTCCAAATATCTGGCCGAAGCCGTTCGCCAAATCTTCCAATTTGCCGAGCGTATGTGGGTACCCGAAAAGAAACTCTTCCGTCACGGTTGGGTAGAAGGTATGGGAGATCATCCTGCCTTCTTCTGGGGACGTGCCAACGGTTGGGCGCTGCTCACCATGACTGAAGTACTGGACGTAATGCCGACCGACCATCCCCAGCGTGAAAAGCTCATGAACCTCTTTCGTGAACACGTCCGTGGACTGGCTGCTCTTCAAAGTGGCGAAGGATTCTGGCATCAACTGTTAGATCGTAACGATTCCTATTTGGAAACTTCAGCAACCGCTATCTATGTCTATTGCATCTCCCACGCCATCAACCAAGGTTGGCTCGATGCAATGGCTTACGGCCCCGTAGCGCAGCTCGGTTGGCATGCAGTTTCTACACAGATCAATGCAGAAGGACAGGTAGAAGGCACCTGTGTGGGCACCGGAATGGCATTCGACCCTGCATTCTACTATTACCGCCCGGTCAATGTGTATGCCGCACACGGCTATGGTCCTGTAATCTGGGCAGGAGCTGAAATGATCAACCTGCTGAATAAACAGCATCCTAAAATGAACGACAGTGCTATTCAGTATTACCATACTGAACAGAAAACTACCGCACCGATCTTCAGTGTTAGTAAACCCGATTAACCCTCAATGAATAATATATCATGAAAAGAGAAGCATTTAAAATGTTCCTGAAGCCCGGCTTCGAAAAGGAATACGAGAAAAGACATGCAGCCATCTGGCCCGAACTGAAAAAGATGTTATCCGACGGCGGAGTATATGACTACTCCATCTATTGGGACCGCGACACCAACATCCTCTTTGCTTGCCAGAAGACTCGGGGTGAAGAATCCTCGCAGGATATGGGTACCAATCCCATTGTACAAAAATGGTGGGATTACATGGCGGATATCATGGAAGTAAATCCGGATAATTCTCCGGTAACCATACCCTTGCCCGAGGTATTCCACATGGAATAAACCTTAAAAGTGCATTGAAGTTAGTCTTCAATGCGCTTTTTTCCTTATTTTTGTTACGTACCAAAATCTATGAAATATGAAAAAGCACTTAATGCTTGCGTGCCTGTACTTATTGCTCTCCATTCTTAACACCTCAGCCTCTGTAGAAGTACGTTCTACCCATATGACCACTACCGACGGGCTTGCTAATAATTCCGTCTGCTACGTATTTCAGGACAGCAAAGGGTTCATCTGGATGGGGACCCTGAACGGACTCAGCCGCTACGACGGTAATACCTTCGTCACCCTCCTGCCCGAAGGCGATACTCAGCCCGGACGCCTCTCCCTCTCCTCTAACCACGTCCGCTCTATCAGCGAAGACCGTAACGGTTTCCTGTGGCTCGAAACCTCCGGTGAATTCTTCAACTGCTACGACCTGAAGGCAGAACGCTTCGTCGACTTCACCGGTCGCGGCGAATACCGCCAACACTACGATCGCAAGGCCGAAGCTCCTAATGGAGATATATGGTTATGGAACAGTCGCAACGGCTGCCGCCTCATCACCTACCACAATGGTGCGTTTTCATCCGTTGCTTACAAGAAATCCAACGGAAATCTACCTTCGGACAGCGTGGCCTATGTCTATCCCGATCCGCACGGTAACATCTGGATAGGTACTGACCACGGCGTGGCCCTCGTCAGCAGTGCACAGACTGTCATTGTCGACAACAACAACGCCTTTGCCGCACAGAACTTCGGAAAAGATGTCTTTTTTCTCTCTACCGATGGCATCATCAACCGTAAGAGTGGTACTGCACCCACTGCAACCTCCGCCCGCCTGCCACGTGGCGAAGGCGGCATCACCCTGTATGGCACACTCCGTCTGCAAAACGAGTGGGTCATCTTCACCAACACCGGCGGTTATCTGTTCGACATGAAGACCCAACGCATCAGCCGCCATCCGGAGCTCGACATCCGTAACGGCAATGTGCTGACGGATAATCGGGGGGACTTCTGGATTTACAACAACACCGGGCAAGTATGGTATGTCAACGCCACCACTCATGCTGTTAAAACCTTCCGTCTCTCCTCTCCCGATAAACTGAACTATGTGGACATGGAACGCTACCACATTGTACACGATTCCCGGGGCATTATCTGGATCTCCACCTACGGCAACGGGCTCTTCGCCTACAACACTATCACAGAAGAGCTCCAGCACTTCGACTTCCAGATTGACGGCTTCAGCCACATCAGCTCCAACTATCTACAATACATCATGGAAGACAGTTCCGGCGCTATCTGGGTCAGTTCAGAATACGCCGGTATCGCCCGTCTTACTATCCTGAACGAAGGCATCAAACGCATTTACCCTGAAGCCATCTCTCTGTCCGACCGCTCCAATACCGTCCGCATGATTACCCGCCTCAAGAACGATGACATCTGTATCGGTACACGTGGTGGTGGCGTCTATACCTACGACCCGCTGATCAACACACAGAAAAAAGAAGTTCACTATAACTCCAATATCTATGCCATAGCCGAAGACCTCGACGGTACCCTGTGGATGGGTAGCCGTGGCGAAGGTCTCTGCATTGGTGGAAAATGGTATGTCAACCACTCCAACGACGCCCATTCCATCAGTAACAACCATATCTTTACCCTCTACTGCGACCGCAAAGGCCGTATGTGGATAGGCACCTTCGGCGGCGGATTGGACCTTGCTATCAAAGAGGACGACGGATACACCTTCCGCCACTTCTTCACCAAAACCTTCGGACAGCGCCGCACTCGCGCCATTATCGAAGACTCGAACGGCTGGATATGGGTCGGAAACAGTGATGGAGTCTACGTCTTCTCCCCCGATTCCCTGCAAACCGACCCGCAAAACTACCTGACCTACAATTACAACAACGGAAAACTGCGTAGTAACGAAATCAAGTGCATCTACCAAGACACCCGGGGCCGGATATGGATTGGTTCCTCCGGTGGTGGCCTCAGTATGTGCATCCCCGGCACCGACTACCGCAACCTTACCTTCAGGCATTACGGCACCAGCAACGGTCTCGTCAATGACATGGTCCAAGCCATCGCTGAAGATAAGCAAGGCAATCTCTGGATTGCCACCGAATACGGTATCTCTCGCTTCAATCCCGAAACGCAAGCTTTCGATAATTACTTCTTCTCAGCCTACACATTGGGTAACGTCTATAGCGACAATAGCTCGTGCGTCAGCAAAAACGGCAGTCTACTGTTTGGTACCAACTACGGCTTGTTAGTCATTAACCCCGAACAAATGGGAAATAACTCGGTGCTCAATTCCTCAATAACCTTCACCAACCTCCAAGTGAACGGAATATCCATGCGCCCGGGTGCCCCCGACTCCCCCCTCTCCAGCGCCATGATGTACACCGACGAAATCGAACTGAAACACTTTCAAAGATCATTTGTAATAGATTTTACCACCTTCGATTACTCAAAGACCAACAGCTACACCTACACCTATCGACTGGAGAATTATGATAAAGAATGGAGCAAACCCTCTCCACTGAGCTTTGCATCCTACAAGAACTTACCACCGGGCAAATACAGTCTGCACGTGAAAATTTGCAATGCTACCGGTATTTTGGGCGATCAGGAAGCTGTTTTGAAGATTACTATCACTCCTCCCTTTTGGAAAACCACTTGGGCATTCCTTATCTATGCCCTCTTGCTGGCCGTCATACTCTACATCACCTACCGCCTGATACTCAACTTCAACCTCCTGCGCAACAAAGTGCAGGTAGAGAAACAACTGACGGAGTACAAACTCGTATTTTTCACCAACATCTCCCACGAATTCCGCACTCCCTTAACCCTGATTCAAGGAGCATTGGAAAAGATACAGAGCATAGACAAAGTCCCCAAAGAAATGGTCAATTCACTGAAGGTGATGAACAAGAGCACCCAACGCATGCTCCGTCTCATTAACCAACTGTTGGAGTTCCGGAAGATGCAGAACAACAAGCTTGCCCTCTCCCTGGAAGAAACAGACGTCATGGGCTTTCTTCATGAAATATTCCTGAGTTTCAAAGATACTGCGACATCCAAGAATATGGATTTCCGATTCCAGCCTTCAGCGGCTTCCTACAAGATGTTCATCGACAAAGGGAATCTGGACAAAGTTGTCTACAATCTCTTGTCCAATGCCTTTAAGTATACCCCGAGCAACGGTAAAGTCATCCTTTCAGTTACCGTCGATGAGGACCGGAAATGCTTGGAAATCTCTGTAGCAGACACAGGAATCGGTATTGCCAAAGAAAAACGGGGAGAATTGTTCAAACGCTTCATGCAAAGTAACTTTTCAAGCAATAGTACAGGTATAGGACTACACCTGACACACGAACTGGTAAATGTCCATAAAGGGACTATCAATTATGATGAGAACCAAGGAGGAGGCTCCATCTTCACAGTCTCCCTCCCCATCGACACCAGTGCATACGAAGAAAAAGACTTTCTCATTCCTCACGACGCCTTCCTCGAAGAGAAAGCATATAAACCGGAAAACAACGAAGAAGAAAGCACCCTGGAAGTAAATGTAACAAAAGAAAAAGAGCCTTCGAACCAGTACAAATTGCTCATCATAGAGGATGACAACGACGTACGCGAATTCTTGAAAGAAGAATTCAAACTTTATTTTGAAGTTGTTACTGAAGCAGACGGCCTTTCTGGTCTGGAACGTGCACGTACATACGATGCCGATCTCATCATCTGCGATGTACTGATGCCAGGACTCACAGGTTTCGAAGTTACCCAGAAGCTTAAAAATGATTTCGATACTAGTCACATCCCCATCATTTTATTGACAGCCATGAGTTCGGCAGAGAATCACCTGAAAGGCGTGGAAAGCGGAGCAGATGCATACATCACCAAGCCATTTAGTCCCAAGCTATTACTGGCAAGAGCATTCCAGTTGATAAAGCAACGTGAAAAGTTGCGGAAGAAATTCTCAGATGATCCGGGAATGATTACGCCTGCTATCTGTACGTCAGAGAAAGATAAACAATTTGCCGATAAGCTTCAGGCTATTCTGGAAGAACAGATTAGTAACAGTGAATTCGCCGTAGATGACCTTGCTTCAGTGATGGGGCTAGGACGTTCCACCTTCTATCGCAAGGTGCGTGGAATAACCGGTTATTCCCCAAATGAGTACATGCGCATCATCCGCATGAAAAAAGCTGCTGAACTTTTACTTGAAAATCGTTATACAGTGGCAGAGGTATCTTATAAGATAGGTATCGAAGACCCATTCTATTTCAGCAAATGCTTCAAGAAACAGTTCGGAGTATCTCCATCCGTATATTTACGTGGTAAGAACGACCCGGAAGAAAAAGAGGTTGATGGCAAAGAAGAAGAGACGTTCGAACAAGAGTGAATACAGAAAAGCCCGGAATTTTAAATTTTCCGGGCTTTTCATATAAAAATAAATAGATCCTAGCTCAAAGCTTTTAAAGCTATAACTACAGATTAATTTAAGGTAAGAGATGATTAAAATCCAGCTTGCCGCAATATGGTTTGACTAATGGGGAGTAGTTCCACTTTCTCTTCCTTTCCTGTGACTTCATTCAACAAGAAAGCCTCCAACTTGCCATTTCGATAGATTGAACGATGATTCTCAATATACTTATAACGTGTATTCTCTACAGGCTTATAGAGATAGTCAGTAAATCCGTCAATATATTGACGTCCCTTTTCTTCTATAAATTTTAAAGGATAGGCAAAAGCCTGGATACCATAAAAGAAATAGTGTTCACCTTTTATACCCTTCACGACTCTGACATTTGTTTTAAATGAAAGCCTAACTTGGTCCTTTGAATTAAAGTTACGTTTGAAGACAAGATACTGCCCTTCTTCTTTGTAAGATTCACTACATATTACACCTTCCGCCCATTGGGGTCTACGAATCTTGAGGGTCAAATCCATTGGGCGCTCCAAAGTAATAACAAATTTATATTCATTCTTTAGAGGATATCCTGTTTGATTTTCAATACATACACGATTGCCATCAATACGAGTATCAAGCATGCAGGGCATTAGAAGATTGGCAATCAAAATGTGATTTTTACCCTGCATCCATGCATTCTGTAGAAAGTACGGAGTGATTCTGCCTGCATTAGGTGCACAGCACACAGCAACATCCTGATGAACGGGAGAATATTTATACCGGGTTTGTGTTTTGCCCGGTTCTGCATCACCGTTGCGAGTACCATCCATCTGATATGAATTATCCGTCTTCAGATAAGCAATACAGGAATGATAAGGATGGCGGGCTCCCTGAGCTGCATTATAGAATATATTTTCTATGGATTCAGCTAGAGCTGTGTCACCGGTACGTTGCAATAATACACCATAACTATCTAATAATTCATGCAAAGAACAATATTCATAACCCGTATGGGTAGCATCTGCTTCCCGTCCGCCAATCCATTCGTCGCCAATGGCACCACCGGTAGCAGTAGTAACGGTATTGATTTTCCGCAAATATTCCATTAGCGCCTTCTTTATTTTGGCATCTTCCGAGGTACTGGCAGCAACAATCATCGGCCGAAGATGTTCGTAAGTATGTACGGCATGACAGTTCAGCTTATACTCCTTATTCAATGCATTTGTCAACTGTGCATCCCGTTCCCATGCATAAAATTTGGAGTAATCCAGATACAGAAACAGGGCATAATCAAGATATTTCTCTTCACCAGTTAGCTGATACATACGGTCAAGGACATCTGTAAAAGTAAGACCGTGTCCAACACCTCCATTATAATTCATTCCAGTATCGAAAGGATGGGAAGCATCAACAGGATAGTTTGTCATCACATTATCTACTGCACGTACCAAAGCGTTCCATACTTGTGGATCGTTGGTATATTCGTAATATGCCAATAAACCACGATACAAGGTAGCTTTTGCCCAAAGTTCTCCATTCTCAGATGTAAAATGATAACGGAGGTCGGAGGCGTAAATCCCCAGATATCCGTCTGCATCCTGGGTACTGAGAATGTCGCTGATGTATTTTTTTACACGAGCAATGTGCTTTACATCATTCAAGAGCAATGCATTCCTCAAATAACCATCCCACCAGTTTGACTGTGATTCGGAATTCCACCATTTATATTGTTCATCTCCTTCAGCATCTCCTTCCTTATTATTACCCAGATCTTTTGCTTTACTATTTTTGTGCAGACGTCCGCTGCCATAGATAGGATCATTGATAAGGTCAGGTACTAGCTTATCCAGGTTCCCCACAAAACCATTTAAGTCAGCTTGCATTTGAGTTTTTAGCCATCCGACAGGCTTGATAGCCCCGAATGGGAAAGAGGTGTAAACAGGTACTTCTTTCATTTGTTCGATAGCTTTTGGAAGGCTCTCAGAGATTTGTGCCCTCGCTACTAGCGAGGTGCACAATCCCATAAGTATAATCCATATAAATTTTCTGCTCATTTCATTGATATTTCACGTAAATACTTCATATTCTCAACCGGAGTAGAACGAGGTATTTCACAACCTGCCATCATAATCCAGTTCTCGCGTGGAATACTATTTTTTACTTCTTCATATTTAGTCTTTATTAATTCCCTAGAACCATCCATAACTACAGTTACAGGATCGAGATTACCACATACAACTACTTCATTGCCCAATATCCGATGTGCCTCTGCTACATCTACCATCCAGTCGGCATCCACAATATCCACATCGGTCTGAGCTAGGGAAGGAAGAATGTGAGTAATGTTACCGCAAATATGGAGTTTTACAATAGCCCCATGTTCATGGATGAAAGCAAACAATTCCTTGTGCAGCGGCTGAACAAATTCATCGTACATTTCATCTGAGATTTGTGAACAGAGTGCATCGCCTACACCGATGATGTTAGCACCGGCTTCTATCTGTGCCAAAGCAAAGTTTTTACCCATTTGCAGACATTTCTGCATAAGAGCCTTCACCATGTCAGGCTCCATAATCATATTCATCATAGTTTCTGATACACCACAAAGGTCAGCAGTTTCGGCAATGGGTCCCTCTATCCAACCAATGATGGGAAAGGGGTTACCCAACTTCTCACGGAATAATTTTACTCCATTGATACGGTCAAGAGTACGCTCGTGTGCATATACATTAGGAATCTCCAGCTTCTCAACATCTTCCATACAAGTAATCAGTTTGTCAGCTTTTGGCGAACTGTCTCCATCAAATGTTATTTTGGCTCCAAAAGCCGATGCTTCACGATAAGGGTCGGAAATAACGCTGACTGCATCATGGTCGTACATTTCCAGTAGTTCCATGTTCGATTCTACCAGAATGCGGTAGTCTTGCATAAATTCACTATAGGTTTCGCCGTACAAAGTAGCAGCATGCATCATAAGAATCGGATGAAAGTAAATTCTTCCATCATTGGTTTTAGGAGTAGCAAGCATCCTGTGAATTCTTTCTAACTTGGTTTCCATATTCGTTTTTCTTTATTGTTAATGTTAATATTAGTCCGCAGCTTGTTTCACTTTCGAACCAAGCAATGCATAATACAATATATAGAGTTCTCCAATAACTACAATGAACCAGGTCCAACGCCACATCCCTCCCATCGCATCGGCAAACATACCCTGAAAAAGAGGAAGTAACGAGCCACCGATTACTCCAATCATAATTGTACCTGAAGCAACAGAGGTGTATTTACCCAAACGACTGATGGCTAGCGTGAAAATGGAACCCCACATCACTGAGTGGAAGAATCCGACTGCAACCAGCAACCAAGGATTATCTGCAACGATAGCTCCCACCGTTGAGAGTGCAGCAAATACAGCAGCTACTGCCAATTGGGTTTGAGGAGGAATACTGTTCAAAGAACTGGATATCAACCGCCCTATGAGCATACCGCCCCAATAGAGAGTAGCCATCAGTGCCGGTATGGCAAAGTTAACTCCACCTATAGTGAGTGAATCCATTCCGAAGAACAAGAATTGACGTCCAGCATTCTGAAGTTCGATAGCATATAAATTGATATTAGCGCCTACGCAAACTTCCACACCCACATAGAAAAAGATTCCCAATACCCCCATCGTTAGATGGCTGAATGACCATACAGACTTTTCCAACTTCTCGCCGGATTCTGCTTTCGTTCCTTTAATATCGGGCAGTTTCATGCGAGTAAGTATCAGAGTAACAACTGCAAACACAACCATCAATCCTAAGAAAGAAACTTGAATCTGGCTGATATTCACTTCTTCCATAGAGAGACCACCAAAGACGATACCAGTCACGAAGAAAGGAGCCAATGTAGTACCTACCGAATTGGCTGAACCACCGATATTCAATCGTTGTACAGGCTGTGTATTCTTTACGTCACAGGCTGTCAAATAGGGATTGATAACTACTTGTAGGATGGTAGCACCTGCACCAACCACATAAGAACCCAGCAGAAATATGACATATCCCCAAGGGATAATGGCAGAGCTTATCGTGAAGTGCGAATCAGGAAATTCAATAGTATAGAGTGAAGATAGCCAGAAGATGCCCAACCCTGCAATCAAGATGAGGATGGCTTGGATCAGTGTACGTTTATAGCCGTATTTCGTTACCCAGGAGGACCCGATACCACCTGTCAACGGGTATGCCATGAACCAGGCAAAGGATATCAGTGTGGCAAATGTGTTCTTTAAATCACCAGCATTGCTAAGGAATACGGCTTTCAAAGGGCCTTGAAACTGTCCATTTGCTGTAGTCAGAAAGCCAACAAAGAAGAACAGGATTACCAATGTAATGAATGGAGCCAGATAATTGACTTGTTTCTGTTGTTGTGACATAGGTTTGAGTTTTTAAGTTCTTAAATTTATGGATTCAAACTATTCAACTAAAGTGAATTTGGCGGATTTCAACTCTACGCTGTTGCAGCCAATCATGGCATCAAAATCACCTGGTTCGCAAACATACTCCAAATCAGAATTATAGAACTTCAGCAAGTCGGAAGTAATTTGGAAGTCTATCTTTACCGATTGTCCGGCTTTGATGAATACTTTCTGAAAGCCTTTCAGTTCTTTCAATGGACGGATAATACTGGCAGCCTTGTCGCAGATATAAAGTTGCACAACTTCATATCCATCCCGTTTTCCGGTATTTTTCACCGTTACACTGGCTGTAAGCTGGCCTTTGGGACTCATAACTGAATCATTCAGGATTACATCGCTATATTCAAAGTTTGTATAACTCAGACCATAGCCGAATGGGTATAATGGCTCATTCGATACATCGAGGTAACCACTACGGAATTTCTGGAACCACTTGTCCATCGGCTTTCCCGTATTTTTACCGTTGTAGTAGATGGGTATTTGTCCCACACTTTGCGGCCAGGTGGCAGTTAGCTTTCCACTTGGGTTCACATCTCCGAAAAGTACATCGGCAATGGCATATGCAGCTTCGGTTCCAGGAAACCATACATTCAAGATGGCAGGAAGGTTAGCCTTCTCCCAGTTGATAGTTAACGGACGGCCTGTAAAAAGAACCAATACAATAGGCTTACCTGTTTCAGCCAATGCTTTCAATAAATCTTGCTGGGGCTTCGGCAAGTCCAATATTGAACGGCTGCTCGATTCTCCACTCATCTCGGTAGATTCTCCCAAGGTAGCTATAATGACATCCGCATTCTTGGCAACATTCAACGCTTCAGCAAGAATCTCGGTATCCGGGCGGTTATCTCTCTCAAACTCTTTCCCAAAATAGACACGCTGTGCGTATTCTTCACTTTCGAAAGGCTGACAGCCACGCGCAAATACAACTTTTGCTTTGCTACCCACCGCCTCTTTCAATCCTTCGACCACTGTAGCGGCACGTTGGATGTCATGTGGATAAAACCAAGGCCCCAGCATCATTGGACGGTTATTACCATGAGGACCAATAACAGCAATTGTTCCTTGCTTCGCTAACGGAAGCAATGGTTTAGCAGGAACAGCAGGGTTTAGCGTAATACTGTCGTTCTTCAAGAGGACGAAGCTTTCACCTGCTGCCTGACGTGACTTAGCACGGTTCTCTTTTGTAAAGAACTCTTTCGCAGGACGAGTTACATCACAATACTTATATGGATTTTCGAACAGCCCCAACTGATACTTAGCTTCCAACACACGGCGGCAAGCTTTGTCAATCAGCGCCATCGGTACACGACCATTTCTCACAGCTTCCGGCAACATATAGTGATAAGCATATGCCTCCATATCAATATCCGTTCCAGCCTCCAAGGCACGGATGGTAGTAGATACCGGATCGCCAATACCATGGCGGGGCAAGTCGTTAATAGATGCATAGTCAGTAAGCACCAGTCCTTTGAAACCCCACTGTTTGCGAAGCAGATCTTCTAATAACCACTTATTGGCAGTAGCAGGTACATTGTCCACTTCATTGAAAGAGGACATCACGGTAGCGACCCCTGCTTCGACTGCTGCCTGATAAGGATAAAGGTAGTCATTGAACATGCGTAGGCGGCTCATATCCACTGTACTGTAATCACGTCCTGCATCGGGTGCTCCATAAAGAGCAAAATGCTTTACACAGGCAAGAATCTGGGTATTGGTTGCAAACCCCGGCTCTCCCTGATAGCCTTTCACCATAGCTTTAGCTACTGCACCACCTAAGAAAGGGTCTTCACCAGCACCTTCTACAATTCGTCCCCAGCGAGGATCACGGGTAATATCCACCATCGGGCTGAACGTCCAGCATACACCGTCGGCACTGGCTTCGACAGCTGCGGTGCGTGCCATGGTTTCTATCTGTTTCATATTCCAAGTAGATGCCATTGCCAGAGGAACAGGGAAAGCTGTTTCATAACCGTGTATAACATCCATACCGAACAGTAAAGGAATCTTCAGACGGCTTTGCTCTACTGCCACTTTCTGTAAAGCATATACTTTTTCCACCCCCTTGGCATTCAACATTGAACCGACACCTCCGCTACGGATTTGCTGTGCGGTTTTATTTCCATCACTGGATAGTTCGCCGGATACAACGTCGCCTCCTGATATCTGGTGCAACTGTCCGATTTTCTCCTCTAAAGTCATTTTGCTCATCAACTCTGTAATGAACTTTTCCATTCGAGCTTCTTTATCGGCAGGCATTTGTTGTGCCATTGCACCGACTGATATTGCCAGAAGGATTAATATTGTTAATTTCTTAATCATAGTATTTTCTTCACTTTGTAGTTATCTTTTTCTTATTCTTAATACAATTTACCATCTTGCAGATAGCACAACTATATTCACGCTTCTGTACGCCCTTTCCAATTGCAACAATACCACTGACGGATTTTACAGGAAGCATCAGACAGGATTCAGTCAATGTTATGCCGGTACTTCCGTTGGGAAACAAGCTAAATAATTGTTGCTGCTCTCCAAGAAACCAGTCGCAATAACCGGGACTATAATTGTTGCTGATATGCATTCCTTCGGCTTCGGCAGCTTCAGATAATTGTTTCATCAATAGTGAAACGGCAGCTTCGGCAAGCACAGAGCCTAGAGCATCGGCAATAAATGCACGCAAGATATCTTCTTCTTCTTTCAACTGATGGGTGTAGCGATCGAACTCCTCACCAATAGTGGCTGTGAATATGGCATATTTTTCTGCTCCTTTCATGGCATGGGCAATGATGACCCCAGGATTAAATAACTGGTTGTCTAACCGAAGTTTGCCTTTTTCGGGTACTTCGCCATCCACCAGCACATAACCGTAATGAGGAGTTATTCGTTGCTTTAATTCGTCCACAATCTCCTGGATAAGTTGTAATATATCATTATTCGGAACATGAGAACCATATCCCATGAGTATATAAACTTCCTGCATATCCAAAGGAAGTTCGTCAAAGGTGCAGTCGAAGAATCTTATCTGTTTCATTCTCATCACAATTAAAATTCATGTTCTTATCCATATCCCAAAGGCATTCCGAGAGCGATTCGTCGAGATAGGAATCAGCAGCATTCATTGTACTCTTTCAATGCTTCATAAAACGCAATAATATTTCCATGAGGCGTATGCGGTGGTACATCGCAACCGGAGGAAAGCACAAAATTAGAATACCCGTCCGCTTTCTTTAGCAATTCCAGCGTGGCCGCTTTCAAGACTTCCGGGGTTGCCGATTTGAAAAGGGTTACGGGGTCAATATTTCCCATCACCAGTACATCTGCCGGGCAGCCCTTCAACGCATCTGTCATGTCAATCTTGTTTCCAAAATGATAAGCACGAGCACCGGTACTTACCATAGCTTCTGTACAATGACCTGTGTTACCACAATTATGCAAAATTACGATAAAATCGTTATCTTGTACTGCACTGACAATGGCTTTTACGTACTGTGAAGAAAATTCTTCGCAACCTTCGTCAGACATCAAACCGGCAGCCGGTTCAGCAATCACGACTCCCTGTACTCCCTGCTTTTTCAGTTCCAGACAGTAATTGATTAAGAAGTCTGTACATTTCTTTAATAGCAAATTTGCCGTATCGGGTTCACAATAGCATGCCATCATAAACTCTGACATATCGTACAAACGCCCTGCCAACGAAAAGGGACCAATCATTCCACCGAAAACAGGTTTATCTCTGATAGCCTCAGCAGTCAAGCGATTTGCTTTCAGATATTCCTGTAAGCGTCCTTTCGTCATATCAGGAATCTCCAGCCTTTCCACCGCATCATAATCAGCAAGCAAACGTCCGATAACATTAGGAATCTCATCTTTCGGGAAATCGATTTTTGCTCCGAAAGCCTCAGCCTCTACTGTTAGGTCCATGATAACTGAACAGGCAGCCGAAGGATATTTATCATTCAACGCCTTGATAGCCTCAAAATGTACTCTTCCGTCACTTACTGCCTGATATACAGTTTTGCCAATCAACTCAATACCTGGATGGGTCATGATGGGAATAGCAATTCGTTTCTTGTCGGCAAGTATGCCTTCCACCCATTGATTCATGTTTCTGTCTTTCATATTCTTTACTATTTTTATTAGTTAATTTTTATTTGTTCTAATGCGTCGTTCAGTGATTCCCTGTCCAATCCGCTACCAATGAAGCAGAGACGGGTGGACGGGTTACTGACTGAACCGGATGGTATCAACCGATAACGGTTGCCCACCCAATCAAGGGTGTAGCCCGTTTCGGTCTCATCCTGAAAACATCCCTTAATACGATACACAGAGCCAAACACTCCCTCTTGTATTTTATCCAGTAATTGCAGCAGACTACTATGGTTGAAACCTTCAGAATATCCAATGGAGAAGGTTTCAAACAGTCCACTGACTTTTCCCGGAGCCAAGTACATGGATGAACATGCTTTCTTCTTAATGCCTGTATTCCAGTAAGCTAACAATTCATGGATATCAGTGGATACAGGGCACCCTGGATGAATCGTATCTATTAAAGACAGTAACTCTATTACCTGTTGAGACATACAATCTTCCACTTTACTTACGTAAATAAGATCACTGAATCGAATCTGATCATTAAAAAAGTCTTTAGAAACCTTTATCCAGATGGGATAAGTAACGGCATCCACTACAGTTACAACTCTGTTCAACTGATAAAGTCTTCCAACTGCCTTGCATTGGAATATACGTCGGATATCGGACAAACGAGCAATGCCGGTCGGTTCTATAATTAGTTGTCGTGGTGCATAGCTGCTTGCTATTTCAGACAGTTTGTTAATAAAGACATCCGCCCCACTACAGCAAATACAGCCTGCAATGATGCTCTCCACTTCAACTCCTGCCGCTTCCAATACTTCGCCGTCTACATCTATCGCTCCGAATTCATTCTCCAATATCATTAATCCGCCTGAATGAGCCCCCTCTCCGATAATATTCTGGATAAGAGTTGTTTTTCCTGCTCCCAGGAAACCGGAAATAATATCTACCTGAATCAATTGATTGCCCATACCAGACCTCCTTTTACCTTTTAATGTGTTATACCTAATAATTCTTTTGCTCGCACTACCGCGGAGTTGGCACTATCACTATATCCGTCTGCACCAATCTCAGCCGCAAATCCGGCACTAACCGGAGCACCGCCTACCATAACTTTCACTTGTTGGCGAAGTCCAGCTTCTTCCAAAGCATCTATAATTGTCTTCATATATGGCATAGTAGTGGTCAGCAAAGCACTCAAACCAATAACATCTGGTTGATGCTCTTTCACAGCCGAGATAAATTTATCACTGTCTGCATCTACCCCTAAGTCAATTACTCGAAATCCACAGCCTTCGAACATGGAACCTACCAGATTCTTGCCGATGTCATGTAAGTCACCTTTTACAGTACCAATCACTACTGTACCCAATCCTGATTTCTCGTCGCCACCTTTCAATAGAGGCTGCAATAATATAAGGGAGGATTTCATTGCACGACCTGCCATCAACAATTCGGGCACAAATGCTTTCTGTTGCTCAAAACGACTACCGATTTCTTCCATTGCTTTAATCAGATAGTTGTCGATCAACTCCTTCGGAGCTATGTTCTCATTTATTGCCTGTTGAGTAATCTCAACTGCATCCTTCTGCTTTCCTTTAAGGATTGCTTCAAAAAGTAATTTTAAATCTGCCATAATCTATTTTTACATTAAATTTGTATACATTTATTTCATTGTTTTAAAGTAAATAACTAAAGAGCTATTTGATGCAATCTCTATCTTTTCACCTTTTGTTATTTGTTGGCCGGACAAGATTTCAGACCCGGCTTTCATCCCCTGTAATCGCTCTTCAAACTGGTTCCAATCAATAGTTTGTGATTGCGAAGCCCCATTCAATAACACCATCACACATTCAGAATCATTGTAGCGGAAATAGGCATAAATATTGTTCTTAGGTACATAATGCATCAACTTTCCATTATATACTACCGGTGTACTTTTACGAAAATGAAGCAACTTACGTACATGATCGAACATCTCCTGCTGTTGAGCATTCCTGTATTCTGGTTTAAACAAGTTGATTGTGTCGCCTTCCCATCCGCCAGGGAAATCCATGCGGCATTTATGCGCACCTCCTCGCGGATCGTCAGCAAACAGCAGTTCCGTACCATAATAAATCTGCGGTAATCCACGGGTAGTGATAATAAAACTCATCGCCATCTTTACCTTGCGGATATCCTTCCCAAGCATATTGTAGATACGATCTATATCATGATTATCAGCAAAGACAACCAGAGAATTCATCGCATCTTCGTATAGAAAATCTTGTGCAATTGTATTATAAATAGCTTTTGTACTACCTCCCCATGCTTCATTATCATTGGAAAGCCCCATAACCAAAGAACGCTCCAAAGGAAAATCCATCGCTTTAGGCAAATGGCTGGCAAATCCGTCATGTTTAGGTCTATCCCCAAGCCAGTAGGAAATGATTCCGGGGTCATTGCCCCAAACTTCACCTACGAACTCCATATTGGGGTATTCATTACGGATACTCTTTGTCCATTGAGCACCTTCATATCCCATATAGAAGTAAGTGTCTACCCTGAGAGCATCCAGATTGGCATATTCAATCCACCAGACGGCCATCTGAGTCAAGTACTTCAATGTATAAGGGTTGGACAAGTTCATATCCGGCAAGCTCTCTACGAACCATCCATGTCCACATAGCATACGGTCTACTTTTGAAGCATGCGTATCACTGTAGGCTTGCAAGGCATAATTGCTTTGCGTAAATGTATCAAAGTGATTCACCCAATCAGTGAAAGGCAAATCTTTCATCCACCAATGTCCCGAACCGCAATGATTGGGTACAATATCCTGAACTATTTTCAATCCTTTACGATGCGCTTCCGCCACCATTTCACAATATAATTCATTGGTTCCGAAGTGTGGGTCGATGCGGTAATAATCAGAGATGGCATACTGATGATAAAACTGCTTGTCTTCGAGTAACGGAGTTGACCATAAAGCAGTTACTCCCAAGTCTGCCATATAATCCAAATGATCAATGATTCCCTGGATATCACCTCCATGCCGGGATTCCAAGCCATTACGATCGAGCATCTGAGTAGAACCTTTTACTATATCATTATTTGTATCGCCATTAGCGAATCGGTCAGGCATAATGAGATAGATAACATCTGCTAATGTCAGTCCTACACGACTTTCCGAACCAGGACGTCGGTTGTGAATCTCATAATTGACTTCTGTCTTCTTATGCCCCTGAGTAATTTCTATTGTGTAATTACCGGCTTTCTCGACAGCCATATCCACAAATAAATAGTTTGGACTTTCAGCATTGTGAATCGTTTTCACCGTCATTCCGGGTTGCAAAACTTTCACACCTGCATCTTTCAGATTTTGTCCATATAACATCAACTGTAATTCGGTTCTCATGCCTGTCCACCAGCAGAGCGGTTCTACCCGCTCTACTTTTTGTGCAAACATGGTCAGAGAAAATCCGCACGTAAACCATACTATGATGAAAATAGTACAAAGTTTCATAGACTCTTAATTTTTCTGATAGAAGACGTAATGTCCTGTCAGGTCATTGAACTTGACATAGTACTTTCCAGCCTTAGTCACTTTGATATCCTCACCATCAACAGTTCCTTTACCGTAAGGAAAAGTCTTTGTACTCCATGAGTTCAAACCGCTTAGGAAAGTTAATTCTCCGGTAGTCAGGGTGATATCGTCAGCAATCCAGATGTGCGGATCGTAGTATGCCTGAACCAGGGTAACTGTACTGGCAACACCTGAGCCAGATAATTGTATTGTTGCATATACAGGTGCTGCACTGACATCATATTCTTTGATAGAATAAGTCATTTTGGAAGTACTTGCCGTAATGGTATAATATCCATCTTGGGGAAGTTCAAAGTTACCGCCAGTAAGAGATAGAGTATTGGCATCTTTCTTTCCATACATCGTGTAAGTATTCAAATCACCATCATTAATAAATTTGAATTGCCCTGCCCAAGTCACGTCACTAAAGCCGCGGATAAACCCTGTATATTCATCTGTAGCCAATGCATCATCACGGAACATTACATAACGGTAGTTGGCAATATCCCATACATTCGGGTCTACGAAATAAACTCCAAACATAGAACCGATCAAGTGCAGAGGAGCCATAGCATAGGACGTTACATTAACCTTCACTGCTGTCTGTGAATACAGAATCGGGAGAACAGGTTCCGAGGAACCCAATACCATCGGTTTTGCCATAACCCGTACCTCCAGATCAGTAGCTACATCAATAGCTTGCCCCAACTTATGCATAATAGAATTCAGGTTATCCGAAGTAAGAGGTTTACTAAATACATTATTACCTACAACGACTTCTTGCGGTGCTGCAAAATTATTCCCTGCCACATCAATCTGTAATGTATAGGAAGAAGATATATCTTTTCCATAATCCGCAGCCTCCCATGTAATGACAAATGCCGTATCTTTCGCATTTTCTGCGGAGCATACCAGTGGTACATCGGTATTAACAGTTACGTGTACAGGTCCATTGCCTGGTTGTAATACTACCTTCTCCAAGTCACTTTCGCAAGAGAATAGCAGTATGGAGAATACTAACGTTCCAACTAATTGATTAAATATCTTTTTCATACTATTTCCTATTTAAGTCATTCAATACTGATTAATAGCCCGTATTTTGTTTTAGGTTCGGGTTAGCCATTACATCTGTTGCAGGTAAGGGAAACAAGTTGAGGTCTTCACTGACACCCACACCATTTTTAGCTCCACCCTTCCATTGCCATATATAGCTACCAGAAGTATATAATCCATAGCGAATCAAATCCGTACGGCGAAAACCTTCCCAATAGAGTTCACGCGCCCTTTCATCCAGAATCTCTTCCAGAGAAATAGAGCCTACATTGGCAAATTCATTACCAAAAGCTCGTTTACGCAAGTTATTGAAATACCTTACAGCGGTTACTATATCACCTCCTGTACCTCCTCTGAGAACTGCTTCTGTATAAATAAGATACATTTCTGCCAGACGGAACAACGGGAAATCCGTATCTGCGAATGCTTCTGCATAATTGGAACCATTCTGTCCCGTGGAGGTAACATTGCGGAACTTGGCAACAGCTAGCCCTTCTGTAAATTCATTCACATTGTCTACATTCGGCTTAGCACCAAAGAATAAACGGCGCCCGTCAGCCTCATCAAACTTAGCAGGCAATTCCTTACGGCTACGATTACCATACCAACCGCCTAGTCCACCCATCCCAAAATATTCCTGGAAGTTTTTACCGGGGACATCTTCACGACTGGTTATAAAGGAAGCATTAATCATAAATGTCAATCCACCATAGCTTTTATTTCGCTGACCGTCATAGTTGATAGATAGAATGACTTCCGGATTATTTACATTATTATCGGCCATGAATAACTCGCTGAAGTTTTCTTTGAGTGTATATCCTGCACCAATCACTTTAGATGCATAGGTAATAGCTTCCGTATATTTCTTTGTACCTGTATATACTTCCGCATTCAGATACATACGAGCCATCAATGCCCAGCAGGCAGCTTGATCAGCGCGACCATACTCATTAGAATGGGGGGCTTTCAACAAATCCTGCACCTCAAGCAACTCCGATTCAATGTATTTGAACAAGTCCGTTCTCTTTATTTGTGAGGGCAGGAATTTCCCTATCGGTGTATTTTCGTCCACAAAGGGAGGATTACCGTATACATCCATCAATACCCAATACTGAAATGCCCTGAGAAAACGAGCTTCTGCACGGAAATACTTGATTTCTGTTGCATCGTTGCCTGTAATGCCCCGCCCGCTAACTTTACTTTCTGTAGATTCGCGAAGAAATTCATTCACGAGTGCAATCTGATACAAAGCACGGTAGTATAGCCCGGAGATAAAAGTGTTATTGGAAGACCAGTTCATGAAGTTCAAATCAGGAATGCCACTATCCGTCCAGGTACAAATGGCTTCTTCGGTAGTGAGACATTGAAGGTTAAAGAAGCATCTAAGAAAATCGGCGGATGCACCGTCACCCATCGTTATATCATCTTTGGAAGCCAGGTCATTGCCTACTTGCGAGTAAGAACCATACACTTTTGCCATCACTTCTTTATAGCCTTGAAAGGTAGCATATACTTTTTCAGAAGTGGTATCATTCGTCGGGAATCTGTCCAAATCGTCCAGACAAGAGGTTGCTGCAACAGACATCGTCAGCAACAATGCCAATGGCATTACAAATCGGTTTAATCTATATTTTTTCATGATGTCTTCTTTATTAATAGTTGATGTTAAATCCTAATGTGAATGTCCGTGGACGTGGATAGAAGCTACGGTCAACGCCTCCCGCTATTTCCGGATCGATTCCCGAGTATTTAGTAATGGTAAATACATTCTGCACGGACAGTGTACCGCGAACATTAACCGTCTTGTTAAATACCTTACCGAAGTTATAAGACAAGCTCAAATTATCCATCTTTACGAACGATGCATTTTCCAGATAATAGTCGGAAAGTGGTTGGTTCAAATAAAAATTAGATTCAAGAACACTACTAGGAGCATTGAGAATACTCTTACTGGGACTCAGGATGTTACTATAAGTAGCAAGAGCAGAGTTCATGTTGTTATACATATAGTTACCGAAGCTACCCCGCAAAGAGGTACTCAATTCCCAATTACGGAAGGACAAGCTGGTACTAAAACCACAAGTCACCTTAGGTTCAGACGATTTGGAACGAACAAGATCCTTATTATTGATTTTGCCATCATTATTCTGGTCAACATATACACCTTCTAACGGTTTGCCGTTATCATCATAAACTTGTTGATACAGATAGTAAGAGAAGGAGTTGTACCCTACACTGTGAATCTGTACAGTGCCGCCGGTAGAACCGAAAATCCATCCTTGCGGAATTCCTTCGTATTCATCGCTATCAACTAAAGTTAATTTAGTTATCTTATTCCGATTAAAAGCCATATTAAAAGATGCATTCCAGTTCCAGTCTTTAGACTTCACTATTTCGGCATTCAAGGTAAACTCAAGACCTTTATTTTCCAAGCTACCAATATTGGTTATCAACTGATTGCTGAAATTACTCCCGGCTGGTACGCTTACAGTAGCTAATAAATCTTTTGTCTTTTTCAAATAGACATCCAAACTACCTGTAATGCGATTATCCAGAAAACCAAAATCCAAACCGGCATTGTAAGTTTCAGTTGATTCCCATTTTATTTCTTGATCATAAGCTGCCGGGCGGTACATATAATAGAATTGATCACCAAACTGATATTGTGCCACATTAGAACTTTGTTCGTAACGCGCCAAGTATGGATAGTACAGATAGATATCCTGTTGACCGGTTTGACCATATCCCAAACGTAGTTTCAATTCACTGACTGCATCCACGTTTTTCAGGAAATTTTCTTCTTTAATCTTCCATGCCAAAGCAAATGACGGAAATGTTCCCCAACGATTATCCGGATGAAAACGGGATGAACCGTCACGACGTACTGTAACCGTCAACAGGTACTTATTCATCAATGTATAATTCAGACGTCCAAATACAGAAATTAATGTATTACGGGGCTCGTCAAATGGGAAATCAGGTTTCTTAAATTCCTCTCCGGTAGCTGTATAATCAATGTAGTTATCTGAATGTGTCAACCAGTCCTGATAGGTATAACCGGCAGTTATATCAAAAAAGCTTTTAATTCCAGTAAACTCTTTTGCATAATTCAGATAAAATTCAAACAGTTTATTGGTCTTGTTGCTGCCATATTCCTGGCTTTGTCCATTACGAGATGCCATTTGAGGAGCCCATTCAGGAATATATACTTTACCTTTACCTTTTGAATAGTCATAACCGACATTCAAGTTGGCACGCAGTTCGGGAAGAAAATGCATTTTATAGTCAATCTGGGCAGTTGCAATCACCCTAGATACATTTGACGTATTATCATAAGTGTTCAGCAACAACATCGGATTGGTAAGGGCCTGTGTTTTCAAATTCCCATCCGGCATCAGCCAGGTAAAATAGCCATCATACTTATCAAAGCCATCTGCCTTCACCGGCTGGGTAGGGTCGAAAGAAACTGCTGTCTGAATGGCATCAGTATTGGCAAAACGGTTGTTGATACGACTACCCTTTACTGAAGCGTCAATCTTTAAATGATTATCAAAGAAACGGGGATTCAGGTTCAAAGCACCGGTAATACGCTCAATATTACCTGTCCTGAGAATACCGTTTTCATTCAGATATCCCAATGACACACGATAAGGAATATTCTTCACAGCACCCGTCAGACTCAGATTATTATCTGTACCGAAAGCTGTCTGATAAATCTGGTCTTGCCAGTCAGTATTCTGTTTGCCCAACAAACCTTTAAGTTCATTAGTACTCTTCGGATTATTGTTCACAACATCTCTGATTTCATCTCCTGATAAGAGTTCCAGCTTCTTTGCAATGGAAGACAGAGAGAATTGAGTGCTGAAATCCACTTTCATCTTCTGCCCGTAAGCAGCTTTCTTAGTGGTAATGATAATTACACCATTAGAAGCTCTTGAACCATAGATAGCTGTTGCCGAAGCATCTTTCAAGATATTCATAGATTCAATATCATTCGGATTGATAGTACTCAATACGCTTGGTGAACCGGCAACTCCGGCATTGTCAACCGGAATTCCATCAATAATCATTAACGGGTCGTTGCTTGCCGTCAATGATGCACCACCACGAATTCGAATGCGACTACCTGAACCAGGAGCACCTCCGTTAGGAGTAACCTGTACACCTGCAACTTTACCAAGAATCATACGGTCAGGAGAAATTTCACCTTTCTGAAGGTCTTTTTCAGTCACTGAAGTAATGGAACCGGTCAAGTCTTTCTTCTTTACCGAACCATAACCAATAACAACTACATCTTTCAGTAAAACAGCGTCATCTTTGAGTTCGACATCAATAACTTTTCTGTTACCTACTATGATCTCCTGAGGAGTATATCCAACAAAAGAGAACACGAGTACGGCTTTCGAATCAGAAACCTTGATGGCATACTTTCCATCCGCATCAGTAATAGTTCCTGTACCGGTTCCTTTAATCAGAATACTGGCACCAGGTACCGGTTCTTTCTGAGTGTCGAAAACCGTACCTCTGACTTCTATTGTCTGCGCTTGAGCAAAGACAATGCTTGCCAATAGTACACACCAAGTGCATACCATCTTTAAATGAGATGATTTCATAAATAGAAAATTAGGGTTAATTATTAAAGATAAAGTAAAACTCTCGCCAAGCTTTTACTTCTTAAGTAAAAAGATCAAAGGGATATGTAAACGTGCTGCCCAGCATGTTTCATTATGATCATCACCGGGAAACTCCAAAGTCATTAATGACTTGTCTGTATATCCAGCTGCTTTCACCGTAGCATCAATCATTTTTTGAAATTCAGGATAGTTGGCATCCAGCCCTACCGTCCCATGATCAAAATAGATTTTATGATTTCGTGGCGAAGGTAAATGCAGCTTCAGATATTCATTAAATGCAGCCGGAATCTCCTTGTTATTATCAAAAGTACCAATCCAATGTGTAGAAAGACATCCGGCTCCTGAGAAAATCTGAGGATACTCGCAAATAGCATACATGGAAATCAATCCACCCATGCTTGAACCTGCAATAAAAGTATTCTTCTGATCCGGTTTGGTGGAATAAGTAGCATCTATGAAAGGTTTCAGCTCACTGATAATGAACTTCAAATAATTATCTGCTAAAGGACCTCCGGGCATCAGATCCATCACTTTTTGGTATTCTGGTGCTGCTATGTTGTCTATCGCCTTTTGAGGAAAGTACTCAATGTGACGTTTGTTGCTGTTATTATAGATACCTACTACTATTACCTCTCTAATTTTGCCTTTTTTTATCAGTTTATCGATAGTAGTATCTATATCCCATTCTTTTGCATTCCAGGCTCGATTGCTGTCATATAGCATCTGTCCATCGTGCATATAAAGCACTGCATACTTTTTAGTAGCTGTATAACCATCTGGTAACCAAATATCCACATTCCTTTCATCTACAAAATCAGAATGAAATAGATATCTTTCTATGGATCCTGCTGAAACTTTCACAGCATTTTCCACTTTTATAGCTTTATTATTAATAGGATTTGCCCAAGTTAATTGAGCCATCAGTAATATAAGGAAAATACAGACTTTGTGTTTCATAATACTCAGTTTTTAGAACAACGATTTTGATATTGCAAAATTAATTGCCAGAAGAGTTAAAAACAACAAAGCCCTCTTTTCTATAATGAAAATATAATAAATCAAAAAGATAACAGACTGATCTAATGGCAGATAACAATTCTATAATATAATGGTTTTAAACCCTTATATTATCATTCTATATCTGATTTCACGGATTCTATCTCCATTATTTTTTGTTCAAAGAGATTATTTGGGATGATAGAACGATTCTTTACCTTAGACTTATATGTATTAATCGTATTAACTGAATAATTTAGGAATTTGGCAATATGGTCACTATCCGTAACTCCTAAACGGATTAATGCAAATATTCTTAATTCTGTATTAAGTGTAACAGGTGATGGAAGAACAATCTGTTCCTGTTCAGGAAATAGAGCATTAAAATGCTCCATGAAATTCGGGAATAACTTTAGGAATATACTGTCAAATGAAACAAACTTATTTTCTCTATTCTTTTGGGAATCATCTTGTTTTACTATTTGCAATAATTCATTGTATTGTTTGCCTGCCAATTTACGAGTTACTAATCTACGAAAACTATCGAACTCATCCATAAATGCAGAATTGAGGCTAAAGAAATAACCTATATATTCGTCTTTTATCCTATTTCCATCTTTCAATCTCTTATTTACTTCCTTCAAATCTACATTCTGTTTCTGAATTAGTCTTCTGGCTTTTTTCAACTGTTTCATTTGTTTCAGTATAAAATACATAGCTGTCAGAACGCATAGAGAAAGGAAAGTTACGAATAACAAAGCTATAAATAGTTTGCTTTGCTGCTGCTGCATTATTTCAAAACGGCTGGCTTCAATAATAGGTAGAATATCACTGGCTTCCACTTTGCGGTGGCGCGCATTAAAGAAGTATGCATCGTTCATCCCTTGTTTTATATAAAGGTATGCATGATCTATGTCTCTACGACGAAATGCAATTGTTGCCAGATCAGATAAAGCAGAACTTTCTTTCGTGACATTTCTAATATCTCCGATTGCTGCTTCTGTCAGATAGGAAGTAGCACGTAGAGTATCACCACTTAGTAAGTAAAAAGTGCCTATTCCACCGTAACAAAGGGTCCGGCTACGGTCATCCACTTTCACTGTACTAAGAAAATATTCGGTTGCTTCTATTGCTTTTACGTAATCCTCTTGACACCTATATATATTAATTTGTTGTAACTTGCTTAATGGGCTTTCCTTGCCTTTTATATCGATAATCAAATTGCTGTATCGGATTGATTGTTTCAGATAATAGTTCTTATAAGGGTTATGCTGAATAGCTAATGCCATATCTAAATAAAGTTTGGAATAGGTGGAAAACAATGCCACTTTCCGTTCTGTATCCAAACTAACAGAATCAATGGATTGCAACAGATCTTTGGCTTCTAAAAACAATCCGGCAGAAATACAACTATACGCTACCATAAGATGGGAATCGGCTAGTTTCGATTGATCATACAATTCTTCTGCAATCTGAATCATTTTGCTTCCGCAAACAAATGCCGAATCATAATTGTATGTCTGATATTCATTAAAAAGAGAGCAATAAATATCATATTGTTTATCCGGTTTTTGAGTACTTGTAAGCTCGGCTTTCAGTTTCTGAATTTTCTGTTGCTTCTGATTTTCAAATTTCTCTATATTCAATATTTGTTGATCTAACTTCAGGAAATAGCAGTTTATCGAATCCACTTTCCCCGCAAAAATAGTAGAATTGAAGACTAATATAAACAGCAATAGCACCTCGTATCGCTGATAAGAGTTATTCATAATTAACATGTTCCGATTTTTAATTTATACTCTGCCAAATATTCCTTTGCGGAATGTTGCAAATATAGTCTATATTTAGAAAAGATGCTAGAGTGAGGAGAAAATAAAAGTTCTGTATTTCTAATTTCCAGTTCACTATCCAATGTCCGGTGAACTACCCAAAGCAACAGACTTAGCGGCAGTTTACTATGAATAATTCAAAAATAGCCCCAACTCTATACAAGTTGAGGCTATTCAAATATAATATTAAAACATACAATCCTACTCCCACTCTATCGTTGCAGGCGGTTTTGACGAAATATCATAGGTTACCCGGTTCACCCCTTTCACCTTATTAATAATATCATTGGAAACCTTGCCCAGGAATTCGTAAGGCAAATGTGCCCAGTCTGCCGTCATAGCATCTGTAGAAGTCACAGCACGCAGCGCAATGGCACGTTCATACGTACGTTCATCTCCCATCACACCAACTGATTGCACAGGGAGCAAGATAACGCCCGCCTGCCAAACCTGATGATAAAGGGAAGTTTCGCTGCCATCAGCTTCTTTCACTTTCCAGTCACGCAAGCCTTGAATAAAGATATCATCCGCATTTTGCAGAATAGCCACTTTCTCCGGAGTAATATCACCCAAAATACGCACAGCCAAACCCGGTCCAGGGAAAGGATGACGAGTAATCAGATGCTCAGGCATACCCAATCCGCGACCTACACGGCGAACCTCATCTTTAAACAACAAGCGAAGCGGCTCACAAAGTTTCAGGTGCATCTTTTCAGGTAAACCACCTACATTATGATGACTCTTAATAACCGTACCGGTAATGGAAAGGGACTCGATACAGTCAGGATAAATCGTACCCTGTGCCAGCCATTTCACATCTTTAATCTTATGGGCCTCCTCATCAAATACTTCGATAAAACCCTTGCCTATAATTTTACGCTTTTCCTCAGGCTCCGTTACACCTGCCAGTTCTGCAAAGAACTTGGCACTGGCATCCACACCGATAACATTCAGACCGAGACATTCATAATCGTGCAGTACATTCTTGAACTCATTCTTACGGAGCATACCGTGATCTACGAAGATACAAGTCAGGTTCTTACCGATAGCACGATTCAACAATACAGCAGCAACGGAAGAATCCACACCACCGCTCAAACCAAGAACCACCTTATCGTCACCCAACTGTTCCTTCAATTCGGCAACCGTCGTTTCAATAAAGGAAGCAGCACTCCAGTCCTGTTTGCAACCGCAAACATCCACCACGAAATTCTTCAGCATCTGCGTGCCATCTTCGCTATGAAATACTTCCGGATGGAACTGTACGCCCCACACCTTTTCGTTCTCTATCTGATAAGCAGCAATCGCCACCTTATCCGTCGAAGCTATTTTTTTGAAATTGGAAGGGATAACTGTAATTGTGTCTCCGTGACTCATCCACACCTGTGTATTTTCCTTCACGTCCTTGAACAGCACATTGTCCTTGTCAAAAGAGCTCAAATGTGCACGTCCGTATTCACGACTTCCGGCAGGTTCCACCTTGCCGCCATTGGTATAAGCGATAAATTGCGCACCGTAACAGATCCCCAGAACAGGAAATTTCCCACGAATTTCAGTCAAATCTGTTTTAAACGCACTTTCATCGTATACAGAGAACGGGCTGCCCGAAAGAATAACCCCCTTTACACTTTCATCCCCCTTCGGGAACTTATTGTAAGGTAAAATTTCGCAATATGTATTCAATTCACGGACACGACGGGCTATAAGCTGTGTAGTCTGTGAACCAAAATCAAGAATGACAATCTTTTCTTGCATATAATCTGTATGGATTTAGTTTAAAATGAGCTGCAAAAGTATGAAAAACTGAGAGAATAATAGGAATTATAGAGCGGAAAATCTATATTTGCAAATAAATAAATCATTTAATACACAGGAAAACATGAAAAAAATCAGCTCTTTACTACTATTGCTTTTATGCAATATTGTATGCCTGCAGGCGCAGGAAAACAGAATTGTTGAATTAGAAAAATCACTTGAAATCATACGTACTGATCTGCAGCAAAAGAAACTGCTGTTCAATTGGACACTTATGGAAAAATATCTGGATGCTTGCGAAGCATCCAACAAGTTAATAAACATTAGAAATGAACCGAAGCTGACTTATATCATTTTCGAATTAAAGCCTCAAGAATTATCTGCTTCCAAAGAAACCTACGAGACAGCCAAAGACGAACTGAAAAAGATATTGAATACCTATCCCGAGTATGCACAATTAGACTCTGCCTACCGGAATACCGCTAAAGAGGAAATTCGTAAAGAAATCAATGTAGCCATGAATAATTTTTATCGTCGTTTATCCGACGAGAATAAAGACTACCGCCCCATGCGCAATAAAGAGCAGAAGGCACTCAGAAACTACTATATAGCCGCAGCACGCTATATGCTGGAAGAAAGTAAGAAGAAACAGGAAGTGGCACCAAATGGCATTATAAATTATAAAGAGCGAGAAGAGATTCTCAACTCCAATGCCAGCCTCAATCAATTATCCGTAGAAATCAGACTACTGGAAAATTTACAGAAAGAAGCACTCCAGGAATATCAAAAATTAAAATATCATATAACTCCATCCAAGTAAGGTAAAACCCATTCAAAGTGAAACAAAGCCATGCTAATTATCAGCAACTTACAAGAAGTTAAGAGTTTATCAGCAAGGAGTTAAGAGTTTGTCGACAAACTCTTAACTCCTTGTCGACAGGGTATTAAAAGCCTTTAATAATTGTTCTATTTATCCGACCTCGCCGTACCCTCCCCACATCAAGTCCGTACCTGCTCCGTATCTATACACTTGGACTTGGTACGGAGTTGGTATGGACCAGACACGGAGTTGGTATGTGGCAGAATATTCTTTCTACTTTTTTTCTTTCAAGATATCCCTGATTTCCGTCAGCAAGACCTCTTCTTTGCTGGGTGCAGGAGGAGCAGGAGGTGCTGCAGGAGCTTCTTCTTCCTTCTTAGCCGTCAGCCTGGTCAGCAACTTGATGAACAGGAAAATAGAAAAAGCAATAATGAGAAAGTCAAACGTCACTTGCAGAAAATTTCCATAATTCAAGGTTACAGCGGCAATCTCTTTACCGTCCACAACTTCGGCAGGTTTCATCACCCACTTCAGGTCCGTAAAGTTCACACCTCCCACCAATAAACCGAGAGGCGGCATGATAATATCTGCCACAACAGAAGATACAATTTTACCAAACGCGCCACCGATGATTACACCGACAGCCATGTCTATCACATTGCCTTTCATGGCAAATGATTTAAAATCTTGTAAAAATGAACTTTTTCCCATCACTTCCATTATTTAATTATAAAATTAAGTGCGAATATAAAAACATTTTCTTACTTTTGCACCGCATTTCAGAAATAAATGCGCAAGAGAAGAGAGATATTTGAACAAATATTATAAAACCCTTAAAAGTTTAAACAAAATGATTAAAGTAGGTATTAATGGATT
>ERZ839741.208-NODE-208-length-83416-cov-6.252372_pt1 | contig 83416 bp, 56 predicted proteins | sample MGYA00519880_ERZ839741 | MGnify/ENA primary metagenome ERZ839741 (study PRJEB31850, sample SAMEA3708851) | human gut metagenome | biome: human gut; feature: human-associated habitat; material: faeces | place: China | collected 2014 ...
CCAGGCGAAGGTTGTGCATCGGGGTCTCCCCGTTGTCGAAAAGGATAAGCTCCTTCACCCCGAACGTCGCCAGCTGACGGCAAAGCTCCGAGCCGATGGAACCTGCCGCCCCCGTAACCAGGATCGTCCTGCCGCGGAAGTTGGCGATGATCTCATCCATCGAAATGCGGATCTCGGGACGGCCTAACAGGTCTTCGATCTTGATCTCCCGGATCGACTGCTTCATAATCTTCCCGTCGATGACCTCGTCGATCGGTGGGGCGATCAGAATTTTGACCCCCTGCTCCGTACAGTATCTGATCAGGCGCTCCTGCTCCTGCTGCGCATCGTCATTGGTGGCGAAAAGGATCGCGTCGACATCGACTCGGTCCCGCAGGTATTCGACGCTGTGCTGATTCTCGAAATAGTAGACCGGACACTCCGCGATCGTATGCTTGCGCAGGGACTTCCCGTAGGTCAGAAAACCGACGACGCGGTAATGCGGCGAGTTTTGAAGACGCGTGACCAGAGACACAGACTTGTCTCCCGTGCCGTAGACCAGAACCTGACGGCTGTTCGCGCGGCGGGACTGCTTCAGCTTGATCAGGTCGTAGACGACGATCATGCAAAGACGAAGGGCCAGCAGAAGGAACAAAGTCACCAAAGCGTCCAGCAGGAAACCCATGGAAAGGGAGGCATAAGGTGGATACGGTTTTTGGGGAAGGAGAAGCACGTAGAAGAACATCAGCAAGTCCTTGAAGAGAACCGCACCGCCCAGTTTCCAGATTTCCCGAAGCGTCGTATGACGGATGACGCTGCGGAACGTTCGGAAAACGATGAACGAAAAAACGCTCAAGACACACGAACCGGCCAACAGCCAGAAACCGTACCATACCGTGAAAACCGGATTCGTGAACAATCCGCGAACCAACAGGTAGGCGATCAAGGTCGAAACTACAGACACGACCGTGTCGATCGTCAAGATCAGCCACGACGAAAAATACCGTGACGATAGGTATTTTTCAATCCCAAAACGGGACATGATAACTTGAAGCATACGGAGGCGTGAAAAGTTATCGGCATCCTTTGCCGCAGGACAGCCGGAACATAAGAGAACCTGCGGCAACTACCCCTGCCGGAACAGCGGTAAGCCGATTATAGTGACGTATATATGGAGCCAGATAAATCGTTGTGGCAGACGCTTCCGAACGGATGTCGGAAACATTTTGCAACGAGGATACCCCCCCCCTTGCAATTGTTGGAAATACGGTAAATATAAGAGGACAGCGCTTGTTTTGGACGCTATGCGATTTGTTGCATCATCTCGCGTTGCGCTTGATCAATCAAATCAGCGCAACATTGCGTGACGGCATAACTCGTGGCGAAATACCATGCGTCCGAATGAGGTTCCGCCGTCGCAGGCCGTTTCAGGTATTTGTCGACCAGCCTGTAATACAGTTCGCTGCACGCTTCGTCTTTCGGACCATAGGCGGCCATGGTTACCTCTTTCGTCAGCCTGTATTTTTGTACTAGGCCGTTAATCGTGGAGCCGTCTATGACGTGGTAGAGCGAGTCGATCTTGCGGGTGATTTTCCGCTGGTGCTCATAATCGTTACAGGCCAGCATACAGATCAAATCGTTATAAGCGATACACATCCGTGAAAGCGCATCGAGCCGCACAGTACGCTGCGATGTGATGCGATGATTATACAGGAATGGAAAAAACTCCCATATGTCTTTCTCGGTCATGATTTTAATATTTGAAAAGTAAATATCCTGGCGGATTATATTTCCCGAAGCCAATCGTTTGTCTGAACATCAGGATTGTGATTCTACGATCTTCTCCACATAATCTTTCGGGATATAGGTCGTCGCTACGGCCGCAATGCCTTCGATGGCAACGATCAATCGTTTCGCATTGTGAACCCGGGTGATATATCCTTCGGCTCCTTTGAACATCCCGTTCGTAACCCGTATCCGGTCGCCTTTGGCCAGTGAGATGTCGATGGCCTCCAGATTCTGGTTTCCGACAGTTGTAACAAAAATGAACATCTCCATTTCCCGGTCGGGAATCACGGCAGGTGTCGATGTTCCAGGGTAGCAATATACTCCGGCATAGCTTGCAGGGTCTTTTCGGATATTCTCGATATAGCCTTGGTCGGCGCGGATAAAAATCAGCGAAGGTATGACCGGCTCGTTAATATAAGAGGTATTGCCGTTGCTGAACTTTTCGACGGTACGCATCGGTACATAGCTTTGCAGACCATCTTTGTCCACCTGGGCTTTTATCGCCCGTGCTTTGTTGTGAAAAATCCGTATCGCGTACCAATGAATTGCTGTCGATTCGCTGGGCATACCGTGTTGAATAAACACTCTGTTGATGATGTAATGATATAATCCTCCCTTACTCACAGGGTCATAGCTACTCTCCTGCGGAGTAAAGAAAGACTCGGTCGCTTGGTGCAATGCACATTCCGACACCCCGGATCAATCCCGACAAACGTGATGAGGACCGTGAGTCCGACAGGTTTCTGTGTAAGAAACCATACTTTTACTACACAAAAGTATGGAAAATTGTTTAAACGGCCAAACAAATTCGTTTAAATCTTATTTTGGAAAATCCCCCCCCCCAAAAATGGTCTATAAATTAAGCGTTTACGTCATTAACAGATTATTAATATTGCCTAAAATGGCAATGAATCCTTCTTTTTGTGGTATTTGCCTCGTTGCTACGATAAATCATTCAAAAAAATAGGAAGGATTCGAATATTTAAAACCAAAATGGCGGAAATTAATTTATGAATCTGACAACCAAGGTGTTAACCACCAATGTGGTTTCTTGCAAAGAGACGATTCTATTCAAAACCTAACAATTATACGATTGATCTCTATTTTTCTCAACTACACCATTTTTTCCAGTTTAAACGCCTTTTTAAGCAACACTTAATTAATACCAACCAGAAATCGACCAAAAAGACTGGAACGGAGTCTGTAATTCCGAGCTGCCAGTATTCTTTTCGGCTCAATAAGGAGCGTTGTGTTTGGCGTCGAACTGAACAATCGTACCGTTGTAATATGTTTAGTAACCGCTAAAATTTGCTGAACTTTTTTGTCCTTTTAACGGAGGAGCAGAACTTTGAATGTGCAGCGCATACTCCGATGAAATTTAGGGGTTAAAATAAATTTCCTCAAAGTTGTCTGTCAAGATGAAGTGTGGCTCAATAGGTTGAAAATGAATATATTATGCGAAATACGGCAAAACAGACGAGGTAACGATCTGGAAACCGCAACCTCGTCTGGGATTACCTTATCATGCTTGGAATTCCTCGAAGAAGAAACCTTTCGCAAAGATTAACTATCTGAAAACTTAATATTTACACTCATTTTCTTCTCTCGGGAAACGGATGGGTAGTACCTCAAGTACGATCCGTTCGCCCCGTTTTTCACGACGCCCGGCATCTGCCCCGCACGGACCGGAATCCCGGTTCCGTCGGTTCCGCGATATTCGGAGACCGGAAGCCGTATTTGAAACGTATGCGGCAATGCGGTGCGAAAAATGAAGCAATGCATCACAAAGTGCCGGGAATTGCGCTATTTTTTCTACATTTGCATCCATGAAACTCACCTTTCTGGGAACCGGTACTTCGCAGGGCGTACCCGTCATCGGCTGCCGCTGCAAGGTATGCACGTCGGCGGACCGGCGCGACAACCGTCTGCGCACCTCGGCGATGGTCGAGACGCGGGGCGTGCGCATCGTCATCGACGCCGGACCCGATTTCCGCTACCAGATGCTCCGCACGGGCGTGCGGCATCTCGACGCCATTCTGCTGACTCACGAGCACAAGGACCATATCGGCGGTCTGGACGACGTGCGGGCTTTCAATTTCGTCGATTACCCGCCGACCGTCCACAAGGTCCATATCTGGGCCGCCCCGCGGGCGCTGGAGTGCGTGCGCAAGGATTTCGACTATGCCTTCGCGCAGGACAAATACCGCGGCGTGCCGGAGATCGAACTGCACGAAATCGACACCGCAAAGCCGTTCCGTGTCGGCGATGTGGAGATCGTGCCCGTGTCGGGCCACCATTCCGAACGCTTCGAGGTCACGGGCTTCCGCATCGGGCCGCTGGCCTACCTGACGGACTTCAAGACCATCGAGGACGCCGAGGCCGAAAAACTGCGCGGTACGGAGGTGCTGGCGGTCAATGCGCTGCGTTTCGCCCCGCATCCGTCGCATTTCAACCTCGCGGAGGCGCTGGCGCTGATCCGCCGCGTCGGGCCGCGCGAGGCCTATATCACGCATATGTCCCACGAAATAGGCCTGCATGCCGAGACGGAGGCGACGCTCCCGCCGGGCGTGCACCTGGCTTACGACGGGTTGGAGGTGGAAATTTAGGCTCGCATTCCGGCCGCATGCGGTAAGCTTCCGTCAAGGCGGGGGCGGGGCCGGACTTGTAGATGCGGCGGAACGCCGCGAAAACGGCGGGCGGAGATGCAAAACATGAATAAAAAAGATATGAAGACATTGGCAAATAAGGTAATCGTCATTACGGGCGCATCGTCGGGTATCGGCGAGGCGATGGCGAAGGTATACGCCGCGCAGGGCGCAAAAGTGGTGCTCGGAGCGCGCAACGTGCAGAAATTGCAGCTTCTTGCGGGCGACATCCGCGCCCGGGGCGGGCAGGCGGCCTACTGCGGGGTGGACGTGACGAAGCCCGAGGAGTGCCGGGAGCTGATCGAAACCGCCGTGCGGGAGTTCGGCGGCATAGACGTGCTGATCTGCAATGCGGGTATTTCGATGCGCGCCATTTTCGACGACGTGGACCTCGGGGTGCTGCACCGGCTGATGGACGTCAACTTCTGGGGTACGGTCAACTGCTGCAAGTTCGCATTGCCGTATCTTCAGGCGTCGAAAGGCTCCGTCGTGGGCATTTCCTCCGTCGCCGGGCTGCACGGACTGCCGGGCCGCACGGGCTATTCGGCTTCGAAATACGCCATGACGGGATTCCTCGAAACGCTGCGTATTGAGAACCTCAAAAAGGGATTGCACGTGATGATCGCCTGTCCGGGTTTCACCGCTTCGAACGTCCGCTTCTCGGCTCTCACGGCCGACGGGAAGCAGCAGGGCGCCACGCCGCGCAACGAGTCGAAGATGATGACTCCCGAGGAGGTGGCCCGCATCGTGGCGAAGGGCATCCTCCGGCGCAAACGCCTCTGCCTGATGGAGAGCGAGGGGCGCGCCACGCACTTCGTCAAGAAGTTCGCCCCGGCGTTCCTCGACCGGATGTTCTATCTGGTGATGTCCCGCGAGCCGGATTCGCCTTTCAAGTAGCCTGCGGCGGCATACTGCACGGGGGTTCCTTTCGGGAACTCCCGTTTTTTGTGCCTTTTCCGGCCCGGAAACGGCACTCGGAACCTTCGGTTTCACCCTGTCCGAAAACCCCTTTCGAGGCTGTTTTTGGACAAATTCCGTATCCGGTTGCACAAAATTGAAGTTAATTTGAGCGGTTTTGAAAATCAATTCTTCAATTCTCGGGGTGCGTGCGGGGGCTTATCGGTAATTTTGCTTACCGAAACAAGTAAAACCTAAACCAAAAACCAGAACCTCTCATGAGAAGAAATTTTCTCCCCATTCTGGGTCTCCTCTCGCTGTTTGTGCTGGGTTCGTGCTCTGCGGAACGCGACCCCAAAATCGCATCCCTGAAACATGCCATCGGGGTGGCCGACAGCCAATTGCTGGACGCCGCCGCCGAACTCGACACGACGAACTGCTTTCCCCGTTCGCTGATGCCCAGGTTCCGGGCCGTCGATGCCAAAGACTGGACGAGCGGATTTTTTCCCGGGTCGCTTTGGCAGTGCTACCGCTTCACGGGCGACGAAAAACTCCTTGCCGAAGCGGAGAAATACACCGGCCGGCTGGAGGGTATACAATATTATAAGGGGACGCACGACCTGGGTTTCATGGTCTTCTGCAGCTTCGGCCAGCAGATGCAGACGCTGCACGACCGGCATTCGGAAGCGGTGATCGTCGAGGCCGCCAAGAGCCTCGTTTCGCGCTGCGATCCCCGTATCGGCCTGATCCGTTCGTGGGATTTCGGCGAGTGGAACTACCCGGTCATCATCGACAACATGATGAACCTCGAGATGCTCTTCTGGGCCTCGAAACACACGGGCGATCCCGTCTACCGCGACGTGGCGGTCCGCCATGCCGACATCACGATGAAGAACCATTTCCGCGACGACGCCAGTTCGTTCCATGTCGTGAGCTACAACGACGACGGCACGGTCGAGAGCCGGGGCACGTTCCAGGGTTATTCCGACTCTTCGGCGTGGGCCCGCGGACAGGCGTGGGGACTCTACGGCTATACGATGTGCTACCGCGAGACGGGCGATGCGAAATATCTGAAGCATGCCGAACGGATCGCCGATTTCATCATGCACCATCCCAATACCCCTGCTGACCGCATTCCCTACTGGGACTACAACGCTCCGGACATTCCCGACGCTCCGCGCGACGCTTCGGCTGCGGCGGTCGTTTCGTCTGCTCTGTTCGAGCTTTCGACGCTGGTTCCCGAAGCCGAAGGCAAAAGGTATTTCGATTATGCCGAGACGCTGCTGATGAATCTTTCGTCGGACGCTTATCTGGCCAGGAAGGGCGCCAACGGCGGTTTCATTCTGATGCACAGCGTCGGCCACCTGCCCGCCGACAGCGAGATCGACACTCCGCTCAATTATGCGGACTACTACTACCTCGAAGCCATCGGGCGTTATCTGTCGCTGCGGGGCCTCGACCCGCGGCGGATCTGACTCCGGCACTGAAAAAACTAACATAACCTATAACCTATGAAACGCATTTTTACTGAAATTTCGGCGTTCGGTTTCATCGTGGCGGTCCTGTTCTCGGCGGGCTGCCTGTCGGATGATCTGGGACGATCGGACAATGGCAGCGGAACCGGTTCCACGGAGCCGACGATTCCCGACAACAGTGTGATCGACGCGGGTATGTTCAGCGCCCTGAACCTCGATTACCCCGGTCTTGCCGCCGTGAAAGCCTACTACGATTCCGACCAGTATTATCTGGCGGCGCAGGCTTTGCTGGAGTACTACCGCGGACGGACCGATGTGATCAACGGCAATGTCAATCTGATTGCACCCTCGATCTCCGCACAGGAGCAGGAGTGGGCCGATTACGCCCTTGTCAAGAACGAATACCGTTTCTACAACGGCACGTACATGGACGGCGACAAACCCTATTCCTACCTGACGTCCAACAAAATCGACTGGGCGAAACGTGTTTCGGGCGATCTGGAAGAGCGTTACAGTCTGCATCGCCATCAGTGGATGGTTCCGCAGGGCAAGGCCTACCGTACGTCGCTCGACGAGACCTATACTACCGGGTGGGTGACGGTCTACGAGGACTGGCTGACGAATTTCCCCCGCCCGACGGGCGATGTGGACTACGAGGCCGATCCCTCGACGCAGCCCGAGGAGTCGCGCGAGGCGCTCTACGCCTGGCGTCCGATCGACGTGGCCTACCGCGTCGAGAACCAGTGCGACCTGCTTTATTATTTCATGCAATCGACCTCCTTCACGCCGCAGCTGCTTTCGAAGTTCCTGGCCAATCTCGCCGAGCAGGCCGAGCATATCAAGGCTCACTATTCGGAGGATGCCGATACGAAGGCCACGGAGGCCCATGCCGTGTTCCGTGCCGGCACGATCTTCCCCGAGATGAAGAAGGCCGAAGAGTGGGTCGAGAGCGGCTCGGGGTCGATGAACGAGGGCATCGACGCCAGCGTGTTCGAAGTGCTGAATCTCGATTACAGCGGCCTGACGAAGGTGAAGCGCGCCTATGACATCGGCGATTACTATATGGCGCTGGAAGAGTTGATGAACTACTACCGTTCGCGCACCCACGGGCTGAATCCCAATGTCGACCTTTCGAGTGTGACGCCCACGGCCAACGAGCTGCGTTGGGCCGATTACGCGCTCCGTGAGAACGACTATCGTTTCTATGTCAACAATTACTATGATGCCGCAGCCGGTGAAAATGTGCCTTATTCGTATAAGAGCAAGAGCGGCGACGGCATCGACTGGACGATCTGGCCTACCGGCGAGCAGGAGCAGCGTTACCAGCTCCACCGTCACCAGTGGATGGTTCCGCAGGCCAAGACCTACTATTCGTCGCAGGACGAGAAATACGCCCTGAACTGGATCGAGGTCTACGGCGACTGGATCAAGCAGAATCCCAAGCCCGAGCAGGGCACCGACGTGACCAACCACGCTTCGTGGCGTCCGCTCGACGTGGCAGCCCGCCTGATCGACCAGTGCGCCCTGCTGGAGTACTACCAGCAGTCGGAGTCCGTCACGATCGAATGGCTGACCGAGGTGCTGAAGCATCTCGACGAGCATGCCAACCACATTATGAACAACTATTCGGCCGACTCCAACCACCGCATTACCCAGGCGCAGGCCGTGACCTTTGCCGGCATGCTGTTCCCCGAGTTGAAGAACGCTGCGGCGTGGAAGACGAGCGGCACGGGCGTCCTTGGCGACGCGGTGACCTCGGAGTACTTCCCCGACGGCTGGCTGAAGGACGGAGACCTGCATTACCACATCTCGGGTATCGAGGATTTCCGGGTGTCGCTGGACGTGGCGCAGCGCAACGGCGAGGAGAGTCGTTTTTCGTCGGGTTACGTCGAGTCGATGCGCAAGATGACCGACGTGGTGATGAACATGATCTATCCCGACTACACGGTGCCCAACATGGCCGACACGCGCCGCGCCACGTGGACCGCACGGGTGCTTCAGCGCAACCTGACCAACTACTACAACCTCTTCCCCGACAACGAGCAGATGCGCTGGATGGCGACGGCCGGTGCTGAGGGGACGATTCCCGAAACGAAGGTCAAGACCTTCCCCGACGGCGGTTACTACGTGATGCGCACGGGCTGGACCGTGGCCGACATGATGATGGTGTTGCAGAACACGCCCGACGGACCTTCCGAGCAGTGGCACCGCCAGTACGACAACAACACGTTCGAACTGTGGGTCAAGGGCCGCAATTTCTTCCCCGACTCGGGCTGCTTCTCCTACGGGGGCACCTCTTCGTCGAATGCCGACCGGCGCAAGTATGCCGCTTCGACGGCCCACAACACCGTCACGCTCGACAATAAGAACGTTTCGAGCGACGGCAAGATGCTCAAGCAGTTCTCCAAGTCGGGCTCGGGCCACTCGTACCAGGCGCTGGTGCTGGAGAATCCCTCCTACGAAGGGCTGACGCACCGCCGCACGATCTTTATGGTAGATGACAAATTCTATGTGATCCTCGACGAGGCTTACGGCTCGGCTGCGGGCACCGTCAATCTGAATTTCAACATCACCGAAGGAACCGATGCGCAGGTGGTGTACGATACCTCCGAGGGCGGTTTCCACACGGCATTCGCCGACGGCAACAACCTGCTGGTGCGCACCCGGGCGAGCAAGTCGGGCGCTTACGTTCAGAAGACGGGTTTCGTCTCCTACAACATCAACCAGACTGCGGAGCGCAAGGCCTACCAGCTGAACCTCGAAAAGACGGCCGACGAACCGGTCGTGCGTTATGCCACGGTGCTGCTGCCGACGTCCGACGCTTCGGCCGAAGAGGTCTCCATCACGCTGGGCGACTGGTCGGAGACCGGCGGTTCGGTCCGTGTGCAGGTCGGGGGTGTTTCCTATCCTGCGTTGTCCTATACCCTGTAACCTTAAAACCGCAATAACCTATGAAATCCCTGTTTCGAAACGTATGTTTCGCAGCGCTGACCGCTCTTTGCGCGGTCGTGCTCGCGGCCTGCGAAGACGACGATACCAAGAGCGGCGACCTGCAGCTCTTCTATCCGACGGTCGTGGACATCGGTCCTTCGATGAATTTCGTGTCGGGCACCCCGACCTACTACGGCCCCGCGCCGTCCAACTTCTCGATTGCGGGCATCACGCTCGACGACAAGGCCTTCACGTCCGAGTGCTTCTCGATCGGTGCCGATACCGGCATGGTCAGCATCTCGAATACGGATGCCCTCGATCCCGGTACCTACAAACTGACGATCGCGTGTCAGGCCGGCGGCGGCGCCTACCGCTTCGAGAATATCTTCGTGGTGCGGATGGTTTCCGCCACGCCCGAGGCGATCGAGGTGAGCGAGCCGACGCTCGTGATTCCCTATGCCGAACTGGAGACCACCGAAGCTTCGGTCACGGTGGCGCCGGTGGGCGAGTCGGTGTCGATTCTGAACTATTCGCTCGTTCAGGCGGAGGGTTTCGAATACTTCACCATCTCCAAAGACGGCGTTGTGACATATAACGCTGAATTCACGGGCGAGGTGATGCCGGGCAGTTATCCGCTGCCTGTCAAGATCGAAACCTATGCGGGTTCGGCGACCTATGAGAATCTGCTGACGGCACGCATCACCAGCGAGCCGTTGGAGGTGCGCTATCCTTCGGCTTCGGGGCGTATGGAATACAACATGGCTTTCCAGGGTTCGACGCCTTCGCTGAAGGGTTCGCCCGACGAGGTCGTGTGGGCTATCAAACAGGTGATTCCGGCCGAGGGAACCGATCCGACCGACAAAATCAAGATTGATCCGGCTACGGGTGTCGTCTCGGTCGATGCCGGCAGCGAATTGCCCATCGATGCCTCCTATACGCTCGACCTCACGGTGAAGAACAGTTTCGGCTCGACCGATTTCGACGGCGCCTATACGTTGAGCGTGATCGAGTTCATAGCTCCTATCGAATCCGATAAGTTTGGCTATGAGGATGCTGTGGCGATTCAGGGCGGAGAGTTCAAGGTTTCCAAGAAGGCCGGTTTCGTCGGCGACGAGGTGACCTTCTCGCTGGGCGACGTTCCCGCCGGAGTTCAGGGCCAGATTTCGATCGATCCGGTGACGGGCGATGTTTCGGCCGCCAAGGGACATTCGATCCCGATGGGGGTGTATGACATTCCCGTCAAGGCTTCCAACCTGAAAGGCGAGGCGGAAACCACCCTCAAACTGACCGTCAACGAGAATCCTTACTATTTCACGACGATTACTTACGGCAATAACCTCGGCCTCACTCCGGTTGAAAACTATGCCAACCAGTTCTATTTCGCGGCCGCCGCGGATTTCACGGAACTGACGCCGACGACCGACGCCAAACCGGGCACGAAACTTTCGTGGTCGATCAAGATCAAGCACCAGTGTTCGGGTACGCTGATCGATTCGGAGACGGGCGCCATCACGCCGAAGGGATTCAAGTCCGGCAACGGCGGTCTGGTCCTGGTGACGGCTACCGCCGGTGAAGGCGAGGTCGGCGAGACGTCGATCACGGTTCCCGTTTTCTTCTCGTTCCACGTTCCCGTGTCCGGCGTGACGGTTCGTTACAAACCGTTCGTCATGCAGGTCAATCCGCGCCGGGGAGGAACCTCGGTTGTTCCGGAAATCACCGGTGTGCCCAATCTTTCGTCGTTCCTGCTGGATTACCGCCGCACGTTCAACTACTACAATATCGGCGGTCCCGCGTCGCACAAGGACGGCACTCCGGCCGCAAGTACCGACACGTTCCTGTATCAGATGTGGAAGGCGTACTACAACAGCATCGGTTCGGCAACGGTGGGCACCGGTTCGAAAGACCCGATTTCCTATTACGTGAATACGGCGCGTCTGGGCTCGGCGCTGGCCTATGTGGAACCTGCCACCAAATCGGTCGTCGTGAATGCCAACAAATGGATCGACTCGAACAACGTGGCAGCCAACGGTGCGTTCATCGCCCAGATGACTTTCGTCACGGACGGCAATTCGGGCGGTATCAACTCCGGCTCGCAGATCTTCCCCATCTGGATTTGGTTCGACGAGAAATTTTAAACCTAACTGAACATGAAACCTATGAAATACATGATAAACCGGGCTTTCGGGCTGAGAGGGGTGCTGACCCTTCTCGCCCTGATGCTGGCCTTCGCGGCGTCGGCCCAGAACAAGATAACGGGTAAGGTCGTCGATGAGAACGACCAGCCGGCTATCGGAGCCAACGTCGTGGTCAAGGGCACGACGCAGGGCGTTTCGACCGACCTGAAAGGTATGTTCGCGATTCCGGTCAAGACGGGCGACGTGCTGGTTTTCTCCTACCTGGGTTATAAGTCCCAGGAGGTGAAGATCGCCGCCCAGACCCGGCTGGACATTAAACTCGTTCCCGAAGCGAACATCATGGACGAAGTGGTGGTCGTGGGTTACGGCGCCGTGAAGCGCGGCGACCTGACGGGTTCGGTCGCTTCGGTCTCCTCGAAGGATGTCGAAGGCTTCAAGACCGGTTCGGTGATGGAGGCCCTCGGAGGCCAGATCGCCGGTGTGCAGATCACCGCTACGGACGGTACCCCGGGTGCCGGTTTCGACATCAAGGTGCGCGGTGTGGGGTCGGTCAACGGTGACACTTCGCCGCTCTACATCGTCGACGGGTTCCAGGTCGACAACATCGACTACCTCTCCAACTCGGACATCGAGTCGATCGAGGTGCTCAAGGATGCCTCTTCGTCGGCCATCTACGGTTCACGTGCGGCCAACGGTGTGGTGATGGTGACGACCAAATCCGGTAAGGTGGGGCGTCCCGTCGTGACTTACAACGGTTCGGCCAGCTACCGCCAGATTTCCGGGACCCTCGATCTGCTTTCGCCCTATGAATTCGTGAAACTGCAGACCGAGGCGTGGCCCGACAAGTTCGGTTCGACCTACTACAAGGCCGGGAACGACGACAACGGCATTCCCTACCGGTATCAGTCGATCGAGGACTATCTCAACGTGAAGGGCGTCGACTGGCAGAACGAAACGTTCCGTCCCACCTGGTCGCAGGACCACAACGTCTCGGTTTCGGGCGGCAACGACAAGACCAAGTACGCCTTTTCGTTCGCCGACTTCCTCGAGAACGGTATCTTTAAGAACAGCGCCTTCAACAAGATCACGGCCAAGGTGCGCGTGAGCCATAAAATTTCGAAAGCCGTGACGATCGAAACCACGGTCAACTACGCCAACACCGACAAGCGCGGTGTGGGCACCTCGGGCGACAACGGGCGTTTCAACATGCTGGCGCAGATTCTGCGTGCACGTCCCACGGCCGGCCTCAAGATGACCGACGAGGAGCTGCTGGCGTCGTCGATCGACCCGCTGGAGCTTGAGTCCTCGGAGTCGCTCTCGCAGGTGAACCCCATCAAGCAGGCCGAGTCGGTGATCAACACCACGAAGACCGAAATGTGGTCGGGCAACCTGGCGCTGAACATCAATTTCGGCAAGGGCTGGACCTTCCGCACCGCCGGAACGTACAACACCTCCAACGCCCGCAACTACATCTTCTATCAGGACGGATCGAAGGAGGCCTACCGCAACGGCCAGACTCCCTACGGTTCGACCCGTATGACGCGCAATGTCCGCTGGACGAATTTCAACTACCTGACTTATAAATACAAGCGTAAGCGGGGCCATGCTTTCGACGTGATGCTCGGGCAGGAGACCGCGTTCCAGGGATCGGAGTACCTGCTGGCCGGAGCCACCGATTTCCCGTTCGACAACATCGCCAACGACAACCTCGGGCTGGGCGCTACGCCGACCACAGCGAATTCGAACCGTTCGGACAAGCTGCTCGTCTCGTTCTTCGCCCGCGCGAACTACAATTTCCGGGACCGTTACCTCTTTACGGCGACGATTCGTGCCGACGGTTCGACGGTGTTCAGCAAGAACAATAAGTGGGGTTATTTCCCGTCGTTCTCGGCGGCATGGCGCATCTCGGAGGAGAATTTCATGAAGAAACAGGATGTCGTCTCCAACCTGAAGCTGCGTGCCGGCTGGGGTGTCGTGGGCAACGACCGCATCACCAACTACCTCTCGCTGGAACTCTATTCGCAGGGCAAGTACGGCTACGGCAACAACGTCATCACGGTCCTGTCGCCCAAGCAGCTGCCGGAGAGCATCAAGTGGGAGGCCTCGCAGAGCACCAACATCGGTATCGACCTGGGTCTGTTCCGCAACCGCCTGAACGTCACGACGGATTTCTTCCTCAAGGATACGAAGGACCTGCTGATGGCCGCCAACCGCGCCTATGTCTCGGGTTTCGCGTCGCAGTGGATGAATGTGGGTAAGATTCGCAACAAGGGTGTCGAGATTGCGATCAACTCGACGAACATCGCCTCGAAGAGCGGCTTCCGCTGGACGACCGATTTCAACATTTCGTTCATCCGCAACGAACTGCGTGCGCTGGCCGGCGGAGCGAAGGAGATGATGACCACGGCGAGCTGGAACAGCGATTACACGGGTTACGACTACACGGCCCGCATCGGTCAGTCGCTGGGCCTGATCTACGGCTATGTTTTCGACGGCGTCTACCAGACTTCGGATTTCAACGTCAATGCCGCCACGGGCGAGTATGTCCTCAAGGAGGGCGTTACGGACATCACAGACCACGCCGGAGTGGCCGTGAAGCCGGGTATGGTCAAATACAAGGACACCGACGGTGACGGCGTGATCACGACGGCCGACCGCACGGTGATCGGAAACGGCACGCCCAAATGGTACGGCGGTATCACCAATACCCTGTCGTACAAGGGCGTGGACTTGAGTTTCATGTTCCAGTTCAACTACGGCAACGACGTCTACAACGCCACCCGCCTCTACGCTTCGCAGACGCAGGACCAGCGTTCCAACCTGATGGCCGAGGTGGCCGACCGCTGGACGGCGACCAACGCTTCGAACAAGGTGCCGGCCTGGGACGGTTATATCAAGAACGAGATTTACTCGCGCTTCATCGAGGACGGTTCGTTCCTGCGTCTGAAGAACCTGACCGTCGGTTATACGTTCCCGCAGCAGTGGACGCGCAAGTTCTATGTTTCGAAACTGCGCCTTTACTTCACGGCCCAGAACCTCTTCGTGGTGACGGGTTATTCGGGCTACGACCCCGAGGTGAGTATGCGTGCGTCGAATCCCATGACCCCTTCGCTCGACTGGGGAGCCTATCCGAAGAGCAAAGTCTATACGTTCGGTATCGATCTGACCTTCTAATACGATAAAAACCATGAAAAAGATACTTTTATACTGCCTGCCGCTCTGCCTGCTGTTCGCCTCGTGCTCCGATCTGCTCGACGAAGAGTCCTATTCGGAGACCGGCAAGGACAACTACCTGAACAATGCCAAGGAGGCGGAGACCGTCCTCCAGGGCGTTTACAAGAACCTGGCGAACGAGTATACCTATTCGTATCACCTGTCGCTGCTGTTCACGATCTCGACCGACATTGCCCAGTGCGAGGGCAGTTCGACGACTTCGTTCCGCGAGATTCCGACCAATTCCCACAACGCCTCGACGTCGCAGATCTCCCGCACGTGGCAGAAGCTCTACTCGGCGATTTACGATGCCAATGACTTCATCGAGACCGTTTCGGGTCGTATGGACAACTGGGGCTCTTCGGACCGCGAACTGGCCACTATTTACCTGGGCGAGGCCCGTGCGCTGCGTGCGCTGTTCTATTTCGAGCTGGTGCGCTGGTACGGCAACGTGGTGCTGATGACCTCGACGGCCGATTCGCGCAGGAAGGACGAGACCTTCGAGCAGACCGCTGCCAAGGATGTCTACGCCTATATCGAGGAGGACCTGAAATATGCCGCCGAGGTGCTTCCGTGGGCCGTCGACGACACCCGGCGCACGACCAACGCCTATCGTTTCTCGAAGGGGGCCGCGCTGGGCCTGCTGGCCAAGGTCTACTGCACGTGGGCCGGTTATCCCGTGCGCGACGAGTCGAAATGGGCCGAGGCCGAGAAGGCCGCCCGCCGCGTCGTGGAGTCGGGCAAGCACCGTCTGATCTCCGACTACGAAACCGTCTGGAAGAACACCTGCAACGGTATCTGGGATGCGGGCGAAAGCCTGATCGAAGTGTCGTTCTACTCGCCGACGGGCCTCGACAGCGACAACACGGCCGGACGTATCGGCAAATGGAACGGTGTGTCGGCCACCACGGTCGAGGGCGAGCGCGGACGCAATGCCGCCAACTGGAAAGTGACCTATAACTTTACCCGCGAGTGGGAGGCGCAGAACGATCCCCGCATGGCGCTTTCGATCGCCGACTACAAATACGATCATACGCTGGGTAGCGGCCCGATCACCTATTTCTCGACCATTTCGGGCGCGACTCCCTCCGAGGAGCAGAAGAACCGCCAGCGTCAGTTGTTCACGCCGGGCAAGTGGGACACCGAGAAGTATGTCGAAGCGGCGAACTACATCGTCAACAACGACAAGTCGAACGTCAACTGGTACATTCTGCGCTATTCGGACGTGCTGCTGCTCTTCGCCGAGGCGCTCAACGAGTCGGGCGGCTCGGTCGTCGATGCCGTGGACGCCGTGAACGCTGTGCGCCGCCGCGGTTTCGGCGACACGAAGCACGACCTTTCCTATGGTCTTTCGCGCGAGGACCTGCGCGAGGCGATCCGCAAGGAGCGTGCCTACGAGCTCTGCTTCGAAGGCCACCGCAAGCAGGACCTGATCCGCTGGGGCATCTACTATGACCGCGTTATGGAGACCGCCCAGGAGCTGGTCGACTGGTATTCCAATGCCAACTATGCCGTCTCGCGGTACATCATCAAAGGCCGCCACGAACTGCTGCCCATTCCGCAGCGCGATCTCGACATGATGCCCAAATGCAAGCAGAACCCTGGCTGGGGCCAGTAATCCGGAAATACCCCGACATGGCGGGCCCGGTATGGCAATCGCGCATGAACGAAAAGAGGCGGGACCGAAATCCCGCCTCTTTCTGTTGTTTTTGCCCCGGATCAGCGCTGCCGCTGGGCATATCCGGCGAGGTTGTAACTCACGGGCTCGGTGCTGTCGCCCACGCGGTAGATGCCGAATTTGAAGTAGTAGCCGTCCTCGTCGTTGCGGCCTATGAGTATCTGCTCGTTGTCTACCAAGTGGTTCGTCCGGCTGTCATGGGCCATCCATACGTCGAGGCGTCCCGGACGCACGATCGTCTCGGCTTCGCCGCCGTACTGCGTCCAGTCGATCTCCACGGTGAAGGTGACCCAGCGGTCCTTCGGGAACTCGCTGAAGGGCATCCGCGCGGCGATCGTCGAGGCTTTGAATTCCGAGGTGACGGGAACCATCACCTTGGCCTTGGCTGCATTGGCGTTGCAGCGGTCGGTTTTGTCGGTGAACCAGCGGCGGTCGGAGTTGGCCTTGATGTAGAAATACCCGTTCGAGAACCCGAACGCCAGCGGAGGATAGCCGCCCTGTTCGACCTTCCAGCCTGTCGGCTTGCCGGCTTTCCAGACTTTGTTGCCCTTCGTGTCCACGGTTTCCACGCGTTCGTAGACGATGTCTTTCTTGATGATGACGGTGTCCTGCATGGCGAGGAACTCCTCCGCCGGGAGCTTCATCACACGGCCGTCGGGAGCCGTCACCAGCGTCCGGTCGGGCATGCCGTGCCACTGGGCGAAGATCGTCGACACCTCGGGACTCAACTCCGCGGGAATCCGGACCGCGAACGTGTAGCTCCACGACGTGCCCTGCGGGCAGATGCCCTTGCCGTGGTGGTAGACGGTCTTCATCCGCTGGGCGTCGGAGTAGGCCTTGTCGGGAAGACCTGCGAAATCGGCTGCCGTGGCATAACACCAGGCAAGTTCCGAACGGCCTTTGGTCTCGCCCGGGGCGTAGCCTTCGAGCGTGTTGTCGTCGCGTCCGAGGGTGAAGCGGTAGGAGGGCTTTCCGCCGTACATGCGGGAATGATCGAGGCCGAGTGCTTCGTCCTTGCGGATGCCCACGGCGACCCACTCGTTGTCGATCACCTGACTCATCCGGGCCGAGTCGGCCTGGATGTTCACCCGCTCGGGCAGCGCTGTAAACCCGTTCGGGGCCTCTTTTTCCCGGGCAACGTCCGGCGTGCAGGCCAGCAGCAGCAGGACTGGATACATGATTGTCATCGGAGCCTTATTTGAGTTCATACCCTAAATCGTATGTTTTGGCGCCCACGCGCACCGCGAAGCGGAACGTGTCGCCCACGGGGGCCTTTTGCGGAACGATGGCGAACGAACCCTGGAAAGGCGCCTCGTCGGGGGCGATCACCGTGATGAACAGCAGTTCGCCGCCGGCGGTCTTCGGCGCCTCGACGGCGTAGGCCGGACGCTCCTCCTTCTTGCGATAGGCGGTTGAAACCCATCCCTCCTCCTCGCGGATCTGCACGGGGACCGTCGCCGAGGTCTTGATGCGGATGTTGTTGCCGTCGGCGAACAGCGTGCGCACGGTGCCGTCCCTGGCGTATTCGATCCGGCCCGGGCAGAGGTTGAAATGCACCCCGACATTCCCGGCGGCCGGGCCCGAAACCTGGTCGGCGATCACCAGCAGGCCCTCCCCGGTGAAGAACATCGCCCGGCGGTGGGTTAGGCCCTCGTAGGAGGGGTTTTCGGTCACCAGCGTCGTCAGCTCGGGCGTCGCGTCCCAGAGCAGGAGTTTCGAGTCGGTCTTTTCGAGGTCGCGGTCGTCGAGCGTCACGGTGTTGTGCACGCGGGTCTGGCGGAACCAGTTGCGTTGGGCCAGCACGGCGCTGTCGCCGCCGTAGACGTAGCTGCCCGAGTCGGGGAAGAAGTTGCGCCCCCGGCGCCAGTACTCGAACGTGCCGTTGTCGGGCTGGTTGTGCCAGAACGCCGGGGGACCGGCCTTCACGACCGTCACGGTGGCGTTCTTGTCCCATCCCGTGCGCAGGACGTAGAATCCCGATTCCGGGAACTGCTGCGAAGTGTAGTCGGGAAGGGCGCCCTTGCGGCCCTCCGTGGCGAACCATTGCAGCTGTTTGTCGCCGGGAAACACCTTGCTCCAGCTGCGGAACTGTCGCTGGAGGGAGCTTTTGTCGTGGCTCTTGGTGTCGCCGAACATCGGGTTGGACCAGTCGGGGAAGAGCAGGTTCCAGGTGACGGCGGTCATCTTCCCGACCGTCTCGATGTAGCTGGCCGGGAATTCGCCCTCATAACCGTTGGCGCGGGCCATGCCGAGGGCCTTGAGGAAGATGTCGATGGCGGCGATGTGGTATCCGAAATCCAGCTCGAACTGCATCCCGTCGGGATAGACCTGTACGCCGATTTCGCGGTTGAGAATCTCGATGCCGCTGCGACGCCACTCCTGCGCTTCGCGGAACTCCGGGAAATAGATGCCCGCGAACAGCATCCGCTGGGCTTCGAACAGCAGGTGGTTGCCCTGCTTGGAGTAGTTGTGCAGGATGTGGTCGGCGTGCTGGCGGTAGGTGCGCAGGAAGAGGTTGAGGAACCGGGGCGTGAAGCGCGGCGAATGAATCGTCAGCGCGAACTCCGTCAGCAGGTCCTGCAGACGGCGTCCGGCCTCCATCGGACGCCATGCGAAGCGGATGTTCTCCTTTTCGGCGGCGATTTCGGCCGCGGAAGCTCCCGCAGCCTTCAGCCGTTTGACGCCGTCCAGCGGGTTTTTCTTCACCCAGTCGGTGTACTGGTCCATCCAGGCGTCGATGTATTTCGCGTCGCCCGTGGTGTAGTAACACTTGGCCAGCGGAATGAACCAGTAGTGGCGGTGCAGCTGCCAGCGCAGTTCGTTGTCCTTCACGGGCCAGTAGCGCCAGTCGATGTCGTCGCCGTAGAAATACGAGGGTTGGTAGCCCTTGTGGGCGTAGAATTTGTGCTCCAGGGCTTCGTCGGCCTGCTTCTGCTCGAGTTTGTTCACCTTGACGTTCTCCAGGTCGAGGCCGAAGAGTTCTACGGGCTTGCGCGTGCGGAAATATTTCAGCAGTTCCTTGTCCGCGGCGGCGACGTTGCCTTTGGCGACGGCTTTCTTCACGGCCTCCATGCCCGGACGTTCGAGGTCCAGCAGGTCGTAGAGCGACTTTTCGTCGCCCAGAGCCGGGGTGGTTCCGGCGGCCGATGCCGCGCCGAGCGTCAGTGCGGCGCAGAGGGTCATCAGGATTCGGTTCATGGCAGTTATTTTAGGTTGTATTTTGTTCCGTTGATTTTGACTTGCAGCCGGTTCCCGCGCCAGACGGCTTCGACGCGCTGCCCCGCGGCATCCTCCGCCGGAAGCAGCACCGTCACCAGCCGCACGGGCTTCCCGGCCCGCTTCCGCACCGTGAAGGCGTAGGCCGGACGTTCCGTGCGCTGACGGTAGGTGCGCGACACCCAGCCTTCGCGGCGTTCCATCCGCTCCGCTCCGAAAACTTTCAGCAGCAGGTTGTTGCTGTCGCTGAAGCGGGTCGCTGCGGAGCACGCGGCGAAATCCTCCGCCGGGTCGCACTCCACGAGGTTGTAGTGCAGGCCGACCTCTCCTTCGGCCGTTCCGGACGCCTCGTCGGCGATGACGAAGAACTGCCGGTCGACGAACCACACCGTGCGGCGGTGGGTGAGGCCCTCGTAGGAGGGATTCCCGACCGTCACGATGTGCGTCGCGTCGTCCGTCTCCCAGCGCAGGCATTTCGAATCGGTGTGTTCGAGGTTCCGGCCGTCGAGCGTCAGGGTGTTGTGCACCTGCGTCTGGCGGAACCAGTTGCGCTGGTCGGTCACCTCCTTGTCGCCCGCATAGACGTAACAGCCCGAGTCGGGGAAGAAATTGCGGCCCCGGTGCCAGAGTTCGAACGTGCCGTTGTCGGGTTGGCAGTGCCAGAATCCCTGCGGCCCGGCCTTGAGGACCATCACCGTGGCGTCGGCGTCCCAGCCGCTGCGCAGGACGTAGAATCCCGAGGTGCGCAACGCCCGCGAAAGGTGCTCCGGGGCGGTTCCCTCGCGGCCTTCGGTCGCCATCCACCGGATTGCGGCGTTGGCGGGGAAGACCTCGGCCCACGCGCGGTAGTAGGGCATCAGTTCCTCCCTCTCCCGGAACCGGTTGTCGCTGAACAGCGGCGTCGTGTAGTCCGGGAACGAGCAGTCGATATAGGCGTCGATCATCCGTTCGACCGTGGCGAGGTACGCGGCCGGGAATTCGCCCCGGTGGCCGTTGGCGTCCATCATCCGCAGGGCCTTGAAGAAGATGTCGATCGATTCGTGGTGGTAGTGCAGGTCCAGTTCGTACTGCATGCCGTCGTCGTAGACCTGCTCGCCGATCTCGCGGTTGAGTATCCCGACGCCCGTCTCCCGCCAGCGGGCCGCGTCGCGGAATTCGGGAAAGAAGACCCCCGCGAAGATGAGCCGCTGGGCCTGGAACAGCAGGTGGTTGCCCTTGGCCGAGAAATGGCGCGTGATATGCTCTGCGTGACGGTGGTAGTTGTCCAGGAAATGCAGGAGGAAATTCCCGCTGAACGCCTCGGCGGGCAGGAAATAGAGAAACTGGTGAATCTGGAACTCCAGCCGGTCGCTCACCTCCAGGGGGCGCCACGCGAAATAGACGTTTTCGGCCTGCGTCCAGTTCCCGGCCTTTCCCTCGTCATACGCCGTGAGGGGATTCTTGCGCATCCAGTCGAGGTATTCGGCGCACCACTCCGCGGCGTAACGTTCGTCGCCCGAGAGGCGGTAGGCCTTGCCCATCGGCACCCACCATTTCATGCGGTGCAGCTGCCATCGCAGTTCGTTGTCCTTCACGGGCCAGTACTCCCAGTCGATGTCGTCGCCGTAGAAATAGGAGGGCTGGTAGCCTTTGTGGACGAAGAAGCGGTGGTGCATCGCCTCGTCGGCCCAGCGCTGTTCGTCGGGGGTGATCGTGATGTCGGCGAGGTTCGCCTCGGGGCAGACGACGCCCGTGCGGCGGCGGTAGTAGTCGAGCAGGGCTTCGGCGGCGGCCGTGTCGTCGCCCGCGGCGTGCAGTGCGGCGACGCGCTCCAGTCCGGGACGGGCGAGGTCCAGCAGTGAGAAGACCGTGGTGTCGGTCTGCGCCCGCAGCGGGGAGGGCCCGGCGGCGAGCAAAAGCGCGATAAGCAGTTTTATAGGTTTCATCATTACAAAGGTACGACAAAGCGCGGGGACCTTTTATTAATAATGACCAATCCTTTCCGGAATTTCTGCAAAGGGGTTTCAGTTTTGTGCAGTCCGATGCCGGATTTGTCGAATGACGGCTTCCGAAGGGTCTTCCGGCGGGGTTTTAGGACAAATTTGGGGTCCGATTCTACAAAATCGAAAGGCTTTTGCACACGATTTGCGTTTTTGGGGACAATCTCCGGGGCTTTCGCTGTAGGTTTGTGGTAATTTTGTATGACCGAAAAACTACACCTATGACCTGTCTCAACCACGCTTCGCTGGCCGCGTCGCTCGCCGCCCTGACCGTGGCCGCCGATGCCGCCGCCGCTTCGAAACCCAAATCCCCCGCCGGGAAACGTCCCGCCGTCATCGTCATTATGACCGACCAGCAGACCGCCGGAGCCATATCCTGCGCCGGCAATCCGTGGGTCCGGACCCCTGCGATGGATGCGCTGGCCGCCGACGGCGTGCGCTTTACGCGCGCCTACTGCCCCTATCCGCTGAGCGGTCCCTGCCGCGCCGCGCTCGTCACGGGTCGCATGCCCTTCGAGGTCGGGGCCTTCGACAACGCCATACGTCCCGCCGACGCCGATATGCAGGCCGGTATCGGCCACCGCCTCGCCGAGGCGGGTTACGAGTGCCTCTACGCCGGGAAATGGCACGTCCCGGAGGTCAATCTGCCCGATTCGGGCACGGGTTTCCGCCGCATCTCGAAGATGAACGACCCGGCGCTGGCCGACGCCTGCGACGCGGCGCTGAAGGAGTATGACGGACAGAAGCCGCTTTTTCTGGTGGCTTCGCTGCTCAATCCCCACGAAATCTGCGAATACGGACGCCACGAGACACTCCAATACGGCGAACTGGCGCCCTTTTCCACCGAAGAGTGTCCCAACCTTCCGGCCAACTTCATGCCTTCGACCTATGCCGCCGAGGCCCTGACGCTCGAACACGCCTCTTCGCCCCGCTACCACGACACCTACACCTATACGCAGGACGACTGGCGGCGTTATCTCTATGCCTATTACCGTCTGGTGGAGCGTGCCGACCGCGAGGTGGGCCGTATCGTCGGGGTGCTGAAGGCGCACGGGCTTTACGACGACGCGGCGATCGTCTTCCTCTCGGACCACGGCGACGGTGCGGCCGCCCACGGCTGGAACCAGAAATGGAATCTGCAGGAGGAGGTCATCAACGTGCCGCTGATCGTCAAGCCGCCCAAGGGCGCCGGCCTGCGGGGCGTGCGCAACGACGAGGCGCTGTCGAACGTCGGCCTGGACCTCTACGCCACGGCCTGCGACTATGCGGGCGTCACGCCCGACCCCGGGCGTTACCGTGGCCGGAGCCTTCGCCCGGTGGCCGAAGGGCGTCAGGCGACGCTTCACGACGAGGTGTTCGTCGAGACGCTCCTCCCGGGCCCCGGCATGCGCGGCTGGAGCGTCGTCGGCCCGCGTTACAAATACGTCCTCTACCAGTGGGGCCGTAACCGCGAGGCGTTGTACGACCTGCAGGACGATCCCGGCGAGATGGTCAACCTGGCCGTCGATCGCCGTTACGAAGCCGAGCTGAACCGTCTGCGCCGGGCGATGTACGACTGGGGCGTGCGCATCGGCGATCCGAAGCTCGTGCGCAACCTGCGGCCCTTTGCCGAAACCCGAAACTGAAAACCGATCTGAATATATGAAAAACTTCGATTCCATGCGTTGTAGGGTGCGTTATGCCGCCGTGCCGCTGACGCTGGCAGCCCTCGCGGGGTGCAGCGAGGGGCACACCAGACGCCCCAACATCATCGTTATGATGACCGACGACCACACCGCGCAGACCATGAGCTGTTACGGCAGCCTGCTGGTCGAAACCCCCAACCTCGACCGTCTGGCGCGTGAGGGCATGCTCTTCGAGAACTGCTACGTCTCCAACGCCATCTCGGGTCCCTCGCGGGCCTGCATCCTCACGGGCAAGTACAGCCATGTGAACGGCTTCACGGACAATTCGCGCACCTTCGACGGTGACCAGCAGACCTTCCCCAAACTGCTGCACGACGCCGGTTACCAGACGGCGATGATCGGCAAGTGGCACCTCAATTCCGATCCGCAGGGATTCGATTTCTGGAGCATCCTCGTGGGGCAGGGCGAGTACTATTCGCCGCTGTTTATCGAAAACGGCGAGGAGCGTATCGAGCCGGGCTACGTCACGGATGTCATCACCGACAAGGCCATCGGGTTTCTCGAACGGCGCGACAAGTCGCGTCCCTTCGCCATGCTCTACTACCACAAGGCCCCGCACCGCAACTGGATGCCGGCGCAGCGTCACCTGGGCATCAACGACGATCGGGTCTTCCCCGAGCCTTTCAACCTGCTGGACGACTATTCGGGCCGCGGCAGCGCCGCCCGCGGGCAGGCGATGGAGATAGGCCGCGACATGTGGCCCGAGTGGGACCTCAAGCTGATGACCCCCGAACAGCTGGCGCAGTCCTACGTGCTCGAAACCTCGGGCGACGCCAACAAGGACGACGTGTCGCGTGCCAACGACTGGCGCAGCAGCGTCATGCAGTACCAGGCGGCCTACAACCGCATGACCCCCGAAGAGCGGGCGAACTGGGACCGGGCCTATGCCCCGCGCATCGCCGAGTACGAACGCATGAAGGGCCGCGTGTCGCAGGAGGAGCTGACGCGCTGGAAATACCAGCAGTACATGAAGGACTACTGCGCCGTCATCAAGGGCGTCGACGAGAATGTCGGGCGTCTGCTGGATTATCTGGAAGAGATCGGCGAACTGGACAACACGATCATCGTCTACACCTCCGACCAGGGCTTTTTCTTGGGCGAGCACGGGTGGTTCGACAAGCGTTTCATGTACGAGGAGTGCCAGCGCACGCCGTTGCTGGTGCGCTATCCGAAAGCCGTTGCGGCGGGCGTCCGCACGAAGGCGCTGGCCATGAACATCGACCTGGCCCCGACGTTCGTCGATATGGCCGGGCTGGAGGTTCCCGCCGACATGCAGGGACGTTCGCTGAAGGGCGTGCTCACCTCGGGCGGCAAGACCCCCGAAGCCTGGCGCACGGGGGTCTACTACCACTATTACGAATACCCCTCGTGGCACTCCGTGAAGCGTCATTACGGCGTCCGGACCAACGATTACAAGCTCATTCATTTCTACAACGACGTGGACGAATGGGAGTTGTACGACCTGAAGAAGGACCCGCACGAGATGTGTAACGTCTACAACGACCCCGGTTACGCTCCGGTGCGCAGCGACATGCACGCGCGTCTGGAAAAGCTCCAGCAGGAGTGCGGCGACACGGACCCCTGCGAACGGGAGTACGAATTTTTCCGCGGCGCGGACCGATTATGAAATTAATAATTAACAATTGATAATTATATGGATCGGAGAAATTTTCTGAAGGCTTCGGGCTGGACCCTGCTCGGCCTGGCGGCTGCGGAGACGATTCCCGGATGTGCGAAACTGGGTGACAGGGATTCGCTGCCCGGCGATCTGAAAAAGGGATTCCCTTCGCTCAAGGACCTCAAGGTCTTCTGGGGCGACGTGCACAACCACTGCAACGTGACCTACGGACACGGCGACCTTTCGGACGCCCTTGCCGCGGCCGAACAGCAGCTGGATTTCGTCTCGGTGACGCCCCACGCCTTGTGGCCCGACATTCCGGGCGAGAACGACCCGCGCCTGAACTGGGTCATCGGCTACCACACCGAGGCGTTCAGGCGCCTGCGTGCCGGGGGCTATGACAAATACCTGGCGGCCGTCAGGGCGGCCAACCGCCCGGGCGAATTCCTGACCTTCCCCTCCTACGAATGTCACAGCATGGAGCACGGCGATCACGTGGCGTTGTTCCACGGCTTCGACGCCCCGCTGGTCGAGTGCACCTCGGTTCCCGACCTCAAGGAGAGGCTCAAAGAGTACGACTGCTACATTACGCCCCACCACATGGGCTATATGACCGGATTCCGCGGTTACAACTGGGCGGCTTTCAGTCAGGACCGGCAGACGCCGTTCGTCGAGATGTTCTCGCGTCACGGACTGGCCGAGAGCGACACGGGCGACTACGACTACCTCCACGACATGGGGCCGCGCATCTGGGAGGGCTCGATCCAGTACGGTCTGGAGCAGGGCCACAAATTCGGCCTGATGTGTTCCACCGACCAGCATGCCGGTTATCCGGGCAGCTACGGCGACGGTCGTATCGGCGTCTACGCCCCGGCTTTGGACCGCGACGCCATCTGGGAGAACATGGGCAAACGCCATGTCTGCGGCGTCACGGGCGACAAGATCAAAATCGACTTCCGCATCAACGGCGGCGTTTCGGGCGATGTCATCCGGGCCGGACGGCGCGAAATCTACCTCAATGTCGAGGGGCAGAACGCCATCGACTATGTGGACCTCATCAAGAACGGGCAGTGCATTGCGCGGCTGAACGGTCCGCACCGCGCCGCGGCGCCTTCGGACGACGTGATCCGCACGAAGATCAAGGTCAATTTCGGCTGGAACCGCGAGGAGGAATACGTGCATTGGCAGGGGCAGCTGCGGCTTACGGACGGCACGATCGACGACATGCAGACCTGCTTCCGCGGTGCGGCCTTCACCTCGCCGCAGCCCGGCGAGACGGAGTTCCACACGCGTGTCAACCGCGTCGTCGGGCGTGACGCACGCCACGTGGAGCTCGACATGTACTCGTCGAAGAACCCCAACGTGATGACCCCTGCCATGCAGGGCGTCGTCCTCGACGTGACGGCTTCCCGCACGGCGAAGCTCGTCGCCGAGTTCAACGGCCACACCTACGAACACCCGATCGCCGAACTGCTGGAGGGCGCCCGGGCGCATTTTCTGCGCGGATGGCTCTCCGAGGCCGTGCAGTTCGAACGCGCACAGCCCGAGGCGGCTTTCTGCGTCGGGCACTGCATGGTCGACGACAAAGCCCAGCGCGATACCGATTATTACTATGTGCGCGTGCGCCAGCGTGACGGACAGTGGGGCTGGAGTTCGCCGATCTGGGTGGAAAGGGTTTAGGATATGGAACGTTATGCAATCGGAATAGATCTCGGCGGCACTTCGGTGAAGTACGCCGTGGTCGCCTCTTCGGGGAAGATGCCTTTCAGCGGTCAGCTCCCTGCTTTTGCGCAGGAGAGCGCCGAAGCGGTGCTCGGACAGGTTCTGAAAGGCGTTGAAGCCTGCCGGGAATACGCCGTTAGCGAGGGCCTGACGCTGGCCGGGGTCGGTGTCGGCACCCCGGGAGTCGTTTCGGCCGACGGACGCACGGTGCTGGGCGGTGCGGAGAATATCGCGGGGTGGGAGAATATTCCCCTCGCCGGCCGCGTCGAGGAGGCCGAGGGGCTGAAGACCCTCGCCGGCAACGACGCCAATATGATGGCGCTGGGCGAGACGCTGTTCGGCGCCGCGAAAGGGGCTACGGACGTGGTTTTCGTCACCGTCGGCACCGGCATCGGCTGCGGTGCGCTGATCGACGGACGCCTCTACCGGGGCTACCGCAACCGCGGCATGGAGATGGGGCACATCACCGTCAAATGCGACGGCGAGGGGTGCGCCTGCGGCGGGGTGGGGTGCCTGGAGCACTACGCCTCGACCTCGGCGCTCGTCCGGAGGTTCTGCGAGTTGAACGGCAGCGCCCGGGATGCCGAAGTGGACGGCAAGGACGTGGTTTTCTTTTACAAGGAGGGCAATCCGGCTGCCGTGCAGGCCATGGAGGAGCATTGGAACTACCTCGCACACGGCATCGCTTCGATGATCAACCTCTTCGCTCCGCAGCGCGTGGTGGTCGGGGGCGGCATCTCCGAAGCCGGGGATTTCTACCTCGAAAAATTGCGCGAAGGGGTCCGGCGGCAGATGATGTCGGTCTGCGGCGAAGAGACCGAACTCGTGGCCGCCCGGTTGGGCAACCGCGCCGGGTGCATGGGCGCCGCGGGACTGGTGCTGGATAAAATGGGATGACGATGAAAAGAATCTTGTTTGCAGCCGCGCTTTTCGCGGCCCTCGACGCCGCGGCGCAGCTCCCGGCCGAAATCCGGATCGACAAACGCTCGCTGCGGCCCCGCTACCGCGAATGGGCGCAACCTGCGGGCGGCACGGCTGTGACGCAGAACCCGCCCGCGCTGCTCTGGCCCGCCGCGGGCGATTCGAAACGCGCGGTTTACCGCGTGCGGCTGTCGCAGGACAGCACCTTTGCCGGAGTTACGCCCTCGGAGCCTTTCGAATGGGCGGCTTATGCCTGCCACGAGCCGCTGGCCGAAGGCCGCTGGTACTGGCAGTGGTCCGTCACGGAACCCGGCGGTGCGGAGCGCTGGTCGGCGGTCAATGCCTTCACGGTCGATGCTTCGTGCAGGAGGTTCGCCACTCCGACGGGAGAGGAACTGGTGCGCAGGGTCACTGCCATGCCGCACCACCGGCTCTATGTCTCCCGCGACGGGGCCGATGCCTTTCGCACCCGGGCGCAGCGGAACCCCGAGGCGCAGGAACTGGTGCGCAAGGCCCGCAGGAACCTGAATATGGACCTCGTGCCCGTCGCACCCACGCGGCCCCGCGACACCACGGGGATGACTCCTTTCCAGAAAAAGTCGCTCATCAATTTCATGTACCACAAATTCGGCGAGGTGGTCACGCAGCCCGTCGTCGATTTCTCGATGGCCTACCTGCTGACGGGCGAGGAGCCGTTCCGCGACGAGGCGGTGCGCCACGCCCTGCACGCCGCGTCGCTGCCCGTCGATAGCGACGCTACGTCGGAGGATTTCAACCGCTCGGCCATCATGTACGGACTGGCCGTGGGGTACGACACGGCCTGCGACCGCATGACCCCCGCCGAGCGGGCCGCGGTGCTCGAAGCCATCCGTGTCCGCGGGGAGCATTTCTACAAACACTATGTCAAGGATTTCGAGACCCACTCGATGGACAACCACGTCTGGCAGCACACCTTCCGCAACTTTCTCTTCACGTCGGTCGCCACGCTGGGCGATCTGCCCGAAGCCGAAAAATGGTTCCGCTACTGCTATGAAATCTGGTGTGCACGCTTCCCGATCCTGGGCGGCGACGACGGCGGCTGGCACGACGGCAGCAGCTACATGCAGGCCAATCTCGTGACGTTCGTCTATGTGCCGTTCGTCCTCTCGCGCCTGACGGGTACGGATTTCTTCGACCTGCCGTGGTACCGCAACCTGCCGTCGTTCCTCGTCTACTCCTTTCCGAAAGGCTCCTATGCCACGGGCTTCGGCGACGATTACGAAAAGATGACCTCCCCGTCGCAGCTCTACATGGGCTTCGCCGACGCGCTGGCCCGCGAGCTCCCGAGTCCCGAGGCGCGGTGGTATGCCGACCAGCTGATCGGCAGCGACCCGACGAACCTCTACCGTTCGAAGGGTTTCTCGCTTTACCGCATCCTGACCGACAAGCCTGCCGACCGAGTGGCTCCGAAAGCCCCTGCCCGCAACACCTCGCGGTTCTATCCCGACGCAGGGTTCTCGCTGATGCACACCGATCCGGCCGACGCTTCGGACGACCTGATGGCGGCCTTCTTCGCCCTGCCGTTCGGCTCGACGGGACACGCCCACGCCGCGCACAACGGTTTCACGATCAACTACGGCGGCCGCCAGTTGTTCGGCGGTACGGGTTACTATTCGAATTTCAACGACAAGCATACGCTGATGCACTACCGTTCGCGGGGACATAACACGATCCTCGCCGACGGACTGGCGCAGGCCATCGGCGAGAACGGCTACGGCTGGCTGGCGCGTTTCGCCGACAACGAGGCGCTGACCTATACGCTGGGCGACGCCTCGCACGCCTACGATTCGATCCGCACGCCGTTCTGGATCGACCGCATGGAGAAGTCGGAGGTGGCCTACACGCCCGAAAACGGCCTCGGCGATCCGGGCGTCACTCGCTTCCGCCGTCATTTTCTCTTCCTGAAACCCGACGTGATCGTCGTTTACGACGAACTCGAAGCCCGTAAACCCGTCGCGTGGACGTGGCTGCTGCACAGTCACAACCGCATGACGCCGGCCGGGAGAAATGCCGTCGCAGCCTCCAACGGGCTGGCCGATGGGCGGATGGACCTCTTTACCTCAAGTGATTTGGAGCTGAACCTGACCGACCGGTTCTTCTCCCCGGCGATCAACTGGAAGAAACGCACGGGGCCAGACGGCCGGGTGCAGGAGTATGTGAACCAGTGGCATGCCGAATTCACGACCCCGGCGAAGAGCCGTGCGCAGCGTTTCCTGGCCGTCTTCCGCATCACGCCCGACGGGCGTAAGCCGTTGGCGCTGAAGCGCGATGCGAAGGGCCGCGTGACGGTCGGCGGATGGACCGTCTCGGCGGAGCTCGACGTCTCGAAGCCCGCGTCGCTCTCCGTCACGGATCGCCGCGGCAATGCCGTGCTCTACAACACCCCGGCATCGGAAACCGGGGGCAGCACCGTCGTGCGCCGCAAGGGCGAGCCTGCCCGCGAACTGGTAGATACGGTGCCGGCCTCGGTGCGCTGACGCCGCATGCAGACCTGCCGCCGGACGTGTTTCACGCCCGGCGGCGCTTTTCCCGGGACCGAAAAAACGTCCCGAAGCTGCGGATTTTCCGAAAAAATGACATATATTTATACATTAAGTCGTTGTACTATGCTGAAACTCAAACCTACGCTTTTTCTGCTTGCCGTCCTTTCCCTGTTTTCCGACCGGGTTTCCGCCGCCATCGAATTCCGCACGCTGTCGGTCAATGAAGGCTTGTCGCAGAGCACCGTGCTGGCCATCGCGCAGGACGGGATGGGACGTATCTGGATGGGTACGCAGGACGGGCTGAACTGCTACGACGGCTATTCGTTCACGGTGTTCCGCCATGTCGAGGGCGATGCGCAGAGCCTGGGCGACAACTCGGTCAATGCGCTCTTCGCCGACGGGGGTCTGCTCTGGATCGGCACCGCGTCGGGACTGTCGTGTTACGATGCGGCGACGCAGTCGTTCGAAAATTTCCGCCTCGAGGGGCGCAACATGCAGGTCGCCGACATCGCCGCCACGGCCGGCGGCGACCTGATTCTCGCCACCGATCTCGGCATCGTGCTCTTCGACCGCGCGAGCCGCGAACTCGAAATCCGGACCTACCTCACGGGCATCAGCGTACACGCCGTCTGCCCTTCGCGCGATGGTTTTCTGGTCGGGACCTCCAACGGTGTCTACACCTACTCCTCCACCTACGGCAATGCCGTGCGCATCCTGCCGCAGATGGCCCGTTACGACATCGCCAGCATCGTCGCCGACGGCGACGGATATTGGGTCGCCACCCACGGTAACGGCCTCTACCGGCTCGACGGGGCGCTGCAGGTCACCGCCCGCTATGATGCCGCGTCGAATCCCGGGCTGGTCTCGAACTACATCCGCGTGCTGAAAACCGACTCTGCGGGACACCTCTGGATCGGCACCTTCGACGGACTCTCGATCCGCGATCCCCGGAGCGGACGCTTCGAACGCTATGTGCACACCTCCGAGCCGGGGTCGCTGAGCCACAACTCGATCCGCTCCATTTTCATCGACGCCCAGCGTGGCGTCTGGCTCGGGACCTACTACGGCGGGGGGAGCTACTACCATCCGCTGGCCCGCCGTTTCGGGGTGCTGCGCCACGACCCGACGCGCAATTCGCTGGGCGACAACACGGTGAGCTGTATCGTCGAGGACCCCGAGTCGGGGAGCCTCTGGATCGGCACCAACGACGACGGCGTGAACCTCTACGACCGTCGCACGGGGCGATTCTCGGAGTTCAACACCGCCAGCGGTTCCCTGCTGTCGAACAACGTCAAATGCGTGCTTCCCGACGGCCGCGGCCGCGTATGGATCGGCACCCACGCCGGGGGATTGAGCTCGATGGACGCCGCCACGCGGCGCGTGCGCCACTATCCGGTCAACGCCTCGATCCCGATCAACAACAGTTGCTACGCCCTGCTCGACGGCGGCGACGGTACGTTGTGGGTCGGCACGCTCAACGGACTGTTGTCGTTCGACACCGCCGCGGGACGGTTCTCGCGCCACCTCTGCGCCGATTACGAGCCCCGGCTGGGGTCGCTGCAGATCACGACGCTCTTCCGCGATTCGAAAAACCGCGTGTGGATCGGTACAGGGGCCGGGCTCTACCTCTGGCAGCCCGACGTGCGGCAGGTGATGACCTGCGAACTGACGCCGGTGAAGGACGAAACTTCCCCCCCCCGCCGGGATATCACCGTGATGTGCGTCACGGAGGACTCACACCGTAATATCTGGGTCGGCACCCGCCACGGACTGTTCCGCTACAACGCTTCGGACAATTCGTTCACACGCTTCACGGTGGCCGACGGACTGCCCAACGATTTCGTCTACGGCATCCTCGAGGACGAGTTGGCGCGGCTGTGGATTTCGACCAACAACGGTATGGCGTGCTTCGATACACGAAAAAACTCCTTCCGCCGCTACACCCTGCGCGACGGAATCGCCAACAACCAGTTCAACCTCTACTCCTACTGCCGGAGCCGCGACGGCATCTTCTGGTTCGGCGGCATAGGCGGCATCACGTGGTTCCGGCCCCACGACCTGGTGGACAACCCCTTTGCGCCCGAACCGCAGATCACGGGCGTCGATGTGGCCGATGCCGACGGCGACCGCCGCGTGCGCATCGAGCGCGATTCGGCGGGTCGGGTCACGGCGGCGGCGTTCCCCTCGGTGCGCAACATCTTCACGGTGCGCTTCGTGGCGGTCAATCCGCTGGCCGGGGGCTGCAACACCTTCGCCTACAAGCTCGAAGGATTCAACACCCGCTGGTACGAGACCTCGCACCTCGAGGTCAACTACTCGAACCTCAAGCCCGGGCACTATGTCTTCAAGGTTCGCGCGGCAAACAACGACGGACGCTGGAACGACGAGCCTGCGACGGTCGAAATCCGCGTGCTGCCGATGTGGTGGCAGACCCTCGCGGCGAAGATTCTGTGGGCGCTGCTGGCGCTGGGATTCGTCGGGGGCGTCGTGGCGGCGCTGCTGGGCCGCATGAAGATGAAGATGCAGCTGCGGCTGGAGCGCATGGAGAAGGAGGCGATCGGCCAGCTCAGCCAGGAGAAAATCCGTTTCTACATCAACCTCTCGCACGAACTGCGCACGCCGCTGACGCTGATTCTTTCGCCCCTGCAGGAGATTCGTGAACACGGTACGGCCGACAAATACGTCTCCTCGCGCCTGAATTACATCTACCGCAACAGCCTCAAGCTGCTGCACATCATCAACCAGCTGCTCGACTACCGCAAAGCCGAGCTGGAGATGTTCAAAATGAAGGTCGCCGTGCAGGATGTCGACGCCATCGTCGCCGAGGTCTTCTCGATGTTCGAGGAGGTGGCCCAGAACCGCGACATGGACTATATCCTCAACTCCGAACTGCACGGCGAGGCGCTGCCCGTCGACAGGATGTTCCTCGAAATGATGCTCACGAACCTGCTGTCGAACGCCTTCAAGTTCACGCCCGACGGTGGCATCATTCGCGTCGCCCTGCAGCGTGGCGAAGGGTGTTTTCGCCTTTCGGTCCGCGATTCCGGCATCGGTATTCCGCAGGACCAGCAGGAGTGCATCTTCGAACGGTTCTACCAGGTCAACGAATCGCACGCCGGTTCGGGTATCGGACTGTCGATCGTCCGTCGCATCGTCGAACTGCACGAGGGTTCGATCACGCTGCGGAGCGAGCCGGGGCATTTTTCGGAATTCACCATCACGCTGCCCGACGACATCGAGGCCTATCCGGCCGGGAAGCGCGCCGGGGAGCACGACGTGCGGGCCTCGATCATCCGCGACGCCGAGAAATTCCTGCCCGAGGAGTGGTCGGGCGCGGGCGGCGATTTCGCGCCTGCCGAGGAGGCGCCGGAGCAGACGCGCGGGACGATTCTCCTGGCCGAGTCCAATGCCGAGGTGGCACGTTATGTCGCCGACCATTTCAAGGCCCATTATAACGTGGAGACGGTTTCCGACGGCAACGAGGTCCTCGAAAGACTCAAAACGCTGGAACCCGATATCATCATCGCCGACCGTATGCTGTCGGGGCTCGACGGGCTGAAACTCTGCCAGGCGGTGAAGCAGAATATCCGCACCTGTCATATTCCGGTGGTGATTCTCGCCGCGGAGGGCAGCGTCGAGGAGCAAATCACGGGCATCGAGGCCGGGGCCGACAGTTACTTGCCTATGCCGCTGTCGATCTCGCTGCTCGCGGCCAACGTCCAGAACCTGCTGAAAGCCCGCTACCGGATGCGTCACTACTATTCGGACGATGCGGAAATAGATCCCGACAAGATCACCTCCAACTCGATGGATGGGGAGTTCCTCAAAAAGGCGATCCGCATCGTCGAGGAGAACATGGACAACGAGGAGTTTTCGTCGAACGATTTTAGCAAGGCGCTCTGCATGAGCCGTTCGAACCTCCACCTGAAGATGAAGTCCATCACGGGCGAGTCGGCCACGAAGTTCATCCGCAAGATTCGCTTCAACCATGCCTGCAAGCTGCTCCTGGACCGCAAATACTCGATTTCGGAGATCAGTTCGATGGTGGGCTTCAACTCCCCGTCGTATTTCGCCACGAGCTTCAAGAAGCACGTCGGCTGCCTGCCCACGGAGTATGTCCGCAGCCGCACCAAGGGCGGAGAGAAGGCGGGGTAGTCCTTCTTCCGTGAACGGAAAATTCCCCGGAACCTTTGCGGAAAGGTTCCGGGGAATTTTCTGGGTGGAAGCCGGTTCTCCTATTTGGAGAAGATCGACGAGATTTCCTTGTAGTTGTGCACGCGCTCGATGACGTCGGCGAAGAGGTCGGCGACCGACAGGACGGTGAATTTGTGCAGGTCCTTGTTGGGGTTGAGCGGAATGGTGTCCGTCACGATCACCTCCTCCAGCGCGCTTTCGTTGATGCGCTCGTAGGCCGGGCCGGAGAGCACCGGGTGGGTGATGGCCGCGCGGACGCTCTTTGCGCCGCGCGACATGAGCATGTCGGCGGCCATGCAGATCGTACCGGCCGTGTCGATCATGTCGTCGACGATCAGCACGTTGCGGCCTTCGACGTCGCCGATGGCCGTCATCTTGCCCACGACGTTGGCCTTGGCGCGCTCCTTGTGCGAAATGATGATCGGCGTGCCGAGCAGTTTCGAATAGGTGTTTGCCCGCTTGGCGCCGCCCATGTCGGGCGCTGCGATCGAGAGGTCCTCGATGTTGAGGCTCTTGATGTAGGGCACGAAGATGCCGCTGGCGTAGAGGGCGTCGACCGGAACGTCGAAAAATCCCTGGATCTGGTCGGCGTGCAGGTCCATCGTCATCACACGGTCGACACCTGCGGCCATCAGCATGTTGGCTACCAGCTTGGCGCCGATCGGCACGCGGGGACGGTCCTTGCGGTCCTGGCGCGCCCAGCCGAAGTAGGGCATCACGGCCACGACCTGATGGGCCGAGGCGCGGCGCGCGGCGTCGATCATCATCAGCAGTTCCATCAGGTTGTCCGAGGGCGGGAAGGTCGATTGGATGATAAAGACCGTACAGCCGCGGATCGACTCGTTGTAGCAGGGCTGGAATTCGCCGTCGCTGAAGCGCAGGACTTCCGACTGTCCGAGCGTCGTGCCGAAGCTCGCGGCGATCTTTTTGGCCAGATACTCCGAATCGCGACCGGTGAAAATTTTGATTTTGTGGATAGCCATAGATTTCGAGGATTTTTTGACGTTGCAAATATAGAACAATACGATGAAAAAACACGCCCGGGCGGGCGTGTTTTTTCAACATTCGGTTAAACTTTTCCGCTGCGGCCCGGTTTTCATTCCGTAGCCCCGGGACGTTTCTTCCCGTTGCGTGACGGCAGGGGTCAGTTCTGTCGCAGACATTCGCCGATGAAGTCGAGGATCTCCTCGCGCCCCACGGCCTTTTCCGACGAGGAGACGAACATCGGCGGCAGTTCCTCCCACTGCTGGGCGAGTGCGGTCCGGAACCGTTCCACGCTCTTTTCGCGCTGGGTTTTCGAGAGCTTGTCTGCCTTGGTGAAGATGATGCCGAAGGGGATGCCGTTTTCGCCCAGCATCTCGATGAACCGCAGGTCGATCTTCTGGGGTTCGAGGCGGATGTCCGCCAGCACGAACAGGAAGTGCATCTTTTCGCACTTGATGACGTAGTCGGTGATCAGTTTCGAAAACTCGCTGCGCTGTGTTTTCGACGTGCGGGCGTAGCCGTAGCCGGGCAGGTCGACCAGATACCAGGCATCGTTGATGCGGAAGTGGTTGATGAGACGTGTCTTTCCGGGCGTCCCCGACACCTTGGCCAGCCCTGTGCGGGCGGTGAGCATGTTGATGAGCGACGACTTTCCGACGTTGCTGCGCCCGATGAAGGCGATGTCTTTCAGGTCGTCCTTCGGGACCTGCGAAATGCGCTCGGACGAGCATTTGAATTCGGCTTTGGTGATCTGCATCGGTATCTGGTTTTATACAAAGGTACGAAAAAGCCGGATGGCTGCAAAACCTGGGTTGCGTGCGGGGCTGTGAAACCTTCCGGCTGCTAAAAGGGTCGTTACGACCCCAAAGGTACGAAAAAGCCGGATGGCTGCAAACCTGGGTTGCGTGCGGCTCCGTAAAACCTTCCGGCTGATAAAAGGGGCGTTACCTCCTTAAGGCCGCGGAAAAGTCCGGATTGCGCCTGCGATTTGCGTAACGCAGGGGGCGGCTACTTTTTCCACGCGAGCGACACCCACAGCGGACAGTGGTCCGAGGCGACGGTCGAGGTGTCCACCTGCCGCTCGGTGACGACGGCCGATTCGGGCAGTCCGCGGCCGAGGATGTAGTCGATGCGGATGGAGGGCTTGTCGGACGGGAAGGTCATCTGCGTGGTGTCCGAAAGGGGCCGGAATGTGCCGCCCAGCCCGTCGAGGACGGTTTTGGCGACCTTCATGTTGAAGTCCCCGGCCAGCAGCACCGGTTTGCGGCAGGTGTCGGTGACCGTGCGGATGATCGGCAGCGACGCGCGCTGGTCCTCGGGCGTAAGCGAGAGGTGGGTGACGCAGACCACGTAGTCGGGAAACTCGGCGACGAACAGTACACGGGACTCTTCGCGTCCCGGAAGCGGGATGCGGCGCACGGCGAGCGGTTCGTCGCGCGACAGCAGGCCGACGCCGTAGGCGCCGCCGTCGTAGTCGATGGCGCGGCAGAAACGGGCGTGCATGCCCGTCATTTCACCCAGCTCCCCGGGGATGAAGCGTCCGGCCATGCGTCCGGTCACGCTGTCCAGTTCCTGAAGGGCCACGATGTCAGGGGCCGTGCGGTTGATGATCTCCGCCACGCGGCCGAGATCCTGAACATTGTCGATGCCGCGGCCGTTGCGGATGTTGTAACTCATAAATTTCAGGGTCGTCTGCCGCTGCGTGCAGGCGCCCAGCAGCAGGCCGCACACGGCGGCCGGCAGGAGAATGCGCAGAAAGGGTTTCATGTCGGGAAAGTCAATTTTCCACAAAGATAAGGCAACCTGCGCGAAAGATCAAATTTATTTCCTCCGGAAATGCGGGTTTAGCATCCGATTTGAAGCGGACGACGTGTGATTCCAAAATTTTCGCAGTCTATGAAAACACCCTTCCTGACGATGCTGTGCGCCGCTGCGCTGGCCGTCTTCCCTCCGCAGGCCGAAGCCTGCACCCGCGCCGTTTACCTCGGACCCGACGGCATGACCGTCACGGGCCGGACGATGGACTGGCGCGAAGATCCGCTCACCAACCTCTACATCTTCCCGCGGGGCGTCGTGCGTCGCGGTGCGAACACGGACAAGACCGTCTTCTGGACCTCGAAATACGGGTCGCTCTCGGCCGCCGGTTACGACATCGGCATCACCGACGGCATGAACGAAGCCGGGCTGGTCGCCAACCTGCTGTTCCTGCCCGAGTCGGTCTACGAACGTCCCGGCGACACGCGCCCCGTCATGGGGTTGAGCGTCTGGACGCAGTATGTGCTCGACAATTTCGCCACCGTGGACGAGGCCGTGGCCGAACTTTCGAAGGAGAAGTTCCGCATCGACGCTCCCGACCTGCCCAACGGCGTGCAGTCGCGGCTCCACCTGGCGATTTCCGATCCTTCGGGCGACAGCGCGATCTTCGAGTATCGCGACGGCAAACTGGAAATCCACCACGGACGGCAGTGTCAGGTGATGACCAATTCGCCCTTTTACGACGACCAGCTGGCGATTCTCGGCTACTGGCGGCAGATCGGCGGCCTGACGATGCTGCCGGGGACCAACCGCGCTTCGGACCGCTTCGTGCGGGCGTCGTTCTACATCGACGCCGTCGTGCAGACCTCCGACCCGAAGATCGCCGTGCCGGCCGTGATGTCGGTCATGCGCAACGTCTCGGTTCCCTACGGCATCTCCACGCCCGACAAGCCGCACATCGCCTCGACGCGCTGGCGCACGGTCTGCGACCAGAAGAACCGGGTCTACTATTTCGAACCGACGCTGGCCATGGAGACCTTTTGGGTCGACCTGGCGGCGATCGACTTTTCGGAGGGCAGCGGCGAGCGCACCCTCACGCTTGCCGGCGGGCAGACCTATGCGGGCGACGCCACGGCGAAATTCCGGAAATCGGCCAAGCCCTTCGTCTTTCTTTTCGGAGTTTAGGGGGAACGTAAAATGCGCAATTTCGGCTTCGCTGAAACAATTGCACGATATTTACGTCAGCAAACTAAATAATTGTGAATTGTTCAGCGGTGCCGCGGGTATTTGTTGTTGAACCGGTATCCGACGCCCAGCATCAGGAAGTTGGGCATGTGGAAATCGCGGAGACTGTAACCGATGTGGACGTAGGAACTGCGCGTCACGGCCACCTTCAGGGTAAGCATCTGGTAGAAGGCTTTCAGGTCGCCGCCCTTGTGCAGGAAGTTGGTTCCCAGACCGACCCCGATGTTGAAATAGGGCATCACGAACTCGGCACGGGCCGAGACGCCGAGCGCCAGCTGCCTGTCGACGCCGGGTTTCTCCACCGTCAGGTCGGCGCTGCTGCCCATCTCCACGATCTGGTCGGCGATGGCTACGTTGGCGCTGCCGTCGTACACGCCGTCGAGCGACACGCCTGCACGGAACTTGTAGCCGAAGTTATACATCGAGGCGAAGTTGAATCCCAGAACCGTGTAGGCATCCGGCGCGGCATACTGCTTGTCGCCCACTTCGATGCCTTTGCGCCGCCACGAGCCGAAGAACGTGAGGTCGTAGCTGAAATGGCGCGGGAATGCGGGGCAGACCGTCCGCGGGGCCATTTCGGACGACTTCCGTCCGAAATTGTAGGTCAGGCCCGCGCGCAGTCCCACGGCGTTGAGTCCCGCGTTGGGGAATTTGGTGTTGCCGTTGGAGAAGTGCGTGAGGCTCAAGCCCGCCGTGAAGTCCACCTCGCGCGTGACGCGCCAGTCGAGGAAGAAATCGGCGTTGAGATAGGCGTTCATCTTCGAACCCATCATCTTGTTGAGGGGGTTCACGGCGTCGTCGTAGGGTTTCCAGCCGAACGAGAGGCCGAAATTCCATTCGTAGTTGAACGACAGCCGCGGGCTGATCCGTGCGATGCGCGCGCCCTGGAACAGGTAGACGGCGATCGGGTTTCCGAGTTCGTCGGGGTTTCCGAAGTCGTAGTAAGCGGCCCCGATGCCCTGATAGGCGCCGCCGTAAATTTGGTCGGGGATTGATCCGGGACGGAACTGGAACGAGTAGCGGAGGTGTCCCGAGAGGGAGAGGTCGATGGGCTGTCCGGCGCGGTTCTCGCCTTCGACGAAGGGGTTGGTCGGGAAGATGTATTCGGGGCGGAACTCCGCGCCGATGCGGTGCATGAAACGACGCCCGGAAGCGGTCGTGTCGCGGGTCGGGACGATTGATCCGTCGGCGTAGCGGGTGGCTGACATCCGCCCGGAACTGTGGGGTTGCGTCGCTGTCCGCCGCCCATGGAGGTATCCGGCTCGGTATCCCGCCTCGTATCCGGCTTTGTAGCTTGCGCGGCAGTCGTTGTCCCAGCCTTTGGGGATCGCTGCGCTGTCCGCCGCAATCACTTCGGCCGCCGTTTTTTCCATTCGCTCCGAACGCGGTTCCGAAGCCTGTGCCGGGCTGTTCAGAAACAACATGCCGAAGAGCGTATATTTCAGAATCGGGGCCCGCAAGGCAAATTTCATAGCAGGGTAGAAGTTCGAAAGTTTCGGCGAATATACAAATTTTCCCCGGAATCGAGACCGTTTCGGCCGGAATTGTCGCGAAGTTTTTTATCTATTATGTGAAATAGCGGATTATTTTTAGTTGAAATGTGTAATTGAATATTTATATTTGTATAAGCGCCTGTACGGGTTTTGATGATCCAACTGGAGACCGGGAGGGAGACGGCGAGCCTGACATCCCGCTAACAGTTATTCTTACAGAAGATAAATATGCTGTATGTATCGGCGTGGGTGTCGCTTCATACAGTGCAAAATATCGGGAAGCAAGATGAAAGAGACGGATACTATGCAGTCGTATAAATATCTGCAAGCCATTTTTGGGGACAAGTGGGTCGATTGGGGCGTGAGCGTCGGGTTTCTCCTGCTCATCGCGAGTTGGTTCGTTCCGCGGAATACGGTGGATTTCTTGGTTGATTTCATCGTTACGGGGCTTATGCTGGTTGTGGCGATCCGGATCGGCTGTGTGATCGTCCGTGTCCGCCGGGGTGATGAATTGTCTCGGGAGTCCGCCCGGTCGGTTCGTTTCCGGGAGGTGATAGGCAATATCGTCTTTCTCTCGTTTTTTGTCATTGCATTACTGCTGATTGCCTGGCGTTATTTGCGGTAGCGATCCGGCCGAATGCCACTAAAAAATCCACCTTGGAAGAGGTGGATTTTTTAGTGGCGGAATATGCGGCTTAATACCCGAGTATGCGCAGCATCGAGCGGTAGGATTGCTCCCTGGCGAACAGGTCGCCCGAAGCAAGTCCCCCTTCTCAAAGGGGGATTTAGGGGGGGGATTGTCTGTGCGGTGTATTACACGCGCCCGTCGGGGCGTTCGGATTTAGTACCCGAGTATGCGCAGCATCGAGCGGTAGGACTGCTCCTTGGCGAACAGGCGCGTGTAATACTCGTTGTCCGACTTGTCGCGGTCGATGATCACGTGCTTGGGTGCGGGGATCAGGCAGTGCTGGATGCCGCCGAAGCCGCCGAGCGACTCCTGGTAGGCTCCCGTGTGGAAAAATCCGATGTACTGCGTGTTGCCCGCTTCGAGTTTGGGCAGGAAGATGGCGCTGGTGTGGCACTCCGAGTTGTAGAAGTCCTCGCTGTCGCAGGTCAGCCCGCCGAGCAGCACGCGCTGGTATTCCTTGTCCCAGTTGTTCACGGCCAGCATGATGTAGCGCTGGTTGATGCCCCACGTGTCGGGCAGGGTGGTGATGAACGACGAGTCGATCATGTACCAGTTCTCGCGGTCGTTCTGCTGTTTCTGGTTGACGATCGAGTAGAGCACCGCGCCGCTTTCGCCCACGGTGAACGAGCCGAATTCGGTGAAGATGTTGGGTTCCTCGACGCCGTTGCGTTGGCAGATGTTCTTGATCTGCGCCACGATCTCCTCGGTGAGGTACTCGTAGTCGTATTCGAAGTTGAGCGAGTTCTTGATCGGGAAACCGCCGCCGATGTTGAGGCTGTCCAGCTCGGGACAGATGGCCTTCAGCTCGCAGTAGACGTTCATGCACTTCGACAGCTCGTTCCAGTAGTAGGCCGTGTCCTTGATGCCGGTGTTGATGAAGAAATGCAGCATCTTGAGCTGGAATTTCTTGCTGTTGCGGAGTTTTGCCTTGTAGAAATCGACGATGTCGTTGTAGCGGATTCCCAGCCGCGAGGTGTAGAAGTCGAACTTGGGTTCCTCCTCGCAGGCGATGCGGATGCCGACCTTGCACTTCTTGGTGAACGAGTCCTCGAACAGCTCCAGCTCCTCCTTGTTGTCCAGCACGGGGATCGTGTTCGAGAAACCGTCGTTGACGAGCTGGGCGATATTCTCGACGTACTGCGGGCGTTTGAAACCGTTGCAGATGATGTAGCGGTCCTTGTCGATGATGCCGCCGTCGTAGAGGGCGTTGATGATGTGGATGTCGTAGGCCGACGAGGTTTCCAGATGGATGTCGTTCTTCATGGCCTCTTCCAGCACGAACGAGAAGTGGCTCGACTTGGTGCAGTAGCAATAGTTGTACGAACCCTTGTAGTCGACCTTCGCCATCGCCACGTTGAACATGCGCTTGGCGCGGTTGATCTGCTGGGAGATCTTCGGCAGGTAGGTGATTTTGAGCGGAGTTCCGTACTGTTTGATCAGTTCCATCAGCGGAATGTCGTGGAAATTCAGCTCGTTGTCCTCGACGGAGAACTCATCCTGCGGGAAATCGAACGATTGTTCGATCAGGTCGATGTACTTGTCTTTCATGGCTCGTTCGGTAAAGTTTTTGCAATCCGGCCCGGTTACTTTGCAATTTTCGGGCGAAAGTAGCTCGCCCGGATTTTGGAAAAAATCGGGATGCAAAATAGGCGAATATTTTTCGGATAACCAACACTTTGCCCGATTATTTTGAAAAAGCCCTCCGGAATATTGCTTTTTCCGCTGAAAAAGGGTAATTTTGAACCCGGATTTAAAGGATTTTCAACCGTGCTGATTCATACCCTGATACAATATCTGGAGTCGCACAGGCGGCTCGTCGTACCCCAACTCGGAACGTTCATCGTCAAGGAGCCGGGCCGGAGCGTCGTCTTTTCGGAACTGCTCAAGCGCGACGACGGCGTGCTGCGGGGGCTTCTCCGCGCCGGGGGGATGGGCGAACTGGAGGCCGCGGGCGAGATCGACCGCTTCGTTTTCGAGATCCGCCACGCCGTGGAGCATGGCTCGGAGTACCGCCTGGAGGGCTTCGGGGTGATGAAACCCGGTCCCAATGCGACCATCGCCTTCGTCTACGAGCCGCAACCCGCGTCGGAATCCCCCGCGCAAGAACCGGCTGCCGGGAAACGTCAGCCGCTGCAACCCGAGAAGGTGGCCGAGGCCGTCAAGACGGCTTTCACGGAGCCGCGCGTGTCGACTTCGGCGAAGATGAATCCCGATCCTTCGGTGCGGGGGCTGCGCTACGGCAAGCCGCCGAAGAACACCGATGCCTACCGCTACGTCGACCGCGTGCCGCGCCGCCGCGCCGACCGGTTCATCTGGATCGCCGTGATCGCCGCCCTGCTGGCCGTGGCGGCCATCGCCTTCGGACTTTGGCGCGACGCCCGGGAGAAGCAGGCCGAAAACGAATACATCGAACTTCCGCAGGCGGCGGAACTCCCGTCCGCCGCGTCCCAACCCGAACAACCCGAATAAATGACAGAGATCACCACTGTAAAACAACGCTTCGGCATCATCGGCAACTCCCCGCTTCTGGACAGGGCGCTGGAGGTGGCCCTGCGTGTGGCCCCTACCGACCTGACGGTGCTCGTTACGGGCGAGAGCGGTGTGGGCAAGGAGTTTTTCCCGCAGGTTATCCACGCCTATTCCGCGCGCAAGCACAGCAAATACATCGCCGTCAACTGCGCGGCGATTCCCGAGGGTACGATCGACTCCGAACTGTTCGGCCACGAGAAAGGCTCCTTTACCGGCGCCGTGGAGGCCCGCAAGGGGTATTTCGAGGAGGCTGACGGCGGCACGATCTTCCTGGACGAGGTGGCCGAACTGCCGCATCCGACGCAGGCGCGCCTGCTGCGCGTGCTTCAGACGGGCGAGTATATCCGCGTCGGTTCGTCGAAGGTGCAGAAGACCAACGTCCGCGTGGTCGCCGCCACGAACATGAACCTCCAGGAGGCCATCGCCCAGGGGCGTTTCCGCGAGGACCTTTACTACCGTCTGGGGACGGTCCCCATCACGGTTCCCTCGCTGCGCGAACGCCCGGAGGACATTCCGCTGCTGTTCCGCAAGTTCGCCGCCGACGTGGCCGTGCAGTACCGCATGCCCGCCGTGACGCTCGACGATGCGGCGCGCGAGATGCTGAAGAACTACTACTGGCGGGGCAACATCCGCCAGCTGAAGAACGTCGCCGAGCAGATTTCGGCCATCGAGCAGACCCGGGTGATCACTTCCGAGGTGCTGGCGAAATACCTGCCCCCGCAGGGCGGGGGCGCGCCGATGGCCGCCGGGACGATGCGCATGGACGACACGATGTCGACCGAGCGCGAACTGCTCTACAAGGTGCTGTTCGACATGCGCGCCGACATCAACGACCTCAAGCGGATGATCTCCGAACTGATGAAGGGCGGCGTGCCGTGCCCCGAGCCGGTCCGTGACGTCAAGGCCCTGCTGCCGACCACGGCGCAGAGCAGCTACGTTCCGGCCGTCGCTTCCTATCCCCAGCCTCCGGTCTATGCCGAGAGCGAGGAGGTGACTGACGAGCCGCCCCGCGAGATGACCAAGGCCGACATGCAGCGCGAGCAGATCATCCGCGCCCTGCGCCGCAACAACGGCCGTCGCCGCGAGGCCGCTGCCGAACTTTTCATGTCGGAGCGCACACTATACCGCAAGATAAAGGAGTTAGGAATTGAAGACAATTCCTGACTCCAATTAAAAATTAAGAATTAAAAGAATGCGCAGATTCCGAGATAATTTTTCATTTTTCATTTTCCGTTTTTCATTGCTGGCTATCGCCGCGGTGATGACCGGCTGCGGCGTGTCCATCAAATACTCGCTGTCGGGCGCCTCGATTCCGCCCGACGCCAAGACCTTTTCGGTGGCCTACTTCCCCAACAACGCCACGATGGTGTCGCCGATTTTGAGTTCCACGCTCACCGAGGCGCTGGTCGACATGTTCACGCGCCGCACGCGCCTGATGCAGGTCGACGAGGGCGGCGACTTCGCCTTCGAGGGCGAGATCGTCAACTATACCTCGACGACGGCTTCGGTTTCGAGTGACGACTACGCCCTGCTCAACCGCCTGACGATCACCGTCAAGGTGCGCTTCACCAATGCCCTCGACGAGAAGATGTCGTTCAACCGCACCTTCCAGGCCTACGAGGACTACGACTCCACGAAACTGCTTACGGAGGTCGAAGGCGAGCTGATCCCCCAGATCGTCGACAAGATCGTGACCGACATTTTCCAGGCCGCGGCCTCCAACTGGTAATTCCGACGCGCGATGTCCGACCTGAAAACATACTTTGCGGCGCCCGGCCGGGCGGAGACGCCTTCCGCTGCCGAAGCCGGGGACCTTGCGGTGCGCTTCCCGTGGTTCCTTCCGGGGCGTATCCTGCGCGAGACGCTTACGGGCGAATCCGATCCGCGGGTGGCGCTGACGGCCCCGTGGCGGGCCGAGAGTTCGTTGCGCAGGGCCGCCGTCGACGCCTCGGCGCTCACGCAGCTCTCCTCGGAGGAGATCATCGACCGTTTCCTGCAGGAAGAGGACCTGCGCATCGTCGCCGGCGAGGGCGAACCCGAGGAGGAGGTCGTTCTGCAGCCCGAACTGGACGACGACGACGAGGTGGTCACCGAGGAGCTGGCCGAAATCTATCTCGCTCAAGGCCTTCGGGACAAGTCCGTGGCGATTTATCGCAAATTAAGTTTGCGAAATCCCGAAAAAAGTGTTTACTTTGCCGAACTTATTGGCAAAATAGAAAACAATATTAAAATTTAAGGTAATATGTTATACACGATTTGCATTGCCCTGATACTCGTTGCGAGCGTACTGGTGATCCTGGCGGTATTGGTGCAGAACCCCAAGAGCGGCATGGCCGCCAATTTCGGCGCGTCGAACCAGGTGATGGGGGTGCGCGAGACTACGAACTTCCTGGAGAAATTCACCTGGTCGATGGCTATTGCCATCGTGGTTTTGAGCCTTGCGGCTACGTTGGCCATGGACCGCGGTTTGGTCGCCGACAGCAATTTGGAGATTTCGAAGGACGCCAAGGCGCTTCAGGAGCGGGTCATCGAATCCGAGGCCGCCACTACGATGCCGCAGGCCGAGATTCCCTCTGCCGGACAGACCGAGCAGCAGGCCGAGTAGCCTCCGCGCTCCGTCCGGAAACGCCGGAGGGGGGGGAGACCTCGCCGTTATAGAAGACCGTGGATTCTTTCCGCGGTCTTTTTTTCGCCCGTCCGGAGGAGGTCCCGCATGGGACGATTCATCGGGGGCCGGAACGGTCCCGCAACAGAGACCCCGGAGGGGCCGCCTTGCAATATCCGAGGTTGTTTGCCTCCCGGAACGGGACGGTGAATTCCCGCCCGTGTTTTGCGCCCGGCCGGAACCTCTCCGATTCATGTATTGGAAAAGCCTGCGGGATGCTCCGCGGGCTTTTTTTGTGCCGCTTCGAATCGCTCCGGGAGGGTGCCCCCCCCCTTGGGCGAAAACGGTCAGAGATGCTGCGGACTGAAAGCCCCGATGGTCTTGATCCGCTCCTCGAAATCGTCGCGCGAGACGAGCGTGTGCCCCTTGATCTTCGACCGGTAGTTGTAGATCGTGCTCACGGAGTAACGCAGCAGCGCGGCGATTTTCGACGAGTCGTTGATGCCCAGCCGGATCAGCGCGAAGATGCGCAGCTCGGTCGTCAGCAGCTCGCCCTTTTTCGGCTCGATGCGCGCCTCCTTGTCCAGCAGGGAGTTGAAATCCTCGATGAACGTGGGGTAGAGTTGCAGGAACGTCGTGTCGAAGTTGCGGTAAAACTCCTCCAGTTCGCGGCTGTCGCCGTCGGTCGGGGAGTACTCCTTCCGCAGTTCGTCGACGCGGCCGTCGCGCAGCAGGCGGCGTACGTGGCGGCGCGAGTCGATGATCTTGTCGATGTACTCCGAGCACATCGTCAGGAAGATGCCGATATACTCCTCCTTCACTTCGTTGGCCTCTGAAATCTGGCTGTTCAGTCCTGCCAGTCGCTTGTTGATGTGCTGGAGGTCTTTGTTCGAGATGTTGAGCCGGTTGTTGGCCTGCTGCAATTCGAGCCGCGCGAGGTTCAGCTTGCGGTTCTGCCGCAGGACGAAGACCACGCCCCCGAGGGCCAGCAGCATGAAGCAGCCGATCGACACGACGAAGATGTTGTACATGGCGTCCATCCGCTGCCGCCGGACCCGGTAGGCCTCTTCGATGACGTGCAGCGCCAGTGCGTCCTGCCACGGGCGGAGCCGCGAATTGAAGAACCGTGCGTCGTCCATCACGATCCGCATGTAGCGCATGGCGCGCTGGATGTTGTCGTCGTCGAGCAGCGTGTTGGCGAGGCTTTTCAGTGCGGCGTTGTCGCGGATCGCCAGCTGGATGTCGGTCATCGCCGAGCGTGCGAACCACACCTGCGCCGTGGGCGTGTCGTCCATCAGGTCCGCCACGAGGGCGCGCATGTACGACGCCTCGGCATATTCGCGCGAAAGGGGTTGCAGGGCGCTGCACAGCCGTTCGGAAATCTCCACGGCCTGCGGGTAGTCGCGGGCGCCGATCGCCTGGCGGAGCCGGAAGTTGAGGTGCGTGACCGACTCCGGTTCGGTGTTCTCCACGATCAGCTGGGCGTAGATCACCGTAAGCCGCCACGATTCGTGTCCCTGCGCCGAGTCGTGGGAGTAGAGCTGGAGTTCGTCGTTGAGTTTGTGGCGGGCGATGTAGTAGTCGACCAGCTGCCTGCGGTCCAGCGCCGTGGTATCGACCAGTTTCAGCATGTTCGCCGCTTCGAGGTAGATACCCGCCGAACTGTACAGGTATGCCAGCTGGATACGGCTCTCGTTGAGGTGTCCCGCGTCGTTCATGCGCGTCGCCAGGGCGATGTTGCGGTAGAGGTAGTCGATGGTCGAATCGGCCTGGTAAGGGGTGTATTCGTCGATCAGCTGCTGGTTGAGGATGTAGCGCTGGGCGTCCGAGAAATCCGATTTCCGGAGGATGTTTTTCAGCGATTCGATCCGCTGTTCGCGTCCGGCGATGTAGGAGTCCCGGTGCGAAAGGGTGGCGTCGAGTTGTGAAAGCACGCTTTTCAGGTCGTTTTGGGCCGAGGCGGCGAGCGTTGCGGCGAGCAGCAGTACGGTTGACAGAAGGTTTCTCATGTGCGGACGGTTCACGGTTTGTTCCTGACAAAGATCGGAAAAAGGACGGATGGTTCCAAGACCGAATCCTCTGTGGAGCGGGATTAAAATGATGTAACGACCTAATAAATCAGGTCGTTACATTTTTGTATAGGATAATAGGTAACGAAAAAGTAACGGTTTATTTTCAACTTGTTGCGCTCAAATACCGCATTTCAAATAACCTATTGCAAGATACGAAAAATTTTTGGAATTGGCAAATAGTCAAGAGTTGTTAGATGCAACCTGTTTCTTTTACAATTTCTGAAGTGTATTGTCCAAAATCGAACCTCCGTATTTGTGATTTTTGTTATATGTTTTATGATTACTATTACCACTTTAGAATGCATATTTGAATATAAACTGAGTTCCTTTCTCCTGTACAGATTCCTGTTCCAAGAAAAAAGAGTTCAGACGTATCTTGTTTTCTTGAAGGATATGTCTGGGAATCTTCCTGATAGATATTGGCCGTGTATTTAATGACGGTCTTTTTATAAAAAAAATCGATGAACAGATTCATTGTCAGTATCTATAATAAGTTTTCTCAGCTCATCAATTTTTGCGTGAAGCTGTTTCTGCTGTTTAGAATCTGGAAACGCAACTCCTTCTAAGATCCAGCATCCGGTATATATACTTGCTTAGGATGAGTGGTCTTTGATTATTCTATAATTATAAACCTGTTGGTTGAATTAGATTAGTGAATATTTTATCAGCCCAATCGGACGAAGATTAACGAAATTGCCCTATTGCATAAACGTCATAGCTGCGATTTTGCCTGCCATACGGGTAAAGAGACCGCAGGATTGCTTTGCATAGTTTCGTATCATCATGAGATTGTCGTTGAGTTGGGAGAATATTGTTTCTATACGCTTGCGGAATCTCTTGTATGTCCGGGATGGCGGACGCCAGTTTTTCTGATTCAGCCGATACGGGACTTCAAGAGTTATATTAGCTGTCTCAAAGAGGTTTTTCTGAACCTCGGCACTGAGATAACCTTTGTCTCCAAGCATCATACAGTCATGATATTCCCAACGCACATCATTGAGGTAATGGATGTCATGTACGCTTGCCGCAGTCATGTCATAGGAATGTATCACACCTCGTATCCCGCACACAGCATGGAGTTTATAACCGTAATAGTGCAGACCTTGCGAGGCGCAGTATCCCCAATCCGGAGCGGCCTCCGCGTTGTCTCGGCCCATGACACAACGTTTCGCCCTTGCGTTCTGGCAGACCTTTACCGGCTTGGAATCAATGCAGAACACGTCCTCAGATCCGTCAATGGCGACAGCAACCTCCTTGCGGATTTCCTCGGCAAGTCTGGCCGTCAGCTTACGACGGACATTGAACTGCCGGCGGCTGATCTGGTTTGGCAAATCGTCCTTGCACTCATGTCGCAGACGATGAAAAAGAAGATTTTCGCTATCGAATCCGAAAGCCTCGGCGGTTATGCCGAGAGCGACGACTTCGAGGTCGGAAAACTTCGGAACAACGCCACAACGGGGTACGTTTCCAAGTTCATTTACACGATTCCCAGCGAAATCCTTGCAGATTCCGAGAATTCTAACGAAATTTGCTATGAAGTTGCGCATAAGCAGAGCAATAGTAGTTAACGGTGTGATTACCACTAATTTGCTAATAATCTGCAATTTGTGCAACTTTTTCATTTATAAATATTGGGAAATTTAATTCAACCAACGAGTATAAAAGATTATCTGAAAGCCGTGTCAAAAGATGTTAATTAATCCTTTTTTGACAAATTTCGGGCAAAAGTGAATGAATGCGCACCACAAAAACGGGCGGCAGAATGCCTGCCGCCCGTAAAGTATTGGGTTTCGCGTCACTGCTCGGCGATTATTACCGCCGTGGGAACGCTTCGCTCCCGTAGCGCGACGTCCTGCGCAGTCGTACCGGGCGTGTCGCTGGGCATGTTGAGCACCCGTCCCTCCCGGCCCACGAAGGTCGAGGAGCCGCCGCCGTCGAGATTGATCGCTTCGACACATCCCAGCGAGATCATTTTGTCGGCCAGTTCGGGCAGTGTCATACCGGCGCTGCCCCGCTTGTTGCGTCCGTCGCAGACCACGATGACCAGTTTCCCGTCCTCCGTGGCGCCGATGGCCGTCCGGGGATGCCGCGCAAGCCCCTGCAGACCTCCGCAGTCGAAAATCTCTTTCCAGTAGTTCTCCTCGGCCACGTTCCGGCCCCCGTGGACCAGCATCGGGCCGCCGCCGATGGCGTTGTAGGGCTGCCAGCGGCGTCCGCCCGCCGTGTGCGAGGTCGGTGGCGCCGGCATGAACGTCATGGTCTTCTCGTTGTTGCCGAGCGCGGACGGGAAAGCATAGGGACAGTTGTCGTCGTCGGCCACGCAATAGACCCAGGCCGCCTCGAAACTTCCGTCGCGCAGCTGCCCCAAAGCGGCCCGCACGGGGAAGAAATGCGTGTAAGGATTTGTGGACCATATCCAATCCTCCTGCACGGCGAGCGATCGGACCACACCCCGGTCGATGAGCAGGCTAACCGAAGTCGTACCGCCGAAGAAACCCCCGTTGACGGCCAAATACGGCGTACCGTCTCCCGATTCGGCGAATGCCGAGAAATAGGCCGTCGGCTTCTTCGCTGCGGAGAACTGCGGACGGAACCGCAGGTCCGGATTCGCCTTGAAATCGACGATGGCGTAGAAGCCCAGGCACTTCGAGCCGTTCGCAAGTTCCTGCGTAAACTCATCGACCGTAAGACCCTTCGGATAACCGGGCAGACCTTCCGGATTTTCTTCGCCGCCGTCGCCGCCCGGATCGTCCCCTTCAGAGAGAGCCGGAGGAGTCTGGTGCTCCTTCTCGCTGCATTGTACGCAGGTGCAGCACAACAGAAGGGCTACCAACAGCATATAACCGAGATTTTTCATGTGCATCATACAAATGTTTATTCATTTCATGGAAGCAAAGATAATTAATTTACGGTAATATAAAACTCTTCAGCGTAAATATTTTTACTTTGTATGATGTTTTGAATAATTTTATTAATTTTGCCATCAAAGCAATCGATCGCTCACCCAAACCCTGCCCGATATGAAAATACCGAGATTTATTGCCTGCCTTACGGCGCTGCTCTGCATGGCCGCTGGCTGCCGCTCTGAGGACGATGCCGCCGTCCGCGCACTGGCCCGGCGGATCATTCCCGAGCACGAAAAACAGTTCCGCTTCGAGCGTCTTACCGATACGACCGAGTGTTTCGAACTGGAATCCCGCGGCTCAAAGATCGTCGTGCGCGGCAACAGCTCCGCCTCGATTGCCGTGGGACTGAACCATTACCTGAAGAATTACTGCCTGACGACCGTCTCGTGGCATGCCTGCAATCCCGTGGAGATGCCTGCCGTGCTACCGCGGATCGACGAAAAAGTCCGCGTCGAATCCCGCGCACGAGAGCGTTTCTTCCTCAATTACTGCACGTTCGGGTACACCATGCCGTGGTGGGGATGGACCGAATGGGAACGCTTCATCGACTGGATGGCGCTTCAGGGCGTAACCATGCCGCTGGCCATCACGGGGCAGGAAGCCGTCTGGCAGCGGGTATGGACCCGGCTCGGACTTTCGGACGAAGAGGTCCGCGCCTACTTCACCGGTCCGGCCCACCTGCCTTGGCACCGCATGTCGAACATCGACCGCTGGCAGGGTCCGCTGCCCGAGGAGTGGATCGACGGCCAGCTGGCGTTGCAGCAGCGTATTCTGGCGCGCGAACGCGAACTGGGGATGAAACCCGTGCTGCCGGCCTTCGCGGGACACGTTCCGCAGGAGCTCAAAAGACTCCATCCCGATGCCCGGATCACACGCGTGAGCTACTGGGGCGGCTTCGACGATCGATACCGGTGCAGTTTCCTCGACCCGATGGACCCGCTTTTCGCGGTCATCCAGCGGGAGTTCCTCACCGAACAGACCCGTCTGTTCGGCACGGGCCATATCTACGGCGCCGATCCGTTCAACGAGATCGACGCCCCGACGTGGGATCCTGAAACGCTCGCCGGAATGTCGCGCCACATCTACGAGTCGATGGCGGAGGTCGATCCCGAGGCGGTGTGGCTCCAGATGGGTTGGCTCTTCTATGCCGATCCGACGCACTGGACCGCGGAGAACATCCGCGCCTTCCTCGGCGCCGTGCCGCAGGACCGGCTGCTGATGCTGGATTACTTCTGCGAATTCACAGAGATCTGGAAGCAGACCGAAAAATTCCACGGCCAGCCTTACTTGTGGTGCTACCTCGGCAATTTCGGGGGCAACACGATGCTATCGGGCAATTTCCATACCGTGAGTGCCCGCATGGAGGACGCTTTCGCCCATGGCGGCGACAACCTGCGCGGCGTGGGCTCGACGCTCGAAGGCTTCGGCGTTAACCAGTTCATGTACGAATTCGTGCTGGACAAAGCGTGGAACACGGGCATTGCGGACGACGAGTGGATCGCACGCCTGGCCGACCGCCGCACGGGATTCCGCGACCCCGCGGCCCGCACCGGCTGGCGGACGCTCTGCGACAGCGTCTACACGCTGCCCGCGCAGACCGGACAGTCTCCGCTGACCAATGCGCATCCCGCGCTGGAGGGTAACTGGCACTGGACCACCAAGCCCACGACGGGCTACCGTTTCCCGACCTTGTGGCGGGTTTGGGAAGAGCTGCTCGCTGTGGACAGCGAACGCGACACCTACCGTTTCGACGTAGTGAACATCGGCCGGCAGGTGCTGGGCGACTACTTCCTGATAGAACGCGACCGTTTCGCCGCGGCCTATGCGCAGCACGATCGGAAGGCGATGGACGCCGCCGCCCGACGCATGACCGGATTGCTTGCGGACATCAACCTGCTCACGGCCTGCCACCCCGAGTTTTCGCTCGAGCGGTGGATCGCCGCGGCGCGCGGCTTCGGCAGCGACAACGCTTCGAAAGATTACTACGAAACCAACGCCCGCATGCTCATCTCGGTTTGGGGCGACAGTTACCACCTTACCGATTACGCCAGCCGCACATGGTCCGGAATGATTTCGACCTACTACGCTCCCCGCTGGCGGCTCTTCATCGAACGCGTGATGGAGGCGGCCCGCACGGGCCGGATGTTCGATCATGAGGCTTTCGACCGCGAAATCCGCGACTTCGAATGCCGATGGGCCGACGCCTCCCACCCGCTTACTTTCCCCGAAGCGGGAGACGCCGTGCGGACGGCGCGCGAACTGGCCTCGAAATACAAACCGCTGTTCGACGCCGAGCGGTAGGGCGTCGTACCTATTTATATAAAACCCCGGACTTTTTCGTTCAGTCCGGGAGTTTTCCGTTCGCAGAGGGCCGCTTCTCAGAACAGCCCCAGCGACTTGCTGCGCGCCAGTATGCAGGCGCCCATCACTCCAGCGCGTTCGCCCAGGGTCGAGAGGCGTATCTGCGTATCCTTGTTGACCAGCATCAGCGAGTATTTGTTGATGGCGTTGCGCACGGGCAGCATCAGGTACTCCTTGGCCACCGAAAGCGTACCGCCGATAACGATCACCTCCGGATTGAACATGTTGATAAGCCCCGCGATGGCCTTGCCGAGCGTGTGCCCCACCGACTCCAGAATCTCGATGGCCAGCACATCCTCCTTCAGCAGCGCGGCCAGAATATCATTCAGCGTGATCTCCTCGCCTTTTTTGTATTTCTCGGAAAGCATCGACACGCGTCCCTCCTTGAGTTTCTCCAGAAAAATCCGGTGCATGGCCGAACCGGAAGCCCCCGTCTCAAGACAGCCGCGTTTGCCGCAGCGGCAGATGATCTCGTTGTCGAGCAGCGGAAAATGGCCGAATTCGCCCGAAAAGCCCGACTTGCCGTAAAATATCTTGCCGTCGATGATCATCCCCAACCCCAGTCCCCAGCTGGCGTTAATGTAGAGCATCGTCTTCTCGGAGTGGGCGTCGCCGTACATATATTCGCCGTAAGTGGCGGCACGGGTGTCGTTCTCGATGTAGACCGTCGTGCCGAGACGCTCTTCGAGCAGCATCGTCAGCGGCTGTTCCTCGACGAAGAAATAGCTGTAACTGTATCCGGTCTGCGAATTGACGCGGCCCGAAATATTCACCCCGACGGCCAGCACCTTGTCGCGGGCGATCTTGCGCGCACGGATGAAATTCTGAATCACGTCGCAAAGACGGTCCAGCGAACGGGGATCGTTGTCCATCAGAAAATCGACCGTCGTTTCATCGATCAGCTGTCCCTTGAAATTGATGGCGGCCATCATGACCGAATCCTTGCGCAGATCGACGCCGACGAAATACCCGGCATAGGGATTCAGGCCGTAGATATTCGGCCGTCGTCCGCCGGCCGTCCCCTGCTCGCCGAAATTGTGCACGAAGCCCTCGTCGATCAGCTCCCCGATGAGTTTGGTCACGGTCGGCACGCTCAGATTCACGGCCTTGCTCAGATCGGTGATGCTCGAATCGCCGCCGAGAATGTACTGACAGATAATCTGCTGTTTGAGAATAGCGGCCTTGTTGCCTTCCGTGGCCAGTTTGAGGAACGAATTGGTCATTTCGTCGGGGTGTTTGATTTACGTCTTTACGATTGGGTAAAGATAAAAATAAATAGCGAGTCGGGCAAACATTCTGCGGAAAATGCGCCCCGAGCCGCGAATTTATAACGAATGTCGCCATGCGGACCGTTCATTCGCAGAAACTTTACGATCGTACCCCGATCGGCCGCCGCCCTTCCTGCGAACGAGCTCCACCTGCAAAATAAACATATTTGTGACAAAACCGCTGTTGAATGAATTTTATCACCAAGACCGCTTGTGATAATAATTTTTATTATTACATTTGCTCGTGATTTAACGCCACCTTTATTATAACCAAACCGCCATGCAGATCAAAGGAACCTTTCTGGACGAAATCAGCCACGACATTCCCCACCAGAACTGGGGCGAAAAGGAGTGGGACGCCGATTTCGGACACATGCACCGGGCCGGTATCGAGCACGTGATACTCATCCGCTGCGGCTACCGCCGCTGGCAGACCTTCTCCTCGCAGGTGCTCACCTCGGAGGAACGCTGTTACGAACCGCCCGCGGACCTGGTCGGGATGTTCCTGCGCCTGAGCGAAAAGTGGGGCATGAAATTCTGGTTCGGGCTCTACGACTCGGGCAAATACTGGGCATCCGGGGATTATCTGCACGAGGTGGAGCTCAACTGCCGCCTGATCGACGAGGTGTGGGCCCGTTACGGGCATCACGCCGCTTTTGGCGGATGGTACATCTCGCAGGAGTGCAGCCGCAACACGGGCAAAATCATCGACCTCTACGCCCGGCTGGGCCGTCACTGCAAAGCCGTCTCGGGCGGACTGCCGACGCTGATTTCCCCCTACATCGACGGCAGCAAGAACATCAGCCAGTACACCGACCGGACCACGCGCACGGGCGGCGTCACGGCCGAGAGCCACGAGGCGGAGTGGGACGCCATTTTCCGGGGGATTCAGGGCGCGGTGGACATCGTGGCCTTTCAGGACGGGCACGTCGAATACGACGAGCTTCCGGAATTCCTCCGCATCAACAAGCGGCTGGCCGACCGCTACGGCCTGGAGTGCTGGACCAACACCGAGACTTTCGACCGCGACATGCCGATCAAGTTCCTGCCGATCAAGTGGGAGAAGCTGCGTCTGAAGTTGCGGATGGCCGAGGAGGCGGGTATCGATCAGGCCATCACCTTCGAATTCTCGCATTTCATGTCCCCGCAGTCGGCCTACCTGCAGGCGGGGCACCTCTACGACCGATACCTCGAATACTTAAATACTTCGAAGAAATGAAAAAAACGCTGTTCCGCGGCCTGCTCGGCGCCGCACTGACGATACTTGTCTGCCTGCCCGCCGCATCGCGCGGCAAAGGTCCGAAGAAGACGTGCGAATTCACGGATGCGGATTTCCGCACCGAAAAGATCCTCGAAGCCCTCCCCATCCGCGCCACGTTCCTCGACGAGGTGAGCTGGGACATTCCCCATCAGAACTGGGGCGTGAAGGAGTGGGACGCCGACTTCAAGGCCATGAAGCAGATGGGAATCAACACCGTCGTGCTGATCCGCGCCGGGCTCGGCAGCTGGATCGCGGCGCCGTTCGATTGCCTGCTCCGGACCGGAAAGGTCAAGTATCCGCCCGTGGATCTGGTGGAGATGTTCCTCGCGCTGTCCGACAAGTACGGAATGGATTTCTGGTTCGGGACCTACGACTCGTGCTACCACTGGCACGTGGGAGAGTATGAGAAGGAGATCGAACTGAACATGCAGCTCATCGACGAGGTGTGGGCCAAATACGGCCACCACAAATCGTTCCGGGGCTGGTACCTCTCGCAGGAGATCAGCCGCCGCACCCGCAACGTATCGAAGATATACGCCGCGATGGGCCGGCACGCCAAGGAGATATCGGGCGGGCTGAAGACGATGATCTCGCCCTACATCCACGGCGTCAAGACCGATCAGGTGATGGCCGGCGACAAGGCGATCACCGTCGAGGAGCACCGCCGCGAGTGGGACGCGATTCTGAGCGACATCGCCGGAGCCGTGGACATCCTCGCTTTCCAGGACGGACAGGTCGATTACGACGAACTCTACGACTACCTGGTGGTCAACCGCGAGCTGGCCGAACGCTACGGCATGGAGTGCTGGACCAACGTCGAATCGTTCGACCGCGACATGCCCATCCGTTTCCTGCCGATCAAATGGGAGAAATTCCTCTTCAAGCTCGACGCCGCACGGCGCGCCGGGATGCAGAATGTCATCACGTTCGAATTCTCGCACTTCATGAGCCCCAATTCGTCCTACACCCAAGCGGGACACCTCTACAACCGCTATATGGAATACATGAACTATCTCCAACACAAAAAATAAAGAACCTCCCATGATCGATTTCAAACAACTGGCGTGTCTGAACCGGGACGAACTGCTCGAAAACGTGGTTCCGTTCTGGCTCACCCACTCGCAGGACGAACGATACGGCGGCTACTTCACCTGCCTCGACCGCGGGGGCGACGTCTACGACACCGACAAATTCGTCTGGCTGCAGGGACGGCAGGTGTGGCTGTTTTCGATGCTCTACAACCAGGTCGAGAAGCGTCCCGAATGGCTCGAATGCGCCGTACAGGGGGCGGAGTTCCTCCGTAAACACGGCCACGACGGCAATTACAACTGGTACTTCTCGCTCACGCGCGAAGGCCGGCCGCTCGTGGCTCCCTACAACATCTTTTCCTACACGTTCGCCACGATGGCCTTCGCGCAGGCGGCTCTCGCCACGGGCAGCGACCAATATGCCGAAATCGCCAAGCGCACCTTCGCGCGGATTCTCGAAAAACGCGACAACCCCAAGGGACCGTGGTGCAAGACCGTCCCGGGCACACGCGACCTGAAGGATTTCGCCCTGCCGATGATCCTCTGCAACATGGCGCTCGAAGCGGAGCAGATGATCGACCCCGCGCTGCTCGACGCGACGATCCGGGATTGCATCCACCAGGTCATGGAGGTCTTCTACCGCGGGGAGCTGGGGCTGATCGTCGAGAACGTCGCAGCGGACGGCGAGCTCTCCGACTCGTTCGAAGGCCGGCAGATCAATCCCGGCCACACGCTCGAAGCTATGTGGTTCATCATGAACCTCGGCGTGCGGCTCAACGACCGGGCGCTGATCGACAAGGCCGTAAAGATCGCGCTCGACACGGCTGAATATGGCTGGGACAAGGAGTACGGCGGCCTGTTCTATTTCATGGACCGGCTCGGACACCCGCAGCAGCAGCTCGAATGGGACCAGAAACTGTGGTGGGTGCATATCGAAGCGATGATCGCGATGATCAAGGGATACCGCCTCACCGGTTCGCAGGCGTGTCTCGACTGGTTCCTCCGGCTGCACGACTACACCTGGTCGCATTTCAAGGACCCCGAATACCCCGAATGGTTCGGCTATCTGAACCGCCGCGGCGAGGTGCTGCTCCCGCTCAAGGGCGGCAAATGGAAAGGCTGTTTCCATGTACCTCGCGGTCTGTACCAGTGCTGGAAAATACTCGACGAGTGCCAATAACCCAAACATAAAACTATGCGAAAAATGCCTTAATCAACCATTTCGAGCGGAGCACGTCTCCCGTCACAAAAATCTAAACCTATTGCAACCCTAATTTTATGAGAAACGTTTACAAAATGAAACCTTCAGGCATTCGCTGCCTATTGAGCAGCGTATTAGCCGTGGTCTCCATGGCGATCACAGGCACCAATGTAGCTGAGGCGCAAGGACTTTCAGTCTCCGGAAGAGTGACCGACGCAAGGGGGGGGGGAAATTTCGGGTGCTACGGTCATCGTAAAAGGTGACAACTCCCGGGGAACTACCACCGATGCACAGGGACAGTATGCTATCGAGGTCTTGTCCTCCGACGATGTGCTGGTCTTCAGTTTCCTCGGTTACAAAACTGCAGAAGTGGCCGTCCGCGGCCGCAAAACCCTGAACGTCCAACTGGAAGAGGACGCCACGCTGGTGGATGAAGTGGTCGTAGTGGGATACGGCACACAGAAACGACAGTTTCTCGTAGGCTCCGTGTCCCAGGTCTCCAGCAAGGAGTTGCTGAAGGCCCCGATGACCAACGTATCGAACATGATGACCGGCAAATTGCCGGGAGTGACGAGTATTCAGCGTTCGGGACAGCCCGGCAGCGACGGCACCACGATCTTCGTCCGTGGTGTCTCCTCGTTCAACAATTCCAGCCCGCTTTGCATCGTCGACGGGGTGGAGCGTATGATTAATACGGTCAACCCCAACGACATCGAATCGATCTCCATCCTCAAGGATGCCGCCACCTCGGCCATCTACGGCGTACGCGGAGCCAACGGCGTTATTCTGATCACCACCAAAACCGGCTCGAAGGGCGCTGCTACCATTTCATACGACGGCTCGGCGACTTTCACCACCAATGTCGCCATGCCCGAGATGCTTAACGCCCAGGACTACATCGGCTGGCACAACAAGGCTCGCGAGATGGACGGATTGAATCCGCTGTGGACGGATGAGGTGATCGCCGGTATGAAGGAAAAAGGGATATACGGTGAAACGGACTGGATGGATCTGCTCTTCAAGAACTACGGTTTCACACACCAGCACAACATCTCCGCTACGGGAGGTACCGACCGCGTAAAATACTATACGAGCATCGGTATGATGAATCAGGACGGTATCCTGCCCAATACCTCTTACCAGCGTTTCAACGTGCGCGCCAACATCGACACGAAGATCGCCAAGAATTTCAATCTGAACGTCAATATCGCCGCATTCCGCGAAGACACCCACGCACCCGGATACTCTCTTGGCACGCAGGGTGAGTTCAACCCCATCTCGCAGGCGCTCTTCTCGTTGCCGATCATCGCTCCGACCTATAATGACCTGCCGCAAGGTTATATGAGCGGCGTATACACGCAGCAGCCCATTGCCGCGGTCAACAAGAGCGGTTTTCAGGATACGAAGCGCTGGCAGTTCGAGGGAAACGCCAAATTGGAATACGATTTCGGCAGCATCAAGGCGCTTGAAGGACTCAAGGCCGCCGTACACGTTGCATACGACTATTCGAATACGGGCAACCGCAATATGCTGCAATCGTACCAGCTGATGTCATTCTCGCCCACGACGATGAATTCCACAGTCGTGAATGCATCGGGAGTCAATGTCAACAGCAGCTTCAACAAATCGTCGTCGTTCGGAGACGGATTCATCGTTCGCCCGACGCTGACCTACAACCGCGAATTCGGGCGTCACAGCGTAGGCGGCCTGTTCTTCTACGAGCAGAAAAAAACCTACTCGGACACAATGACCGGCTATAAGGCGGGGTATTTCGCCCCCTATCCGGTCGATCTTTCGATCGGCACCACGTGGGAAGGCATCACAACCCCCGTAACCGGTTCGTTCAGCGAAACGAGTATCGCCAGCTACGCCGGCCGTTTCAACTATGCATTTGACAAGAAATATCTGGTCGAATTTACATTCCGCGCGGACGGTTCCTACAAGTTCGCCCCCGAAAACCGCTGGGGATTCTTCCCGTCCGCAGCCGTCGGCTGGGTCATGTCCGAAGAGAAGTTCTTCAAGCAGGCACTCCCGAAAATCGACTTCTTCAAGCTGCGCGCCTCTTACGGCGAACTGGGTATGGACGATACGAGCCCTTATCTCTATGTGCAATCCTACAGATCGACCGCACCCTCCTACAGCTATATCATAGGCGGCAAGGGTCAGACGACCTATTACACCAGCAACTATGTCTACAAGGACCTTACCTGGTCGCGTTCGCGCAGTTTCAACGTGGGCCTGGACCTGAACGCTTGGGGCGGAAAACTGGGCATCGAATTCGATTGGTTCTACAAGGTTACCGACAATATCCTCGAACAGGTCGGCGGTTCCTACGCACCCTCCCTGGGAGGCAACGTACCGTCATACAAAAACTCCGGCAAGGTAGATAACCGCGGCTTCGAGCTGGTGCTAAAACACAACAATCACTTTGCCAGCGGTTGGCGGTATTCGCTGACGGGTAGTCTCTCGTGGGCCCGCAACCGGGTTCTCGCCAAACAAATTTCCGACAACCATCCGATGTACCGTGCCATCCTGGGCAAACCGATGGGTACGCTCTACGGGTACAAGGCGATCGGACTCTATCAGACCGAAGAGCAGATCGCCAATTCGCCGACGGCTCCTTCGGGAGAGAAGCGTCTGGGTGACCTGATGTATGCCGACGTCAACGGCGACGGCAAGATCGAGCAGTCGCAGGACTTCATCAAAATCGGCCGCGGCTATACCCCCGAGATGAACTTCTCGCTCAATATGGAGGTGGCATGGAAAAACCTCTATCTTACAGCCCTCTGGCAGGGTGTAGCCATCTGCGATTATCAGCTCAGCGCGGCATACTATTCGGGCGTTTTCGACAACACGATGTACACCCGTCCTTTCTACGGCAACGGCAACGCACCCTATTATCTCGTGGAGAGCGCCTGGCGTGAAGACAACCGCAATGCCGACTATCCGCGTCTGAGCACCGTAGCCAACGGCAACAACGCATGGCCTTCGTCCTGGTGGGTGAAAAACGGGGCATATCTTCGTCTGAAGAACCTCCAGATCGGCTACTCGCTCCCCGAACACATTCTGAAAAATACCGGTATCGGCCGGGTAAATATCTACGTGGCAGGAACCAATCTGCTGACTTTCAGTGCATTCAAATACGTGGACCCCGAAATGCCGTCGGTCAACAACGGTTACTACCCGCAACAGCGGACCTACAGTATCGGAGTCAATTTATCCTTCTAACCGCTAAAGCAACTGAACCTATGAAAAAGATCATATTCATACTCGGTCTGGCGGCCGTCGTATTGGGCACCTCCTGTTCCGACGTGCTGGACCTGAATCCGGCGGACCGGTTTTCGCCGGCGACCGTCTGGTCCACCACCACTACGGCTGATAAATACGTCATCGGACTCTACTCCATCTTCGGGGCAAACACCGAGATGCGCGGCGGCGATGCCTATGCGTCGCCCCGATTATCGGATGCCTATTCCGACATCCTGAAAAGCACCTCCTGGAATCAGTACAACCACAACTTCAACGCCACGCTCCTCCAGGAAACGGCTTTCAACAGCAACTCCGCCGGTGCGTTCGAGTGCTGGTCGAGTCATTATGACCGCATCCGCCGCGAAAACGAATTCCTGCGCGACGCGGCCGAATTCGGCCGCAAATTCGGTGAGGACTGGCTCAAGATTCGTATCGCCGAAGTGCGTTTCTGCCGTGCCTACGCCTATTTCATGCTGTGCCGGGTTTACGGCGGGGTGATTCTTCGCACCGAAGTCGACGGCCCTGAGCAGAACGACAAAGCCCGTTCGACGGAGGAAGAGTGCTGGGGCTTCATCATTAACGAACTGAAGGAACTGGCTCCCGACCTGCCCTTGAAATGGGACAGCGACAACTCGGGCCGCGCCACTCAAAAAGCCGCATACGGTCTGTTGAGCCGCGTAGCGCTCTACGCTGAAAAATGGGATGTCGCCGCACAGGCCGCACGCGATTGCGCCACGGCAGAGGGTAATCTGGACCTGTCGAAGAACGGCTATGCCAAAATCTTCGAACTCGGCATCAACAGTCCCGAAGTACTCTTTGCCGTAGAATTCAAATCCAGCGTGATCGACCATGCCTACGACGCCTACGTGCGGCCCTCGGGCGATACAAAGGAGTTAGGCAAGCAGGTTTATTCGGGATTCGTTCCCACCAGCGAATTGGTCGACAGCTATGAAATGGCAGGCGACGGCGGCAATTTCTCCTGGGAGAAACACGGTAAGGATCCCTATGCGAACCGTGAACCGCGCTTCTACGCCACGATTCTCTATAACGGAGCCGATTGGATGGGGCGGAAGATCGAAAGCTTCGTTGGCGGCAAGGACGGATACAAGGCCTATGAAAACGCCGGAGCCGCCGGAACGACCGTAACGGGTTATTACCTGCGCAAATACCTCATAGACGGAGACAAGACGTGGGTCACGAGCGGCTCGGGACAGGACTGGATCGTACTGCGCTATGCCGAGGTCCTCCTGAACAAGGCTGAGGCACTTGCCATGGAGAACTGGAACAAGAACAGCGCCGAAGCGCTGCAGGCGCTCAACGATGTCCGCGCCCGCGTCGGACTGCCCGCGCGTGCCACCGCCGACAAGGAGACCTTCCTGGAATACGTGCGTCACGAACGCAAGGTGGAGTTGGCCGGCGAAGGTTTCCGCTACTGGGACCTGCGCCGCTGGCGGCTGGCCGAAAAAGTCATCGACGGGCAGAACGTGCACGGCGTTAAGATCTCCAAACAGTCCGACGGTTCATTTACCTACGAGCAGGTCGATGCCGACGGCGGACACAAGCGCATCTTCTACGACCGTTATTACCGATTCGCCATTCCGCTTTCGGAGCGTTCGAACAATTCGCTCTGTACGAACAACGACGGATGGATCTAATGATTAACCGCAAAAACAGAACGACTATGAAACTCCGTAAATATCTTGCAGTACTGGCCGTAGCGGCATTCGCATCGCTTGCGACATCATGCGCCGAAGCGGAAGACGAATTCATCCACACGGACAGTACGATTAATTCCATCGAAATCCAGCCCGCCGAAGGCGGAGCCGGTATCGCAGGAATCATCGACGAAACGACGGGCGAGATTTTCTTCCCCATTCCCAAAAAACTTCGTGAAAAATACGACGTGAAAAAGCTGATGGTACGCGCAAACGTGGCTTATGACACCTATATCTATCCGTCACTGTCGGGATTGAAAGACCTCTCCGATCCGATGGAGATCAAGGTTCGGGCAGGCGACAATGGATCGCGAACCTATACGCTGTGGGCTTTCTACACGCGCAGATAACGAATTACAACGAATGAATAAATCTAAAATTAACTCGACCAATATGAAAAAGTTCAATTTATTCGCTTACGCCACCCTGGCAGGTCTCGCGCTGTCGTTTGCAGCCTGTACGGACGACGATCCGGAAATCAGCAAACCCGGCCCGCAGATCGACCGCGGCGAAAAATGCCGTATCGAATCTTTCGTTCTGAATCTCCCCGAAGGGGAAACGCTTTCAGGCGATGTCTACGACTACGACAAATCGATCGACCTTGCCTATACCACGCCGCAGCTGGAAGCCATGAAGACGTCCACCGCCACGGTGAAACTCTCCGAAGGCGCAACCATCACGCCCGATCCCTCCGTGGCGGCCGACTATACGCAGCCGATTTCATTCACGGTGACGGGAGCCGACGGCAAGACCACCCGCATTTATACAACAAAGCCCGTTGAAAAAGTTGTCGTTTCCTATACCAAGATCGGTGCTCTGGCAGAGAAAACGGCCACTCAGATGGACATCACCGATCACACGAAATACCTGCAAATCGGCGTCAGCGGCGACAAGATCGTCATCGGCACCAAGGTATTCGACGGCAAGACGCTCGCTGCCGCAGGCAATCTGAACATGACCGGTTACGACGGATTGCAGGTCACCTCGCTGGCTAACGACGAGGCAGGACATCTGATCGCTTCACTGACCGCTGACGGCACGAGTGGATCGGCTCCTGTTACGTACGCCTGCTGGAAGAACGGATGCGACCAGCCCGCCGAAACGATCCTCGGTCCGTCGGACAGCGCCATCGCAGCGTTCCTCTCCGTGGGCGGCAACCTCGTCGAAGGCAAAGCGCTCATTACGGCATTGGGCGCACGCGTAGCCACTGGCCCGAGTTTCTGCTGGGGTTTCGCCGACGGCGTGCGTGGCGACTACTACAACCTGCTTACCGGACAGCCCTCGAACGACGGCTCGTGGAGCCAGATGGTTTCGGCCTGCTCGGGAGAGGTTTCGGGCACCTGGTTCATGTGGGATGCCGTGGCCGGCGGTCACAACGTATTGACCTGGGAAGGCTGGGACGGCACATCCTCGCTCAATCTGAAGCAGATTCCGGGAGCAGCGCCCAACGGTCCGAACAACTGGGGTAACTACACCAAAGGTTCGATCCGCGCTTTCATGTTCAACGAAAAGGCTTATGCCGCCGTCTTCACCACCGGCTGGCCCTGCACCTACGTCTCGATCGTGGACTCGAACGGCGAATTCCTGCTCAACCCCGCCGAGGCGACGCTCAATTACGCGATCTCGGACGCCAACCCCTACCGCCCCGTCGGAACATTCGTGTATAACGAAAAGGAAAACTGCGGTTACGTATACGTACTGGTTCCCGGGCACGCAGTCAAGAGCTGGAAACTGGAGATCACTTACGATTAACAAACCTTACACCTGTCACGACAGGTCTTGACGAAACCGTATCAATCCGCATTCTTCCCGGTCCGGGCCCGTTCTCGGGCCGGAGGAATGCGGTTCTTTTAACACGACCCATGAAAATAAGCACCTTTTTTACAGTCATCCTCTTCGTTGCAGCGACATCGATATCCTGCGGCGGAAACTCCGCCCGGACGCTTCGCGCCGCCGACGGTGGAAAACCCAAAATGCTCTGGTTCGACGCAGAGGCCAATTTCAAGCGCTTCGCTTCGCAGGATTCGATCCGCTACTATTTGGACCGCACCGTCGAGTGCGGATTCAACCACATCGTCGTGGACGTGCGCCCCATTTCGGGCACCGTGCTCTACGAAAGCGATATGCTGGAACCGCTCACCGTCGTCGGTCCGGACACCGTCCGCCGCGATTGGGACTACCTGCAATGCTTCCTCGACGAAGCGCGTAAAAGGGAACTAAAAGTGACCGTCTCGACGATGATTTTCCCTGCGGGATTCACCACGTTCCGCCAGGGAGCGGCCTACTCCGACCCGGAACTGGCGGGCCGAACCTGTGTCGAATACACGCCCGAAGGGAGGAAAGACATCAAGGACGACCCGACGAAAGTCGCAGCGTTCCTCAATCCCGTACTGCCCGAAAATCAGGAGTACGTGCTGCGTTTCGCACACGAACTGCTCACAAAATACAAGTTCGACGGCTATGCCCTCGACTATTGCCGCTTCCCCGATGCTGAGAGCGATTTCTCGCCCGCTTCGCGCGAAGCGTTCGAAACCTACCTCGGACACGGTATCGACCGTTTCCCGGAGGATATATTCACCTACGACGCCAACGGAGCCCGCGTGGCAGGCCCCTACTATAAACAGTGGTGGGAGTTCCGCTCGGGAGTCATCCGCGACTTCATCGCCCGAATACGCGCGACGGTGGATGAGCTGCAACCCGGCGTGAAACTGGAGTATTGGGCCGCCTCGTGGCTGCACGCCATCTACACGCAGGGCCAGAACTGGGCCAGCCCGCGTTCGCGCTTCCACGAAGCCTATCTCGACGATTGGGCCACGCCGACCTACAACCGCACCGGATTCGCCGATCTGCTCGATGTCTTCATCACGGGAACCTACCTCGAAAAGGTATGGGGCATGGACGATCCCGAATCCATCGAGTACGGTCTCGCCCGCTCGCTGAAGGATGTCGACGGCGACTGTGCGGTCTACGGTTCGCTCTACGCCCAGAACCATGTCGATCAGTTCGAAGACGCCGTATACCTGTGTCTTTCGCGCACGGACGGTGTGATGGTCTTCGACATCATTCAGGTCATCGAAAACGATCTATGGGATGACATCAAACGTGGTATCGACCGGGCTGAAAAAGAACAGAAAACTCAAAAATGACAAGATGAAAAAATCCATCCTGATACTTTGTGTCCTGCTGATGGCGGCGATTCCGTCCGCCTGCACGGAATCGCATAAAACCCCTCCGGAACTCGACAAGCCGCAACCCGGGCCGAACCCCGATCCGAAACCGGAACCCTCAGAGGGAAAGGAAAAAATGCTCTGGTTCGATGCCGAGGCCAACTTCCAGCGATTCTCGACACAGGCCGGTATCATCGCCATGCTCGACAAAACACAGGAAGCGGGATTCAACAAGATCGTCGTGGATGTGAAGCCCGTCGAGGGGGACGTACTCTACAAAAGCGAGTTCATGACCCAAGCGACGACTATCGGTTCAGTTAACGTTGCCGACAGAGGTTGGGACTACCTCCAGTTTTTCCTCGACGAGGCACATAAACGGAACCTGAAAGTGACCGTCTCGACCACCGTATTCCCCATGGGCATGCCCAGCACCAGACAGGGACCCGTCTACCGGGGCACGACATGGAAGGGGAAAACCTGCATGCAATACAAGCCCGAGGGCATGGTCGACATCAAGGACGACCCCACGAAGGTCGCAGCGTTCCTCAATCCCGTCCTGCCCGAAGTTCAGGAGTTCGCCCTGCGTTTCATTCGTGAAATAGTCACCAACTACGATTTCGATGCCTACGCGCTCGACTACTGCCGTTTTCCGGACTATCAGAGCGATTTCTCGGAAGCATCCAAAGAGGCGTTCGAAAAGTACATTGGCGGACTCGTCGAGACGTGGCCGGGCGATGTCTTCACCTACAACGCTTCCGGCGAAAGAGTCCCCGGCAAATACTACAAAGAGTGGTGGGAGTTCCGCTCGATGATAATCCACGACTTCGTAGCCCGCGTTCGCAAGGAGATCAAGGCAATCAAACCGGACGTAAAATTGGAATATTGGGCCGCTTCGTGGTGGGGCGCACTCTATGCCAACGGACAGAACTGGGCCAGCAAGGCGTTCCGTCCGCTAACGGATCAGGATGCGTGGTCGTTCAACTCTTGGTGTTCGATCAATTACCACCAGACCGGTTTCGCCGATCAGCTCGACACGTTCCTGCTGGGGACCTACCTGCCCCGCGTGTACGGACCCGACGACGGCGAGTCGATCGAATACGGTATCAACCGTGCCGAGCGCTTCCTGCTCAACGCCTGTACCTATTACGCGACGGTGGATTGCTCGCAGAAGACATTCGACATCGAGGAAGCCTGCTATTACTGCCTCAAACGCACGGCCGGGCTGATGGTCTTCGACATCGTTCATGTCATCAACAACGATATGTGGGCCGCCATCAAGCGGGGCATCGACCGTTACGAAGCGGAGGCGGCAACCGAATAAGTAAAACAGTTGCACCATGAAAAAACTCCTTCTTATCGCCGCAGCCGTGCTGGCCGGGGCTTCGGGGCTCCGGGCCGAAGAGTACACGGCGATATCTCCCGACGGAAAAATCACGGTGACGGTATCGACCGCGCCCGAACTGCGCTGGAGCGTCACGCGCGAGGGCGAACGGCTGCTCGACGCAAGCCGCATCGGCATGAAGATCGCCGGGGCCGAGCCGTTCGGCGCGGCGCCCGTCGTGCGGCGGGCCGAACGGCGGCGCATCGACGAGCGCAGCACGGCGCCCGTTCCGACCAAGTTCCGCACGCTGCACGATCGCTGCGAAGAGCTTCTGCTTACGTTCCGCGGCGGCTGGGCCGTCCGCTTCCGGGTCTACGACAACGGCGCGGTCTACCGTTTTGAAACGGCGCGAAAGGGGACCGTCGACATCGAGTCGGAGACCGCCGAGCTGAATTTCGCCGCCGATTTCGAGACCCTCTGGCCCCGCGAGGAGAACCCCGATTTCATCTCCCACTGCGAAGCGTTCTTCGACCGCAAGCACCTCTCGGAGCTCGACGCAAAGCGGTACGCCTACCTGCCCGTGTGGTTCTCCTCGCCGCGCGGCACGCGCATGGTCGTGACGGAAACCGATCTGGAGGACTATCCCTGCCTGTTCCTGTTCGGCGGCGAGGGACACAGCCTCCGCGCGCAGTTCCCGCCCGTGGTGCTCGAAGCCCGGCTCAGGGAGGGTTCGGACCGCAACGAGGAGCTGGTGAAAAAAGCGCCCTACATCGCCCGGACCCGAGGCACGCGCACGTTTCCGTGGCGCGTGGTGACCATCGACCCCGACGACCGCGCGCTGCTGGAGAACAACCTCGCCTACCAGCTCGCGTCGAAACCCGTCGAAGGCGACGCCTCGTGGGTGCGGCCGGGCAAGATTTCGTGGGAGTGGTGGCATTCGCTCAATATCTACGGGGTCGATTTCCGCTCGGGGGTCAACACCGCGACCTACAAGTATTACATCGATTTCGCGGCCAAATACGGCATCGACTACATCCTGCTGGACGAAGGGTGGTCCGTGAGCACGCTCAATATCAAGGAGCCGCGCCGGGAGATCGACCTCGGGGAGCTGATCCGCCACGGCCGCGAAAAGGGCGTCGGCGTGGTGCTCTGGACGCTCTGGAACCCCATGAAGAAGGACCTGGAAGGCATCCTGGACACCTACCGCGACTGGGGCGTGAAGGGCATCAAGATCGACTTCATGCAGCGGTCCGATCAGGAGATGGTCCGATTTTACGATGAGATCGCCCGCGCGGCGTTCGACCGCGGTCTGATCGTGGATTTCCACGGGTCGTTCAAACCCGCGGGGCTCCAGCGCAAATACCCCAACGTCCTCTCGTTCGAAGGAGTTTACGGCATGGAGCACGACAAATGCTCGACCGATATTTCGCCCGTCCACGACTGCACGCTGCCCTTCACGCGCATGGTCGCCGGACCGATGGACTACACGCCCGGCGCCACGCGCAACGCCACCCGGGCCGATTTCGCCATCAGCTGGGACAACCCGATGAGCCAGGGCACGCGCGCCCATCAGGCGGCGCTGTACGTCGTCTTCGAAAGTCCGCTTCAGATGCTCTGCGACTCGCCGTCGCACTACCTGCGCGAAGCGGAGTTCACTGCCTTCATCGCCGCCGTGCCGACCGTGTGGGACGAAACGGTGGGGCTCGCCGCCTCGGTGGGCGAGTACGCCGCCGTGGCGCGCCGCAGCGGTGAGAAGTGGTACATCGGAGCCATCACCGACTGGACGGCCCGCACGCTGGAGGCCCCGCTGAAGTTCCTCGGCGGTGGCCGCTACCGCATGAAGGTCTTCGCCGACGGGGTGAATGCCGACCGCATCGCGCGGGATTACCGCACCGAAACCCGTGAAGTCACGCGCGACGACGCGATCGCCCTGCGGATGGCCCCCGGAGGCGGTTGGGCCGCCGTTCTCGAACCCGTGAAATGAAAACCAGCGCGTTCATCCTCTTTGCGGCGCTGCTCGCCGCCTCGTCTCTTTCCGTCACGGGGCGGGCGGCCACGCGCACGATCGATCTGTGCGGCCGCGTGACGGCTTCCGGCAGGGGCGTGACGGGAGTTTGCGTCACGGACGGCCGCACGATCGTGCGCACCGACGCCAAAGGGCGCTACCGCCTGCCGTCGGACACGGAGGCGGAGTTCGTCTACCTGACGCTGCCCGACGGGTACGAAATCCCCCTGCGCGACGGCACGCCCTGCATCTACCGGCGCATCGCACCCGGCCGACGGCGCTACGACTTCGCGCTGGAGCCCTCGGCGCAGGACATGACGCGCCACCGCCTGCTGGCGGTCGCCGATCCGCAGGTCTACTTCGAGTGCGAGCTGGACAGCGTGCGCCGGGCCGCGGACGACATGCGGCTGACGGCCGCCGACGGAGTGCCGACGCTGGGGGTGGTCTGCGGCGACATCATCGGCGACATCGACCGCAGGCCCCCGCTTTTCGAACCGGTTAGCGAGGCCCTCGCCGCGAGCGGGGTCGCGTTCTTCTACGTCGCGGGCAACCACGACATGGACCTCGGCGTGCGGACGAGCGACCGGGCGAAACGCTCGTTCAAGGAGCACTTCGGCCCGACCTACTACGCTTTCGACCGCGGCCGCGTGCACTACGTGGTGCTCGACGACTGCTTCTACATCGGCCGCAGCTACCTCTATGTGGGGTATCTCGACGAGCGGCAGCTCCGCTGGCTGGAGCAGGACCTCGCCACCGTCCCGGCGGGCCGCACGGTGGTCGTCTGCCTGCACATCCCGACCTGGTCGCGCGCGGCGCGGAGCGGTGAATGGAGCCGCGAGGAGTCGCACAAGGTGCTCAACAACCGCCGGGCGCTCTACCGCATGCTCGAACCCTACAACGCCCATATCCTCTCCGCGCACGAACATTACAACGAAAACTACACTCCCGAGCCGCACCTCTTCGAGCACGTCCACGCTCCGCTGAGCACCCTTTTCTGGCAGGCCCCGTGGAGCATGGACGGCATTCCGGCCGGGTACGGGGTCTACGAGTTCGACGGCGACGGCCTCACGTGGTACTACAAGGCCGCGGACCATCCCCGCAGCCGGCAGTTCACGGCCTACGGCGTCGGCGAAGACCGCCGCCGCCCCGACGCCGTGACGGTCAACGTCTGGAACTGGGACCCCGCCTGGCAGGTCGTCTGGTACGAGAACGGCGAGCCGCGCGGACCGATGACCCGTTACACGGGTTACGACGCGTCGATCTACGACTACGTGGCGCGTTACAGCGAGCATTTCAAGCACAAAAACATCGGCGCGGACCGCACCGAACACCTCTTCCACGCCCTGCCCGCGTCGCCCGATGCGCATATCCGCGTCGAAGTCCGCGACCGCTTCGGCCGGCTCTCGGTCTGGGAGAGCGGCACGGGCTATTCGACACCGAAAAAAACATGACAGCACGATGAAAAAACCTCTTTCGATCCTCTTCGCGGCGCTCGCCGCACTCTTATGCACCGCCTACGGCGGACAGACCGGCGTCTCATCGCCCGACGGCACGCTTTGTCTCGAGGTGGCCGAACGCGGCGGCCGCATCGGCTACTCCGTGACGCGCCGCAGCGCGCCCCTTTTGGATTTCTCGACGCTGGGATTCGAACTGCTCGATGCCCCGGCGCTGCGCGAAGGGCTCGAAATCACGGGCACGTCGCGCGACAGCCGTGACGAGACGTGGGAGACCGTCTGGGGTGAACAGCGCACCGTGCGCAGCCATTACAACGAGCTGAGGGTCAGCGTGCGCGAAAGCGACGCGCCCCGCCGCCGCTTCGACGTGGTGTTCCGCCTGTTCGACGACGGCTATGGCTTCCGCTTCGAATTTCCCGAACAGCCCCATCTGGGCGAGTTCGCGATCACGGACGAGCTGACCGAATACCGCTTTCCGTCCGACCACAACGCCTGGTGGATGCCCGCGCGCGAACCCTACTACGAGAGCCTCGCCCGCCACACCCCCATCTCGCGGATGGACACGGTCAACACGCCGCTCACGCTGGAATGCGCCGGCGGAGGGTATCTCGCCCTGCACGAGGCCGATCTGACGGACTACGCCAAAATGAGCCTCTACCCCGACGGAACCACCCTGCGCTGCCACCTCACCCCGTGGTCCACGGGGGTGAAGGTCTACGCACGGACGCCTTTCCGCACGCCGTGGCGCACGATGATCGTCGCCGACACGCCGGGCGGTCTGGTAACTTCGCGGCTCATGCTCAACCTCAACGAGCCGTGCCGCATCGAGGACACCTCGTGGATCCGCCCCGCCAAATATGTCGGCATCTGGTGGTCGATGCATCTCTTTCAGGAGACCTGGGCGCAGGGACCCCGCCACGGCGCCACGACCGAAAACGCGAAACGTTACATCGACTTCGCCGCGAAACACGGCATCGAGGGCGTGCTGGTCGAGGGGTGGAACGTCGGCTGGGACGGCGAGTGGACCAAAAACACGGACCGGATCCGCTTCACGGAGCCCTATCCGGACTTCGACATCGAAGCCGTTGCCGGCTACGCCGCCCAAAAGGGCGTGGAACTGATCGGCCACCACGAAACGGGGGCCGATACAAAGAATTACGAGGCCCAGCTGGAGGAGGCTTTCGCGTTCTATAAAAAGTACGGCGTCGATTACGTCAAAACGGGCTACGTCAATGTGCTGATGGACGGAAAGGAGCTGCACGACAGCCAGTACGGCGTGCGGCACTACCGCCGCGTGATCGAGACGGCAGCCCGCTGCGGCATGATGATCGACAACCACGAGCCGGTCATGCCCACGGGGATAGAACGCACGTGGCCCAACCTGATGACGCAGGAGGGCGTCCGCGGTCAGGAGTACAACGCCTGGTCGCCCGACGGCGGAAATCCGCCCGAGCACACCACCGTGGTGCCGTTCCTGCGCGGACTGGCCGGGCCGATGGACTACACGTTCGGGACGTTCCGTTTCGACAACCCCGTCTCGCCCTTCGCGCGGGTGCAGTCGACCATCGCGCGCGAGCTGGCGCACTACGTGGTGATTTACAGCCCGCTCCAGATGGCCTCGGACCTGCCCGAAAACTACCGCGGACACAAGGCCTTCGACTTCATCCGCGACGTGCCCACCGACTGGGAGCGGACGCTCGTGCCCGCGGCCGTGATCGGCGACTATGCCGTATTCGTGCGGCAGGACCGCAGCTCGGAGGACTGGTACCTCGGCGCCGTCACCGACGAGGAGCCCCGCACGGTCGGCGTGCCCCTCACGTTCCTCGCGCCCGGGGTGACCTACACGGCGCAGATTTACGCCGACGGCGAGGGCGCCGACTGGAAAACCGATCCCTATGCCGTTGACTACGAAGAGCGTCCCGTAACGGCCGCCGATACGCTGACCGTGAGCATGGCTTCGGGCGGCGGATGCGCCGTTAGGTTCGCCGCACCTGAAAAAACACCGATCCGATGAAAAAAATCCTGATTCCGGCCCTGCTGTGTCTGACGTTCGCCGCGGGCTGCACCTGTGAAAACACCATCCGCCGCCGGGCCGACGTGCTCGTCATCGGCGGCACGACCTCCGGCACGACGGCCGCCATCGCCGCGGCGCGGCAGGGCGTGCAGACGCTCGTCGTCGAGGAGACTCCCATGCTGGGAGGCATGCTCACGGCCCAGGGCGTATGCGCCACGGACGGCAATTTCAACCTGCCGTCGGGTCTGTGGAACGAGTTCCGCGACCAGCTGCGGAAGCGTTACGGCGGTATCGGCGCGCTGTGGACGGGCTGGGTGAGCACCACCCTGTTCGAACCGCACGTGGCCGACAGCATCTTTCACACGATGGCCGCGGCCGAGCCGACGCTCGAGGTGGTGCACGGCTACCGCCTGACGGGCATCCTGCGCCGCGGAAAGCGGGTCACGGGCGCCGAGTTCACCGACGCGCGCGGAGGCCGCATGCTGGTGCGGGCCCGCATCACCGTCGACGCCACCGATCTGGGCGACGCGCTGCCGTTGAGCGGCACCTCATACCGTCTTGGCATGGACGCCCGCGCCGACACGGGCGAAGAGCTGGCTCCGGCCGAGGCCAACGACGCGGTGCAGGACCTCACGGTGGTGGCCATCCTCAAGGACTACGGGCCCGGCGCGGACCGAACCATCGAGCGGCCTGCGGGCTACGACCCCGCGGAGTTCGCCGGGTGTTACGACCTCTCGTCGGAAGGGGTGCACAGCGCCGACCGGATGCTCGAATACGGCCGTATGCCGGGAGGCAAATACATGATCAACTGGCCCAAGGAGGGCAACGACATCAACCTCGACGTGGTGGAACTTCCCCATGCCGAGCGCACAGCGGCCCTCGAAGCGGCGCGGCAGAAGACCCTGCGCTTCGTCTACCACATCCAGCACGAGCTGGGATACCGCCGCCTCGGCATCGCTGACGACGAATTCGACACGCCGGACGGGCTGGCCTACCTGCCCTACCACCGCGAGGGGCGGCGCATGGACGGCGTGGTGCGCATGACGCTCGACGACGTGACCGATCGTTACGCGAGGCCGCTCTACCGCACGGGCATCTCCGTCGGCGACTACCCCGTCGACCACCACCGCAACTGCCGGACCGATCTGCCGAAGATCCTCTTCCCGCCCGTGCCGTCGTTCAGCGTGCCGCTGGGGGCGCTGATTCCCGACCGGACCGAGAACTTCATCGTCTCGGACAAAGCCATTTCCGTCTCGAACCTCGTCAACGGCTCGACGCGCCTGCAACCGGTCGTGATGCTTACCGGACAGGCCGCGGGAACCCTCGCGGCGCTGGCCGCCGAACGCCGCTGCCCGCCGCGGGAGGTTCCCGTGCGCGAGGTGCAGGAGGCCCTGCTGGCCCAGAAAGCCTACATCGCGCCGCTCTACGACGTAAAGCCCGACGATCCCGACTTCGCGACCCTGCAGCGCATCGCCGCGACGGGCATCCTGCGCATGACGGGCGAGCCGTTCCACTGGGCGAACCGTTCGTGGTTCTACCCCGAGCGGACGATCCCGGTCGGGGAATTCACCCGCGGACTGCACGACTTCGCCCCTCGAATCCCCGTCCGGACCGACACGACCGCCCTCACCGCCGCACGCGCCGCGAAGCTCATCGCCGAGGCGGGCGGCAAAGCCCCGCGGATCCGCCCCGCGGATGCGGATAGGCCCCTCACGCGCCGGAAACTGGCGTTGCTTCTCGAGGAGTGTCTCGATCCCTTCGCCCGCCCGGTCGATCTTCACGGAGAATACCGCTAACTGCTTATGAAACGACTGATTCTGACCCTTCTGTCGACCGCCGCGGCGGTCACGCTCGCTGCACAGCCCGACTCGCTCGACTACCGCGGCGACTACTACTTCTCGAAACGCAGTCAGCAGGAGTCCCTCCCCGTGCGGCCGCACCACACGGTGATGCTCGGCAACAGCCTCACCGAGCGGGGCGCCTGGGCCGAATACTTCCCCGAAGCGCACGTGATTAACCGCGGCATAGGCGGGGACTGCGTTGCCGGCATGGCCGCGCGGCTGGACAGCATCGTGGCGGGACGGCCGCGGGCGATATTCCTCATGGCGGGCGTCAACGACCTGATATTCTCGACCATCGCGCCCGAGGCGCTGCTCCGGCAGTATGAACGTCTGCTGGACCGCATCGCCGCCGAATCGCCTGCGACGCAGGTCTTTATCCAAAGTCCGCTGCCCCTCGACGAGGCGCGCAACGAACCATATTTCACGGGTAAGAACGCCCGCATCGAGGCTTTCGACCGCCTGCTGCGGCGGATGGCCGCCCGGCGCGGACTGAAATTCATCGACATCCGCAGCCGCATGCTCCGCGACGGAAAACTCCCCGCGGAGTATACCGTGGACGGCATCCACCTCACACCGGCGGGCTACGCCGTCTGGGTCGAGGCACTGCGCCCTTACGTCACGCCGGCCGGGGCGCGTATCGGCACGGTGACCTGCGCGGGCCGAGGTCTGGCGGGGGTTGTGGTGAGCGACGGCGACAACTGCGCCGCCACCGACTCGGCGGGCCGCTTCGTGCTTCCGGCGAACGACCGGGCGCGCTTCGTCTTCGTCTCGACCCCCGCGGGCTATGCGTCGCCCTCGGAGGAGGGGGTCGTGCGCCATTACCTTCCGGCGAAGTCCGACGGCAGTTCCCACGACTTCCGTCTCCGGCGCAAACCATCCGGCGAAACCCGCCACGGCTTCGTCGTCGTCGCCGATCCGCAGCTCTTCGCCCGCAAGGAGTTCCGCCTGCTGGAGCGTGCGGCGGAGGACATCCGCCAAACCGCTGCCGCCGCCGAGCGCTCCGGACGCCCGATGCACGGCATCTGCGCGGGCGACATCACCTCGGGCGACCACACGTTCTACACCTCCTACAACGAGGTTATGTCGGCGACGGGAATCGAGTTCCGCAACGCGATGGGCAACCACGACATGAAGCTCTGGGGCCGCTCGCACGAAACGTCGGCCGCGGCGTTCGAAGCAATGTACGGCCCCGCGTACTACTCCTACAACGTGGGTGAGGTACACTACGCGGTGCTGAACGACAACTACTACATCGGCCGCGACTGGTACTACATCGGCTATCTCGAGGAGCGGCAGCTGGCGTGGCTCGAACGGGACCTGTCGTTCGTTCCCGCGGGAACGACGGTGGTCGTGGCGCTCCATATCCCGACCGCGTTCGCCGGAAAGGACGAAAAACCCTTCGACTATGCGCAGGCCGAGCGGTCGCTCTGCAACCACCGGGCCCTGCACCGGCTGCTGGAGCCCTATGACGCGCACATCGTCTCGGGTCACATGCACACGACGACGAACTGCCCCGTCCGCGAGGGGCTCTACGAACACAACGTCGCGGCCCTGAGCGGGGCGTGGTGGCAGGGCGCGATCTGCACCGACGGCACGCCGGCCGGCTACGCCGTCTTCGAGGTCGACGGCGGCGAGGTGTCGTGGTACTACAAATCCGTCGGGCATCCGCGCTCCTTCCAGCTGAAAATCTACGATTCCAAGGACGACGAAGCCTTCGCCGGACGCATCGTGGCCAACGTCTGGAACTGCGACCCCGCCTGGACGGTCGAAATGCGCGCCGACGGCGGCCGCCCCGTGTGGATGGAACGCACCACGGCGGTCGATCCCCAGGCCCGGAGGCTCTACGCCGATGCGTCGAAACTCGACCACAAATGGATCACGGTCACACAGTCGGATCACTACTACGCGGCGCCGCTGCCCGCCGGAACGCGGCGCGTCGAGGTCACGGCCCGCGACCGCTTCGGAAACACGTACCGCGCTGAAAAAAGAATAAACCGATGAAAAAACTGATTTTCGCCCTGCTGCTCTTCGCCTGCGGGGCCGCTTCGGGCCGCGGCAGCGGCCCGGTGTTCACCCCCGCCGACTCGCCCGAAATCCGCTTCACGGGCCGCGCCGCAAAGGGCCCCGGGGGAGCGTTGTCGTTCGACTGGAGCGGCAGCCACTTCACGTTCCGATTCGAGGGCACGCGCTGCGCCATGCGGGCCGCGGACACGGGCCGCAACTACTACAACGTATTCGTCGACGGCCGGCACACCGGCGTCGCCGCCACCTCCGGGGCCGATTCGACCGTCGTGCTGGCCGAGGGGCTCGAACGCGGCCCGCATACCATACTGGTGCAGAAACGCACCGAGGGCGAGCAGGGCCGCACGACGCTCCGCGGCGTCGAAACCGACGGGGCGCTGCTCCCGCTCCCCGCACCCCGCACACGCCACATCGAATTCATCGGCGACTCGCACACCTGCGGCTACGGCACCGAGGGCAAATCGGTCGAGGAGCCCTTTACGCCCGAGACCGAGAACTGCGATCTGGCGTGGGGATGCGTCATCGCCCGCTATTTCGACGCCGAATACACCCTCATCGCCCACTCGGGACAGGGCATCGTCCGCAACTGGGGCGACGAAAAGGAGGTCTCCGACTGCACCATGCGCGAACGCATGCTGCGCACCTTCGACATGGACCCGGCGTCGCGCTGGGATTTCCGCGGCTGCACGCCCGACATCGTCGTCATCAAGCTCGGCTCGAACGACTTCAGCACCGGTGTGACCCCTTCGGAGCAGGCCTTCAACGCCTCCTACGCGCAGGCGCTGGATCAGCTGCGCGCGGCCTACGGCGAGGTTCCCGTGCTGTGCGTGGCCCCGAGCGACAACACAGTGATCCTGCGCTATCTGGAGAATTTCCTCCGCGAGCGGCAGAACGCGCATCTCCACCTCACGGCCATGCTTCCCGGCATCACCGACTGGGACCGCGACATGGGCGCCAACTACCACCCCAACCACCGGGGACACCGCAAGATGGCCATGGCCGTCATTCCCTACATCGCCACGATCACGGGGTGGGAAATGCCCGACCGGAATGTCGAATAATTAGCCGCAAATAATTATCTTTGGTGTCGTAACGGCACTTTTATCGGTCGGAGGGTTTTGCCGAACCGCCGGGAATCCGGTTTTGCACCCTTCCGCCTTTTTCGTATCTTTGTATAAAATAAGCCGAAACCGGAGGGGGAGGGCCGCCGCAGGGTCGTTTTCAACCGCTCCCGCCTCCGTCCGTAATGTCCGTGCCTAACTACTAAACGCAAAAACGCATGAAACCCGAAACCGTCCGGCGCCGCTCGCCGCTATCCTGGGTTCCGACCGTCTACTTCGCCATGGGACTGCCGTTCATCCTCGTGAACATGGTCTCCACGCTGATGTTCCGCGGTCTGGGCATCGACGATGCGCGCATCGCGCTGTGGACCTCGCTCATCATCCTGCCGTGGTCGCTCAAACCGATCTGGAGCCCCCTGATGGAGATGTTCCGCACCAAGAAATTCTGGGTCGTGTCGACCCAGCTCATCTCCGGGCTGGGGCTGGCGCTGACGGCGCTGACGCTGCCCCTGCCCGACTTCTTTCCCTACGCCGTGGCGCTGATGGGCGTCATCGCCTTCAGCGGCGCCACGCACGACATCGCCACCGACGGGGTGTATATCACCGAACTCTCGAAGGACCAGCAGGCGCGGTTCATCGGCTGGCAGGGGGCGTTCTACAACATCGCCAAGGTTTTCGCCATGGGCGGGCTGGTCTATCTGGCCGGAGCGCTCAAGGAGCGGGTCGGGATCGTCGAGGCGTGGATGATCGTCATGGCGCTCTGCGGCGCGCTGCTTTTCCTGCTGGGAATCTACCACCTGCGGATGCTGCCTTCGGGCGGCGAAGCCACGGCCCATGCGGGGAGCGTCGGCGAGGCGCTGCGCGAGACGGGCGCCATCTTCCGCGGATTCTTCCGGAAAAGGTACATCGGCATCTACATCGCCTTCATCGTCTTCTACCGCTTCGCCGAGGGGCTGGTCATCAAGATCGTTCCGCTGTTTCTCAACGCCCCGCTCGACAATCAGGGTCTCGGCCTGACCGAACAGCAGATCGGCCTCTACTACGGCACGTTCGGCGTGATCGCATTCGTCGTGGGTTCGATCCTGGGCGGCTACTTCATCGCGTGGCTCAAACTGCGGCGGGCGCTGTTTCCGCTCATCACGATCTTCAACATCCCGTTCGTGGTCTACGCCCTGCTGGCCTGGTTCCAGCCCGCGTCGCCCCTGCTGATCTGCGGCGGCATCGTCTTCGAATATTTCAGCTACGGATTCGGGTTCGTGGGCCTTACGCTCTTCATCATGCAGCAGGTGGCGCCCGGACCGCACAAAATGGCCCACTACGCTTTCGGTTCGTCGCTGGCCAATCTGGGCGTGATGCTGCCGGGCATGGCGAGCGGCTGGCTCTGCGACCAGGTCGGCTACCACCGCTTCTTCCTCTGGGCCCTCATGGCCACCATCCCCATATTCCTCATCGCATGGCGCATCCCCTTCGCCCATCCGGACACGGAGGAGGGAGCGGCCCAGGCCGTGGAAAAGGAACTGACCGACGAATAAATCACCGATAAACACCGTTAGACATGCTGAAAAATCTTATCATCACCCTCGCCGCCGCCCTCACAGCCGTGACGGCCGCCGCACAGGCCCCGGCCGACTGGGCCAACTTCGGACGTTTCGAAAAGGAGAACGCCGCACTGGCGGACCATCCGAAAGTCGTTCTGATGGGCAACTCGATCACCGAAGGGTGGATCGCCAAGCGTCCCGACTTCTTCGCCGAAAACGGCTACGCGAGCCGCGCGATCAGCGGACAGACCACTTCGCAGATGCTCGTGCGCTTCCGCGCCGATGTCGTGGAACTGCATCCGCAGGTCGCAGTGATCTGCGGCGGCACAAACGATTTGGCGCAGAACACGGGCTACATCTCGCTCGAGCACATTCTGGACAACATCCAGTCGATGGCCGAGCTGGCGCGCGCCAACGGCATCCGGCCCGTCCTCTGCTCGGTGCTCCCGGCCGGTGACTTCCCCTGGCGTCCGGGTTTGGAACCGGCGCAGAAGATCGTCCGGCTCAATGCGATGATCCGCGCCTACGCCGAACGGGAGGGCATCCCCTATGTGGATTACCATACGCCGATGGCGGCCGCGGACGGTTCGATGATTGCCGAATACACCTACGACGGCGTGCATCCCACCGAAGCGGGGTATCTGGTGATGGAGCGGATTCTGCCGCCCGTCGTCGAACGGGCGCTCTCCGACAAGTGACAGAACGGGGCTTCGGCCCCGTTTTTTTGGTCAGGTGCGCCAGAAGATTTTGCTCCGCGTGAAGGCCGCCGTGAAGAGCATCATCAACAGGGTGACGATCACCCCGCGCCCGACTCCCATCACGCAGCCGCACTGCCCCCACAGCCACGGAAGCGCCACGGCCCGGTCCGCGAAGACGAGCAGCGGCACGACGACGTAACCCGCCGCCGTGTAAGCGATCATGGGGTTCTGCCCGCAAAGGACGAGCAGACCGCCCCGCGAACGGCCCTTTCGGAGCAGGACCGACGTGACCAGCAGCACGTGCGAAGCCATTCCGGCCGTGATGAAAAAGTAGCTCACCGTGGCGGGGTCTTTCTTCACGCCCTCTTCGAGCGATTCGAACGCAAGACCCAGCAGGAGCCAGAAAAATCCGGTCGTGAACAGTCGATAAAGCAGGGATTCGGTCCCGGTGCGGGGCTTGCGCAGCAACATCCACGCCGCCGCGCCCAGCGCGAGCGTCAGCACCAGATTGAGCGTCAGCGTACGGGTGAAAAGCCCCCACATATTGACCGCAAGGAGCAGCGCTGTGAGCCCTGCGGCGGCGATCTGTCCGGAAAGCGCCGGACGCTCCTCCTGCTGCCCGCGCGCCAGCCAGCGGGCGAACAGATCGCCGGCCACGCTTCCCGGCAACACGATGCAGAGGTATTGCAGAAACTCCGTGCGGAAGAGCCACGGCACAGGCGAGAAGTTCCACACCGCCTCGTTCCACGACCCCGGAACCGCCGCGCCCAGCTTCAGGGCGGCAATCAGGGCGACGATGCCCATCCGCAGCCAGAGGTTGCGGCGCGTCAGCCACCAGATCAGCGAACCCGCGACGACCACGTCGGCGAGAATCAGGATGATGATGTCCGACCGCACGACGCTCACCCCGACGCCCAGCCACCGGTACACGCCCATAAGGACCGCGAGGACCGCAATGCCGCCGGCGTTGAGCCACCCGTTCTGCCGCGGGATGAAGCCGGGAATCCGCACGAACATCGCGAAAAAGGCGCCCCAGACCGTCATCGTCACAAGGGCGCTCACGACGGGACGCTGCAACACGGCGTCGAGCGTCCACAGCCCCGTGTTGCCGAGCGCAACGGCGAAAAAGGCGAGCAGCAGGCCCCGTTTGAGGATCGAGACGACGATCCGCCGGGGCGGGTCGCCGCGGTTCAGCCTGCGGCCCAGCGAGAGCGGAAAGGCCGCGCCCATCGAAAAGAGGAAAAAGGGGAAGACGAGGTCCACCCACGTAATTCCCGCCACCGACGCATCGAAGACGAACGACGGCGGCGGCAGCTGCGCGTGGAACAGCCACGCCGGCAGGTCGGGATTCCAGGCGATGTAACCCGAGAGGACCATCCCCACGATGGCAAGTCCCCGCAGGATGTCCACGGCATAGGCACGATTATTCATTCAGGCAGTTTCAGTTTAATAATTTTAACTCCAAACGCCTGTAAAAATAAGAAAAATCAACACCAACACCCACAAAAGCAAAAACTTTTACACTGTTAGTCCCCCAAATAAGGGCATATCTGAAAATTACACACTATTTTCATTGCATGGAATTCCCGGCTAAGAGGGTTTATGTGTGTTTTCCGGCGAGCAAGTGCGGCCTGCACCGGGTTGTTTCCCGGGATGGATTGTCCGGCTGAAAGCCGGATATGGGAGTTCCGGCGAGCATGTTTTATGCATCGGAAAGAACGGGGCAAATGGATTGTACGAATGGTACTACCTCCTGCACCAGTTTGTCGTCGAAAGAGGGTACGCCGAGAGGTCGTGTCTTTCCGTTTTTCTTCGGGATGTGCACTCTTCTCGATGGCTGGGGAGAGTAGCTTTCGTCTTTCAACGAAAGGATCAGTTTCTCAATGCGGGAAAGGCTCATACGGTCGATGGTTTTCCCGTCTGCACCTTGTGTCATATTACCCGGCTTGGCATATATTCGCTGATAAGCCAGATAATACATTTCCTCATTGAAAAGAATACGATAAAGCCTCTCAAACCTGTATTCCGTGGTTTGACTATGCTTTGTCAGACTGTTTAATACTCTTGCGGGACTTCTCATAATGCCTCTCGCATTTTCCGTTAATCGTATTAATGAATATTAGCTGCCGCCCTTCGCCTTGTACGAGGCTTTCCCCCGCGCGGACTACTACGGCGGCTCCGTTACCATACCGGATATTCATAGACCTTCGTCCAATAGCCTTACGGCATTCCGGTTTAGGTAATCCCCGTTTGCGATATAATAACTATGGCGCGACAGATTGTCGGATATGACGTCCGCCTTTTACTGCTTATTGCAGTTGCGTCGTGATAAGTTCTTGCTCTCTCTGTACAACTACCACAATGAGAGTATCACGATATGACGAGTATAGTTACCTTAACGTCACAGTTTCGCTAAGTACCGCTCAGGCTGTCATTCAATCAATCCGGATTTTATCCTCATACCTGTCTTTCATCACCCCATTCAGTCGCAGTCCGGTAACTGACTGACTTATGGTTTACCCCCGACATGCTACACTCCCTGTCCGGTTTCCCTTTCAGATAAGTCGGTTGATGATAGGTTATTTTCAAAGAACACTTACCTAATAGCTTGCCATCGCTATATTTATTATATCACCTTGACGGGCGCACAGTTATTCCCCAGCTTTTGAAATTGGAAATAAAAGTCATTCAGCCGGGCAATAAACTGCACTTTCGAAGGGTCGCGTTTGATAACGACGAACTCCTCTTTGAAGATGCGTTTGACGATAAAACGGCTGCGGTTATGCTCCGATCCGGCTTTGCAGAGCAGCTCATTGAAGCGGATGTTTTGCTCCTCGTTAAGCCGAAACGAGTATTTATAACTCGGCGTTCGGGGCTTCTTGTCAGTCTTGTCTGTCTGTTTTCGGTTGGTATCCATATATAGCTAAATAAAGGGGCGCGACTTGGGAGCAGCCCCGGCCTCGCAGAGCGAGCGTTTTTGTCGGACAAAAACACAGCTCGCTACCCTCTGGCGAGGGTAAAGGTCCGCCGCAGTAAATTTTTACCGATGGTTTCGGAAGTTCTCCGTTACGGGTCTTGTGGCCGGGTCGGTTCCCGATGCAATATTACAACGTCTGGAGATGAAAAAAAGCCCGCTGAACGGACTGGAGCGGACCAGAGCGGACATCGGAAGCGAAGCTTTTCGGCAGGTTGTATATTGCCATCGAAACAAATATTCAGATAAAGAAACAGACGGTTGGACAAATATTTATCGGAATAATCACCCGGATATGCGGATGATTCGATGCAGAAGCGGAGAAATATATAATTCAAGAAATAAATATCTAAACAAATCTGC